>Ga0181594_10001396_pt1 | contig 22443 bp, 23 predicted proteins | sample 071ome_18_FD_145603 | JGI IMG/M metagenome (GOLD analysis project Ga0181594, IMG submission 145603) | Coastal salt marsh microbial communities from the Groves Creek Marsh, Skidaway Island, Georgia - 071413BT metaG (spades assembly) | ecosystem: Environmental > Aquatic > Marine > Intertidal zone... | reverse complement strand
CGAGTCGGGTGTGAGCGTGGTCGTCGGCGGGGGAGGCGTGGTCGTTGAGGTTGTAGGCGCTGCCGTCGTTGTTGTTGCGCTCGGCGCGGCCTCGAGTGTCGGCCGTTCCCCGGTGCATCCAGCGGCGAGCCAGATGATCGAGCAGAGAACCGCGATGCGCCTCATCCGGGAACCAGTCGAACGACCTCGCCATTGAGCGACATGGCGACGAGTTCGCCATCGGGGAGGGCTGCGAAGTCGACCAACTGGCCGCCGGGCATCGATGCGTCGAGATCGTGAAAGACAACGTCGCCGGTCGTGACGGACACGGCCCAGAGGCGAGCCGTGCAGAAGTCCCCGAACACGTATGCCCCTCGCAGGGCCGGGATCGCCGTGCCCCGGTACACCTCGCCACCGGTGATCGAGCAGCCCGAGATCGTTCCCTGGTGTCCGTAGACGAACACCGGATCGACATTGTTGTCGGGCCGGTCCCCAGCGAATCGCTCGGTGCCTTCGCGAAGGTTCCAGCCCAAGTTGGCCCCGACTCCCCAGCCGTTCGCTCCGAGCAGCAGGGTGACCTCTTCCCACGTGTTCTGCCCGACATCGGCCACCCACAGGTCTGAAGTGGGCTCATCGAAGGCCATCCGCCACGGGTTCCGCACACCGGTCAGAAAGATCTCGGCGATACCACCACCGGTTGCGAACGGATTATCGGCGGGGATGGTGTAGGGCTCGGCAGCGGTCGGTGTCGGATCGATACGAACGATCGAACCGAGGATCTGATCCGGGTCCTGGCCGGCACCCAGCGGATCGTCGGCAGCACCTCCGTCTCCGACTCCCACATAGAGATGGCCGTCGGGGCCGATCGCAAGGGATCCGCCGTTGTGGTTGCTGAACGGCTGCGCGATCTCCAGCAACCGAACTGCGTCACCCGGCCGGCCGTTCTCGTCGAGCAGAAGGGCATCGATACGTGTGGTCCCCGCCAGGTCGGTGTAGTTGACGTACAGGGCCTCGTCGTCGATGGCGAGCCCGAGCAGTCCCCGCTCGCCCTGCGCCTGGGTGCCTTCGGAGAGGTCGAGAACAAGATCGCCGGTCACGCCGGTGGTGGGGTCGACGACCAGGATCTGGCCGGGCCGTTCTGCAACCCACCATTCGCCGTTCGGCGCAACGACGGCGTCGATCGGCTGGTTGAAGCGCCCGAGGGGTTCGAGCGCAATCCGGGCCTGGGTCAGGTCGCCATCGGGGAGTGTTGTCGATGGGGGTGTCGTATCGGTGGTCGTCGGCGCGTCGTTGCGTTCGGTGTCGTCTGGTTGATCGTCGCTGGTGAGGGTGGTCGTCGTCACCTCAGCTGTCGTGGTGGGCACCGTCGTGCGGAGCTGAGCCCCGGTCTGCGCTGTCTCGCCGTCGGAGCCGCACCCCGCGAAGAAACCGATCATCGCGAGCGCGACGGCGAGTCGACGGATCACGGATCGATCCTCCGGATCAGTCCCTCCTGGACGACGTTGGCCACCAGTCGACCGTCGTGGGTGAAGACGCGGCCGGTCGCCAACCCGCGCGCGCCGGATGCGGCAGGGGTGTGCTGGTCGTACAGCAACCATTCGTCGGCGCGAAAAGCACCGTGGAACCACATCGCGTGATCGAGGCTCGCCATCATGACCGACCGGTCGGCCGCGCCTGAGCCATGGGGCAGAAGGGTGGTGTCGAGCAGGGTCATGTCGGAGGCGTACGTGAGTAAGCAGGTGTGGAGGAGCTGACCGTCGGGCAGGGTGCCGTTGGCGCGGAACCAGACCTGTTGGCGAGGTGGTAACGGCTCGTGTCGATTGAACGGATCGTTCGTCACATACCGCAGATCGAGCGCACTCGGTCCGAACGTGTCAGCGATACCAGCGGCGGCGAAGCGCTCGGCTCTGGTCGGCAACGCTTCGGGGTCGGGGACCTCGGGCATGTCGTCGAGATGTTCGTACCCGGGTTCGACAACGTGGAACGACGCGGACATGTGAAAGATCGCCCGACCGTGCTGGATCGCCACGACTCGTCGTGTAGTGAACGATCGTCCATCACGGATTCGATCCACTTCGTACAGGACCGGGACCGACGGGTCACCCGGACGCAAGAAGTAGGCATGGAGCGAGTGGACTGGCCGTTCGTCGTCGATGGTCCGGGCAGCAGCCACGAGTGCCTGTCCGGCGACCTGGCCGCCGAAGATTCGCTGCCGGTCTTCGTCGGGGTTCACGCCCCGGAAGATGTTGATCTCGATGGCTTCGAGGTCGAGAAGATCGATGAGTGCGTCGACCTGGGTCTGGTCCATGTCTCCATGATGGCCTCCGGGATGCCTATGGCCTCGTCGAGTGTCCAACTTCACTCGGGCGGGGTTCACAGCAGAATGACGGCAGTAGCCTCCACGTCTGTGACGTCCACCTTGGGCACCGCCCGCACGTTCATGGTCGAGAACCGGGAGAAGATCATCCGCTACTGCGGGGTCTCGGTCGTGAACGTCCTCGTGGGACAGGGAATCTTGGCGTTCTGCCTCCTTGTCCTCGACTTGAGCGGTGTCCTGTCGCAGTTCATCGCCGCCTCCCTCTCGGCCATCCCTGCCTACATTCTCAGTCGACGCTGGGTGTGGAAACAGCGAGGGAAGGACTCGTTCCGAACCGAGGTTCTGCCGTTCTGGACCATGGCCATCATCGGCCTTGTCTTCGCCGTCGCCAGCATTGCGATCATGGAGCGCTTCACCGATCATCCGATCGTGATCATGCTGACGAGCCTCGGGGCCTACGGGGTGGTGTGGGTCGGCAAGTATTTCGTGCTGGACAAGATCATGTGGCGGGTCCCCGCCGATCCGGAACCAACCTCGGCGAACTGATGGCGATGGACCGCGAACTTCTGCGTCATGCCGAGGGTGCTCGCGGCTTCATGCCTTCTGATGAAGGGCTGGCGCTTTATGCCGCCGCCCACGACGTCGACGTGGCGGGTCCGTTTCTCGAGATCGGGAGCTACTGCGGGAAGTCGGCGGTCTATCTGGGGGCGGCCGCCCAGGAACAGGGCCGGCTGCTCTTCGCTCTCGACCACCACCGAGGCAGCGAGGAAAACCAGGCCGGGTGGGAGCACCACGAGCCGGATCTTGTCGACCCCGAGATCGGCCAGATGGACACCCTGCCGATCTTCCGTCGCACCATCCAGCGTGCGGGACTCGAGGGCACCGTGGTGGCCCTCGTCGGCGACTCTCCGCTCGTCGGCGCGGTCTGGCAGATCCCACTTGCGTTGCTGTTCATCGACGGCGGGCATGGCCACGACCCTGCGCACCGTGATTATGAAACCTGGGTGCCGCACCTGGCCCCGGGTGGAACGCTGCTGATCCACGATGTCTTTCCGGACCCTGCCGACGGCGGTCGTCCCCCGTACGAGATCTATCTGCGGGCGATGGAGTCGGGGGCGTTTCGAGAGCTTGAGGCCACCGGATCGCTACGCCGGCTCGAACGAACTGGGCCAGGCATCTGACCCACGATGGTCTGCAGCGTTCAGTCGGCTGCGGGTGCCTCGGCGTCGACCGGGTCGATATCAATGATCGGCGGCAGGAACGTGTGGTCGGCGAAGAGACGAGCGGCTGGGCTCGTGCCATCGAGAGCCTCCGCCGCCAGCACGACCGCCGCCGCGCTGTACGTCGAGCGCTCATCGGGCGGGAAGAGGATGCCGTCGGGGTGGACCTTGCCGGTGATGTATTTGCCGTCGGGTTCGCGCAACAGCTGGGCAGCGGCGAAGAGTTCGAGCGCGGTGGCCCGATCGCCAACCCCGAGGTGGGCCATCGCACACTCGCAGGTCTCGGCTGCCGTCACCCATGGCCGGTCGCTGACACAGCGAATGCCTTTGTCCTCGAGCATGAAGGTGTTGAAGCGCTCGGCGAGATGGTCGCGGCCAGCTTGGCCGGAGATGACGCCGGACAGGACGGGGTAGTACCAATCCATCGCCCAGCGATGCTTCGGCGAGAATGCCTCGGCCCGTTCGTGACGGATCGCATGGGCGAGTTGTCCAAGCGACAGTTCCCAGTCGGGCCGTTCCTGACCGAGTTCTTGGGCGATCGCGATCGCGCAGCGCAGCGAGTGGGCGATCGATGACGAACCGGTGAGCAGCGCAAACGACCACGGTGTGCCATCGGTGTGTCGGGCCCAGAGAATTTCACCACGTGGCTGCTGGAGGTCGAGCACGAACTCAATCGCGCGGTCGACGACCGGCCACATCGTCTCGATAAACCCCTGATCGCGGTACAGGAGGAAGTGATGCCAGGCGCCAGCGGCGATGTAGGCGATGACGTTGGCGTCGAGCTTGTCTTGCTCGACCTCGTGCTCGAGGTAGTACTGATGCCACGACCCGTCGGGGCGTTGGATGTCGACGAGCCACTGGTAGGCGAGTTCAGCCTCGGCTCGATGCTCACCGATCGCGAGTGCCATTGCCGCTTCGACATGGTTCCACGGGTCGGCATGGCCACCGGGGAACCACGGGATCATCCCTGACGGCAGCTGCCAGTCGGCGATGTGAGCGGCTGTTGTTCGGATTTCGTCGGCGGTGATCAGGCCCGGGACGTCAGGCGCCGGCATGGGCAGCCCCCCGAATATCGGTGATTCGTTCCGTCCGAAGGGGCGACTTCGTTGCCTGCACGACCAGGCTCTTTCCGAGCACCGGGTTCAACGCCTTCTCGGCGGTGCGGGTGAGCCAGGGCTGCTTGACGATGTCCCACTCGAGCAGCTTGTGGTACTGCCGTACGGACCAGTTGTCGTCGACCTCGTTGTTGACGCCAACGGCGCAGCGGATCCACCAGTACGGCGAGTGCAGCGCATGGGCCTTGTACGAAATCGTCGGGTCGAATCCAGCACCCTCAAGCTTCTCTCGCACCTCACCCTCGGTGTAGATGCGGACGTGGCCACCTTCGGCCTTCGGCGCGTAGTACTCATCGCTGAGTTTCCAGCAGATCTTCTCCGGGAAGGTGGCGGGCACGGTCGCCGCGATCGAGCCGCCCGGCTTCAGGATCCGGAAGAACTCGTCGTAGGCAGCGACATCGTCAGGGATGTGCTCGAGTACTTCGCTGGCGATGATCTTGTCGAACGTGTTGTCCGGGAACGGTAGACGGGTGCCGTCGCCCTGCACCTGCGTGTGCAGGAGTTGGCCGTCGAACAGGCCGTCCTCGATCAGCATTGGGGCCGTGTTGCGAATCGCCTCGAGTTCGGGGAGGGCCATGTCGCAGCTGACGACGTCGGCCCCCCGGACGAGTGCTTCGTAGGTATGCCGCCCGAACCCACAGCCGAGGTCGAGGAGGAGGTCGCCGGCCCGAACGTCGAACTTGTCGTAGTCGACCGTGAGCATCAGGCATCACCCTTGCTGCCGGCGGCGCCCGACCCGCTGCTGTTGACGCGGGCGGCGTGCTCGTCGAGCACGGCACGGTACTGATCGACCGTCTTGATGGCGGTGTGGCGCCACGACCACTGGCTCTTCACCCGGTCGCGTCCGGCGGCACCGACCTTGGCCCGCAGTTCCGGATTGTCAAGCGTCTCCCGGATGGTGGCCGCAAGGGCATCGCTGTTGCCCGGTTCGGTCTGGAAACAGGTCTCGTTGTGGGTTCCCGTCACTTCGGGCAGCGCACCGCCGGTCGTGGCGACCAGCGGAACCCCGCACGACATGGCTTCGATCGCCGGAAGGGAGAAGCCCTCGTACAGCGAGGGGACACAGGCCAGTTCGGCTTCGCTGTAGAGCTCCACGATGCGCTCGTCAGGTACGCCGCTCACGAAGTTGACACAGTCGTCGAGCCCAAGCGCCGTCATGGTCTGGCTGGCATGGCTGTCGGGGCGCCGCTTACCGATGATGGTGAGTTCCATATGACGTTCGGTGCGCAGCTTGGCCACCGCCTCGAGCAGGAACTTCAGACCCTTCATGGCGACGTCGGCCGACGCGGTCGTGACGATGTGGCCAGGGCGGCGTTCCACACCCTCGACCGGAAGGAACAGGTCGGGGTCGACCCCAACGGGAACGACGTGGATGCGGTCGAGATCGACACCTTTGTCGGCGGCGATGTCCTGTTTGGAGTTCTCTGACACCGAGAGGATGCGCGGCATGCGTTGCGCAACGCGGGTCTGCATCTTGGTGAAGGCGTACCAGCGCCGCTTGCCGAACTTCTCCCACGGGGTTCGGGCATGCTCGAGTTCGAGCTTGCGGTCGACGGTGATCGGGTGGTGGATCGTTTCGAGGATCGGCCACCCTTCCTGATGCAGTTTGAGGATGCCCCAGCCGAGGGTCTGGTTGTCCTGGATCAGGTCGAAGTCGTTTCGGCGGTTGCGGAGCTCTCGCCACACCCGCCAGCTGAACGCCATCGGCTCGGAAAACGTGCCGGTGGCGAACGAAGCGTGCTCGAGGGCATCGGTCCAGTCGTTCCACTCCCACAGCCGGGGTTTGCGCATCGGGTGGGGATCGGCCCAGATGTCGAGGCTGGGCAGGGGGTGGAAAGGGATGCGGTCATCGATGATGGGGTACGGCGGGCCGCCGTACACCTCGACGTGATGGCCAAGGTCGACGAGCGCCTTGGTCAGATGGCGGCTGTAGACGCCCTGGCCACCAACGTGCGGCTTGCCGCGGTAGGTCAGGTAGGCGATCCGCAGCGGAGAATCGGGATCGGGGGGCGTCCACGGCATAGGGCGTCAAGGCTACGGCTACCGCAGGGTAGGTTGCGACTCGTGCGTGGATTGGTGCAACGGGTCAGTCGGGCAACGGTGACTGTCAATGGTGAGGTCACCGGTGAGATCGGGCCGGGGATCCTGCTGCTCGTGGGGGTTACCCACGACGACACCGAGGCCCAGGCCGTGAAGTTGGCGGACAAGGTCTGGAACCTCCGGATCTTCGACGATGAGGATGGCGTGATGAATCGCTCGGCTGCCGACGAGGGGCTCGAGATCCTCGTGGTGAGCCAGTTCACGCTCTATGGCGACACCCGCAAGGGTCGCCGCCCCGGCTACAGCGAGGCGGCCCGCCCCGAGCACGCAGAGCCGCTCGTCCAGCGGGTGATCGACGAACTACGGGCGGCGGGTGCCGTCGTCGGCACCGGTCGCTTCCGCGCCGACATGGCCGTCGAGTTGGTCAACGACGGGCCCGTGACCTTGTGGGTCGAGGTCTAGGAACCGGCGACGCGCCCAGATCACGGCGAGCGAGACCCCGCCGAACAGCAGCATCGGCCACGCCCCGAACTGCACGGACAGGGTGCGGCCGGAGCGAAGTTCGATCGTGTCGTACAGCACCCGTTGCTCGCTGACTCCTGTGCGCTGGCGGACCCCGCCGTCAGGCGCAACCACGGCTGAGAACCCGGTTGGCGCCGCCTGAAGCACGAACCGGTCGGTCTCGACCGCACGCAGTCGGCTCGAGGCGACCTGTTGGGTTTGGACGATTGTCAGCCAGTAACTCGACCCGTTGGTGGGGTTGAGGAGGACCTGACCGCCGTTGCCGATGGCGTCGCGGGCCCGATGATCGAAGAACACTTCCCAGGAGATCGAGATGCCGAGGCGACCGAGGTCGGTATCGAGGACCGCCGGACCATCGCCCGGCCGAACATCGCGACCGGGAATCTCGGAGCTGAACCGCTCGATTAGGCTGCGCAGCGGGACGAACTCACCGAACGGGACGAGACGGACCTTGTCGTATCGGCCGGTCACACGGCCGTCGGGCGACTGGGCGATGGAGTAGTTGGCGTTGGCGAGGCCGTCGTCGGTTGGTTCGAACCAACCGCTGATGACAATGGCGTCGAGCTCGGCGGCGAGACGGGCGAGACGCTCCGACGCCTCGGTGCGCCGAAGGAGTTCGGTGTCGCAGCGCGACGGCGTGATTCGGGTGTCTGAGGCTGGGTGGACGACGTCTTCAGGCCAGAGGACAAGGTCGACCGCTCGGTCGATCGTCTCCGACGCTGCCATGTGCCGCTCGAACACGGCGCGAGTGGTGCAGACATCGGCCCGGGTGTTCTGGGGGCCACCGCCTTGCACGACCGCAACATCGATTGTGTCAACGACCTCAACTCGGGTGTTGCCCAGCAGCCCACCGGTTACCAGGATTGCAACGGCACCGACGGGAACCACGGCGATGTGGGCTCGCCGGGCCAGGTCAATGACGCTGATGCCGGCGAACGCCATCGCGGCGGTGAGGCCAGGTGAACCGAAGGTGCGGGCGGTCATCCACCATGGCGTTGACACCCCGATCATGGCGTAGGTGGCGATGGGGGTTCCGCCGAACGGGAAGTTCCAGCGGATCAGTTCCACGAGCACCAGTGCAGCCGGGAATGCGACCCGCCGAGCGATGGTTCCCTCAGGGGGCGTGGCGAGTCCGACGAATCCGGCGAGGAGCGAGAAGATCAGCAGGGCAACGGGCCAGCCGGCGACGGTCAGATCGAACATCCAGAGCGTCGCCGGAGTCGACCAGGTGAAGCCGACGAGGACCGAGAGCCAAAAGCGCTGTCGCGCCGAGCGCCCTTCGATGATGCTGAACCAGGCGCCGATACCGATCAGACTCAGCGGCCACCAACCCCAGGGCGGCAGGCCGCTCGCCACGAGCAGACCGGCGATCGCTGCGGTCAGCCGGGGGTGAGACCGGATCACGTCGGGGAGGGTCCCGGTGTTCATCACAGCCACGTTATGGGCTCAGAAGCGGGACCCGAGGGTGTGGTCAGACGCGGAGCCCGCACTTGGGCCAGGGTTGCCGACCGCGCTCGCTCCACAGGGCGCGGGTCATGGCGTCTTGCCACCACGGCTCGACATCGACGGGGTCGAGGCCGGCGAGCCAGGGGAAGTGGCGTTCAGCGACGCCGTCCCAGGTGGGCTGATCGAACTGGTAGGCGCCGCGATATTTCCCGGATGGGTTGGTCGCCTGATAGTTGTCGGTGGACTCGCACATACGAAGTCGTAGAAGTTCGTCGTCGGTCAGGACGTCGCGAGTCGGTTCGGTTGCTTCGAGGAAGAAGATGATTTCCTCGGGGTTGCACGCCGTGGTGATGCTCACCAGGGCGAGGACGAACGCAACGAGTCGGATTCGAGTGCGCATCGATGCTGCCTCCTCGGGCGGGGCCCGTGTTTGGCGTGTTCGGGAGGACCATTCGCACGACCGCTGGTCGTGGGCAGGGGGGCTCGGGGTCCTCCGACGCCGGTTCAGCGGCCATGACCGTAGAGCGTTTTCGTCACACAACTGCAACATTGTGGCGCATGTCACAGACGCCGGTTCATCGACCCGAAACACGGGGGACGTCGCTCGGTGACACGAGTTTCGTACGGTCCTCGCATGGCACCCACGGCAACCACCCCCAACGCATGGGCGCTCCACTCGGTCACGCAGCCCGACAATGTCGTCGAACTGCGCCCGAGTGGCCCACTCGATTCCTCCACCGCTCGTTTCTTAGCGGCCCGGCTCGATGCCCTCGTGCACTCCGGCCACGACCAGATTGTCCTCGACCTTCGCTACGTGGATCGTCTCGACGCCGTCGGGATGGCCCCGGTCAGGCGCACGGCGGCGCTCCTCGACGCAACCGGCGGCCAGTTGACGATCCGTGAACGGTCGGGCGAAGTAGCCGAACCGATCGTCGACGCCGCCTGACGCCTGCGCCGGAGTTCAGCCGATCGCGGCGCGGCCCTGGCGGACACACGCCGGCAGGCCGAGCCCCCGCATCTGGGCACCCGCAACGATCACGCCGGGCGCACGTTCGGCGAGTTCGGCGTCGATCGCGTCGCATCGATCAAGGTGGCCAGGCCGATACTGGGGAAGTGATTGGCGCCACTCGGTCACTCGGCTGACCGGTTGCCCATGCAAGCCCATCACGAGTTGAAGCTCATCGGTCATCTGGTCAACGACGCGGTCGATCGGCATCGAAAGCCAGCGGTCGTCATCGGACCGACCAGCGGAGACCCGAAGGATGGCGTGCTCGCCATCGTCGTAGTGATCCCACTTCGACGAGGACCACGAACAGGCCGTCGTGAGCAGCCCCTGGGACCGCGGCACCAGGTACCCCGATCCCTGCAGATCGCTGTCGAGCCCTGAGGTCGACACCACGAAGGTGACGAGGACTGCGTCGCCATAGACGAGATCGGCGAGCACGTGTGCGGCGGTGGGGGCGTGCGGCGCGATCAGTCCGGCCGTGACCCATCCCGGCGTGGCGAGCACGACTCGTTCCGCCACGTGGTGTCCGCTGTCGGTCACCACCGCCCAACGGTCGCCGTCCCGTTCGAGGGCGGTGGCCGGTTCGCCAAGCCGCACCCGGCCGCCATCGAGTTCGGCGACAAGGGCATCGATGATGCGGCGGTTGCCACCGGCGACCCCGTTGAATACCGGGCCCGCCGCAACAGCCTGTGCCGCATCGACCTGGGCCCGCAGGGCCGCTCGGAGCGAACCTCCGGCCCTCGCCGCCTCGGCGAGTTGGGTGGCGCCGGCATTGATCGACAGACCGTCCGCATTGCCCGCATTGATCCCGCCGAGGAGAGGGTCGATCAGTGCTTCGAAGACAGCATCACCAACCCGTGGTCGGAGCACCTCGCCGACCGATGCGTCGCCAACGAGCGGCGGATGCTCAGCGTCGATGCGGGCCTCGAAGTCGGCAAGCCCGGCCTCATCGATCAGGCCGCTGGCCCAGACCGACTCGGTGTCGAAGGGGACCCCCAGAACCGATGGCGAGGGGATCGACCGAAGTGCTCCATCGAACCAGATAAACGCCCGGGCACTGGTCGGCGACACGAGGTCATCGCCCAACCCGAGCTCGTGGCAGAGTTCGACCACCTCGGGTTGCCGAGCGAGGAAACCATCGGCAGCCATATCGACGGGGAACGGCACATCCGCCCCTTCGATCATGCCGGAATCGATCTTGCCGCCAGCCCGGCCAGACGCCTCGAGGACGGTGACATCAAGCCCGCGGGTCAGCGCCTCATGGGCGGCGGCGAGGCCGGTGATGCCGGCGCCGACGACGACGACACGTTCGGTCACGGTCGGGTGGTTTCTTGCCCGCTGACTCGGCCTTCTTCGTGCACGACCTTGACGACCTCGGTGAGCACGTCTGGATCGGTCGACGGCATGACACCGTGGCCCAGGTTGAAGACGTGGCCGGGATGGCCGTCGTTGAGACGCAACACCTCGCGTGCGGCATCGCAGGCAATCTCCGCACCGGCGAACGCCACCGTCGGGTCGAGGTTGCCCTGCAGCGCTTTCCCCGGGCCAACCCGGTCGCGGGCCGCGTCGAGCGGCACGCGCCAGTCGACCCCGACGACGTCGGCGCCGGTGGCCGAGATCAGCGGTAGAAGCTCACCGGTCGTCACGCCGAAATGGATTCGCGGGACACCGGTATCAGCGATGGCGTCGAGCACCTTCTGGCTGTGGGGGAACACGTAGCGCTCGTACTGGGCGGGACTGAGTGCGCCGGCCCAGGAGTCGAAGAGCTGCATCGCCGATGCGCCATGGTCGATCTGGCTGCGCAGGGACGTGATCGCAATATCGGCGAGCCGATCGCACAACGCATGCCACAGCGGCTCGTTGGCGAACATCATCGCCTTGGTGTTCACATAGTCGCGAGACGGCCGACCCTCGATGAGGTAGCTGGCAACGGTGAAGGGGGCTCCGGCGAACCCGATCAATGGGCGATCGAGTTCGGCGACGAGTTGGCGCACCGTCTCGAGGACGTACGGCGTGTCGGCCTCGGGGTCGAGGGGGCGCAGGCGGGCCAGATCGTCCTCATGGCGGAACGGCGTCTCGACCTCGGGACCCACCCCCGGGGTGACGGTGAGCCCGAATCCGATGGCGTGGGCGGGCACGACGATGTCGGAGTACAAGATTGCTGCGTCGACGTCGTAGCGCCGGACGGGCTGCAGGGTGATTTCGGTGGAGAGGTCCGGATCGGCGATCGCGTCGAGGATCGAGCCCTCCCCTCGAATGGCCCGGTACTCCGGCAGGGAACGGCCGGCCTGGCGCATGAACCAGACCGGCACCCGCTCATGGGGAAGCCCCCGGCAGGCCCGGATAAAAGGATGGTCGTCGTATCGTCCCGTCGATGCGTTTTCCGTCACCTTGCCGACCCTACCGGCCGTCGGTGGCGGGCCCTCGGTGACCGGACCGAGGCTCGGCCGCCCGGTACCGTTGCAGACTGATGGACCTGCTCCGCCCGTTCCTCGTCGTCACGGTGCTGGCCTCGTTCGCGGCTGCGTGCGGGACGGTGTCGGTGGAGGTCACCTCGGGGTCCGATGACGGCAAGATCGATGTCGATCGGAGTCCCGGCCTCGAGCCCGAATCCGTTTCTGACTCGGCGCAACCGCCGGGGTCGAGCACGACATCGGCGCCGCTCGGCCCCCTTGGAGAAGGTTCGGAAACCACCAGCACGTCCTCCTCCACGACATCCGTGCCCGTAACTTCCCTGCCCGCCACCTCGGTGCCCACGTCGACAACATCGGTTGCACCGGTGGTCGAGACCACGACCACGCTCGCACCAACGACGACCACCGTTGCGCCCACGATTCCGCTCGAGTACCACCAGATCGACTACGCCGTCTTCGCGCTGGCCGGTGATCTCGAGGTCCGGATGCCGGTCAGCCGGTACGAGACCGTTGGCTTCCACGAATCCGGCCACGACGGCGCATTCCAACTTGCGGTGCAGACCATCGACGACTGGACCACGCTCGCCTCGCGCGGCCGAGGGACCGGGTCTCGCACCGCGGCCGACATCGTCGTGCCGGTCGGTGAGCCGGTGTTGGCCCCGATCGATGGCACCGTGATCCGCGCCGGTAGCTACACGCTCTACTGCGACCACACCGACAACTTCCTCGTGATTGAGCCGACGGGTCGCCCGGGTTGGGAGCTCAAGATCTTCCACTTCGACGGCTTGGCGGTCGAGGTGGGTGATCAGGTCGTTGCGGCCTCGACCCTGGTCGGTTCGACCGGCCGGATCCTGCCCTTCGTGTCACAGGTCGACGAATTCACCGCCGAGCCCTCGAATCCCCACCTCCACATCGAGGTGATCGACACGTCGATTCCTGATCGCCCCTCGTCCGGGGGCGGGTGCTAGTCGGTCACTCAGCGGGTTGCCGGCTCGAGCAACGACCGAAGACGCTCACCCTCAAGCGACGCCAACACTCGTTCGGTCGCCGCCCGACCCAGACCGCATGCGTCGGCACGATCGGCGTCGGCGAGGGCATGGATTTCGCTGGCGTCAGGCTCGATGACCACGACAGCTGTGCCCTTTGAGCGAACCGTGGCGACCTCATTGTCCAGCTTGTTGGAGAACCAGGCTCGTTCCGGGTCAGCCGTCCAGCTGCGGGCTTCCGGGACGGCGGTCTTCACCGAGGAGACGATGACGAGGTCAAACCCGAGCATGGAAACGAGGTCAGCATTGGTGGAGGAGTGCACGGCGCCGTCGATGTATTCCCTCGGCCCGATCTGGATTGGGGCATAGACCGCCGGGATCGCCGCTGACGCCCGTGTCGCTTGACCCGGGGTGCCCTTGATGTCGTCACGTCCGAAGACGACGCGTTTGCCGTCGGCGGTGCGGACCGCCACCACCCAGGTTGGGCGGTCGGGCCAGCCGCCCGGCAGGAGTTCGTCGATGCGTTGGGTGATCGCCTCGCCGGATCGTGTCCCCCGCGGAAGCAGCCCGAACGCGGCACGGACCGGGTCGGCTTTCCATGGCGGCCACATTGCCTGCAACGTCATCTTCGGTGAGGACGGTGACCAGTTCCGGTCGAGCTCCGGCTCGTCGTAGGGCGTGACGATGCGATCGATGATCGCTCGGCCTTCGTCGCTGATCGGATCCCCGACGTGGCGAGCCTCAAGATCGGCGGCTCGAAGACCGGCCCGGAGTGCGGTTGCGGTGAAGGCGCCAGCGGACGTGCCGACGAGCAGTTCGGCGTCGCCTGAATCCCAACTGGTGTGCTCGGCGAGCGCGCCGACGACACCGCTGTGCCACGGATCGCCCTTGGCGCCTCCGGCGCTGAACACGACTGCGATCGAGACCATGGCTGCAGGGTATCGACGCCCGGGCGGCAGGGCTCGGGGGGTCTCGTCACGCAGCGGTGCCGATACGCTTTCTAATCCCCTCAAGAGGACTCCAGCGTGTCAGAGCGACATCCTGAACTCGATGCCGAGCAGGCGTATCTCGACTGGGCGTACGCCTGTCTTGACGACGCCCGCGAACGGGCGAGCCGTGTCACGGCCGGGTACCAGCCCCAGCGGGGCGGGACTGAACAGCACCGGCATGAGCGTGAATCGATCGTTGAGACGGCGGTCAACCGTCTCAGCCAACTGAACTTGGGTGACCGCTCGTTGGTGTTCGGTCGGATCGACCCTGAAGGCACCGGAGAGCGCTTCTACATCGGTCGCACCGGCGTCTGGGACCGAGAGCAGGACCCGGTCGTGGTCGACTGGCGGGCACCGATTGCGGAGCCGTTCTACCGGGCGACCGGGCGTGAAGCGATGGGAATCGAACGCCGGCGTCACTTCGCCACCCGGGGCCGCACGCTGCTGGGCATCGACGACGAGGTGTTCGGCGCGCTCGCTGACGTGTCGAGCGGTGAGGAAGTTCGGGGCCAGGGAGCGCTGATCGCAGCGATCGAGGCGTCTCGAACCGGTCGTCTTGGCGACATCGTCGCAACCATCCAGGGGGAGCAGGACGAGATCATCCGGGCGCCGATGCCGGGCGTGTTGCTCGTGCAGGGAGGTCCTGGCACCGGCAAGACCGTGGTTGCGCTTCATCGAGCGGCCTATCTGCTGTACACCCACCGATTCCCGCTCGAGGGGCAGGGCGTCTTGGTCGTCGGGCCGAACCGACTGTTCCTCGCCTACATCGAGCAGGTCCTGCCCTCGCTCGGTGAGGCCGGGGTTGAAATCGCGGTGCTCGGTGATCTCTTGCGCCCCCGCGTGCGGGTCGATGGCCTTGAAGACGAGGCGGTCGCCGCCGTCAAGGGCGACCTACGCATGACGAAGGTGCTCGCCCGTGCTGTCGACGACCGTGAGCGTCCGCTTCGTGAAGACTTTACGGTCGGCTTCGGCATCCATCGGCTTCGGCTCAGTGTCGAGCAGTCGCGCGAGATCGTTCGTGAGGCCCGCCGTCGAGGACGAGGGCACAACGGGGGCCGCAAGGTCGTCGAGGAGTTGCTGTTCGACAAGCTCGCTGCGAGCGCTCGTCGCCCGGTCGAGGCTCGTGCCGTGCGTGAGCAACTGCGGTGGGAGTTGCCGATTCGTGAGGTGCTCGAGTGGATGTGGCCGGTCCTCACGCCAGCGCATCTCCTCCATGACCTACTCGGGTCTCGTGCGTTGCTGCGCTCGGCCAACCGAACCCGTCGGGGTTCGGTCTTCACTGACGAAGAGATCCAGCGGCTCTATCGCCCTCGGTCGCGTCATGCCGACGATGTGCTGTGGTCGTTCCACGACGTCCCCCTGCTCGACGAGGCTCGAGCCCTGCTCGGGTACCGGCCTGGCAAGCGGGATGAGGACGCTGTGCGAACCTACGGTCATATCTGTATCGATGAGGCGCAGGACCTCGCGCCGATGGAGTTGCGCATGGCGGCTCGGCGTTCGCTCAACGGTTCGATGACGGTGGTCGGTGACATCGCTCAGGCCACCGGTGCGTGGGCCAACGACGGTTGGGACAATGTGCTCGACCAGCTTCCCCAGAAACGGGAAGTGGCTCGACGGGAGCTGTCGATCGGCTACCGGATTCCCGGGCCCGCCATGTCGCTCGCCAACCAGGTCCTGCCTCATGCGGCGCCGGGGTTGCGGCCGCCCACCCCGGTCCGAGATGACGGCGATTCTCCGGTCGTCGTGCGGGTCGAACACCTCAAGGAAGGTCTGGTCGATGTTGTGCTGGCCGAACTCGATGCGGTCGGCGAGGGCAATGTTGCGGTGATCGTCCCTGACTCGATGGTCGACGAGGCCCGCAACGCCTTCGAGGCCGCCGATCTCTCGGTGGGCGGGGCCAACCGTCACGGCCTCGACCAGCGGGTCACGCTGGTACCGGTCCGGCTCGTGAAGGGCCTCGAGGTCGACTCGGCTGTCGTGGTCGAACCGGCCCGCATCATCGACGAAGAGCGCCAGGGCGTCCGTTCGCTCTATGTCGCCCTTACTCGGGCCACCAAGCGAGTGGCTGTCGTGCACAGCCGTCCACTCCCGGCCATGCTGCAGGAGTGACCGACGTGACCGCGGGCTATGACCCTTCCCTGCTCCCTCCCGCAGATGAGGCGCCCCGGTGCGCAGCGCACACGGCCGCAATCAATGTCGATCCGGTCGGGTCGGCGTTGTGGGTCGACGAGGTCGTCATGATCGACGTGCCACTGCCGTGGCCCAAACCGGTGTGGGCCGCCGATGGCGTGACCCACATCCCAGAGGCGGTCATGGCCGCAGGCGAGCAGGGTCGTCGTGTTCGCGCCCTTGCCGCCGTCCCGATGGATGACGGCGTCGCTCGCATTGTGGCCTACGAGCGAGTTGACGGTTCCGGGCCCATGCTTCGACGCGAGTGGCGCCCTGACCGGAGCGACATCGGCTCGCTCGCTGACCGTCTCCTACGCGACGGCCTCGACGCAGTGGACGACGACCTCGCCGAGTCCGGTCCGGAGATCCGTGAAGTTGCGATCTGTGCGCAGGGCTCCCACGACATCTGCTGCGGAGCGGAGGGGATGCGTCTGGTCGGACAGATCGAAGCGATGCGCCCCGATGTCACGGTTCGCAAGGTCAGCCACACCGGCGGTCACCGCTATGCCCCCACCGGGCTCACCTTTCCCGATGGCCGAATGTGGGGCTTCGTCACGGCCGACGAGATGGCCGCCATCGTGGCCCGCAGCGGTCTGCCCTCGTCGGTTGCTGACCGTTGTCGGGGCTGGATGGGTGCCGACTCGGTCGGTCAGGTTGCCGAGCGGGCCGTGTTTGCGGTCGTTGATGACTGGTTGATGGACGACGTCGCTCGCTCGGTCACCAGTGCGGAGATCGGCGACGGCTGGGACTGCACGGTTGAGGTCGTCGGCCGGGTCTTTGATGTTCGGGTCGAATCGGGCCGCTCGGTGCCCACCATCACGTGCCGTGCCGACGGGGGCCTTCCGGCGAAACTCGGCCGCGAGTACGTCGTGACTGCGCTCAGCGAACGCTGATCACGTTCGGGCTCGGAGTCGGCCGATGACCCGGTAGCCGTCGGCGGGGGACAGGTGCCCGAATTCGCGCGAGTCGGCACTGGTTGCATCGGCGTTGTCGCTCTCGATCCACATCTGACCGTCGTGGCGCACCGAGGCCACCCGTTTGACCATCCACATACCTGGTCGATGGGGATGTTCGAGCACTCGAATCTGGCCGACTCGGGCTTTGTCGCTCCGCAGTGCGAAAACCAGGTCGCCGTTGGCGTAGGTTGGGAGCATCGAATCGCCGGTCACGATGAATCGGCGAATCGGTGCAGAAGCCATGTGGGGAAACCTACGCTGGCGTCAGCGACATCCACCCTCTCCGAACTCAGCAAGGTGACCCACATGATGAACCGCCTCTTCGACGGTGCCGAGAAGGCCCACGCTCACTGCGACCTGTACTGCGGCGTTTACGACCCGGCCCAGGCCAAGATCGAGGCGCTGTCGTGCCTGAAGACGATCAACAAGTACCACGACTCCGATGACGAGCACTTCCGCACCCGCTGCGTCATGGTGAAGGAGCAGCGTGCCGAAGAGGTCAAGCACCACCTGATGGTGCTGTGGGCCGACTTCTTCGCTCCCGCTCACTTCGAAGAGTTCCCGAACCTGCACCAACTGTTCTGGGATGCCGTTCACCAGGCTGGCGAGGTCAAGAAGTCGACCGACGCCGAGGTGTGCAACAAGCTCCTCGGCTACATCGATGAGATCGCCGACGTCTTCTGGTCGACCCAGAAGGGCAAGGACATGGGCGTCTACCCGCCCGCCTGATTTCTGCGATCACCTGATCGTTTAGCTCGGCCCGCTGCTTCGGTGGCGGGCCGTTGCGCGTCTTGCGTAACCCGGACTGATCGGGCTGGGTCAGCCTTCCGGCGAGTCGGCGGCCAGGCCGGAGCGGTAGGACTCCTCGAGCATCTCGGTGACCTGTTCGGCCGTCATCTGGCCGTCGAGGCCGGCGTGGTCGAGGAGCATCTGACCGGCGGATGGCTGATCGTCGAGGCCGGGCCAGGTCTCGGGCTGCCACAGCCCGCCGCGGCGAAACGCTTTAGCGCAGTGGAGGAACCCCTGCTCGAAGGTGACCCCGATTGCGGTTGCCGGGCGCCGAACCTCGTCGGCGAAAAGATCGAGGATCGCCGGATCGGTCGTGATGCAGGCGGCGCCGTTGATGCGGAGGGTCTCGCCGAGTCCGGGGACCACGAACTGCAACCCGACCTGCCCTTGCTCGATGATGTTGCGGATCGAGTCGAGGCGGTTGTTCCCGTTGAGGTCAGGGATGGCGAGTCGATGGTCGTCGAGCACCTTGACGAAGCCGGGCGGGCCGCCTCGGGGCGAGACATCGAGTCGGCCGTCGGCGTTGGAGGTCCCGATGACGACGAATGGCGAGCGGGCAATGAACCCTCGGCACGCGTCGTCAAGCCGGTCAGCCTCCTTGGCGACCGCAGCTCCTCCTGGCGCCCGATAGAGGTCGGTGAGTTGGGCGACGTCGTCGAGGGTGTGGGTGAACGGTGGGTGGTCGCTCACCCGGCCGCGACCAGGATGCGCGCGCTCGCGAACCCACCGACGCCGACCGCGGTTTCACCCATCATCACGGTGGCGGTTCCGTCGGGCGACATCGCAGTGACGGTGCCTTTGGAACCAGGTGTGATCGAGGACTGTTCGAGGAAGTCGAGCATGCCGTCGGTGAATTCGAGTTCTTCGGGGATGCGATGGACGACGAACTCGTTGCCAACCCCCACGGTGTCGAGGGCCACCAGATCCGGCGCCTCATAGGCGCTGCCCGGAATCGGGTTGCCGTGGGGGCAGGTCGTGGGGTCGTCGAGGCGGGCCATCATTGCTTTCTCGACCGTGGGAGAGATGACATGCTCCCATTTCCCGGCTTCCTGATGGGCATCGGCCCAGGAGAGCCCGAGAATGTCGGTGAGGAAGCACTCGGCGAGGCGGTGGCGACGCACGACTGTTTCGGCGAGGTGCATGCCTTTGGTGGTGAGCGTGATCTGCCGTCCGGCTTCGATCAGGCCTTCGCTCTCGAGTCGCTTGACCATCTCGCTGACGGCGGGGCGGCTGACGTCCATGCGTTCAGCGATGCGGGCCTGGATGACATCGAGGTCGTCTTCGCCGAGTTCGTAGATCGTCTCGCAGTACTCCTCGAACGCCGGGTGCCATTCGGGGGATTCGTACTCGCTCATGTGCGCACTCTAGTGGGCTGTGATGGGCAGCACGACAGGAGTTGTTCTGTCTTGATACGAGGTTGATTAAGACGGCCTAACAGCATCAATCCTCGACGACGTGATCACGGAACCGTTCGAGTGCCATGGCCCAGGCTGTGTGATCAAGCATCCCGGCTCCCACAACGGCGGCAGCCGCTCGTCCCATCGCAAGGACATGGTGAAGGTTGTCCGGGACCGAGAGGCCCTGACGGCCGAAGACGAGGAGTCGATCATCGTCGGGCCGCCACCCGTCGACGGTCGTTCGGTCTTCGGCGTGGCGCCGCTCATAGGTCGGGTAGACCCGAGCCTGCCGTCGCGTCTCGACCGCGACGGGGTCCGGGCGCGGCAGCCCGGCCCGTTCGAGTTCCTCGGCAACGAGCCCGCCGAGGTCGTCGTCAGTCATCGTCCAGCGTTCGTCGCCGACCCAGCACGGCACCTCGGCACACAGCACGGTCGTGCCGGGCGGGTCATCGCCATCGCGATAGTTCTTCGGTTCCGACAGTCGGCTCGTGGAGAGGGCGGCGTCGGGAAAGTAGTGAGCGTCGAACTCGGTGAACCGGGGTCGATCCAGCGCCAGGTAGACGAGCACCATCGCGCGGGTTCGGAGGTTCGCAGCGGCGGAGACAAGCTGCTCGTCTGGGGTCGGCTCCAAGGCGTTGATGAACCGCTCAATCGGCATGGAGGACAGCACGAGATCAGCGGTCTCCTGGTGGTCACCGGCCTGGATCGTGATGGGTCCGTCGGTGGTGATTCGTGAAACGGGTCGCTCGAGCTGGAGATCAACCCCGGCTCCGATCGCAGCCTCGGCCAGGGCCTCGCTGATCTGCCCATAGCCGCGCCTCGGGTAGAAGAACGTGCGGCCATCGGTGCGGGACGCTCGAAGTGCCTTGCCGATGATGTGCAGCGGCGAGGTGGCCGAAACCCGCTTGTCGGCAAGTTGGACGGCGAGTTGCTCGGCCGGTTCGCCATAGAGCTTGTGCGCGTAGGGCCGATAGAAGCGATCTGCGACTGTCGGGCCGAGTCGCTGTTCGATCGCCGTCGCGAAGCTGTCGGGCGGGCGGCGTCGCAGAGGTTTCGTCAGAGCGTCGAGTCCGACCTTGGCACTGAAGCCGACCGGGAGTTCGCGAAGCATCGGTCCGGGCCGAAGCGGGAAGCCGACCCATCGATCCTCGAGGCGTATACGTCCGTTGCGCACTCGTGTCTGCAGATCGTCTCCCAGCAGACCGCGGATTCTCGCCATCAGTGCGGCATCGGTCGCCGGGTGGAGGCGGTGCGAGCCGTAATCGACTCGCTGATCGGCGATCTCGAAGCTTCCTGACATGCCGCCGACTCGTTCATCAGCTTCGAGGAGCACCACGTCGTGGTGTCGTTCAGCGAGTTCGAGGGCGGCGATCAGGCCGGCTGGCCCTGCGCCGATGACGGCGATCCGGCTCATGGGAACCGCCGTGTGAGAGTGGTTAGCACTCTGTGTAAGGTACACCTAAGTATGGCCTTCGCTGCAGAGAACGTGCCGGCCCGACGAGTGGCGAAATCACGGTTCGTGGTGACCGGCGCAGCCGGCTTCATTGGCTCGACCGTTGTCGATCACCTGGTTGCGCTCGGTGCTGACGTCATCGGCGTTGACGACTTCGATCCCTGGTACGACCCGGCCCGCAAACGCGCCAACCTGGCCGCTGCTACGCAGAACTCTCGCTTCGCGCTGGTTGAGGCTGATGCGGCCGACGTCATCGGCGACGTGCTGGAGGCTGGCGATGTCGTCATCCACCTGGCCGGGCGTCCAGGCGTGCAGGACTCGTGGGGTCTCGGTTTCGCCGGCTACGCCCGTCGCAATATCGAACTGACGCAGCGCGTCTTCGAGGAGGCGCTCGGGGTGGGAGCCAGTCGAGTCGTCTACGCGTCAAGCTCGTCGATCTATGGCGCATCATCGGATGGGGAGCTCCGGGCGCCAGCTCCGATCAGCCCCTATGGCGTCTCCAAGCTCGCCGGGGAGCAACTGGCCGGTGTCTACGCCGAACGCGGCCTCGACATCGTCAGCCTTCGGTACTTCACCGTCTATGGCCCGCGGCAGCGCCCTGACATGGCGATGCATCGCATGTTCGAGGCGACGACGCCGAACGACACCGTGTTCGTTCGGCGAGGTGACGGCTTGCAGCGGCGCGAGTTCACCTATGTCGGCGATGTTGCCGAGGCGACGATCCTCGCCGCTGTCGCTCACGGTGCCGGCGGTCGAGTCCTCGACATCGGTGGCGGTGAGTCGGCGTCGTTGCTCGAGGTGATGGCAGCAATCGAGCACCTTGCGGGCCCGATGCGGACCGAGACGGTTCCCTTACCGGCTGGCGATCCACTGATCACGAGCGCTGACCTTGCGCCGACGGTTGCGTCGCTGGGTTGGATGCCGACCACCCCGCTGCTCGATGGGTTGCGGTCGCAGGCCGCCTGGCATCGCGCCCGACGGGTCTACCGTTCGGTCGCCGACGCCGTCTGACCGGTCGGCGCTGGCGGTCGACGCGGTCCGTTCGGTTGTGCTGATCGCCAGGCCCACACCGCCGTCCCAGCGAGGATGGCGATCCACACGAAGGTCAGTATCGAGTCGGTTACGTTCAGGCGCTGGTGGTCAGGGAGCGCCGTGGCGAGCGCTCGGTACCACGGGCTCGCGACGTCATAGAAGTCGACGATCAGCGCTCGCCGATCGGTCGAGGCTTCCCAGGCGAGGATCAGCCAGGTCGCCGTGCCCGCCACGGTGGCGCACACCACGCCCACCGTCGCTCGCGGCCGATCGCCAACCCACACGGCGAATCCGATCACGACGAACGGAAGTACCGGCAGGATCTGGCGGCCAGGCCACCACCAGCCGTGCATCGTCAACGCGACCCAGGTGGCCACGATCCACCCGACGAGCACGAGCGTGCCGGCGAGGACGGTCGGCAGGTTGCGCCGATGGCGCCCGACAGCAGCGAGCATGGCGGGCATGGCGAGGAAGGAGGGGGTCCAGACGCCAATGCCGAACTGGGTGTCGATGAGTAACCCGATGAGGCGTCGCGAACGGGGGAGGAGGCGGGGGCGTTGCCCGACGACATCGAACTCGCTGCCCTCGAGGAAGTGGTCGGCGGCGGCGTACA
>Ga0181594_10001395_pt1 | contig 22455 bp, 22 predicted proteins | sample 071ome_18_FD_145603 | JGI IMG/M metagenome (GOLD analysis project Ga0181594, IMG submission 145603) | Coastal salt marsh microbial communities from the Groves Creek Marsh, Skidaway Island, Georgia - 071413BT metaG (spades assembly) | ecosystem: Environmental > Aquatic > Marine > Intertidal zone... | reverse complement strand
AGCCGCAGCTCGAAGCTGAGGCGTCGCGCCCCGACCTCTGGGACGATCAGGACAAGGCCCGCAAGGTCACCTCGGAACTGGCTGCGGTCAACGAAGACATCGAGCTCTATGAGCGACTCGACGGCGAGGTCGACGACCTCGAAACGCTTCACGAGATGGCTCGCGAAGAGAATGACGAGTCGCTCGAACCTGAGATCGGTGAGCAAGCAGCCGCGCTCGAAGGCACGCTCGACGAACTGGAGATGCGCTCACTGTTCACGGGCGAGTTCGATGAGGGTGACGCGGTCTGTCAGATCAAGTCCGGTGAGGGTGGTACTGACGCTCAGGACTGGGCCGAGATGCTGATGCGGATGTACAACCGCTGGGCGGACAAGCGAGGCTTCGACGTTGAGATCACGGCGGTCTCGGAGGGAACCGAAGCGGGCCTCAGCAATGTTGAGTTCATTCTCAAGGGCCGTCACGCCTATGGGTTGATGCAATCCGAGCATGGTGTGCACCGACTGGTGCGCATTTCGCCGTTCAACAATGAGGGCAAGCGTCAGACGGCGTTCACTGCGGTGCAGGTTGCTCCCTTCTTCGAAGAGGTATCTGACGAGATCGAGATCGATGAGAAAGATCTTCGAATCGACACGTACCGGTCGTCGGGCGCAGGTGGGCAGCACGTCAACGTGACCGATTCTGCGGTGCGGATCACGCATATCCCGACGGGCCTCGTGACCGCCTGCCAGAACGAGCGCAGCCAGCATCAGAACAAGGACCGCGCCATGCAGATGATGGCTGCGAAGTTGCTTGACCTTGAGCGGAAGAAGCGAGAAGAAGAGATCGCCGGGATCACGGGTGAGCAGCAGAACGTCGGCTTCGGGAGCCAGATCCGCAGCTATGTGATGCAGCCGTACCAGATGGTCAAGGATCTGCGGTCCGAGCACGAGACGGCTCAGGTCGATTCGGTTCTGGGCGGTGACATCGAGCCGTTCATGGAAGCGTGGTTGCGGTGGACTCGCGCCAAGGCCCAGGAGGACTAAGCCATGAGTGAAACCGAGCTCGAGATCGTGACAGTGCTGGAGGAAGCTCGTATCGCGGCCACCGTTGAGCAAGACCTTGAGACGCTCGATCGATTGCTCTCGGATGATCTTTGCTACGTGCATTCGAGTGGCATGGTCGAAACCAAGCGCACCTTCATCGACAACGCGCGGAACGGGCCGCTTCGTTACGTCTCGCTCGAACGCCGCAATGTTGAGGCTCGCCTGGCGGGAGATGGCACGGCGCTTTTCACTGGTGAGGCATCGATCGGGGTCGAGTTCGGTGGTGACCCGATTGATCTTGAGGTGCGCTTTCTTTCCGTTTGGGTGCAGCACGACGGCGCGTGGCAGTTCGAGGCATGGCATTCGGCTCGGCTTTGAGCGGGGCATGACGCTCATTCGGCGGGGTGCACTGGTAGCGTCTCGCCGACCGGGCGGACCGGTGTCCACAGGTATCTCATGATCAAACTCGAGAACGTCACCAAGGTGTACAAGGGCGATCACGTCGCGTTGCGCGACGCCACCCTCGACATCGGCAAGGGAGAGTTCGTCTTCCTCGTCGGCGCATCTGGTTCGGGGAAATCCACCTTCATCCGGCTGCTCAACCGCGAAGAGGTACCCGAGCACGGCACCATCTATGTCGCCGGCAAGGACATCGGCACGCTAGGTAGCTGGAAGGTGCCGTACCTGCGCCGCAACATCGGCTACATCTTCCAAGACTTCAAGCTTCTCCCGAATAAGACGGTGGCGGAGAACGTGGCGTTCGCCCTTGAGGTCATTGGCAAGCCCCGTCACGTGATCAAGAAGCAGGTGCCAGCGATCCTCGAGTTGGTCGGTCTTTCCCAGAAGATGACCAATTTCCCGTCGGAGCTCTCGGGTGGCGAGCAGCAGCGGGTCTCGATCGCTCGTGCGTTCGTCAACCGGCCGCTGATCCTGTTGGCCGACGAGCCGACCGGCAACCTTGACCCCCAGACCTCGGTCGGCATCATGCGGCTTCTTGACCGAATCAATCGCACCGGCACAACCGTCGTCATGGCTACCCATGACCGAGGCATCGTCGACACGATGCGGCGTCGGGTTATCGAACTCGATCGAGGGGTGATCGTTCGCGATCAGGCCCGCGGCGTCTACGAGTAGGGAGGCGACGATGGCGATTTCTCCGATCTACGCCCTTCGAGAAACCGGCCAGAACCTCTGGCGCAATTTCCTGCTGTCGCTGGCGACCGTCATCACGATCGGTGTGTCGTTGTGGCTGTTCGGCGGGTTTTTCCTGTTCAACTACGCCGTCGATAACGCAACCCAGCGCTGGGAGGGCGGTATCGAGTTCGTTGTGTGGATGAACCCCGAGGCCACCGCCGAACAGAACGCCAACATCCTTGACGCCATCACCACCAGTCCCGAGATCCGCGATTTCACCTTCGTCGATCAGGCTGCGGCCTACGAGGAGTTCAAAGACATCTTCGCTGACACTCCGGAGTTGGTGGAGGTTGTCACGCCCGAGGTCATGCCGCCTTCGTACCGGGTGGTCCCGGTCGATCCTGATGCTGATGTGGTCGAAGAACTCGCCAGTCAGTTTGAGGGACGGCCTGGGGTGAAGACCGTGGTGTCGGCGAACGACACGATCCGTGACATCCAGGACCTTGCGGACGACGTCGGACGGGTCTTCCTGTTCGGTTCGATCATCTTGCTCGCTGCGGCGACGCTTCTCATCCTCACGAACATCGTGAGCGCGATCCGCAACCGTGGCCAAGAGATTGAGATCATGAAGGTGGTAGGTGCGACCAACTGGTTCATCCGCATTCCCTTCATGCTGGAAGGCATCGTGCAGGCCCTGATTGGTGCGGTGCTGGCCTGGGGCGGACTGTTCCTGATCGATCGTCAGGTGATCCAGCAGTTCAGCCAGCCGGACAGTCTTGAGTTGATGGCCGGATTCCGAGTCGAGAGCGATGAGTTCATCTTTACGAGCGGCATGGTGCTCGGGATCGCCATTCTCGTCTCCGTGATCGGTTCGTCGATCGCCGTCACCCGCTACCTCGACGCCTGAGCCTTTGCCGATGAAGTTGTCGATGTCGCTGCCGACGATGGCGGGCGGACTCGACCGAGGGTGTCTCCGGGAGTGGTGCGAGGCTGTCGAAGCGGGGCCGTTCCACGCCATCGCCGTCGGCGAGCGCATCGGGTACGACAACCTGGAGATGCACACGACGCTCACCTACGCAGCGGCGGTGACCGAGCGGGTACGGATCGCGTCAACGCTCACAATCCTCCCGATGTACGCCACCGCCTGGGCTGCGAAATCGCTTGCGACGCTCGATGTGGTGAGCGGTGGTCGGCTCGATCTTGTGGTCGGCGTCGGCGGTCGCAAGCACGACTTCGAGCGGGCCGAACGATCGTTCTCGGGGCGCCACCAACGACTCGATGACCAGGTGGCCGAGCTTCGCCGTATCTGGTCGGGTGGGCTGGTCGATGGGGAACCGGTGGGGCCTCGGCCCGTGCAAACCGACGGGCCACCGGTGTACGCCAGCGCCATGGGCCCGAAATCGACTGCCCGAGCGGCGCAGTGGGCTGACGGCAACATGGGCTTTTCGCTGGCGCCGAACACGGACGATCACGCCGCCACGGTTGCCACCTTCGTTGATGCGTGGGCGGAGGCGGGCCGAACTGAGCGGCCGTATCTGTCGACCAGCTTCTGGTACTCGCTGGGCTCTGACGCGGAGGATGAACTGCGGCGGTATGCCGAGCGGTATCTCGGGATCTTTGGCGAGGATGCTGCGGGCATGATGGCCTCGCTGTGCACGGCGGCCGGGGTGGATGCGGTGCTCGAGGCGATTGCGCGCTGTGAGGCGGCAGGCCTCGATGAGCTGTATCTGGTCCCAACCTCGGCCGACCCGGCCGATTTGGTGCCGCTTCTCGATGGGTTGCGCTCAGCCTGACTACGGTTCGCCCATGAGCGAGTGCACCGTGGTCCACACCGGAATCGACTTCGGGGAGGGCCCTCGGTGGCGTGACGGGCGGTTGTGGTTCAGCGATTTCTACCGGCGGGGGGTCTTCTCGTGGGCGGCTGATGGTGAGCGCCTCGAGGTTGCGATCGACGACCAGCCATCTGGTTTGGGCTGGATGCCAGATGGCACCCTGCTGGTGGTGGCGATGTTGAGCCGACGAGTGCTGGCCGTCTCGCCGGACGGCGCCGTGCGCGAACACGCGGATCTGTCTGGGGTTGCGACAGAGCGGTGCAACGACATGGTCGTTTCTGCCACCGGGCACGCGTATGTGGGCAACTTCGGTTTTGATCTTGAAGCACGCAAGTCCTTTGCGCCTGCGTTCCTGGCCCACATCACCCCCGAAGGCGAGGTCCACAAGGTGGATCATCCGCTGGCGTTTCCAAACGGGTCGGTGATCACCCCGGATGGCTCGACCCTGCTAGTCGGCGAGACCTTCGGGGGTCGCTACACGGCGTTCGATCTCGATGAGAACGGATCGCCCACCAACCCGCGGGTGTGGGCGGAGTTCGAGCGCCTGAGTCCCGACGGGTGCTGTCTTGACGCTGACGGGGCGATCTGGGTGTCGGACTTTGTTGGCAAACGGTTTGTGCGGGTTCATGAGGACGGTTCGATCAGTCGGGAGATCCCAACGGAGATGCATGCTGTCGCCTGCATGCTCGGGGGTGACGAGGGCACGACTCTGTACGGGTTCGTGTCACCGGGTTCGCATCCGGACGAGGTGGCGGGCAAGGGGCTCACGTCGATTGTTGCGGTTGAGGTTGACGTGCCGCGCGCTGGTCTCCCGTGAGCTTCCTTCCGTCTCGCTCGGGGGACTAGCGTCAGCGCGTCCGCTTGACCGGGAGCATCTATGGCTATCGACTTCACCCTCACCCCCGAACTGGAGGAGATCCGGGATCGGGTCCGCACGTTCATCGCCGAGGTGGTGAAGCCGGCTGAGGACGAGATCGAGGGCCACGGTGATCACGAAGCGCTCACTGGTCGTGACCGCATCGACAAGCTGATCGAACTTCGCAAACTGGCTTTCAAGGCCGGCCTGTGGCTGCCGCACATGCCCGAGGAGTGGGGCGGCATGGGGCTCGGCCATGTCGAACTCGCCATGGTGCAGGCCGAGGCAGCGAAGAGCTACTACGGCCCGTGGGTGCTCAACTGCCAGGCTCCTGATGAGGGCAACATGCACACATTGCTGCATTGGGGCACCGACGAGCAGAAGGAGAAGTACCTTCGGCCGCTTCTCGAGGGCACGACCTGGTCGTGCTTTGCGATGACGGAGCCCGAGGTCGCTGGCTCGGACCCGACCCTGATCCGCACCAACGGGTATCAGGACGGGGAGGAGTGGGTCCTCAACGGGCACAAGTGGTTCATTTCCAACGCCCATCGGGCCAACTTCGCGATTCTCATTGCCCGCACCGAGGACGATCCTGATCTGCCTCAGGCGGCGAATACGGCGTTCCTGATCGATCTGCCGCAGGACGGCTGGACCGAGGTACGCCAGATCGAGACGATGCATGGCGGCACCGGCCATAGCGAGATCTTGATCGAGGATCTTCGGGTGCATGAGAGCCAGATGCTGGGTGGGCGAGGGCAGGGCCATCTGCTCGGCCAGTACCGGCTCGGGCCTGCCCGGCTCGCCCATTGCATGCGCTGGATCTCGCAGGCCGAGACCGCGCTCGACATGATGGTCGAGCGCTCGCTCGAGCGGTACAGCCACGGCTCGATCCTTGCGGAGAAGCAGGGTGTGCAGTGGATGATTGCCGACTCGGCCATGGAGCTCTATCAGTGCAAGCTGATGGTGCTTCACGCAGCCAGCAAGATCGACGCGGCGCACCGCGGCGAGAACGTCGACTTCAAGTCGGAGGTCTCGATGGCGAAGCACTTTGTCGCGAACAGTCTGAACCGCATCATTGACCGAGCGATCCAGACCCATGGCGCCCTCGGCTACTCGACCGATACGCCACTGGCCCACATGTATCAGCACGCCCGGTGGGCCCGCTTCGCTGACGGCGCCGATGAGATCCATCAGATGCGGATCGCGCAACGCACGATTGCGGCATTCAAGGACCACGGGACCACCCGAGCGGCAACTGGCGACCTGCCGGTCTGATGGCCGACCGGTTCGACCTCAGTGGGAAGCGTGCGCTGATTACGGGCGGGGGCCGCGGCCTGGGTCGTGAGATGGCGCAGGCGTTCGCCGAGCACGGCGCAGATGTCGTCATCGCCAGCCGCAAGCTTGACGTGCTCGAGCAGACAGCGGCAGAGATCTCCGCCGCGACCGGACGCTCGATTACCCCAAAGCAGTGCCATGTCGGCGACTGGGACGCGCTCGGCGTGCTTGCCGACGAGGTGTACGACGAATTCGGCCGGATTGATGTGCTCGTCAACAACGCCGGCATGAGCCCGCTGTACGAGTCTCCGAGCGCCGTCACCGAAGAGCTGTGGCGGAAAGTGATCGACGTCAATCTGACGGGCCCGTGGCGCCTCTCAGCATTGGTTGGTGAGCGGATGAAGGCGGCGGGTGGCGGTTCGATCATCAATGTGTCGAGCACGGCGTCCTTGACGCCCGGGCCGATGGAACTCCCGTACGGCGCCGCAAAGGCGGGTATCAACAACCTCACCGCTGGCTTGGCCCAGACGTTCGCTCCGGAAGTCCGCGTGAACTGCCTTCTGCCGGGCCCGTTTGCCACCGACATCTCGAAGGCGTGGCCTGAGGGCACCTTTGAGCACTTCAAGCGCACTATCCCGTTGCAGCGAGCCGGCGAACCCGACGAGGTGATCGGCGCTGCGCTGCTGCTCGCCAGCGACGCCGGTGCGTACATCACCGGATCGATCATCCGTCTTGATGGCGGCATGTCGGGGATCGCTGGGAATGGCTGACGGGCAGCCGGTCGATCCTGCGATCGTCGACCTCAGTGTTCTTCTCGAGTGGATGGATGCCCGTGGGCTGGGGGAGGGCCCGCTCGATGCGGTCGAACCGCTTGCGGGCGGCACCCAGAACCTGCTGCTGAAGTTTGATCGCGCTGGCCGCACCTATGTGCTGCGGCGGCCACCTGAGCACAAGCGGAAGAACTCTGATGAGACGATGCGTCGCGAGGCTCGGGTTCTGGGTGCGCTCGCTGACACGGACGTTCCGCACCCGCGCCTGATCGCGGCGGAGAGCGACGTGGGGGTGCTTGGGGCTGCGTTCTACCTGATGGAGCCGATCGATGGCTTCCAGGCGACCTCGGGGCTGCCCGAGTTTCATGCGTCAGACGCCGCGGTTCGTCGCTCGATGGGTCTGTCGTTCATCGATGCGCTGCTGTCGTTGCATGCCGTCGACCCGGCAACCAAGGATCTCGATGGCTTCGGGAAGCCCGAGGGGTATCTCGAGCGTCAGGTACCCCGCTGGCAGGCGCAGCTTGAGAGCTACAGCGAACTCGATGGGTACCCCGGCCCTGACCTTCCCCACCTCGTCGAGATCCAGGCCTATCTCGAAACGAACCGACCCGAGCCGTCACCCACGGGAATCATTCACGGCGACTATCACCTGGCGAACGTGATGTTCCGACCTGATGCCGGAGAGATCGCAGCCATTGTCGATTGGGAGCTCGCCACTCAGGGCGACCCGCTGATCGACCTCGGCCTCGTCGTGGCCTTCTGGCCCGAGGCAGATGGCGCCGCAGGAATGATGTCGGTGCAGCCCTGGGACGGGTTCCCGACCATCGAGGAGATGGTGGCCCATTACAACGAGCGTTCCCCTCGCGACATCTCGGCGCTTGATTGGTACGCCGTGCTTGCCTGTTACAAGACCGGCATCATTCTCGAGGGAACCCATGCCCGTGCATTCGCCGGCAAAGCTCCGAAGGAGTTCGGCGATCTGCTTCACGCCACGACGGTCGGCCTGTTCGAGAAGGCCGGGCGAATTATGCAGGCGAACTGAGCGACCAGACCTCGACGGGGTTGTCGAACCCTCGCAACATCCGCCGTCCAGCGGCCGTAGCCGAGCCGGCGAGGAGGTCGGCGACTGGTGCGGTCACGAGCACTTCTCCGGGAACGGCGGCGTCGACGAGCCGGGCGGCCAGGTTGACGATCGGTCCGAAGTAGTCGCCATGCAGAGTGATCAACGAGCCGGCTGCAACACCGCCTCGGGGAATCACCCGGTCATTCTGGAAGGTTGCGATGAGGTCGGTTGCGAACCCTGCTGCCTCGGCCGACTCTTCAGCAACGAACATCACTTCGTCACCGATCATTTTGGAAATTCTGACCTGGTGGGCTCGGGCGGTCTCACGGGCGGTGCCCTCGAAGTCTTTGACGAACTCAACGAGTTCGAGCGAGGTCATCGCGTGAGACAGTGAGGTGAAACCGACCAAGTCCACGAAGCCCACGGTCAGTTCGACGAGTTCTCGGTGCTCGGTGTTCTGGGTTCGGCGTTGTCGGTGGGCCGCCTGACGAAGATGGTGCCGAAAGACTGTCGGCAGTATGTCGCCCAGCTCGAGTCCGAGTTCAGCGACGATCGCGTTGAGGCGGACGCCGTCAGAGTCCCGCTGCAGGCGGCGCTCAGGGCCTTGGACGTGCCCGGCAACCGCTGCCTCGGCGAGGGTTTCGAGTGATGTTGCGATGACCTGGAGGATTTCGAGGCCTTCGCTCTCCAACATGATGTCGGTCGTTGCGGCCGGGAGGAACTCGGCCAGTGCTGCATCTGCGTCGGAGTAGCGGATGTCGTCGAGGTCATCGACGGTGATGCCGAGGTGGGCGAACCCTTCGCGTACGTCGGTGACCGGCCGGTCGACGGCGGCGGCGAGTTCGGTGAGGGAGTAGCAATCTGCCCGTCCCAGAACGGCGTCGCTTGCAAGATCAATCTGCTGCGCCAGGTCCTCGGGGATCTCAGCGGCGGGGACCCCAAGCGACGCGAACAGTTCGACGAGGTCGTCGTTGACGTGTGTGGTCATCGGGTGCTCACGGTAGCCGTCAACCATCGAGCCCGAACCCGCACGGCATCACTCGGCGGGACCCTCGCCAAGCCGGTCGGTGACCAGAACGGTGGCCTTGGGGGTGATGAGGGTCGCGGGAATCGCAGGGTCGGCGCTGGTCAGTTGCCGAAGCGCCGGGTCTTTGGCGGCTCCGGTCACCAGAAACAGGCGTTCCCGAGCCCGGTTGATGAGGGGTGCGGTCATGGTGATCCGGCGGGTCCCTTGGTAGGTGCCGGTTGTTGCGAGGTCACCCGTCGCTTCGAGAACGGCGTCGCGGGGCAGCAGCGAGGCGGTGTGGCCGTCGCTCCCGAGACCGAGCTGTACGAGGTCAAGGACGGCCGGGTCGCTAGTCAGGCGCTCAAGGTGGGCCAGGTGGAGGAGGAGCGCCCTGGTCAGCGACTCGGAAACGACCGGGAGTGGGTGATAGTTGGCTTCGGGCCGGCTGGTGAGGAAGCACTCGCGGATTATCGTGTCGTTGCGTTCGGCGCTGTGGGTGGCCGCAATGCGTTCGTCGACTTGAAAGAGATGGGTTCGTTCCCAATCAACTTGTTCACGTTGTGCGAGCGCAGCGAGAAAGACCCCAGGGGTCGAACCCCCCGAGACCGCCCACACGAACCGGCCGTTCTCTTCGATTGCGTCGACCGCTCGAGAAGCGACATGGTCAGCAGCGACCTCAGCGGCGGCGTTCGCTGTGCTGGTGCGGATGATCTGCATCGTCAGGGGTCTTCGGGCCAGGTGTGGCCGGGAGGCAGGACGGCATCGGCGAAACGGGGACCCCAACTGCCGAAGGGGTATTCGTGGATCGGTGTCGCTGAGTCGAGCACTCCTTCGACGATGCGCCACGCTTCTTCGACGCTGTCTTGCCGGGCGAAGAGTCGCGGATCGCCGTCGAGTGCGTCGCCAAGCAGCCGTTCGTACGGGTCGGGGCCGTCGCCTCCGAGTGCCTCGCCATAGTCGACGGTGAGGTCGACTCCTTGGGCCAGCATCTGCTGGCCCGGCACTTTGGCTTGCAGACTCATCGAGATGACGTCGTCGGGCTTCATCCGAAAGCGGATGATGTTCGCAGGCGGCCGGCCTTCGGGAGCGAAGAGATCCTGGGGTGTCTGGCGAAGCACGATGATCGCTTCCGTGACGGTCTCCGCCATGCCCTTTCCCGCCCGAATACAGAACGGCACACCGGACCATCGCCAGTTGTCGATCTCGAACCGAACGGCGGCGTAGGTCTCGGTGTCGGAGGTGGTGATGACGTCGTCCTCATCGAGATAGCCGTCGTACCGGCCGCGCACGACATCGTCGGGGGTCAACGGCTGGATGGCCTTCATGACCTTCACGACTTCATCACGAAGGGCGTCAGGGTCGCTGGAGACGGGTGGCTCCATGGCCAGCAGGCCGATGATTTGGAGGAGATGGTTCTGGATGACATCTCGGATGGCGCCGACCCCGTCATAGAACCGTCCGCGGCCTTCGATGCCGAACGACTCGGCCATGGTGACGATCACGTTTGAGACGTGATGTCGGTTCCAGATCGGTTCGAGGAGGGCGTTCGCAAACCGAAAGACGAGAAGGTTCTGCACGGGTTCTTTGCCGAGGAAGTGGTCGATACGGAAGATCTGTTCCTCACGGAAGTGGCGGTGGAGGATGTCGTTGAGTTCGCGGGCGCTGTTCAGGTCGCGTCCGAACGGCTTTTCGATGACGAGGCGCCCCTGTTGATTGCAGCCGACCTCGGCCAGACCGTTGGCGACGTCATCGAAGAGCGACGGAGGGATCGCCATGAAGAAGACCGGGAGTGCAGCGCCGGCGAGCTTGGCGTGGATCTCCCGGTACACGGCGGGGTCTTGATAGTCGCCCGCCACATAGCTGATGCGAGCACACAGTCGCTCAATCACGGCGTCGTCCCGGCCGGCGAGGATCTCTCTGATGTGCTGTTTGAGTCGTTCGTCGTCCCAGTCGGAGCGCGCCGCCCCGACCACGGGCATCTCGAGTCGGTCTTCCGCCGTCAGCTCATAGAGGGCAGGGATCAGCTTCTTCTTGGCGAGGTCGCCGGTGATCCCGAACATGACCAGCGCGTCAGCGGGCGCGGCAGTCATCACCCGGCCTGGCTGTCGTCGTCGTTCGCAGGCTTCTCGTGGTGCCCACCGAACTGCATTCGCATCGCGGAAAGCGCTTTGCCGGCGTAGTCGAAGTTGTCCCGGCTTGCGAAGCGTTCGTAGAGCGAAGCGGTGATGGTATGCGCAGGTACGCCGGTATCGACCGCAGCCTTGACGGTCCAGCGGCCCATCCCGCTGTCGGAGACCCGACCTGCGAACTGGGCGAGGTCAGGGTCCTCGGCAAACGCGTTTGCGGTGAGGTCAACGAGCCAGCTGTTGATGACGCTGCCTCGCCGCCACAGTTCGGTGATGGCTTCGAGGTCGAAGTCGTACTGGTAGGCCCGAGGGTCGTCGAGGGGAGCCGTTTCAGCGTCGGCTTGGCGAGCTTCGGTGCCAGCATCGGCTGCGTCGAGAATGCCGAGCCCTTCGGCGAGGGCGGCCATCATCCCGTATTCGATGCCGTTGTGGACCATCTTCACGAAGTGGCCTGCGCCGGCTGGGCCGCAGTGAAGCCATCCATGTTCTGCGGGGATGATGTCGCCGGTGCGGTTGGCCGTGCGAGGGACGGAGTCCATCGGCGGCGAGATCGAGTCGAACAGCGGTGCCATTCGCTCGACGACCTCAGACTCGCCGCCGACCATCAGGCAGAAGCCTCGTTCGAGACCGTAGACACCGCCGCTGGTGCCGACGTCGACATAGTGCAACCCGTGCGCGGCGAGCCGGTCGGCCCGGTCGATGTCATGGCGGTAGAAGGAGTTGCCGCCGTCGATGATCACGTCACCGGGGGAGAGCAGGGGGATGAGATCATCGATGATCTGATCGACGATGGCGACGGGGACCATGATCCAGACGTGCCGGGGGCCAGTCGTCTTCTCGACGAGCTGCTGAAGATCAACAGCGCCGACAGCACCTTCGTGCTCCAGTTCTGTAATTGCGTCGGGGTGGGCATCGGTGACGACACAGTCATGCCCGTCCTGCATTGCGCGACGAACGAGGTTGGCCCCCATCCGTCCGAGTCCCACCATCGCCAGCTGCATGCCATCGCTCCGTTCGGACCCTCGGGGAACGGGCCCTGTGCCGAGTCTGGCACCAAATATCGAACAGTTGCGCCCGCACGGCGGAGATGGGCCAGCGGCGGTTTGTTTGCGAGCTACAGCAGGCCGTGGAGCCGGTTGAGGTTGGCGTGATGCTCGGGGTTGAGATCACGCCCGACAAGTGCGGGGTGATCGAATCGGTAGCGATGTGCTCGGTAGATACCGACAGCGACATCACCGTTCGGTCGATGGTTTACAAAGGGGTTGATCCACTCCCAGACGACCTGCTGGTCGCGGGTGACCTCGAAGATTCGCCCGCTCGATCCTTCGCAAACGAGGACGGATCCGGACCACAGTCGGTCGGCGCCGGAGATGTAGTTGGAGAAGAACTGGTGGGCTGGTTTCCCCTCGTACGTCCATTCGATTGCTCCGGTGCTGACTCGGATCTCGAGTACTCGTGATGCCGACACCCCGTTGTCGAACACTTGGATGAGGTCATCGTCGACCCAGGTGACGTGATGTTGTCCGTGGGTGTCGGTGAACTTGAGTTTGAGTTCGCCGGTGGCTGCGTCGATGACTCCGACGCGGTCGCTGGTTCGGGCCGAGAAGGCGATGTCGCCGTGGTCGTTGACGTCGATGCCGTTGATGTGGGTCCATTCCCAGCGGCGCTTGGTCGGATGGATCGGATCCTTGACCGGGTCGAGCAGTTTCCATGTGCTGATCCGACGGACTTCGCGGCCTTCGGGGTCGACTTCGACAAGGTCGTCGCCGAGCAGTGGCGGCAGTCGTTCACGTGGCAGCTTGTGCCCGCCGCGGACCCGTTTGTGCAGTTCTTCGGGCAGTTCGACCCATTCGGGCACCATCGTGTTGCCGTTGGGGAGTCGCACGAAATCGTGGTGCTGGGCACGGTTCTCGTAGGTCCACTGGACGTTGCCGTCCCAGTCGACCTCCATCAGCGTGGTCTTGTAGCCCCCGAGGCGTGTGATGTGGACCTCGAACGGTGGCGGCGGCTTGGTCGGGTCATCGTCAGGTGGAGGCGGAAGGTTCACGTCCGATCCCGACATCAGCAGGTTGCCATTGTCGAGGAGTCGGCCGTAGCCCGGATTGATCGAGTCGAAGGTCCAGCGGTGGACGATGCGGCCGTCCATGTCGATGAGGTACGCCGCATTGTCCGAACTCGGGGTAATGAGCGTGTACCCCTTGGTTGTGAGATCAGGTCGATTCCACGTCAACCCGGTCGACCGGTTGACTGACCATCCCATGCGACTACCTCGTCGACGCGGTCGTCAGTCGCGCTGCGTGCCGACCTTCAGCTCGTTGAAGGGCACGTTCTTCGACACATCGATGTCTCGGGGCAGGCCCAGGACACGGTCGCCGATGATGTTGCGCTGGATCTCGTTGGTGCCGCCAGCGATGCCGCCTTGGAGGCTTGTGAGTGAGAAGCGAGCCCAGCCGCCTCCGTCGCCGTCCCAGGCAACGCCGCCAGCCCCATAGATTTCCATGCCGAGGTCGCGGGCGAAGTTCATGTTGATCGTGCCGATGAGCTTGCCAAGTGACCCGCCAGGGCCCGGGGTCTTGCCGGCCTGAAGTTCGGCGCGGGTCCGCATCGAGACGAGTGATGCGGTGGTCTCCATGATGTAGAGCTGCATCAGTTGGTCGCGGATAACCGGTTCCTCGACCCGACCGAGCTTGGTGGCGGTCTCGATCAGTTGGTCGGCGAGGTTGTGTCGCACGCCGCCGGTTGAGCCGGAGCCAATGGCGACACGTTCGTACATGAGCATGGCGGTGGCCATGTTCCAGCCGTTGTTGAGGTCGCCGAGCAGGTTTTCGGCGGGGATTTCAACGTCGGTGAAGAAGATCTCGTTGAAGTGCTGTCCGCCGTCGATCTGGTTGATCGGACGGACTTCGACGCCGGGAGCGTTCATATTGACGATGAACATGGAGATGCCGGCGTGCTTGGCGACGGTGGCGTCGGTGCGGGCGATGATGATGCCGTAGTCGCAGAGGTGGGCGGTGGTGGTCCAGACCTTCTGGCCATTGATGACCCACACATCGCCGTCGCGCTCGGCCTTGGTCTGAAGGCTGGCGACGTCCGACCCTGCTCCGGGCTCGGAGAACATCTGGCACCACACGGTGCGAGCCGCAATGGCATCGGCCAGGTAGGCGTCCTTTTGCTCGTGGGAGCCGTACTCGCTGAGCATCGGCACGCACATGCCGTGCGAGATGGTGAGCTCTGACGTCATGTTCGGGTACTTGCCGTACTCCTCGCGCCAGATCCGTTCGTGTTCCTTGGTGAGGCCTTGGCCGCCGTATTCGCTTGGGTAGGTGAGCCCAGCGAGGTCGGCGGCGGTCAGTGCGCCTTGGAAGACTTTGGCGGCGTCCATGCGGATGGCGCCGCGGGGGTCGGCTTGGCCTCCGAGGCTGATACCGGTTGCGTGTTCGTCTAGGAACGCAGTGCAGCGGTTGCGGAACTCACTGGCTTCGGCGGGGGAGAGGGTGGCGCTCATGTCACTCCAGGGGCTGGGGAGGAAGTAAGTGATCGTTCACATCGTACCCAGCGGGGTCGCTCGGTGCGAACCGGCGGGCAATTGGCCGCTGGGTCGAACCGGGAGTCGGAGGCTTCCGAACGCTGGTTGGCTCAGTCGGAGAGCGCACCGCAGTCGGTGCAGACCACGTCATCGATCGGTTCGCCGGCGATGAAGTCGCTGAGCCAGTCGACGTAGCGGACACCCTCGACCTCGAGCAGATACATGTCTGCACGGCCCATGATCGTGTGGTCGGTGCCCGGCGCAATGTAGACGGGCAGGTCGATTCCAGCGTCTTCGGTGAGGCCCTCGTTGAGATCGAGTACGGCCTTCACCGACGAGTCCGCCACCCCAGCGAGCGCGGAGAACGAGGCCTGGGTGCCGTCGTAGGCGTGATCGAAGCGAGCCCAGCGGATCTCGGGGAACTCGAGGCCGGCGTAGCGATACAGCTCGGGAATGCCCATCTCGGCGGCAGTGACGCCGTCGGTCGTCGACCAGTTGGGGACGGCGCCTTCGGTGCCCCACAGCCCGCCGATCGCCGTGTTGACCAGCGGGGTGCTCGGGTAACCGCCGGAGGCATCAGGGAGGCCGAGGATCTCGGCTTCCGGCAAGGCGTCGGCGAGCAGTCCAGCGAAGAGCGGGACGGGAATGCCGCCGGCGCTTGAGCCGGTGACGAGGATCTTGTCGGCCGTGCCGTAGGTGTCGACAACTTCCTCAAAGCCTTTGAGGCCGTTGAGGTAGCCGGTGTGGTTGATGATGATGCCGTCGCCGTAGTCGTGCCCGGCGTTCGTGCCGAGGTGGACGTCGCCGGTGCAGTACGGCATGAAGATCATGGTCCAGTCGGCGACAGGGTTCTCTGGGTGGTCGAGGGCGAACACCCCGTTGGCCGCGGCATTGGGGTTGTCGTCGGCCTGAATGCTGTAGGTCGGGGAGCCGTTCGGGTCACACGTCTCGGCCGAGAAGCAGGCACCACCACCATCGAAGAACAACATCACGTTGCTCGGATCGCCCTCACGGATCCAGTAGCTGTACTCCGAGCCGTCCGAGCAGAAACAGTCGTCACCGGCGATCACCTGTTGCCACGCGAGCGGAGGCGCAGTGGTCGTTGTGGTCGTCGTAGGCGGCGTGGTCGTGGTGGTTGCGGGTGGCTCAGTGGTGGCCGGAGCCTCGGTTGTCGGAGGCGCGGTTGTAGTCGAGGCCGTTTGGGTTGCGGCGTCGTCGTCGCTCGAACAACCGGCAGCGAGAACGGTCAGGGCGAGAAGGGCAACGGTGAAGCCGCGCATCGTGCTTTCTTCGAAGGTGGGGCCACGGACGGTAGGCACGGGGATCGTGACGTTCAAATCGCCGGCGCAGGCTGAGCTGATCTGTGCTCAGTTGTTGAGCCCGCACGGGATTGTGTCCTGCTCGCCCTGGGTTGAGCCGTCGGGGCAGGTGACGAGGAACCAGTTGGCCGCAGCTCGTAGGCCGGTGAAGTCCGCCCCGGTGAAGTCCAACTGGATCAGGTCCATCTGGGACATCTTGGCGTTCCGCAACACCACCTCTCGAACGGTGGCGAACGTGAGATCGACGCGCGTAAGCAACGCCGATGTGAGATCGGCGCCGGTGAGGTCAGCTTCGTACAGGATCACATCCGTGAGCGCAGCTTCACGAAGTGTTGCGTTGGTCAAGTCCGCTTCGGTGAGGAAGGTGTCCCGAATGGTGGTCTCTGACAGGTCAGCGCCCACCATGCTGGCTTCATTTAAATCAGCACCGACAATTTCCGCCCTTGAGAGGTTCGCGCCCGCAAGGTTGGCGGCATAGAGCCAGGCGCCGTTCAGAACGGCATTGCTCAGGTCGGCCCCGGCGAGGGAGGTTCCGGGCATTCGCGCCCCGGTGAAGTTCGACCCTGCGAGTGAGGCGTCGTCGAGAAGCATGTCGGAGAGGTCCACCCCGCTGCAGTCGAAGGTGGTCGCTGCATCCTGCTGAAGCGTTCGACATCCGGCGTCGGACAGCAGGGTTTCGAGGTCAGAACGGGGTGGCTCGGCCTCAAAACTGTCGGACGTCTCTTCATCCGGAACGGGTTCGCTCGTCTCTTCATCCGGAACGGGAGCTGTTGTCGTTGCGGCTTGGGTGGGGGCTTCTGGCGAGTCGTTCTTCGTCAGAGCCCAGACGGCGATGAAGGCCACCAGTGCAAGTACCAGGCACGCAAGGACACCCAGCAGGCCTAACACCAGCGTCTGAAGCCGGTCAGGTCGCTGTTTACCGCTGCCCGTCGGCTCGGTCGAAGATGTTCCGCTGGCGGCCGGGCCTTGGTCGGGCATGCGGAGGCGAAGGTCGAGCATGATCCGCAACTCCTCCGCGAACTCGGGGCTCGGCTCGATGGGCAGTCCGTCGGATGCTTCGAGACGTTCGATCGGGTCGCGCTCAGTCATCGGTCAGCCTCCGATACTCGGCGCGGAACCGTTCTCGTGCTCGCCGTAGCGACGATTCGGAGGCTCGCTTTCCTTGCCCGAGCACATCTGCGATCTCGGGAACGCTCATGCCATCAAGGTGACTCATGGCGAGAACGGCTTGGTCAGTTGCTGCGAGGGCCGCCAGCGCTCGTTCCACGAGTTCGCGCTCAGATAGCGAAAGCGCGAAGTCCTCGGCGATGGCCGAAGGGCGAAGCAGCGTTGCCTTGCGCTCGATGACTTCGAGACGACGCCAATGGTCGATCAAGCGGCGCTTGGCAACGGTCAGAAGCCAGTTGCGGGTCACGACATCTCCTCGCCCGGCCCGAAATTGTTCCACAGCAGCAACAAAGACCAACGCCGTGAGGTCCTCTGCAAGGGCGATATCTCCTGCCACTCGGATGCGGAGAAACCCGAACACCATGGGCAGTTCGCTCCGATACAGCGTCTCGAAGGACGCGATCTCGTGCTGTGTTAACCGCTTCGTGGGTGAGTTCATTCGTTCAGCAATCGTACATGTCCCTTGAATTCCGTCTCTTGATGACGGAATCTCGTTGCTCCATACGAAAGAAAGGGCAGGACTCTTCGGCGATCCGCGCGTTGTTGAGAATCCAGGAAAAGGAAGAGACGTGAGATCACCGACGATTCAATCAACTCGACGGCTTGCAGCGGTTGCGCTGGGAGTTGTGATGGCCGTGCTCTTGGCTGCTTGCGGGGGAAGTTCGTCAACCAACCCAGCACGAGATGCGGTACTCGCGCAGGCTGAGGTGGCATTTGCCGAACAGGCCGGGATCGAGGAGCTTTCAGAGAGCCTGGAGGACTATGTCGCTTGTCTTCTGGATGATGTGGTCGAAGAGCTCGACTTGAGCTGGGCTGAGGTCGAGAGCGCCTTAGAGGAAACAGGCGATCTCAGCTCGCTCGGTTCGGGCACTGACGACATGCCGGACGGCGTGTTGTTGTGTCTTGGCGAGCTGACATCTGCAGATCTCGAACTCCTGGGAGTTTCGGAAGGTCTATTCGAGTCGAGCGCGGACGCGTATGGCGATGATCCTGTGCTGGACGCGCTGTGGGATGCGTGTGAGGGCGGTGATGCCGTTGCGTGTGATGACTTGTATTCCCAGTCTCCGTTTGGGAGTGAGTACGAGTCGTTCGCCCTCGACAACGGTGGGTCGGGCGGTGGCTTCTTTGATTCGGGTAGCGACGCGGATTCGTACGGGGATGATCCTGTGCTGGATGCGTTGTGGGATGCGTGTGAGGGCGGTGATGCCGTTGCGTGTGATGACCTCTATTGGCAGTCGCCGATTGGGAGTGAGTACGAGTCGTTTGCTGAGGAGAACCGTTCCTTTGGTTCGGATGCGGATTCGTATGGGGATGATCCTGAGTTAGATGCGTTGTGGGATGCGTGCGAGGGCGGTGACGATGCCGCCTGCAGCGACCTATTTTGGCAATCTCCGATCGGGAGTGAGTACGAGTCGTTCGGGTCGAGTTGCGCAGGTCGCGGTTGCGAACCGTAAAGCGGCAGTGAACGGCACGCTCTGCGTCTTTGTGCACGCCCCTCTGGCGGCGCCGACGTGAAAGCGGCCCGTCCATCTGACCGATAGCCGTCAAAGGAAAAGCACTCCCTTGCGCTCTCAGTCCCGCACGGGTAAGACGAATTCAACACAAAGGGGGAACCATCATGTCCTACACCAGCATTTCCACAAGCCGTCCAGGAGCCCGTTTCCAAGAGGCGACGACCCAGGCAGAGGTCGAAGCCTTGATGGTGGAGGTCTGGTCGATCGTGGCCGCAAATGGAGGCGAAAGCGTCATGGCTGGAGCTGATCTCGCGCAAGGCGTGAATGTCGCAATTACGACTTTCCCGGACGCTGCCGCAGCCGCGAAGAGTGTTGTTGAACTCACGGCCAAACGGCTCCTTGAATATGAGACCTCCGGTCAGTTCATGGGTCTCGATGAATGGCTTCCTATCGCTGGCTCAGCGATGGAAGGCTGACTTCGAGCGGCACGCTGTCGAGGCCTGAGTCAGGGACGGCGGCCGCCCCAATCGCGGGAGCTGAGAAACCCCGGGCGAGTTGTGTGAATGATCTCACGCTCGCCCGGGGTTAAACACCTGGTGGCCTAAAGCAGGGTCGTCCTTACCGGTGGGGTAGCCGCCTTTTCGGAGGTGCCCGTTCACTCGAAGGTGACCGAGTAGGTCGTCCTTGGCCCGACGTGAACCTTGAGCGCTGCGTTGGTGACGTCGAAGTGGCTGATGATGGGGTTGCCGTCAATGCCAATTGCGATCGATGTGTCGAGGCCGACGCTCCCGTTGGTGTCGAGGGTGTGGTTGGTGCCGGTGGTGCAGGTGGGGTCAGCGCAGACGTACAACTCCAAATCGTCGTTACTCCAATCTTGGTGACTGATCATGGGGTTGCCGTTCGTGTCGATTGTGAGCGATGTGTACAAGCCGGTGGAGGCGGCGGTCACGAGCGGACGGTTGCTGCCACTGGAGCAGGCAGGATCAGCGCACACATACAACTCCAGATGCTCGCCATCGAAGTTGATGTGGCTGATGATGGGATTGCCGTTCGAGCCGATTGCGATCGACGTGTAAAGACCGAGGTCGCCAGCGGTTTCGAGGGTTTCGTTCGTGCCGCTGGAGCACGTTGGGTTGTCGCACACGTACACCTCTAGGTCGAAGCCGCTGCTGTCGTGGTGGCTGATGACGGGGTTGCCATCGTCACCGATCACAATCGATGTGTATTGGCCGCCATCGGTGTCGAGGGTCAGGTTCGTCCCGCTGGAGCACGTTGGGTTGTCGCACACGTACAGCTCTAAGTCGTTGTTCGTGTCGTCGTAGTAGCTGATGAGGGGATTGCCGTCGTCACCGATCACAATCGATGTGTATTGGCCGACGTCGCCGTCGGTGTCGAGGGTTCGGTTGGTGCCTGAGGTGCAGGTTGGGTTGTCGCATACGTACAACTCCAAATCTTTGTTGGTGAAGTCGTGGTGGCTGATGATGGGGTTGCTGTCGTCACTGAGGGCGATCGAGCTGTCTTGGCCGCCATCGTTGGCGAGGATTCGGTTGGTGCCTGAGGTGCAGGTGGAGTCGCTGCACACGTACAGCTCCAGGTCTCTGTTGATGAAGTCGTAGTGGCTGATGATGGGGTTGCCGTCGTCACCGATCGCAATCGACGTGCCCGCTCCGGCGCCACCGTCTTCGACGAGGGTTTGGTTGATGGGTTGGTGGAAGCTGCGTTGCAGGACGGGGTTCGCGCATCGCCATCCGTTGTCGTTGATCGCGACTTGGGTTGGGGTGCATGACAGTTCGTTGAGGGTGTCGAGTGCGGCGACGTCGTCGATGAGTTCGTCGACGTCGCTGGTGACGGCATCGAACTGGTTGTCGATGTTGTCGAGTGCGGGTTGGACGATGTTTTGGTCGTAGCGGTACGCGAACGTCACGTTTTGCGCTCGGGTGACGGCTTGGTCTGGGGAGAATGTGCTTGCTGAGGTTCCGGTGGTGACGCCGTTGTTGAATGCCCAGTCCACGGCGTTGGTGTAGTACCTGCCGGCGGGGACGTCGGTGAACGAACTCGACGCGAACCCGGCCGTTGCCCCGAAGCCGATCAGTGCGAGAACGGCCACGAACAGTTTCATACGACGCATGCGCGTCACCCCCCGGTAGTGAACAGCTCGTCTTGCACGGCGAGCAGCTGAGCGAACGTTCAGCACAACGCCGGCCCGCATGCCGCGGGTTGGCGCTGTTCCTTTCGCTTTGTCGGCTTCGGTTGTTTCGTGACAGTGCTGGTGCATCTCGGACATGGTCGAACCTCTTTCCCCGGGAACGTCTCGCTGGTGCGAGACACCGGTCAAGAGCAACACCGCCCAACTGGTGGACACTTTTTGGACCCAGACATTTCGATCGGGATCCGCGGGTCGTTGGACCCGCAGCACGATTTCGACGTTCAGTCGGCGGTCTGTCGTTCGATCAAACGTTTCATGTGCGTGGCTGAATCCATGTCGACCACGTCGCCGACCATCGCACGGGACCGGCCAAAGTTGGGTCGGGTGCTCATCCCGGTCGGGATCTCGAGTCGAAGGGTTCGGGTCCGCGGGATGAAACACTGGGTGCTGTCGCAGGCCTGGTAGCGGATTGTGACGTCGACCTCGATCGACTCTGCACCGTCGGCGATGGTCTTGCCGAGCACGCTGTCGGCCCACACATTCATCGTGAAGTCGACCGTTCCGTCCCAGACGTGGAGCGGTTGAGAAACGCCGGGGAGCTCCAATTGATGCGTCGGCTCGCGTTCGGCGGGGTCGTTGCGGAAGCCGTCGGGGCCATCGATTGTGATCGAGGTGGCGACCATCCCATCCGGGACAGGGTCGTCGTAGATGTGGAGACCCTCGGGCATGGCGACCCGAACGATCAGCCGCCGACGGGGGCCAGCTCGCAGGACCCCAGCACCACCCCGAAAGAAGGCGGTGACCGTGATGCCGTCGTCTTCGGATGCGGTCGTAAGGGGGTCACCGGCGTCCGGCACGACCCGGCCGGCGTAGCTGTCGAGGATCGCCTCGATGCCATCACGGTGGGCGAAGTGCCGGTTAAAGAGCTTGTCAACGATCACGCCGTCCTCATCGAGCAGGAAGAATCCGGGGAACGGCACGCCATAGAACGGCACGTCCTCGGGTCGCACGATCGTGTTGAGCACTTCGTACTGGCGGATCACGGCCGAGTCGACGTCAGACAAGAGTGTGAACTCGACACCCGACGCCTCAACGTACGCGGCCAGCGCCTCGACATCGTCGTAGCTGACGGCGTAGAGCTTGATGCCCTCAGCAGCCAGTTCGGGCAGGCTGTTGTGCAGCTCGACCAGCTGCGTGAGGCACGGCGGTCACCACACTGCTGACCGGTAGAACAAGAGCGCAGCTCGCGACCCGTCACGGTCGGCGTGGAACGAGACCGTCTCGCCGAGATGGTTTGGGAGTTCGAAGTCGGGCGCAGGCTGCCCGACCGAGAGCCCAGGCTCGAACTCGCCAGCCGGGATCATCCGCTGGGTGCTGGTCACTGGCAAGGGCCCGGTGAAGCCATACGGGTCCGTGAACTCGTCGCCGCTCATGGCCCAGATCGTACTTCGCCAACCGCCCTACGGCCTGTACGCGTCTTGGCGGGCGATTTTCTAGTGTTGCTGAGAACGGCATCAGAGACCCGCAGAACTCGGTCGATTTCTGCGAGAGAAACCGCCGAATTCTACGAGTCCCCCAGAGTGGGGGTTTCGTAGAAATCCGTTTCGCCAGTCGTGGTGCGGAAGTCGGGAACGTGGGCCGATCGGTGATCACACTGGTTTGGCGATCTGATCACACGCCTAAGTGGTCATCTTGAGAAGGTCGGGGGCTCATCGGCTGAGATCGAGCCCGTGCTCCCATCGCTGGCCCAGGACGTGCT
>Ga0181594_10001393_pt1 | contig 22463 bp, 16 predicted proteins | sample 071ome_18_FD_145603 | JGI IMG/M metagenome (GOLD analysis project Ga0181594, IMG submission 145603) | Coastal salt marsh microbial communities from the Groves Creek Marsh, Skidaway Island, Georgia - 071413BT metaG (spades assembly) | ecosystem: Environmental > Aquatic > Marine > Intertidal zone... | reverse complement strand
GGCGGCCGCTGCGCCTGTGGTTGAGGAGGCCCCTGCTCCCGCGGTTGAGGAGGCCCCTGCTCCTGTGGTTGAGGAGGCCCCCGCTCCTGTGGTTGAGGAGGCCCCTGCTCCTGTGGTTGAGGAGGCCCCCGCTCCTGTGGTTAAGGAGGCCCCCGCTCCCGCGGTTGAGGAGGCCCCTGCTCCTGCGGTTGAGGAGACGCCTATCCCCGTTGTGGAGGACGCCCTAGCGCCCGCTTTAGACCCTCTAAAGGCAGACCCTGCTCTTGATCCAAAAGCTCCCTCTACGTCGGATCAGACCCAGTCTAAGCGAGAAGAAGAGGTCGAGGAGCTAGAAGAGAAGCCAGCGCCTACGATTGAGGTCGCTCCCATGAAGCTGAGGGCGCTGAAGGAGGAGACGACCGCGCCCGAGCAGCCCGCGTCTAGCCCTGCGGAGCAGTGAATTGCGCGTTGCGCGCGCTCATGTACCGAGCGCTCAGGGGCGCCGATTCAATACGATGAGCGCTCCACGATCGTCCCTGAGAGCAGGTAGCCGAGCCCGTTGAGGGGCTCTGCGGTGAGCTGGTCAAGCCGGTAGCCACGGATGAGGTCTACTGGGAAGAGCACCCGCTGCGCGAGGATGAGTGGCAGCTGCTCTTGGACGAGCGGGATCAACAGGGTCGGTAAGCCAAGCGCGAGGATCGGGTCGACTGAGGTGGGCTGGGTGATCGTTGGATAGACCTCAGGGTTTAAGAGCTCTGGGATGAGCACCTCACCGTTCAACACATACTGATAGCTGACCGTGAGCTGGTGATGTGCGCTCAAGCTGTAGCTCGCGCCACCTGTGTAGTGATGCTGTACAACCGCTGGGGCGATCATGTTAAAGAGGGCCTCTGAGGAGGCGATTGGGTCCTGTCCATAGGCGTAGCCCAGCATGAGCTCAAGCGTCGGTGAGATCTGAAGGGAGGCGCCCACCTTCATCACCCAGATGCTCTCCCACCCAAAGCCATATCCGTTGCCAGCCCCGAGAGGGTGTTGAGCCCCCTGGTTGACTGGGACATTGACGCCCTCAATCGCCGCCTGGAAGCCGTTCATAAGGTTCTGATTAAACCCTGTGAGGAGCTGATCTCCTGTAGGGCCAGGGTTGGAGATCGAGGTGACCCCTTCGTATAGGATCCGCGTGACGTCCGCGCTGATATGAAGCATTTGAAGGGGTCGCAGCGCGAGCCCGAGCCCAAGGTGCGCGGGGATGTCAAAGTCTCCCTCATCCGCGAACAGACCTTGGTAGCGCTCAAAGTCGCTCATATAAACCTTGCTCGAGGCGACCGCCCCAAGCCGGAGCCAGCTGAGCGGGCTGTAGCTTAAGCCAAGCCGGCCCCCAAGGCCCATCGAGAGCTCAGCGCCGTTGTCTGTGAGCGCGAGGGGCTCCTTAGAAAAAGAGACGAAGTCACCCAAGCCCTGTGCGCTAAAGCGCTGTACACCCACTAGGGCCGAGACCCCTACGCTGAGCTCATCGCTCACCTTGTACGCGAGCGAGGGGGTGATGACCGCCTGCTCTAAATTCACCCCAAGCGTCCTAGTGTGAGGCGCGCTGAGGAGTGACTCCCTCACAAACACGTGCACCTCACCGTTGGCGGTCACGCCCGCGACCCCAGCGGCGGCGGCTGAGAACAAGCTGATCGGCTTAGAGAAGGCCTGGTGGTAGAGGTTTGCGCGGTACTCGGTGTTCATCCCACCTGAGCTGTAGAGCCCGACACCAACCGCGAGCCGCTCGGTGAGCGACCAGCTCGCCGCGAGGTTCGGCGCGATGAAGAACGGGCTCTCACTCTTGACGCTGACCTCCTCTCCAAAGAGGCCACTCGTGTCGAGGGTCGCCCCACGCCGAGGTAAGAACCCCATCAAGGCGACCTCGACGCCAGGCTTGACGTGCAGGAGGCTCGCGGGGTTCACGACCGCTGAGAGCGGGCCTCTAAAAAATGAGATCGAGGCGCCCCCCATCGCGGTTGAGGCCGGCCCGTGACCGATCTGAAAGTAGCCCGTCGTCGCCTCCACACCACCTGAGGGGGCGCTGAGCGTGAGTACAGCTGCGCACGCGAGCAGCCTACGCCAGCGCCACGCCCTCACTTGAGGATCGCCATCCCTTTGAGGGTCGCCCGCATGTCCGCCTTGTCGATGTCCGCGACCTCCTCTTTTACGTCCTCCATGTCTGCGCCCTTACACTCCCAATTGACGTTCTCCTTGAGGGCTGTGAAGCCGACCATCGCAAAGAAGACCTCAAAGTTACCGATGTTCTTCATCGCGGTGCCGTACGGGCCCACGAAGCCCTTCATGATCCCAGGCATCTTTAGCGCGCCGAAGCCGTCGGTGAAGTCAGCCCACTGCTCAGTTGTAGGCTCAAATTTCCACTGGAAGGAGTCACTAGCCTTATGGAGCCCAGCGCTCTTACACACAGCGTCCCCTTGCTCATTAGCCTCGATGACGAGCTGGACTTTCTTCCAACCTACGCAGTCACGACGATTGATGACGACGACCTGCTTCCCCTTAGAGCCTGCGCTGTCAACCCAGCCTGAGCCAGCGCGACCTACCTTCTTAGGGAGGCTCGTCTTATTCCAACCATCACAGACGCTCTTGGCGAAGCCTCCGTCAAGGAGCTTAGGGGCTGCGTGAGCGGTCGCTGTGAAGGAGAGCGGGAGCGCTATAGTCGAGCTGAGGAGCAGGCTTTTGAGCATCTTTTAACCCTTGGGTTGAAGTGGTTCATTAAGGAAATAGACGTGAGGGGAGGCTCCCCCCTGCGCCTTACCTACGCATATGGCATGCCAAATCATATGCAAACCGACGTCCCTGATCACAACGCTCAGCACGTTGGATGTATGGCAGAGATCATATACTAACAGATCAAGGCCTTTGGGTGACGCTCAACGAGCGCCTGTGGCTCAAAGCGAACACACCTCCTGTTTCAAATATGATGTGACGTGTTCCGAAGGTGAACCATGAGTGGCGCTGTTACCTTGCGCTCCCTCGTAAAGCGATGGTCAGTGGCATGCTCACGAGCAGGCCCACCGCGCCCTCATACACGGCGTCACCGAGCCCTAGCCCATACTTCCAAGTGAGCATCGCGACCAAGCCTAAGCCCGCGGCGGAGAGGGCTCGTGACGCTGAGAGCTGCCAATCACAGACCCGAGCGATCATGAGGGGGGTAAAGCAGGTCATCATGAGCCCCCACGCCAACGTCACGAGCTCAAACACAGACTCGGGGCCCATCAGCGCGACGCCCATCGCGAGGAGCACCACGCTGAGCGTCGCGACCTTAGAGGCGCGGTAGCTCTCGCGAAGCTGTGGCGCGACGTCTTGGGTGAGGCTCGCAGAGGAGGCGAGCACCTGAGAGTCCGCTGTCGACATGCTCGCCGCGAACAGGGCCGCGAGGATCAAGCCCACCCACAGCGGTGAGAGGTGAGCGCCCGCGAGCATCGGGAGCGCGGTCTCTTTGTCGAAGACGCCCGCGCCCGAGGCCTCGAAGTAAACGCGCGCGTAGAGCCCTACCAACATAGTGAAGACGCTGAAAACCAGATACCAGCTGAAGTAGACACGCCTCATGAGGGTGATCGACTCTGGGCTGTCTACCGTCATCGCCCGCACGATCATGTGAGGCTGACCGACCCCACCGAAGCCCGCGAGGAACCAACCCAGCGCGTAAGGGAGGAGCCCTAAGGTCGCGTCGCTCGGTGTCCAGGTTAAGAGCGTTGGGCTGATCGACTCCAGACGCGCGCCCAGCGTGGAGAGCGTCGCGACCTGCTCATGGCAGACCCAGGTGAGCGCCCCCATCGCCACGATCATCACCATCGCCTGCGCGACGTCTGTCCAGAGTGAGGCGCGTATCCCCCCCGCAAAGGAGTAGACCGCGACCATCAAGGCTCCCATATATATACCCGTCTCAGGAGCCCAGCTCAGCGTGCTCTCGAGCGCCTTCCCGCCCGCCTTCAGCTGAGCCGCGGCGTACAGGGTTAAAAACAGGACGGTTAACCCTCCCAAGACGAGCTGAAGACTGCGGTCTCCTCCGCTCTCATTAGAGGCTAGAAATCCGGTCACGCTGTCATTCCCTTGCGCCTCAGATCGCGCTCGAAGGCGCCGATGGACAATGAGCCAAGAGCAGTAGTCGCCAAACAGCCACGCGAAGAACAGCCAAAACGCAGAGAGCCCATAGCTGTATGTGAAGCCAATCGCGCCGATAAACATAAAGCCAGAGTTGTTCGAGGCGACCGCTGAGAGCCCCGCGACCCACGGGGAGATCGAGCGCCCCGCGACAAGGTAGTCTGAGACCTCCGGGTTCGCGTCGCGTGTTGAGGCGACCCCGATGAGGACAAAGATGAGCATGGTGATGATGAAGCCGATCATGACCATCGACATAAGCGCTCCTGTCTAGCTGAGAGTAAAGAGTGTACACAGACGCGAGGCGCCCCTCGCGGCGCCTACCATCTCACACTCGGTCAGCGTTGCAAAGCGTCTCCCAATGAGCGCTCACCACGCTCCGCTCAGAGCGGTGACCACCAGTCGATCGTCGGTCCAACAGGGATGATCCCGTGGGGGTTGATCGTCGGGTGACTCCTGAAGTAGTGCGCTCTGATGTGGTCGAAATGAACCGTCTGAGCGACCCCCTCTAGCTGGTATATTCGCCGTGTGAAGCGCCAGAGGTTTGGGTAGTCTACAATCCTCTTCTTGTCGGTCTTGAAGTGCTGTACATAGACAAGGTCAAAGCGAAACAAGGTCATCGCGAGCCGGATGTCCGCCTCAGTGAGCGTGTCTCCTACTAAGTAGCGTCGCCCCTCAAGGCGCTCCTCAAGCTCATCAAGGGCGTCAAACAGAGCGCCTACCGCCTCATCATAGGCCTCTTGGCTGGTCGCGAAGCCCGCTCGATAGACCCCATTGTTGACCGCTTCATAGACTCGAGCGTTCAGCGCGTCGAGTTCTTCACGGAGCGCCTCAGGGTAGAGGTCTAAGGGGTTCGCTCCGAGCGATTGGAACGAGGAGTTGAGCATTCGGATGATCTCAGAGGACTCGTTCGAGACGATCGTCTCGTGATGTTTATCCCACAAGATTGGCACCGTGACGCGGGTCGTCACGTCAGGGTCCACCCGTGTGTACAGCTCATGCGCGAAGCGAGCGCCGTAGAGCCGATCCCCGGTCGCGCCCTCGAAGTCTGTGTCAAAGGTCCACCCATGCTCACGCATCAACGGGTGAACGACGTCGACGCTGATGTGCTCTTCGAGCCCCTTGAGCGCGCGGACCGCTAACGTGCGGTTCGCCCAAGGACATGCATAGGACACATAGAGATGGTATCGACCTGGCTCCGCTTTGAAGCCTCCCCTCCCGGTAGGCCCAGGTGAGCCATCGGGCGTCACCCAGCTCCTAAACTGAGCGACGCTCCGCTCAAAGCTCCCCCCTGTCTGTGCTGTGTCATACCATTGATCGACCCAGCGCCCTTTAACGAGTAAACCCATAGTGCCTCTCTGATCTCTTAAGGTGGAAAGGCGCCCTACCGCCCTGTGCTAGAGACACCTTAGCATAAGAGATGGTCGCTAGAGTCTAGTCACTCCATCGCTCGCCCATCATGAAGCGGCCACCTCCACTCGTCGAAAACCGAGCGCACAGAGGATGAGCTGTGCAGAGGCGAGGGAGGGGTAGAGGCCATGTACTCTGCGACCCTGCTCATGGCAGATCGTCACCGACCACACCTGCTCCGCTTCATGATAATCAACCTCTGCTGCTCGGAGCGGTTCGCTGTGCTGAAAACGCATCAATGGGAGAGGGGTAGGGGTCATGCTGGTCGAGTCATTTAAATGTGTACTCATCATCTTCTCCAAGCGAAGGGCCTCTGACTCCGTCGTCAGCTGCTCACTGTGTGTAATTAGGTTGAGCGCTCCTCTAGTAAACACAGCTCATGTGAAGATCCGTCTCTCCTTGTTTAGCTTTTGTTCAGTAATTTTTTGTGACAGGGATTAAACCTCTCTACAGTAGAGATCACCGGCTTTCACCCCAAAGAGTTTGACATGAGCGAATAAATCTAAAAAAGATACCCCTGAAACATCTGACGAGGACGGGACACGATGAACGACGTCATAGTCGCCTACGGTACAGAGACTGGGAACTCAGAGGGGCTCGCTGAGCGCTTACAACAGCAGCTACAGGGGAGCGGTCACGGAGTGAGGCTCCTTGAGCTCGATGATGTCCAGCTACCGAGCATCTCCCAAGCCAAGGCTTTTTTAGTGATCACGAGCACCTATGGAGAGGGTGACCCGCCAGGGAACGCTGAGCTTTTTTATGACGCTCTGATGGCGGGGGGGGTACCCCTAGGGGGGGTCGCCTTCAGCGTCTGCGCGCTTGGAGACAGCGACTATGAGCATTACTGTAAGTGTGGGCGAGATATTGACGCGCAACTGGAGGCCTTAGGAGGTCGCCGAATCGCCCAACGGGTAGAGTGCGACGCGGGCGATGAGAGCCCTTACGATGGCTGGGTCGCTCAGCTCATGCCACAGCTAGCTCAGCTCGCGAGCGCTCAAGCTCCTGCGCAGGCCTCGCCTGCACAGGCGCCCGCGCAACCCGCCCCGCCACAGCAGCTCACCCCCCAGCCCCCTGCGCCCATGTACGCTCAGCCAGGCGCCTCGAGCCCCGCTTACCCACAGGAGGGGGCGACCCGCATGGCGAACGTGGGCGGGTCGGCGCCCGCTACGCCCGCGAGGTCCTCAGGTGGCCCGCTCCTAGGTTCAAAGAAAAAGCCCCTGTTCGCTCAGATCATAGACAACCACAACCTGAACCACCCTCAGAGTGAGAAAGAGACCCGTCACGTCGCGATCTCCTTGCAGGGGTCGGAGGTTGAGTATCAGGTGGGTGACGCGCTAGGGGTCTATCCCCGCAATGACAGCAACCTCGTCCTTGAGCTCATCGGGCTACTCAGGCTGAACAGGGAGGAGAAGGTAGAGCTCGATGGGGAGCTGATGTCGCTGTTCTATGCGCTTAAGTACCGCAAGGACATCGTTAAGATCGACCCACGGCTCTTAGAGCACGTGAACCCATCATACGCGCCTCCCCAGCTCAGCGCAGCGCTCAATAACCCTAGCGCTCGTAAGGGATATATGGATGAGCATCACGTCATCGACGTGGTCGGTCAAGCTCAGCTACAGCTCACAGCGACTCAGCTCATCGCTTGCCTCAGGAGCCTCGCGCCACGGCTCTATTCGATCTCTTCGAGCCCTAAAGCCCACCCTGGAGAGGTGCACCTCACGGTCGATGTGCTTCGCTATGCGCTCCACAACACACAGCGTAAAGGGGTCGCCTCTAACTTCCTCGCCGAGCATGAGGTTGGCTCCCATGTCGCGGTGTACGTTCAGCCGACAAAGGAGTTCTTGCTCTGTGACGCGAGCGCACCGATCATTATGGTCGGGCCTGGGACTGGGATCGCGCCTTTCCGAGCGATGCTTGAGGAGCGTGAGATGACGAACGCGCCAGGTCAGTCTTGGCTGTTCTTTGGCTCTCAGCGGAGCAGCACAGACTTCCTCTACCAAGATCAGCTCAACGCGTGGGTGAGGAGCGGTCGGCTCAGTCAGCTCGACTGCGCTTGGTCGCGTGATCAAGACTATAAGGTCTATGTTCAGGACCTGATGTATCGTCACGCGCAGGGCATATGGCAGTGGCTAGAGGCCGGCGCGTATGTGTACGTCTGTGGGGACGCCAAGCGGATGGCAAAAGATGTCCACAGCACCCTCTTGAGGATCATCTCTGAGCAGGGTCGCATGAGCCAACAGGACGCAGAGGAGTACATGAAGCGCTTTAAGAGCGCGAAGCGGTATCGCCGAGACATCTATTGAGCAGCTCGGGCCTCCTACGCCCTCGCCCCCCTCGTCGCTCTCCCGCCTTGGAGGCAAGGGACCTGTCTGTCACCGCCCTCTATACCGCTCAGAACTGGGTTTGGGGCGAATTTGAGTACGCTGAGCGCTTTGAGACAGAGCAGAGCAGGGGCGTCTTCGCTGCGACAAACCTCGCCCTCTTGGTCTTTGGGCTCTTCAATTGGGGTAGACCCTCTCTTCACAAGGGGCTCACGCAACGTCACGCCCTCATTGATCAGCGGGCGCGGGCGCTCAAGCCTTGTGAGGTCGTTGAGCTCGCCGCGGGCCTCTCGGCTAGAGGGCTCCGTTTCACTCAAGCGGGGCGATCACCCGAGCTGATCCGCTATACCGAGCTTGACCTACCCCACGTGATTCAACATAAGCGCGCCCTCTATCAGCACAGCCTTAAGGACGCAAAGCTCCCACCTCGCTTAGCGTGGCGAGACGCGGATGTCACGCAGTCTAACCTCGCGCAGCTCTTTGATGAGACCTCAAGCGTAGACCGACCACGGCTCATCATCGCGGAGGGGCTCTTTATGTACCTCGACGCCTCCTCACAGCGCGCCTTGTGGCGTCAAGCGCTCGAGGCCCTCCGGGGTGGAGGCGTGCTGATCTTTGACCTCGTTCCGAGCTGTGAACAGCCACCACCTGGGTTACTTGGTCGCGCGCTAGGAGCGTTGATGGCGCGCTTCACAGGGGGCGCCACCTTCAGCGCTGACGCGCGTGGCAGGGAGGTCCTCTGTAAGGAGCTAAAGGAGCTAGGGTTTGAGAGCCTTAAGCTCTACGACACCCAACGCGACGCGAGCGAGCTTGGGCTCCCCTACGCGAGCGCAGACACCCAGCAGTTGATCTTTGAGGTCAGGGCTCCCTGAGCCTTAAGCCTCAGCGCTCTCCTCGCTTGAGCTCTCCGTTGCCACGGTCTCGACAGCCGCCCCTGACTCATCTTTGCTCTCGTCACGATCACGGCGACGAGCGCGCTTGTCACGGGTCTCGGTGACGTAGATATCAAGGCGACCCTCGAAGAAGGTCATGGAGACCATGTTATCGGTGCTCTCGACCTTAATCTCCGTCTTGTTACCACCGCCACTGAGCTCCTTAGCCTTTGCGACGGCCTCAGCGCGAGCTAAAACAGCGACGATCTCGCCGTCACCATTCAATACATTAAACATCATCTCTTCTGACATAATCATGCCTCCTGTTTCGTGGCGTACTCTTGGCCTCTTAGCGGTTGATTTGTCAAGGGGAAAGTCATGATATGATCTCACGGCTCAGAGATCTCTTCTCACTTCTGTGTGAATATGGTATGTGATAGAGGCATTTTGTCGTGTCCTACACACGGGGCTGACCCCTCAAAAATCGTCTTAAATACGTCCGTTAAGTGAGTTAAATGAGAGAGGTTAAAGCGCGCACACCCCTCAGTATGACCGCGACAAGCGCGGTCACGTACGAGTCAGAGGGGCGAGGCTATCTACTTGAGCTACGGAGCTTGAACAGTAAAGGCCTTGACCTTAAGTGCGTGTTACCCGAGGAGCTGAGCGACCTTGAGCTGACGCTACGCGCGACGTTGAGCGCTCACCTCTCGCGAGGGAAGGTTGAGCTCAAGGTGACACGTCGCGCGCCCCTGAGCGCCGTAAGTGGCCCCCAAGAGCCCCAGCTCAATCATGAGCAAGTAGAGGCCTATTTGAGCGCGCTACAGTCACTCAAAGCGCGCTACCATGACCGGCTCTCCGTGTATGGCTTAACCTGCGCAGAGGTCATCCAATGGCCACAGGTCGTCCACTCCGCCTCCCCTGTGGGCCCAGCCCTCAACCATGAGGCGCTGAGGAGCGCGACGCGCGACGCGCTCGCCGAGGCGCTTGAGTCGCTGAGGCATATGCGAGCTGTAGAGGGGCGCGCCCTCACCCCTGCGCTCCGTCAACATATCGAGTCGATGAGGGCCTATGTTGGGCGACTACAAGGCGCGACCGTCTCGCTCGCTACCGAGCGTTCAGAGGCGCTCAAACGTCGTGTCTCGTCGCTCTTAGAGGCCACGACGCTTGACCCACAGGACCCTCGGCTCCTCCTTGAGATCGCAATGATCGCTGATAAGTCAGACGTCACAGAGGAGCTGACGCGACTCACGGCTCACCTCGATCACATCGAGGGCCTCTTGAGCGCGCCTGAGCCGATTGGTCGACGCTGTGATTTCTTATGTCAGGAGCTCTTAAGGGAGACGAACACCGCCAGCTCGAAGCTCCATGAGGTTGGGGTCACCCACGTCCTTGTCGAGCTTAAAGCGGAGGTTGAGCGCCTCCGAGAGCAAATACAGAACATCGAGTAACACCTCAGCAGGGAGGCCCTACATCTATGGCACTTATGATCATCGCGGCCTGCAGTGGCACAGGGAAGTCAACGCTCGTCAAACAGCTCCTCGATCAGCACACCAAGCTTAAGCTCTCCGTCAGCAACACCACCCGCGCTCCTCGTGAGGGGGAGCGGGATGGCGTCCACTATCACTTTACAGCGCCTGAGCGCTTTCAAGAGATGATTGAGGCCTCCGACTTCGTCGAGTGGGCTGAGTATGCAGGCCACCGTTACGGGACCTCACACGCAGAGATCGAGCGCGCAGAGCGGGAGGGCTTTGACCTGATCTTCGAGGTTGAGATCATTGGCGCGCGCGCCCTCAAGGCCTCTTATCCGCACGCGGTCGCCTGCTTTGTCCTCCCCCCGAGCTGGCCAGAGGTCGAGCGTCGCTTGCGTGGGCGGAAAACAGAGACTGACGAGAGCGTCCGTCGGCGCCTCGCCCGTGGCAGAGATGAGCTCCAAGAGCTAGACCTTTTTGATTACTTTGTCGTGAATGATGAGCTCAAGCTCGCGGTGGATGACCTCAGCGCCCTCTACCGTGCAAGCCAGCTGACGGCCCGCGCTCAGTCCTCCGTCGTCGAGCGTATTCAACGAGAGGCGGGCGCCCGCTCATGACGTTGAGATGGCTGTGGCTCACCGGCGTGCTGTGCCTGAGCGCCCTCGCGTGCACACCCGCGCTCTTGCGCATTGACCAGCGCTCTGCGCCTGAAGAGGCGATCTCAAGCGAAGCGGTGAGGTTGATCGACGCTCAGAGCTTAGGTGGGGCGCCGATCAACTCAACAGAGCTGATCCTCGCGTTGTTTCGCGCCCACGCTAGCCTCAAAGGCAGGGTCCCGCTCTCGATCACCCCTAGAGGGCTCCGTAGCCTTGGGGTGCGACGCTCTGGTCCACCGCGACGTGGAGACCTGTTGGTGTTCAAAGAGCTACCTAACACCTTAGATGTCGCCGTGATCACCGAGGTGCGTGGCGCTCAAGCTGTGAAGGCGATCGGGATCTTAAGAGGGGCGCCTCGCGCCTTGCTCCTCCATTTGGGTCAGCCCGACGTCCGGCGAGTAGAGGGTGAGCTGGTGAACACATATGTTAGAGGCGTGAGCCTCGATAAGACTGGAGCGATCGCCGAGGGTGGCTACCTTGCGGGTGAGCTCCTCGTTGACGTCCGAGCGCTCTTTTGAGACAGGGATACAGAACGATCATCGATAGACTGCTCACTGACAAGGAGACCGCATGACCCCTCCACACTTACGAGCGCTACTTAAGCGACGGCTCAGCACGACGCTCGACATGAGCCCACAAGAGACGGAGCTGACCCTTCAACGAAGAGAGCTCTTGCTCGCGGGGTCAGCGGGGCTCTTGAGCGCCATCATGCCCTCTTTTGCAGGCCAAGCGATCGCGAGCGAGCCCCTTCAACCGCTCACCGCCAAGCGCTCGGGTGAGCTCCCGAATCGCCCAGATGAGCACCTCTGGATCCCTGAGGGCTACCGCGCGACACGCCTCATCTCTTGGGGGGATCAGCTGAGCACGGGTGAGGCGCTCCCTATGCCACTTTCTAGCCATAAAGCTCAGCTCGGGGCGCTTGGGTATAATAATGACTTTATCACCTATCACGCGCTGACCCCCCAAGCGAACCAGAGGCGACGGGCGCTCCTGAGCGTGAACCATGAGTACACCTGCCCTAGCCTCATGTTCCCAGGCGCGGCGGGCTACCAGCCTAAGCTCAGCGCTGAGCAATATCGTGTAGAGATGGCCTCAGTCGGTCACTCAGTGATTGAGGTAGCGGAGGGCCCACGAGGCTGGGAGGTGGTCTGGGGGAGCCAGTACGCTCGTCGCCTCAGCGCTCTGGGCCCTCGTATTGAGCTGAGTGGACCCGTGCGAGGACATGAGCGACTCAAGACCAAGCGGGACCCAGAGGGGCTCTCAGCGATGGGGACCTTCGCCAACTGCGCGGGTGGGCAGACCCCATGGGGGACCACGCTGATCGCGGAAGAGAACATTAACCAGCAGTTCTTTGGTGACCCTGACGCGCTCGTAGCCCAAGGGGAGGTGGCCACTAGAGAGGTTGAGAACCTGAAGCGAATGGACATCCATAAGGGGGGGCATGGGACGATGTGGCACCTCGTTGAGCCTCGCTTTGACATCAGTCATGACCCTCGGGAGCCCAACGCCTATGGCTGGATCGTAGAGCTTAACCCTTATGACCCTAAGCAACCACCCGTGAAGCGAACCGCGCTCGGGCGCTTTAAACACGAATGCGCGACATGTGCGCTCACGACAGATGGTCGCGTCGTCGTCTATTCGGGTGATGACCAGCAGGGAGAGCACCTCTATCGCTTTGTGACAAAGCAGGCTTATAACCCCAAGGCCCCTCAAGAGAACTGGGGGCTCCTGGATGAGGGGACGCTCCAGGTGGCGCGCTTTGAGGATGACGGGAAGGTCCTGTGGTTAGACCTCGTCTTTGGTGAGGGCCCGCTGACCCCAGAGAACCGCTTCTATAGTCAGGCCGACGTCTTAATTGAGACGCGCCGAGCGGCGACCTTGATTGGGGCGACCCCACTCGATCGACCTGAGGACGTAGAGGTCTCTCCTACGACGGGCCGAGTCTATGTGATGCTGACGCAACACAAGAGCAGGGCGACCGCCGCGCCTGCGAGCCCCCGCGCCCCCAACCCCTATGGGCACATCTTAGAGCTCACGGTCGCGGGGGGAGATCATGGCTCCTCTGAGGGCTCTTGGGACGTCGTCTATTTAGGAGGGCCAAGGAGCGCAGGAGGTAGCGTCGCGGAGGGGGATGAGGGCTGGCTTCGTAACCCAGACAACGGCACCTTTGACCCGCTCGGGAGGCTCTGGGTGACCGCTGACGCGCACTCTAAAACAAAGCCTGCCTTCGCCAACGGGCTCTGGTGCTGTGAGGTTGAGGGGGGCGCGCGTGGTCAAGCGGAGCGGATCATCGCGACCCCGATCGGCGCAGAGCCATGTGGACCTTGCTTTACCCCTGAGGGCGACGCCCTCTTCGTGTCGATCCAGCACCCGGGTGAAGGGAGCACCTGGGACGCGCCCTCAACACGGTGGCCTGACTTCCGCTCTGACCGCCCTCCACGGCCATCGGTGGTCGTGATTGAGCGTGAGCGAGGGGGGCTCTTAGCGCCGAGGTCTGACGCGCGCTCACCCAAGGTCGATGTCGACGATCAACCGTGAGCGCTGAGCCTTAGGCAGAGGTGACTAGTCAGCCCAGAAGTCTTCCTCATCTTCTGCCTTACGTCGTCGAGCTCGACGCTCCGTCGCGCTCTCCTCTGGCGCGTTTGGCTGTTGATATTGGGACTGATAATAAGTCGCGAGCTCTTGGGCTTCGTCATCGCTCATATATGGAGCGACGTCCTCATCATGCGCCTCCTCGTCGACCTCACCTTCATCCCAAACCTGAATGGAGAGGGCCTCTGGGCTCGAGAGGGCTTTAGGTGTGTTTATCGCCTCTGCCCACTCCATGAGCTCTACCCCAAGCTGAGCTTGAATGAGCTGGAGTAAGGGCCGGGTCGTGCTCCGCTCTAAGGCAGAGACCCCTAAGGCGTCATGAAGCATACACAGGTTTTGAGCGGCGGTCGGGTTCAGCAGGTCGATCTTGTTAAAGACGAGCGCGCGTGGGTGGCCCAAGAGCTCCATCTCCGCGAGGATCTGCTTCACCGACTCGATGTGCGCCTCACGCTGTGGGTCTGAGGCGTCGACGACATGGAGCAACAGGTCGGCGTCATAGAGCTCTTCGAGCGTGGCTTTGAAGGCGACCTCGAGGTCTTTAGGTAGGTCACGAATGAAGCCTACCGTGTCCGTAAATAAGAGCTCTTGGTTGTGTGGGAAGCGTAGCCTTCGGGTCGTCACGTGGAGGGTCGCGAAGAGCTTGTCCTCCTCGAGCACCTCACTCTGGGTGATGGTGTTAAAGAGCGTGCTCTTCCCAGCGTTTGTGTACCCCACGATCGCGACGTGAGGCACCCCTCGACCTTTACGGCGCGCGCGCTGGTTCTCACGGTGGCGTTGGGCCTTGTCGAGGGCTTTCTCGAGGACATGAATTCGATCACGCGCGCGACGCCGATCGATCTCGAGCTTCGTCTCTCCAGGGCCTCGGCCTCCGATCCCACCCGCGAGCCTAGAGAACGCGCTGTTGTTGTGCACAAGGCGAGGGAGCAGATATTTTTGCTGAGCGAGCTCGACGGCGAGCTTACCCTCGCGGGTGTGGGCGCGACGCGCAAAAATATCGAGGATCAGAAGGCTACGGTCGATGACCTTGAGGTCGGTGACCGCGGAGATCGCGCGCACCTGATTGGGGGTCAGGTCTTGATCAAAGATCACGAGCTCACAGTCAAGTTGCATCGTCCTAAGCAAGAGCTCATCGAGCTTACCACGACCCATCACAAACTTCGCGTCATAGGAGCGCCGGTTCTGGAGGATCGCGTCTACGAGCACGACCCCCGCCGTCCGCGCGAGCTCTGAGAGCTCGAGCAGGCTCGTCTGTGGATCAAGGCTCTTATCGACGCTCACGTGCACCGCGATCGCTCGAGTTTGCCCTTCGGTTTCTAGCGCGCCTACGGTCGCTCGGCCAAACTGATCCTCAAGGTCCTCAATAAAGGCGTCAAAGTCGAGGGTCAGCTCGAGGAGCGGCGTGATGGTGACGGGCGCATAGGGCTCCGCGCTCCCCGCTGGCATCATGTGCGTGTAGTGAAGCTCCTGCGCTCTACCCTCAGGGCTCAGCGTAATGGCGGCGATCAAGTCGAGCTGGAGTCGGACGAGGTCGGTGATGTCATCATCGCTCACCGACTCGCCTCTGAGGTGTGTGTGAAGGAGGCGAACCCCTCTAAAGCGACCTCGGCCACCACGAGCTCGGCCGAGATCAGGGATAAAAAGTTGCTCGGTGTCTCCTACAATGACGTGCTTGACGAGCCCCCTTCGATCAATGGTGACGCCGATCTGGCGATTGAGCTCATGTGAGAGCTCACCCATGGTCACCGCGAGGGAGGGAGAGATCACCTCATGTGGGCTCACCTTGCGCTGGTAGAGCCTGCTGAGTCGCTGGAGTTGATTAGGCTTAAGGCCTGTTAGGTTGCCGTGGGGTTTCAGAGAGGGCTCCTTGAGGATGGGAGTGGACAGGTCAAGCTTGTGCTGTGCTCAGCTCGAGTAGCCTCTCATGCTAGCCCACAGCGCCTCGCTTGTCATTAGTTCACAGAGGGCTTAAGCGACAGATCAATTACGCCGATCACTTTTTGAGCGTTTAACCTATCAAGAGCAGAGCGAAGTACAGTATTCTGAAGCTGACGCTAGATGTGAAGTCATCTCGCTCAATTTAAGATCGCACGTTAGGAGTTAGTATGGGCCAGTACAGCGGACTACGGATCGCGCTCATTGTAGGCGCAGCCTTGATGGGATGCACAGATCCGACTCTCCCCACAGTAGAGAGCCCAGAGGGGGGGCAAGACGCCCCGATCAGCCCTGCAGATACAGGTCCTCCTTCTCCGCCTGACATGGACCGCGTGGAGGACATGGCGCCCCCCGAGCTTGACGAGGCTCTACCGCTCGTCGAGCCTCCTCAGATCCCTACTCGAATTGAGGTGAAGTTAGGGAGCCCAGTGACGGAGGCAGGCCTTCAAAATCGCGTCACGTGTCAGGCCTTTGACCAGATGGGCGCCCCGATCCTAGACACTGAGGAGCTCGGTGAGCTCAGGGTAGACATTCGCCCTCAAGAGGGCTGGGTCGTCGACGAAGAGGACCCTGGCTTATTTCAAGGCGTCACCGCGAACCCGTATGAGGTCCGTTGCGCGTTACCACGCTGGAGTCTCCGCTCTCCACCAAGCGACTGGGAGGTCACCCCTGCGGCCCCGACCCACCTCGTCACCTACGCACATGAGGACAGCCTCCAAGCGGGGCAGTCGGTTGGCTTAGAGTGTGTCGCTAGAGACGACTATGGTAACCTCGTGGAGCTCGCGCCAGAGCTACTGAGCTGGCGTGTGTCTCCAGCCTCCGAGGGGGTCTCTGTCGACTTAGATGAGCTGGGGGAGCCCTCTTTTAGCTCCCTCATTACAGGCACCTATCAAGTGGAGTGTAGCACAGAGGGCGTGACGGAGCTGAGCCCTACAGAGCTCTACGTGACCCCAGGCCTCCCCGCCTCGCTCCTCGCTCAGCTGAGCGGTGGGCGGAGCGAGTTTTTCTTAAATGAGGTCGTGAGTGTAGAGACGACGGTCCTCGACCAGTATGGAAACGAGATCTTGAGCGCTCCGCTCAGCACACGCTTGACCCCTAACCAGCTCGACTCATTTGGCCCCCTCCGCTTCCTCACGACCTCCCCTGGGAATTTTCAGCTACAGGTGTCGGTCGAGCCCCCAACCTACGAGGATCAAGAGGTCACCCAAACCTTGAGCTTCTCTGTGGATGATGGCGCGCCGACCTTGTCGTGCGCCTTCCCTGAGATTGGAGCGATGCGCTCATCGGGGTCCTTTTTCTTACGAGGCCATGTAGAGGACAGCGCCGAGGTCATCAGCGCGATGATTGACGGAGAAGAGGTGGAGGTGGATGAGAGTGGAGACTTCCAGCTGAGGGTCTTCCCGAGCTGGGGGCTGAACATTCACGAGCTGAGCGCCCAAGATCAGTTTGGGCAGACGAACAGCACGATCTGCGCTTATTTCTCATCTCCTACCTACCTGAGCGAGAGCGGGGGAATCAGTGACGTCGCGGTCTTACAGCTCACCCAGCCCGCGATTGATGATGGGGCACCCCGCTCACCAATCAGTAGCTTTGGTGACCTCATCTCAGGCGTCATCAACTCCTCGAGCTTAGTCAGCACGATCAACAGCGCGGTCCGCGCTCAGAACCCTGTGGTGCCGGTCGAGTGTCGTATCTCTGGGTTATTTGGGAGCTGTCTCACGTCTGCGGGCGTAGACTTCAACAGCCTCTCGGTAGGTGGCCCGAACAGCGTCGCGCTTAACCTAAGGTCAGGGGGACTCGCGCTCGACGCGACGCTCAGGAACCTCGTCTTAAGCATCACCGCCCGTGGGCAATCAGGCTTTAACTGGAGTCAGTCGGGGAGCGTCACCGTTGATGACATTCGGCTCCAGGCGAACCTCAACGTGGGGCTGAGCGGTAACACGCCGAATATTTATGTCTCAGGTAACCCGACCGTGACGATCGGGGAGATCACATTAACCTTAAATATCTCAGTGCTCGGGGGCGTCCTCAACGCCTTCTTAAACCTCGTCTTTAACGCCTTTGAGGGGGTCGTGAGTGGCTTGATTAGTGATCAGATCGAGGGCTTCCTCAGCGCGCAGGTCGACAGCATCCTGACCAGCACGCTGAGCAACATTGACCTGAGCGACCTCGGGCTCTCGCTCTCGCTCCCAAACCCGTTTGGGGGATCCAACGTCACCCTCAACATCGCCTTCGCGCTCAGCCGATTGGACGCCTCGAGCAGGCGCTTACGGTTGGGGCTCACGGGCACCGTGAGTGGCTCTACGCGTCACTCACGAAGCTCCAGTGGGGTAGCGGTGCCCCTGGGCTCTCGCCTCGTAGAGATGTACCCAAGCGGGAGCCGAGACCTCGGGGGCTCAGCGCATGTTGGCTTAATTAACGCGACGCTTCATCGCTTGTGGAGAGCCGGCCTGTTTGATGTTCAGAGCGTCGCGGGGGTGCTCCCTGGCTTGCCACCGGAGCTCGGCTTGAGCTTCCAGACCCTCACCCCGCCAGCGATTGAGCTCGTAGGGCCCGGGACGCGAGCGAGGCTCCACTTTGGTCCCGCGCGCGCTCAAGTCAGCTATCCAGGGCTGATTGATGAGCCGATTACGCTCTTCCTAGGCGCTTGGGCGAACGCGAACGTGAACCTCTCTTCAGATGGGACCCTCAGCTTTAGCGCCATCGAGATTGACGAGCTGAAGCTTGGCACAGAGGGGCTACCATTGAGTAATCAAGCGCGGGTCGCGCTACAAGGGACCTTCATTGACATCCTGCAGTCGATCTTCGACACCGCGCTCAATGACGCCCTCCCGGTTTTCCCCATCCCTGCCTTCGATGTCCCGAACACCTTCACCCAGTATGGGGTCCCTCGAAACCTCCGCTTGGGGGCGAGGTCGCTCACCTTAGAGCAGAACGGACGTCACCTCATCGTGAAGGGAGACTTTGGACAATGAGCGCTCACCTTAAGACAGCACTGCTCCTCCTCGCGCTCACCCCTGCGCTCCTGTGTGCCTGCCAAGACCCCCCCATGACGCCGATGTCGTTCGATGATGGGGTCTCTGTGCCACCGCGCTTAGATATGGGCTCGATGGAGAATATGTTACCGCTCCCCGATCAAGGGGGAGCGGCGCCTGACATGACACCACCACCGCTCCCGCCCGCCGGTTGGATCGAGCTCGAGGTCTCTCCTGAGCGCGTCTACTACACGTGGAGCGATGAGCCGAGCGTAGAGGCGACCGTGTACGATGCATATGGTCAGATCGTGGAGGCCGCGGAGGTCGTCTTTGAGCTCGGAGGATCGATCGGTGAGCTCACGGTGGATGGACCGCTCAGCGCGAGCCTTCAGCTGACACAAGACGGTGAAGGGACCCTGCTCGCCTGTATCGGAGATGAGGTGGGATCAGGAGCGAGCGGGGCTCGGGTGTGCGCTCGACGCTCTTTTCTCGTCGATAACTCACCACCGAGTATAGAGGTCCTGTGGCCACCACGCAGCGCTCAGCTCGCCCCCTTTGACGCGCCGAGCGTCCCGCTCACCCTCCCCCCCCCCGACGAAAGCGAGGACTGGATCCCCGTCGTCGCTCAGATCACAGACGGTCAACGGGCCCCGATTGTACACCTGAATGGTCGGAGCGTGACCCTCCAAGAGGGGGGTCGACTTGAGGCTTACCTGCCCGCGACGGTGGGCTACCATGAGATCGACATTACTGTAGATGACGGCGTCCGCCTCTCGGTGACCCGGGACCGCAGGTGGGTGCTTTGGGCGGATGACTACCTGCCCTTTGATGAGTCGAGCGTCACCTTACCTGAGGGCGCTCAGTTTAGTCTAAACCAGAGCTTCCTAGATCAAGACCTCCCGCTTGACTTAGAGGCGAACCCGCTGATCGCGACAGAGCTCGCTCAGCTCGTACGTATGTTCTTAACTTTGGCAGACCCCACCACGCTCCTCCCGAGCGCTCAGCTAGGGAGTGGGGGCTTCTCGCTGTCTTTGGGTGAGCTGTCTTTAGGTGACCCATCAGTAGATGTGCACTTCACAGAGGATGGGATCTCGCTCTATGTAGAGCTCTCTGAGGTGAGCTTAAGCACTGAGGGGACGATTAACCTTGGTGGTCAAAACCTGAGCTTGGATGGCTCTTTAGAGGTAGGGCTCGCGGTCTATGGAGACTTCGCGCTTGAGACCCGTGGCGCGGAGCGACCCCTTGTCCTCAGGGCGAGAGGCTCAGGGGTCGCGATCACCACGGTGAGCGCGGATTTTGTTAACCCGACCGCTGAGGCGCTGATTGAGGCCTTGGATAATGAGGCCCGCCAGCTTGTCGTTGAGAACGTAGAGGGGGCGCTCCAGTCGATCATCCGTGATGAGCTACCGCCACTCTTAGAGCAGAGCGTCAACTCCTTATTTGCGACGGTCGACTACATCCCCTTCACCCTCGACAGTGGTCTTGAGGGGGCGCCCGTGCTGAGGCTCGCGCTCCAGGTGAGCCCACAGCGCTTGGAGGTGATCCGTCAAGAGAACGCCGCGCTCTGGTGCGACATCAGCGTTGAGCATCGTGATGGCCCGCCCGCAGGGCCAGGTGAGGGGGTCACCGTCCGTGGGGTCCCGATCTCAAGCGCCGACCTCACCCCGCCTGTGCTCCCCTCTGCGTTCACGCTGCACCTCCAGCAGACGATGCTCACGATGTTGCTCGCCGAGGTGTGGCGTGGAGGGCTCTTGTCGCTCTCACCACCTCTGCCCGCTGAGGCCTCAGCGCTAGTCTCTGAGGTGCAGCTGGTGGCACAGACCCCACCTGTCATCGTCCCTGGTGAGCCCGGTGATGCCTATCCGCTCTATTTAGAGCTCGGAGGGCTTCACCTTGAGATGAGCGGTCCGCTCTCACCTGAGACGGATGAGTATGAGGTGTTCGCGAGGGTAGGGGCGCGCCTCAACGTAGATGGGGGCGCCTTCACGATTGAGCTTGAGGAGGAGCCAGCGATCACCGCGACTGTTAAGGTCCTCCGAAACAGACGGCCTGTGCTCGCTGAGGAGCTCTTAGCTCGTGTGATCTCAAGCTCCGTTTGGCCTACCCTCAGCGCGGGCATCACGAGCCAGCTTCGGATTGGACTTGAGGAGGCGCCGCTTGACTTGAGGCCCTTTGCTCAGCTTGGGCTTGAGCTTCAGTCCGCACGAATGGTGCCACTCTTTGACGCTGATACGGTCATCCGCGGTGGCTGGATGAGCCTTAAAGGGATGATCGAAGCACGCTTTGAGCGCTGAGTGAGATGTGATATGACAGAGGAGCTTAAGCTGTGAAGCGCTCGAGGGGCGCTCACGTCACACCCTCTCCTCCTGATCCCTTGGGATGATCCATGTTTAAGAGGCTATCATCGCTCATTAGACGTATCTTTACAGCTCTCGCTGTAGAGGAGGCGCCCGCTGAGCAGGTCTCGTCTACTCCTAAACCTCAGCCCTCTTCATCGCCCTCTTCATCTACGCACACCAACGTGCGACTCGACGCGCTCGATGAGCCACCGAGCCCAGAGGAGATCAGCCTAGAGGAGCACTTCTTAAACCTTGAGAACACTGAGCTCCTCCTCCAGCAAGCCCTGAATGACCCGCTCCAGTTCCTTAAGGACTATAAAGATGATGAGTTCTTTGCCTTAGGTGAAGATGACCCAAGGGTCCTAACCGCGCCTCTCCCAGAGGTGAAATACGAGCGGAGCTCAGGCGTGATCCCGTCCCGCCCGATGCTGACGGGCCGAGCTCAATCTGAGGCGAGCGTCCCCCCCGTAGCCCTCGCTCCAGACCCCCCTCCAGCCTCCGCTCCTCGTGAGGCTCGGCCGACGCGTGACCCTCAGCCGACGCTCGCGCCCCGCGCACCCTTGCCTAAGATCAAGGTGCCTAAGAGTAAAAAAAGCAAAAAATCCAAAAAGAAAGGCCCCCGCGTCAAGTATGTAAAGCGCTCCGGAGACTCCTATGTGGAGCGTGGTGAGGCGCAACGCGAAGAGGCTGAAAACCCGCTCGAGTATGCTTACTTGCTCCCTTATGACATGGTCAGAGAGCGGTCACGTGCGCCCTCTCGCTACGATCACCTCAGCCAGCATCACAGCTTCGCGGCCTCTGAGCGCGCGGCCGCGATGCGGACTGTGATCGACAGCCTCGATGAGCTGATCTTGATTCATGATGAGTCGATCAAGCGCAGAGAGGCCTTCTTTGAGTCGATCCAAGAGCTACTCGATAGTAAACAGCTACATTACACAGAGGCTGACGCGTGGTGGTATCATTACAACCGAGCGACCTCTTACCTCGAAGAGCAACGGGTGCTCAAGAACGCTCGGATTAACCACGGCGAGCTTCGGGCTCGAAGCACAAAGCGCGCCCCTGAGCGCTCACGGAGCACGCGCCGTGAGCTGAGCAGGCTCCAGGCTAGCTTAGAGATGGCGCAGGTGAACGCGCCTAAAGACGCTCAGCCCTCCGCCCCACCCACGGCCACGCCACCACCCGCCTCTACTAGAGCTGAGAGGCGCGCGCCTGCCGCGACGCAGGCGCCCGCGCCTGTGCCAAGCTCCACTCAGCCTAAGACGGCCACGCCTCAGACCATCCCTGCACAAGCGAAGCGCCATAAGAAGAAGGGGAGCGGTCGCCTCTTTAGCAGTAAGCTCCCACACCACGACCTCTCGATCACCGACCCATCCACGATCTCACGCGACCCGAGCTCTCTGAGCATCTCGGAGCTCGAGATGACGATGAGGCCCTCCTCGCTCCCCCCACCAAGCGACGAGGAGCGCTGAGCCCCTTACTCACAGGCTGACTCACAGGCTGACTCACAGGCTGACTCACAGGCTGACTCACAGGCTGACTCACAGAGTTACTCAATGTGTAAGAGTACGCTCAGCCAAAACTTTTGTACGAGGTCACGGGACCCAAAGCTCAACGAGAGGTCGCTCAGGTCCTCTCCGTCTACGCGAAGCTCACGCTTGAGCTCAGCGGGGAGAGAGAGCGGCTCAAGCGCGAGGAGCCACCCCTCATAAGAGAGCCTGAGCGAGAGCCATGAGGTGAGCGGTTGCTCATAGTGAAGCCCCCATGAGCCCGCGAGG
>Ga0181594_10001387_pt1 | contig 22516 bp, 25 predicted proteins | sample 071ome_18_FD_145603 | JGI IMG/M metagenome (GOLD analysis project Ga0181594, IMG submission 145603) | Coastal salt marsh microbial communities from the Groves Creek Marsh, Skidaway Island, Georgia - 071413BT metaG (spades assembly) | ecosystem: Environmental > Aquatic > Marine > Intertidal zone... | reverse complement strand
CCGGCAACACGGTGCTGGTGATCGAGCACAACCTCGACGTCATCCGCGCCGCGGACTGGATCGTGGACCTCGGCCCCGAGGGCGGGGCCGGTGGGGGCGAGGTGATCGCCACGGGCACGCCCGAGCATGTGGCGGCAACCCCGGGCTCCTACACCGGGGAGTTCCTCGCGCAGGTCCTGGCGCCCAGGCGTGCGCCCCGGCGCAGTCGCCGCGCGAAGGCTGCGGCCTAACGGATGGACCCCGCCGAGCTCGAGCGCCTCATGGCGCTGCTGCGGGTGCCGAGCATCAGCGCCAGCCCCGACCACGCGGACGAGATGCAGCGCGCGGCCATGATGGTGGCCGACGAGGTGCTCCGGGCCGGCGGATCCGCCGAGGTCGTGGTGACCTCTGGGCATCCGCTGGTGGTGGGCGACGTGCCGGCCAGCGACGGAATGCCGGACGCACCTGTCGTGGCCATCTACGGCCACTATGACGTGCAGCCGCCGGGCGACCTGGCCCTCTGGACCAGCCCGCCCTTCGCGCCCGAGGTGCGGGGCGGCAACCTCTATGCCCGCGGGGCCAGCGATGACAAGGGAAACCTGTTCATGCTCCTGGTGGCCGTCCAGCGCATGCGCGCCACCGGTCGCCTTCCGGTGCGGGTTCGCGTGCTGGTGGACGGGGAGGAGGAGAGCGGTGGGCACTCGGCGGTGGACTGGGTGCGCGATGAGGCCGATCCGCCGCGCGCCGCGATCATCTTCGACTCGCCGATGATCGGGCCGGGGCGCCCGGCGGTGTGCACCGGGCTGCGCGGGCTCGCGTACTTCCGCGTACGGCTGCGTGGGGGCGAGGCCGACCTGCACTCAGGGATGCACGGGGGTGCGGCGCTCAACGCCACGCATGCGCTGATACAGGTGCTGGCATCGGTTCTGCCCCGGGACGGCCGCGTGTCGGACCCGCTGCTGCGGGGCGTGGCGCCGCCCGCTCCCGTGGAGGAGGCGGCGTGGGGGACGCTGCCGGCGGGGGCTGAGGTGCTGGCCGCCGCGGGCGGGCGTCCCGCCGATGCACGGGCTGCGGATGAGTACCACCTGCGCACCACGATGCTTCCGTCGCTGGATGTCCACGGCCTGCGCGCGGGCGATCCCTCCCTCGTGGCGACGGTCATCCCGGCCGTTGCCGAGGCCACGCTGTCGTGCCGGGTACCCCCGGGGTCCGACGCCGCGGCCATGGCGGCAGCCCTCGAGGGCATGCTGCGCGACGCCTGCCCGCCGGGCGCCGACATCGAGGTGGAGGGCCTGGGCGTGGCGGGGTCGAGCCGCCTCGACCCCGCAGACCCGGTGATCGCTGCGGCCATGCGGGGCATCACCGACGCGACGGGCCTGGCGGTCACGCCGGTTGGCATCGGCGGCAGCATCCCCGTGGTGGCCGAGATGGCGGCGCGTGGCACGTCGGTGGTGCTGACCGGGTTTGCCCTCCCCGACGACGGCTACCACGCGCCGGATGAGCACCTGCGGGTGGAGCACCTCGGGCTCGGGGTGCAGGCCGCCGAGGGCATCCTCGCGGCCCTCGCCGACCTGCCCTGACACCCGCCCCATCCCGCGGCGATGCGGTCGACGTGCGCTGCGTGCGATGTACCCTCCGGCGGCCAACGATTCGAACAGGGAGTTCTGATGGCGAAGCTGTGGGGTGGGGAGACCGACAAGGCGGTCGACAACTTCCCGATCTCCGGGGAGACGATTCCCCTTCCGGTCATCCACTGGCTGGGTCGCATCAAGGCCGGTGCGGCCCGGGCGAATGCCCAGCTGGGCCTCCTCGACAAGGGCGTCGCCACCGCCATCGCCGAGGCCGGCATGGGCGTGGCGCGCGGTGAGTTCGACGACCAGTTCCCGGTGGATGTGTTCCAGACGGGCTCGGGCACCTCGAGCAACATGAACACCAACGAGGTCATCGCGAAGGTCGCATCCCGCGAGATCAAGGGCGTGAAGGTCCACGCGAATGACCACGTGAACATGGGGCAGAGTTCCAACGACGTCTTCCCGTCCGCCGTTCACCTGGCGGCCCTCGACGAGATCAGCCACAAGCTCATCCCGGCCCTCGAGGCGCTGGAGAAGTCTTTCGCCGCGAAGGCCAAGGAGTTCGGCGGCCTCGTGAAGGCCGGCCGCACGCACCTCATGGACGCCGTGCCCGTGACCCTGGGCCAGGAGTTCGCCGGGTACGCCGCACAGGTGCGCCTGGGGACGCAGCGCGTGAAGGCCACGCTGCCGCGCCTCGGCATGATCCCGCTCGGCGGCACCGCCACCGGCACCGGGCTCAACACCCACAAGAAGTTCGCGAAGATGGTGCGCGACATCATGGCGTCGGAGACGGGACTGAAGATCTCGGCCCCGGCCGACCCGTTCGAGGCCCAGGCCAACCGCGACGGCCTCGTGGAGGCATCGGCGGCCCTCAAGATGGTTGCCGTGTCGCTCACGAAGATCGCCAACGACCTCGCGTGGATGGGTTCCGGCCCCCGCTGCGGCCTGGGTGAGATCTTCCTGCCCGAGCTCCAGAAGGGCTCCTCGATCATGCCGGGCAAGGTCAACCCGGTCATTCCCGAGGTGGTCATGCAGGTGGGCGCCCAGGTGATCGGCAACGACACCGCGATCACGGTGGCCGGCACGCAGGGCAACTTCGAGCTGAACGTGCGCATCCCGCTGATGGCGCGCAACCTGCTGCAGTCGGTGGCGCTGCTCACCAGCACGGCCACGGTGTTCCGCGAGAAGTGCGTGGACGGCATCGAGCCGAACCTCGAGGGCCTCAACCGCCACGCCGAGGGCACCCTTGCCGCGGCGACGGCCCTCAACCCCTACATCGGGTACGACCTCGCCACTGACATCGTGAAGGAGGCCACTGCCTCCGGTCGCTCGCTGCGCGAGGTGGCACGCGAGAAGGGCGTGGACGAGGCCACCCTCAACAAGGCGCTCGACCTCAAGAAGATCGCCAAGGGCGGCATCATCTAGGACCACCCGGTGCCAGGCACGTAACCATCCGCGCAGCGCGGAATGCCCTGCACGGGGCGGTTATGTGCCTGGCACCGCCGGGTTGCGCGCGGCGGTTATGTGCCTGGCACGGGGGTGCCGGGGCGGTTGCGCCGGGGCCGCGCTGTGCGGCCGATCAGCGCCTGCGGGCGCGGGGCGGCGCGGCAGTCGCGCGTACCTCGGCAGCAAACTCCGCCGCCGCACCCCGGATGATGTCGCGCACGTTGGCGCGTGGTGCCACGAAAGGCGGCGGATCGGGCAGCAGCCCGAACAGGTCGGTGCTCACCAGCACCTGGCCGTCGCACTCGACTCCGGCGGCGATGCCGATGCTGGGCCCGGTGATCGCGTCGGTGATTCGCCCGGCGGCGTCGGCGTCTACGCACTCGATGACGATGGCGAAGCAGCCGGCGCCGTCCAGTGCCCGGGCGTCGTCCACGAGCCGGTCGGCCTCCTCGGTGGACTTCCCGTGCTTCCGGTATCCGCCCTCGGCCGTCTGTGGCAGCAGGCCCACGTGGCCCATCACGGGAATTCCATCGGCGATTATTGCGGCGACCTGCGGGACCAGGGCACCCTCGAGCTTCACCGAGTGCGCACCGGCATGGACGAGGGTGCGCGCGGTGGCGACCGCGGCGTCCGGGTCGTCGTAGGTGCCTGCGGGCATGTCACCCGTGATGTGGGTGCGCGTGGCCCCGTTGGCAACGGCGCGCACGTGGTGGACCATCATCTCCAGCGTCACCGCGCGCGTGGAGTCGTAGCCCAGTTCGACCTCGCCGAGGCTGTCGCCCACGAGGATGATGTCCAGCCCCACCTGGTCGAGTGCCAGGGCGGTGGGGTAGTCGTACGCCGTGAGCATCGCCAGTCGGCGGGTGCCCTTGAGCGCACGGATGTCGCCGGCGGCGAGGATGGCTATTCGACCTCCCACATCACGGGGACCATGTCCTCCACGAGCTCCGTGACCTCGTTGCGGGAGTTCACGTGGACGACCGTGGGCTCGTGGCCGTCGGCCACTTCCGCATCCTCGTATTCGGCGTAGGTGAGGATGATGACGAGGTCGCCGGGGTGCGCCAGGCGGGCGGCGGCGCCGTTCAGGCAGATGTCCCCGCGCCCGCGCGGGCCATCAATGGCGTAGGTCTCGAAGCGCGCACCGGTATTGATGTTGAGCACCGAGACCTTCTCGTACTCGCGGATGTCCGCGAGGTCGAGCAGGTCGCGGTCGACGGTGATGGACCCGACGTAGTTGAGGTTGGCGTCGGTCACCGTCGCGCGGTGGATCTTGCTCTTCAGCATCGTGCGTGCTCGTGGCACGGAAGTCCTCCGTTGGGTGGGTACGGGCAGCTCTCGGTTATCGATCAGCCGTGCGGGTCCGACCCGCGCGGCAATGCACAGGAGGGATGGGCCCTCCAGGCGGTCCTGCTGGGCGAAGGTATCCGGATGGACCACCGTCGCGTACTCGGGCGCGCACCGCGGCTCGGCATCCATTACCGCCATCGCGGCGGCCTCGATGCGCCGGGCGTCGCACTCGCCCTCCTCGGCCAGCGCCGCTGCGGCGGCGAGCGCGCGTGACAGGGCGATCGCGGCCATGCGGTCCTCTGGACCCAGGTAGGCGTTGCGGCTGCTCATCGCGAGCCCGTCGGCCTCGCGCACGATGGGCGCGACGATCATCTCGATGTCGTCCAGGTGCATGTCGGCCATGAGGCGCCGGATCACCGCCACCTGCTGGGCGTCCTTCTGGCCGAACACCACGCGGTCCGGCCTCACCGCGGTCAGCAGCTTGGCCACGACGGTGGCCACCCCGGCGAAGTGGTGCGGACGGATCGCGCCCTCCAGCACCTCGGCGGGGCCCGAGACCGCGACCTCCGTGGCGAAGCCGGTGGGGTACACGTCCTCCACGGACGGGGCCCACACCAGGTGGGCGCCGGCCCCGGCGGCCAGCGCGAGGTCGCGTTCCTCATCCCGTGGATAGGCGGACAGGTCCTCCGACGGGCCGAACTGCGTGGGGTTCACGAACAGCGACACCACGACCGCGCTGCCGCCATCGGCGGCGCGGTGCATGAGCGAGAGGTGACCATCATGGAACGCGCCCATGGTGGGCACCAGCGTCACCGACCCATGCCGCTCCCGCAGTTCCTCCACGGCGGTGCGGAGTTCGGGGACCGTGCGGACCACGGCGGGCCGCGGCGGTGACGGGTGGGATGCGCTCTGTGGCTCGGTCATGGTCGATTGGCGCAGGGCGGCATTCCCGCGATTCGGGGCGGGATACGCCGATCCGGACCTGCTCCGGTCCCCGACGCGGGGTACCGGGCGTGACGCCGTGATCGGGTTGGGAATCTAGACCCCCCGGACCCGATGTAACAAGGGCCGGCGGTCGGGCGGCGCGGGCGTCCGGGGCCGCTTATAGCGTGGATCCCCGATGAGCGATGCCGCGGTGCGCGCCCAGGCGCTCGAGAGGTTGGCGGAGCACCTGCGCGGGTGCACGCGCTGCCCCCTGCACGAAGGGCGTACCACCGTGGTGGTGGGGGCCGGCGACCCGGATGCCGACCTGATGTTCGTGGGTGAGGCCCCGGGTGCGAACGAGGACCGGACCGGCGTGCCGTTCGTGGGGCAGGCCGGCACGTTGCTCGACAGCCTGCTGGAGGGCATCGGCCTGTCGCGGGACCAGGTCTTCATCGCGAACGTGCTCAAGTGCCGGCCCCCCGGCAACCGCGACCCGCGTCCGGAGGAGATCGACGCCTGCCGCGGCTACCTGGAGGAGCAGGTGGCGCTCGTGCGCCCGGCGGTGGTGTGCACCCTCGGCAACTTCGCCACCAAGTTGCTGTCCGGCCGGCCCGACGGAATCAGCACCGTGCATGGGCGTACGCAGCCTGCGGAGTTCGGCGGCGCGGGAGTCATGCTGTACCCCGTCTTCCACCCCGCAGCCGCGCTCTACACGCGCGCCATGCTGGGAACCCTGCAGGAGGACTTCGCACGCATACCGGGCCTCATCGCGGCAGCGACCCGGCCCTCGCCGCCGCGGACCCCCCGTACCGGTCCCCCGGCAGAGCAGATGGGTCTCTTCTGATGCCGGTGGAGATCCCGAGCGACGGGCCCGCGATCACCGAGGCACTGGGCGCCGCCCTCGCGGACATCCTCGCTCCCGGGGACGTGGTGGTGCTGCGCGGCGATCTGGGCGCCGGCAAGACCACCCTCGTCCGTGCGGCGGCGCGCGCGCTTGGGGTTCCGGGGCCGGTCACCAGTCCGACCTTCGCCATCGCCAACTCCTACGAGGGCCGCATGCCCGTGGCGCATCTGGACGCCTGGCGCCTCGGGGATCCGGACGATGAGGAACTGGGCCTCGCGCTCGAGGCGGTGGGCCCCGATGCGGTGGCGTTCGTCGAGTGGCCCGACGCGGTGCTGCACGGCCTTCCCGCGCCCCGTGTCACCGTGGACATCGCGCACCGGGGCGGGGATGCGCGGCTGGTACGGTTGGAGGGCGTCGACCCCGCCACCGACGCTCTCCTGGGGGCTCTCCGTGACGACCTTCGCGCTCGATACCGCGACGCCTGACCCCGCCCTGGCGCTCGTCGGCCCGGACGGGGTCATCGCCGAGGCGTGGCTGGGGCGCACGCCCGGAGGGGGCCGCCGAGTGCTCGAGTCGGCCCATCACCTGCTCGCGATGGCCGGCACGCGGGTGGACGCCCTCGACGACGTCGTGGTGGGCGTCGGCCCGGGTGGCTTCACGGGAATCCGCATCGGCATCGCCACGGCCCTCGGGCTGGGCCAGGCGCTGGGGATCCCGGTGCACGGGGCGTCCACCCTCGAGGCGCTTGCCCTGGGTGCTGCCGTGGCCCGCCGCTCACCCGATGAACTCGTCGCGCCGGTCATTGATGCCCGCCGCCGCCAGGTGTTCGCGGCCGTGTATGCCGTGGAGGGGGAGGGGCACCTGCACGAGGTGGTCGCGCCCGCCGCATGGGACCCGGACGATCTCGCGCGGGCACTGGAGGGGCACGCCCCCGTGGTGATGGCCGGCGATGGCGCCGACCTCGTGCCCCCCCGCACCGGTTGCCGTCGTGCCGCGCCCGGACCCGTTGATCGCGTGCGCGCGGCAGACCTGGTGGCCCGCATCCGTGCCGGCGGATCGCTGCCGGCGGCACCCCAGTACCTGCGGCTTCCCGATGCGGAGGAGAACCGGCGGCGACGCGAGCGCGAGGCAGCGGCAACATGAGCCCGGCGCGCTCAAGCGTGCGGCTGCCACGGCCGGTGGTGCGCCGCGCCGGTGCTGACGACATTCCCGCCATGCTCCGCATCGAGCAGCGCAGCAACCCGGTGCCATGGTCGCGGCAGCTATTCGCCAAGGAGCTCGAGCGGCGTGAGGGCGCCACGATCGTCGCCACCGACGCCGATGAGGTGGTCGGCTTCCTCGCATGCGCCGGCCAGGGCGACGCGTGGCACATCCTCAACGTCACCGTGGATCCGGACCACCGCCGGCGCGGGCTCGGCGGCATGCTGGTGGACGGCATCATCGCGCTCCTCGACGGGCGGCCGTATGACCGCTACACCCTCGAGGTCCGGGTCTCGAATGATGCGGCAATACGCTTGTACCGTGGCCGGGGCTTCGTGGACTCGGGGGTGCGGCCGCGCTACTACTCGGACAACCGGGAGGACGCCCTCATCATGTGGCGTGAGCCCGATGGCGGTGACGTCCTGTGAGCGACCTGATGCTGGCGATCGAGACATCCTGTGACGAGACCGCGGCGGCGGTGGTGGAGGGTCGCGCCATACGCTCGAACGTCATCGCGTCGCAGGCGGACCTGCATGCGGTGTACGGCGGCGTCGTGCCGGAGGTCGCCGCGCGCCACCATCTCACCACCGTCAACGCCGTGATCGACGAGGCCCTGGGTCGCGCCGGGGTGCGGCTGGCGCAGGTGGACCGCATCGCCGTCACGCGCCGCCCGGGGCTGATCGGCGCGCTGCTGGTGGGCGTCGCCACGGCCAAGGCCCTCGCCTACGCCGCGAGGAAGGACCTGGTGATGGCCGATCACCTGCACGGTCACGTGGCCGCCTGCTGGCTGGAGCCGGTGGCCCTCGACCCGCCGTTCGTGGCGCTCACGGCATCCGGCGGGCACACGCGCCTCGACCTGGTGGAGGACTACGCCCACCCCGTCCTCCTGGGGCAGACCCTCGATGATGCTGCGGGCGAGGCCATTGACAAGGGCGCCCGGCTGCTGGGCATCGCGTATCCCGGTGGCCCCGGGCTGGAAGCCCTGGCGGCGGATGGTGATGCCACGGCGTTCGACTTCCCCGTGGGCCTCAGGTCGCGCGGGTCCGACGACCTTGACTTCTCATATGCCGGGGTGAAGACCGCGCTGCTGTACGCCACGCGTGAACTGGGGGATGACGGCGTGGCGGAGCGCCGCGCGGATCTCGCGGCCTCCTATCAGGAGGCCATCGTGCGGCCCCTCGCGGACCGCCTCATGCGCGCCGCCGATGCCGCCGGGGTGCCCGCGGTGTCGATCGGCGGTGGCGTGGCCGCCAACGGGCGCCTTCGCGCGCTGGTAGAGGAGGGCGCCGCGCAGCGCGGTCTGCGGGTGGCCATCCCCGATCGCGCGCTCTGCACCGACAATGCGGCGATGATCGCCGCCGCCGCCCACTTCACCCCCGCCATCCCGTGGCCGGACTTCGTGGGCGAGGACGCCATGGCCACGGCGCCGCCCGGGGGTATCGCCGCATGAGGGCGCTGCACATCGGTCTGGCCCTGGCTGGGGCCGCCGCGGTGGCCACCCCCGCGCTGCTGGTGGGGCAGGCCGCCTCGCCTGCGGGCGCACCGGCTGCCGGGGACGTGATTGCCGCCATGGGATGGCGCGATGTGGTCGCCGGCCAGCGCGCACCACAGGTGCCCCCGGCAGGAGACACCGAGTCGGCCATCGTCCTGCTCGACGGACCCGGACTGGTGGATGTCCCACCCGCCGAGCGCGCAGCCGCCCTCGCGCGCATGCAGCAGGCACAGCTTGCACTGGAGGGTTCGGTGCAGGGCATGGGAGGGGTTGTCACCCACCGCTACCGCACGCTGGTCAACGGCCTGGCGGTGCGCATCCCCGCCGGGCGCATGGCCACCCTGGGCGAGGTCGCGGGCATCCAGGCCGTCGTGCCGGTGCTGTACATGGCCCCCGCCGCGAGCGACCCCGGCACGGCGGTCCCCGTGGCAGGTGGCGGGCAGCAGGCCACGCCGCCCGCTGCCCGCGCGCCGGAGCACATCGCGCTCGTCGACACCGGCGTGGATGCCTCGCACCCCTGGCTGGGCGGCGGCATCGGCCCCGACCGCCTCATCATCGGCGGTGCCGACCTGGTGGAGGGCGACGCCGATCCCGCCCCCGATCCGGCCAATCCTGGCGCGGAGGCGCACGGCACCCAGATGGCATCCATCATCCTGCGTTCGCCTGCGCTCGCGGGGCTGGCGCCCGAGGCCGTACCGAGGCTGCTGGCCTACAGGGTGACCGCCCGTGAGGAGGTGGACGGGCACGTGCGCACCCTGGCCCGCACCGATCGCGTGCTCGCGGCCCTTGAGATGGCCGTGGATCCCGATCGCGACGGCTTGCCAACCGACGCCGCGGGCGTCATCGTGCTGGGCGTATCCCGTGGATTCGGCGCCGGGGGAGTGGATCCGGTGGCGCGCGCTGTGGGAGCCGCTAATCGCGCGGGCAGCGTGGTGGTGGTGCCCGCCGGCAACGACGGGCCCACGGGCCGCACCCCCGGCGCGGTGGGCAACGTGGCGGGCTCGCCTGCGGTGCTCACGGTGGGGGGGCTGGCCGGGGAGATGGCACCGCGCACCGCCTCCCTCGCCATGTCGGTGGGGCCCGCCGACGCCGTGCTCGCACCGCTTCCGCTGATGGGTGCGGACCCGGGCCCTGCGCTTGCCGCGGGCGCCCCCCTAGTCGCCGCCACGGGTGATGCCGGGGTGGGCACCGGCACCGACCCACGCGACTTCGCCGGGCAGGGGGGCCGCAGCACCGTTGCCGGGGCAGTTGCCCTGGTCACCCGCAGCGGTGCCCCCCTCGCGGACATCGCCCGCGCCGCCGCCGCCGCGGGGGCGGTGGGGCTCGCCGTGTGGGACGAGGACGGCGTGGGGGCCTTCCCCGGCATCGCCGCGGGTGCGGATGTTCCCATTCCGGTCGTGGGGCTGGGGCCGCGCCAGGGGCGGGCGCTCGTCGACATGCTGGCGCGCCAACCCGGTGCCACCGTCGCCATCAGGCCGCAGGCGGGTGGGCAGGCCCCGCCCGGAATCGCGTCGTTCTCATCCCGTGGCCCATCGGCGCGGGGTGGCGCCAAGCCGGAGATCGTGGCGCCGGCGGTGGGCATCCAGGCGGCATACCCCGGGCCCGACGCCGAAGGCAATGCCCGCGAGGCGCCCCTCAGCGGTACCTCCGCGGCCGCGGCATCGGTCGCGGCGTCAGCGCTGCGCCTGCGGGTGGACCATCCGTCGTGGACGCCCGTGGATGTCCGCAGCGTGCTTGTGCAGTCCACGGGCCAGGTGCCGGGAGCGACCATCCCGGATCAGGGCGCGGGAACGGCGCCCGCGCCGGCAGCCCTCCCATCCCGTGCCATGCCGGGCGTGTCCATCGATCCGCCGCTCATCAGCGGGTACCGGTCGCGCGACGATGACACCACGTTGTCGTTCACCGTCCGCGATCTCACGGGCACGGGCGGTACGCACCGCGTGCTGCTGCAGGGGCCCGACGGCGAATACGCGCCGCTGGGGGACCCGATCACCCTTGCGCCCGGCTCGCGCGCCCGGGCGCAGGTACGGGTGCCGCGTGCCCCGGCGACGGGTGATGCCCCGTGGAAGGGGCGCGTGGTGGTGGTGCCGGATGGCGGTCAGGTGGCCGCGGGCTCGGCCGTGGTGTGGGCGACCACCCGCCAGGCGGTGCCGAAGGGGTCGCTCGGCGTGCCCGAGGTGCGCCGCACCGGCACGGGTCTGGGGCAGGTGGTCGTGCGCGTCGGCATGCGCGAGGCCACGCCCACGGGGCTGAACGCGGCGGTGCTGCGTGACGTGCGCGTGGACCTCGCCCCGGTGGGCGGCGGGGCGGTCATCCGCATGACCCAGGCCGAGCCGAGCGGCGACTGGCCGGCGGCGACGTACCGACTGCTGCTGTCGCGCCGCGCGGCAGGGGGCTCCGAGGTGCCGGCAGGGCGCTACCGGGCCGTGGTGACGGCCCGCGACGTGAACGGGGCCATTCATACCCGGAGGAGCGCGCCCTTCGCGGTGGGCGGCTGATCGCTGCTACTTTGTGCGGCGCTGATACAAGCCGCCGAACGGACGAAGGTGCCCGAACAACTCACGCTGGGGGTGGCTGCACGCCTTTCCCGCTACCTGCAGGTGCTCACGCAGGCCAAGCGCATGGGCAAGACGTCCATCTCCAGCCAGGCAATCTCCGAGTACACGAACGTCAACCCCACGCAGATCCGGCGTGACCTCTCGGGGTTCGGCAAGTTCGGCAAGCGGGGCGTGGGCTACGACATCGACATGCTCATCAGCCAGATCCGCAAGATCCTGCGGACCTCGGGCCAGCACAACATCGCGCTGTTCGGAGCCGGCAACCTGGGGCAGGCCATCGCGGGCTCCGGCGCCTTCGCCGACCATGGCTTCCGCATCTCGGCCATCTTCGACACCGACCCCGACAAGATCGGCCTCCGCGTCGGCGACCTGACCGTCCGCCACTACAGCGAACTGCCGCTGGTGGTGGAGAACGAGGGCATCGAGGTGGGTGTGCTGGCAATCCCCTCCGGGGCGGCCCAGCAGGTGGCCGACGACCTCGTGGCGTCGGGCGTGAAGATCATCTTCAACTATTCCGACGCCCTGCTGTCGGTGCCCTCGGACGTGACCGTGCACACCTCCAGCCCGGCCGTCGAGTTGCTGTACGCGCTCTACTTCTACTTGACGTAGACACCGGGGCCGCGGGTCGCGACGCACCCGCGGTTGTCCCCGGCGTGCGTCGCGGCTGCCTCCGGTCAGTCGCCGGGCCGACGGCCGGGTGGCGCCGCCACGCATGAAGCAGAGTTGCTCCGGCGCGCCGTGCGGTACGCAATGAGCGCTCCGGCGGCCGCACCCGCGCAGACGAGGGTGATGTAGCCGGGGGATCCGAACCCGAACACCGCGCGATCACCCGTGAGGATCCACTCTGCCATTGAGAGGAGCCAGCCCGTCCCGCCCCCGGCCAGCGCGCCAGCCACGATCGCCGGAATCAAGGCTGACAGCCGGCAGGGCATCAGCGAGGCAGCGGCGGTGGCAGCGGGGTTGGCATACCGGAGTCGTCCACCGCCACCATCGTGAACCGCCCCCGGGTGCAGAGCTCGCGGGCGCCGTCCGCAGGGCTCTCCCGGTGCACCTCCACCAGCACGGTCATGCTGGTGCGACCTTCGGCCTCCACGCGGCTCGTGAGCTCCACGAAGTCGCCCACGAAGATCGGCACGCGGAACTCGAGCTCATCCACCTTGCGGGTGACGACGGTGCCCCGGGCCCGCCGCGATGCGGCGAAGAAGGCGGAGCGGTCCATCCAGGCCATCAGCGTGCCGCCGAACAGCGTGCCCATGTGATTGGTGTCGCCCGGGAAGACGACCTCGAGTGAGGTGGCGTCGGACATGACGTGAGCCTAGACGCCGCGACCATGCCACCTGCGCGGTTCCCGTGGCGCGGGGCGTCGAGGGGACTATCGTGATCGCCGGGTCAGCAAGGAGGCTTCTTCCCGAGTGGGCGTGCTGGATCAACCGGACCTGGTGTTCCTGCTCCTCATGGTGGGGCTCGCCGGGGTCGCCCTGGAGACCGTGTCCCCGGGGGCCATCGTGCCGGGGGTGGTGGGCGTGGCGGCACTCGCCCTCGCCGTTCCCGGCCTCATCGCCCTTCCCATCGGGTGGCTGGGCGTCGTACTGCTGCTTGTCGGCGTGGGCCTGTTCGCGGTGGAGGCCATGGTGGGCGGATACGGAGTGCCTGCCGTGGCGGGAATCGCCGCATTTGCCGCGGGCGGGGTGCTGCTGTTCGACTCGCCGTATCCGTCGCAGCAGACCAGTCCCGCACTGGCCATCATCACGGCGGTCGCCATCGCGGGCGGCTGTGCGCTCCTCGCACGGCGCGTGCGCCGCGCACAGGAGGCCCCGGTTGCCACGGGGATCCCTGCGCTCATGGGGCAGTCCGGGCATGCGCGCGCCGACGTCAGCCCCCTCGGTGGACACGTCTTCGTCAACGGGGAGATATGGGAGGCGCGCACGACGCGCGGCACCATCCCGGCAGGTGCGCCCATACGGGTTACCGGCGTCGACCCCGCTGGCCTCACGCTCACTGTCGAATCAGGAGGTTTCTCGTGACCGTTGTCTATGTGCTGATCGCCGTCGCCGTGCTCGCGGTGATCCTGTTCTTCGCCTCGGTGCGCGTGGCACGCGAGTACGAGCGCGGGGTTGTCTTCCGCCTCGGGCGGCTGATCGGGGAGAAGGGCCCCGGCCTGTTCTTCCTCATTCCGTTCATCGACCGCGCCGTCCGCGTGGACCTCCGCACGGTCACGCTCAATGTTCCCCCCCAGGAGGTGATCACCCGCGACAACGTCACGGTGCGGGTGAATGCCGTGGCCTACTTCCGCGTGCTCGACGCGTCGAATGCGATCGTGCAGGTGGAGGACTTCGAGCTCGCCACCTCGCAGATCTCCCAGACCACGCTGCGCAGCGTGCTGGGCCAGGTGGATCTCGATCAACTGCTCTCCGAGCGCGACCAGATCAACGACCGCCTGCAGTCCATCATCGACCAGCAGACGCACCCCTGGGGCGTGAAGGTGTCGGTGGTGGAGGTGAAGGACGTGGAGATTCCGGCCAGCATGCAGCGCGCCATCGCCCAGCAGGCCGAGGCCGAGCGCGAGCGGCGCGCGAAGATCATCGCGGCCGAGGGCGAGTACGAGGCATCGAACCGGCTGGCTGCCGCCGCGGACATCATCAGCGCGTCGCCCGGGGCCCTTCAGTTGCGCTACCTGCAGACCATGAACGCCATCGGTGCATCGGAGACGAACAGCACCACCATCATCCCGTTCCCCGTCGAGTTGCTCGCCGCGCTTGCGCATCGCGACTAGGACGACGAGCGATGCCCGGGCCAGTCCCGGGGAGTGCATGCCGGTACCCTTACCCGACCACCCGGAACGAAAGGCTCCTCGATGATCACGAAGATCGCCGCAGTCGGTGCCGTGCTTGCCCTCGGCGTTGGAGCTGCTGGATGCAGTATGTCCGGCGATGATGAGTCCACCACGGCTGCGGCCACGGCCGACGCAACCACCGCGGCCACGACGGCAGCATCCGGCCCCGTGACGTCGTTCGGAGACGGGCAGGTGGTTATCGGCATCGATGCCGTCGTCGGCTCGTACACGGCAACGTTTGACGGCACCTGCACGGTGACGATGAAGGATGGGGGCGCGGGATTCTCGGAGCTCGACGTCGCGTCGGGCAATCTGGAGACGTCCGCCGATGGCGAAACGTCGATCGCAACGATCACGGGCCCCGGCAATGTGACTCTGGGCTTCCCCGAGGGCGCGACGCTCACGTCGAAGGGGTGCGGCACCTGGACCGCCAGGTAACGGAGGTGGGGCCCGAGCCCCCCGCCACGCGGGTCACCCGGGTGGCGTGCTCCCGGGGCGAGGCACTCCTCGTTGCCATGGGCCGGTACACTCGCCCGCCCGTACCCAAGGAGAACCCCCGATGATCATGAAGCCCCTCGCAGCCGGTGCCATCCTCGTTTCCGTTGTCGCTCTCGCCGGGTGCAGTATGTCCGGTGATGATGGCGCCACCAGCGCATCGGCGACCACCGAGGCCGCGCCGCCCACGACCACGAAGGCGACGACCGCAGCCGACGGCCGCTCGTTCGAGAACGCCACCGTCAAGATCGGGACCGATGTTCCGGCCGGCAACTACACCGCGAACATCACCTCGGAGTGCACGGTGCGCGTTGAGGGTGGGGAGCTCGGTGACATCAGCGCCGGCGGAGCTGAGGGAAACTCGGGTGTGTCGCTGTCCACGGAGATGGACGGCGATGCCACCGTCGTGACCATGACCGGATCGGGTGCAGTGAGCATCGGATTCGTTGCCGGGACAACGGTCACGTCCGCGTCCGGCTGCGGTACGTGGACGGCCAAGTAAGGCGCGTTATCCGGGGCGCCAATGCGCCGTCTGTCAAATAGCGGAGGAGGGACTCGAACCCCCGACACGCGGATTATGATTCCGCTGCTCTAACCAGCTGAGCTACTCCGCCTCGTTCCACCGCTCGCGCGGCGGTGCGCGACGGTAGCAAAACGGATGGGGCCTCCGGCGGGTGACGGCTGTCCGCGATGGATTGCCGTTCCCCCGCGCGGGTGCCGCCTCCGGTCTATCGTCGCGCCCGACACGTTCCCCATCTTCCGGAGCACGATGAGCGGCTACCAGATCGGCATCCTCTTCCACCTGATCGGCGTGATCCTCTTCTTTGCCGGCGCAGCCGTTGCAGGCGTCGTGGCGACTGCCGCGCCGCGCCGCCGCACGCCGTCGGAGATCGCCACGATCCTCGGGCTCGCGCGCCCCGGCGCCATCATGCTGGGCATCGGAGGCGTGGTGCTGCTGATCGCAGGCTTCTACCTGTCCGGAAAGATCGACGGCTATGGGCAGCGGTGGCTGGAGGTGTCGATCCTGCTCTTCGTCATCGCCCTGGTGGCGGGCGCCTGGGGCGGACGGCGAAGCCGTGGCACCCGCGCCTACGCGGAGGCACTGGCGGAGCGCGGCGAAGGGGATGAGGCCACGCTGCGCGCGATGCTGTCCGACCGCACGACGTGGCTCCTGCACTGGGCCTCGGTGGTCCTCGCGGTGGCGGTACTCGTGCTGATGGTGTGGCAGCCGGGCGCATGAGGCCGGCCCGGCTGCGCCCCCTCAGTCCGTGGGGGAGATGACCACCAGCGGGATCTCGCGCGTGGTCTTGGTGGCGTACTCGTCGTAGTCGGGCCAGATCGCGGTCATCGTCGCCCACAGGCGGTCGCGGTCGGCCTCCCCGGCCGTGCGCGCGGTAGCGGGCATCACATCCTCGCCCACCTGGATGATCACCTCGGGATCGGCGGCCAGGTTCACGTACCAGTCGGGATGCGCGGGCGCGCCTGCGTATGAGGCCATCACCACGTAGTCGTCACCGTCACGGCCGTAGATGAGCGCCGTGCGCCGTGCGCTTCCGCTCCGCTTCCCGCGGGTCGTGAGCAGCAGGGTTGGCACGCCGGGCTGCCAGTGATGTCCCTCCGTGCCACCGGACTCCGCGTAGAGCCGGACGTGGTCGGCCACCCAGCCCTCCTGCGGGTCGATTGGGGTCTCGTCGATGAGCGCCATGGCCGTCGTCCTCGTTTCGCGGATTCCGTGGGTGGTCTACCACCGGGTGGTAGGTTCGCGCCCTGTCCCCGGAGGCAATCACCGAGCCGCAGGTATTCCTGGCGATCGCCCTGATCTTCGCGGTTGCCGCCGCATGCCAGGTGGTGGCGCCGCGGATCGGGCTGCCCGCGCTGGTGCTGCTCCTGCCCGCGGGCTTTTTCCTGGGCATCGCGGCCTCCTGGACAGACGCGCGCCTCATACTCGGCGATTCCTTCGGCCCGGTGATCGACGTGGTGGTGGCCGTCATCCTGTTCCGTGGCGGCATGGACCTGGGGCGGCGCCCCATCGGCCTCGGCGATACGCGGGTGGTGCTGCGCCTGGTCTGGTTCGGCGGCCTCGTCACCTGGATCGCCGGTGCCCTGGCCATATGGCTGATCGTCGGGATCCCATGGGACGTGGCCCTGCTGCTCGGAGCCATCCTCGCGGTGTCGGGCCCCACGGTGGTGGGGCCGCTGCTGCGCCATGCCCGGGTCACCCGCCGGGTCGGGGACACCCTCACATGGGAGAGCCTGCTGCTGGATCCCGTGGGAGCGCTCGCGGCGGTCATCGTGTTCCAGGCGCTTCGCGCCGGCAATGAGGCGGATGTGCTGGGTGGCGTCTTGGCCTTCCTCGAGGGCATCGGGGTCGCGGCCATCGGGACGGCGGCGGGCGTGGCCTTCCTCTGGATCGGCCTGCGCCTTGCCGGGTCGAACCATGTGGCGGGCACCACGGTGATGCTGGCTGCGGTGGTGCTGGGGTCGGGTATCGCAAGCGCGATGGTGCCGAACGCGGGCCTGCTCACGGCACTCGCGATGGGGGCCGCGGCAGAGCGAATTTCGGTGGGGGTGCGGCACGACGTGGACGCGGTGCTGCCGTTCTTCGACACCGTCGAGGCAATCGCAATCGGCGTGCTGTTCGTCTCCCTCGCGGCGCTGGTATCCGCGGACGACCTCGGCCCGGTGATTCTCACCACGCTGGTGGTGGTGGCGCTGATGGTGCTGGTGGTGCGACCGCTGGTGGCATTCGCGTTCACCGCCGGGGGTGGATTCTCATGGCGCGAGCGGCTCTACATCGGCTGGATGGCGCCCCGTGGAATCGTCGCCGCCGCGACCGCGGCGAGCATGGCGACATCACTGACGCGGGCGGGCACCCCGGGGGCGGATCTGCTGCTGCCGGTGGCCTTCGTGGTCATCGCGGGCACTGTCTTCACCTATGGGTTCACCGGGTCGCCCGCGGCACGGCTCCTGGGCGTGCGCTCCGCGAAGGAGGCGGACGGCTAGCAGCGCCGGTGCTGCGCCTCGGCTCCTGTTCGCCCGGGATCCGGGGCGGCCTGGTGCTGCTCCAGGTACGCGCACTCCTCGGCGATGTGCTGGGCCAGCGCCTCCACCTTCGGCCGGCTCATGTCGTTGCGCACCACCGCACGCAGCACCACCACGTCCTGGGCGTCGGGTGGCAGCGAGTACGCGGGCACGATCCAGCCGTGCATGCGGAGGCGGTCCGCCAACTGGTACGGATCGATGTCCACGCCGTCCTTAATGCGCCAGGTCACCACCGGCTCGGGCAGCCGCGGGTTCATGATCTCGAAGCGCCCGTCGGCGACCAGCAGGTCGTTCAGGTGCCGGGCGTTGTCCAGCATGTTGCGCACCACGTCTGCGTAGCCGCGTCGCCCCAGGCGCAGGAAGTTGTAGTACTGCGCCTGGATCATCGCGGAGCCCCGCGAGAAGTTGAACGTGTAGGTGGGCTGGGCACCGCCCAGGTAGTTCACCGAGAAGACCAGCTCCTCGGGGAGGTACGACTTGTCGCGGAACACCAGCCAGCCGAGCCCGGGGTAGACCAGGCCGTACTTGTGGCCCGAGGCATTGATCGACGCCACCCGCTTCAGGCGGAAGTCCCACTTCTCCGTTGCGCCGGAGAACGGCAGGATGAATCCACCGGATGCCGCGTCCACGTGGATGGGCACGTCCAGTCCGGTCTTCTTCTGCAGAGCATCGAGCGCTCTGGCGATGTCGGCCACCGGGTCGGCCTCGCCGATGAACGTCGTGCCGATCACCGCGCCCGCGGCGATGGTGTTCTCATCCACCCGCGCGACGATGTCCTTCGGGTCAATGGTGTACCGGCCGGGCGACATCGGCACCTTCCGCGGCTCGACGTCGAAGTACCGGCAGAACTTGTCCCAGACGATGTGGGTCTCGGCCCCGTAGACCAAGTTCGGGCGCGATGCGTCGGCGCCCGCGGCCTCGCGCCGCTGGCGCCACGAGAACTTGTGCGCCAGGAGGGCCAGCATGATGGCCTCGGACGACCCGATGGTCGCCACGCCCACGGGGTCGAGGCGCTTCGGTGCGTTCCACAGGTCGGCCAGCATGCGCACGCAGTACTCCTCCACCTTCTGCGCGGCGGGGTACTCCTCGTGGTCGATGTGGTTTGTGCGCAGCATGTCGTGGATGAGCTGCTCAGCCTCCGGCTCCATCCACGTGGTGACGAACGAGGCCAGGTTCAGCGATGGCACGCCGTCGAGCTTCAGGCCCAGGCTGATGAGGTTGTAGGCGTCCTCCGCCGACATGCCCGTCTCGGGCAGGCGATCGGTGGGGATGTCCTCGGCGAAGTGCCGGGTGGCCGGCATGTCGTCGCGAAGGGCGCGCGGGGCCGGCTGCGCGGCGGCGGGCTTCCGGGTGCGTGGCTTCCCTGTGCTCATGGGGTCTCCCTCATCGGATCCCGGTTCCCGGCGGAGCGTACGCCCCGGTGCTAGGCCGCCTGCAGGGCGGCCTGCTTCCGCCCGGTGATGGCCACGTAGTGCAGCGGGGTCCCGTTGGCCGCATCCCGGTGCCGGTAGCGCTCCTGTGCGGACACCTGGAGGGCCCCGTCTGCGATTGCGCGGTCGATCATCTGCGCGAACCCGGAACGGTCCGCGCCGTCCTCGAGGAAGTCCTCCTTGATGTTGAACCCCACGAGCGCATCGTCCGACACCAGGTTCCATGCCGCGGCGAACGCATCGGGCGGGATGTCGCCGAACCCGAGGGCTGCCACGCAGGTGAGGCATGTGGGCTGCACCTGCTCGATCGCCGCCAGCCCGTCCGGGGTGGGGTTGCGGATGTCGCCCGCCACGTAGGCGTCGTACACCTCAGGCCGGTCGCGGTACGCGGCATCCCGGGCCTCCTCGATGATGTCCACGCCCACCAGCGACGACACGCCGATCCCGCGCAGCTCCTCGCCCATGATCCCGTTGCCGGCACCGAGGTCCAGGCACCGCACCTCCGCGGGGTCCACACCCTGCTCGTCCATCTGCTCCGACAGCATGCCGGCGATCATCGCGGGCGACGTACAGCGCAGGACGTCGTAGAAGATCCGCTCGTACAGCCCCGGGATCGCGTAGATCTCGTCGTAGTCGTGGAACCGCACGCGGCGGGTGCCCGACTCCAGGTGCACGTCGCACCACTCCGAGTCCTGCGGCAGGTGCTCGTCCGGCATCGAGATGTCGATGTCGGAGCCGGGATCTGCTGTCGGATTACGTCGGGCCAAGGCCGTCCTCTCGTTGCCATCGCTCTCGCGGCGCCGCGCGCGGCGCCGCCGATGCGGGTGCGGGCTGCGCGGCCCGGCCACCCGAGCGGGGGGCGGCGGCTGCGCCTGCAATCCGGAAAACCCGTATTCCGCTCTCACCGTACAGAAAACGGCAGTGATCCGGGTGACGGTGTCGGGAATCCTGGAATAGGGACAACCGCCCGGGCGTTCGTATGGCACGCTTCGGGTGTGAGCGACGAGCCACGCACCCCGCCGGGCGACGACGAGCCCGGGGCCCTCAGGGGTATGTTCGCCCCGTCGGCGATCTCCCGGGCCGACAAGCGGCTCGAGATCATCGCCGGCATCCTGCTCGCGCTGGCCACGGTGGCCATTGCGTGGAGTGGCTATCAGGCCACGCGATGGGGTGGCGAGCAGGCCGACGCATATTCCCGCGCCAACGCGGCCCGCACGGAGTCGGCGAAGGCCGCATCGCGGGCCGAGAGCGTCAATGCCATCGACCTCTCCCTGTTCACCGAGTGGATCGATGCGACCGCCGGTGGGGACTCCCGCAAGGCAACGTTCTATCGCGAACGCTTCCGCCCGGAGTTCCAGGAGCCGTTCCGCGAGTGGCTGGCGCTGCGGCCGCTGAAGAATCCCGATGCGCCATCGTCCCCGTTCGCCCTCGAGTCGTACTCCGTGGCGCAGGAGCAGGAGTCACAAGCGCTCACCGCCGAGGCCGACGCCTACTCCGCCACCGCCCGTGAGGCCAATCAGCGCGGTGACAACTACGTGCTGGCCGCGGTGATGTTCGCCATGGTGCTGTTCTTCGCAGGGATGGCCACCCAGTTCGAATCCCGGCAGGTAAAGGCCAGCGGCCTGGTGGCGGCCGCGATCATCTTCGTCGCCGCCATCGCCTGGGTGGTGCTGATGCCGGTGAGCATCTCCCTGTAGGCTTCCCGCATGACCGACCGACAGGCATGGACCCTCGGCCTCGGCACCGTCATCGCCCTGATGCTCTTCATTCCCGGCATCACATGGGACGCCCCTGCGGAGTGGGCAGGACGCCCGCCCTTCATGGCGGCCCTCGGGATGGTGATCTTCATCCTCGCGGTGGTGCTGGTGTTCTCGCCCTGGGCACGCGAAGCCGACTAGCAGGCCCGCCCGTGCACGTGGCGTGCAGCAGGTGCGGAGCACCTGACCGCTCCCCCTGCGCGGCATGCGCGCGCAGTCCCTTCCGCCACGGGGCACCCGCGTTGTAAGGTCGCGGCATGGAAGTCTCTGAAGAAGCAGCACCGATCATCGTCCGCGCCATGGCGGGCGCGTTCCTCGGCGGCGTGATGGGCCGGATGATCCTCGGCACGTTCGGCGGGGTCATCGGCGCATCGCTTGGCGCCGGCGCCGGCGTCTACCTGGCCACGTACGAGCCGTGGTCGGGCGGCAGCACCGAGGTAACCCCGTAGGCACCTGATGCGCCCCGCGGGTCATCCCCGCGTGGCGATCGTCGGATTGAGCACGTGGATCAGCGCGAGGCGTCGCGCACGGGAGCCGGACCCAGCAGTTCGGCGAGGGTCACGGGCTGCAGGCCCTTACTCTCGAGCTTCCGGAAGATCTTCGGGAGCGCCTTCGCGGTTGCCGGGTAGTTGGCGTGCATGAGGATGATGGCCCCGGGGCGCGCCCAGTAGTCGATGGCGTCCAGGATGTACGCCTCGCTGCGCGGCTGGGAATCGGCCACGGTTCCGGACCACATGATGATCTTCCGGTAGCCGCTCTCACCCGCGGCGTCGTCGATGGACGCGTTGTGGTCGCCGTACGGCGGGCGGAACCACGGGCGACCGGTCACCGTGAAGGTCTTCTGGATCCAGTCCTCGTTGCGCTGCAGGTCAGCCGCGAAGGCCGAGGGCCCGATCTTCGTGGATACCTGATGGCTGTAGGTGTGGTTGCCGAGCGTCACCTGGCCATTCGCGATGAGCGTCCGGATGCGCGCCGCCTGGGGCTCCCAGCTCGATCCGTAGACGCCGTTGGGGAACAGGGTCACCTTGCCGCCTGTTTTTTCCACCACATCGAGGATGCGGTCCACGCAGCTCGCGCACGTACCATCGTCAATCGTCAGCGCGACCTTGCGGCCGGCGCTGGCCGGTCCCTCGGTGATCACGGTGGCGGGTCCGGCGATCGGCGGGCGTATGCGCTGTGGCGACTCCGCTGTCGCGGTGGCGGTGCGCGCGGAGGTCGGGGTGGCAGACGCCGCCGGCTCGGGTGCCGGTGAGGCCGTCGTGGGTTGTCGGTACGCGGGGGCTGGCTCGGCCGAGGCGCCCTGGGTGGACCCGCCATCTATAAGCACGAGTCCCGTGGCGGCTCCCGCCACGACCAGCACCCCGGCCGCCGACATGGCGATGATGCGCCGGCGACGCGTACGCGCGCGCCGCTCGTCGCGACGCCGTTCCAGGTCGGGGCGGCTCACGGGTCAACTCTAGGGCGCGCGCGTCGGGAGGGCGCCCCATCCGGGGCGGCGGGCATGGCGGCCGCCCGCTCGCCCGCTGTGCGCGAAGCCGAGTATCGGACTCGAACCGATGACCCCTTCCTTACCATGGGCGCATTGGCCCGGCTCGCTGATTCGGCTCATGACGCCGGTAAGCCAGGATGCCCTGCATATCGTCATGAACCAGCCGATT
>Ga0181594_10001386_pt1 | contig 22521 bp, 25 predicted proteins | sample 071ome_18_FD_145603 | JGI IMG/M metagenome (GOLD analysis project Ga0181594, IMG submission 145603) | Coastal salt marsh microbial communities from the Groves Creek Marsh, Skidaway Island, Georgia - 071413BT metaG (spades assembly) | ecosystem: Environmental > Aquatic > Marine > Intertidal zone... | reverse complement strand
AGGCCAGGTCCTGTTCCGCATCGATTCCCGCCCCTATGAAATCCAGTTGGCGCAGGCCAACGCCGCGATTGCGTCGGCCCAGGCCAATGTGACCGCTCTGGCCAATTCGAGCGACTATGCCGGCGTAGATATTTCCGCCGCCCAGGAAGAAATCGCTTTCGCTCAGGCGACCCTCGCGCGCCAGCAGGCATTGTGGAAGCGCGGTTTCACGACGAAGGCCGACTATGATGCGGCCGACCATGCCGTAAAGCAGGCTCGGGAAAAGCTGCGTCAGGCACAGGCCGACCAGAAAGCGGCGCGCGCCAAACTGGCTACCGGAGCAGCCGTGCCCGGTCTCAACCCGCAAGTCGCCGCCGCAATGGCGCAACGCGAAGCGGCGCTTCTCAATCTTGCCCGGACCACAGTTCGCGCGCCGAAATCGGGACGTATTGCTCAGGCAGACCGGCTGCAGAACGGTCAGCAGGTCATCACCGGCCTGCCCGTGCTCACCATTGTCGGCAACCGGCAAAGCTACGTCGAGGCCAATTTCAAGGAGACGGAGCTGGCAGACATGCAAGTCGGTCAGCCCGCGAAGATCACGTTCGACGCCTATCCCGAACTCGAATTGAAAGGACACGTCGCCTACCTTGGCGCGGGGACCGGCTCGGAATTCTCCGTTATCCCGGCACAAAACGCGACCGGCAACTGGGTCAAGGTGACGCAGAGGATACCCGTTAGAATCACGATCGACCAGAAGAGCCCGCGCCCGCTCATAGCCGGCATGTCAACCCACGTGACGGTCTACACCGACGAACGGAAGCGCTAGCTCATGGCCAGCGCGGCTTCAGGCGGAGCCAGCAAGCCGAAAGTAACTTCGCCCGGTCTGGGAGGCCAGACGACGGACGAACCCAGCCTGCCAGTCGCGAACCATGGGCTGGTCATCTTCGGTGTGATGTTGGCATCGCTCCTGCAGGTGCTCGACACGACCATCGCCAATGTCGCGATTCCGCACATGCAGTCCGCGCTCGGTGCAACCCCGGAATCCGTCGTGTGGGTCTTGACCAGCTACATGATCGCATCGGCCATCGCGACGCCGCTGACCGGCTGGCTGGCCGACACAATCGGCGGACGCCGCCTGTTCATTATCTCGGTATCTACTTTCATCATTGCCTCAATGCTTTGCGGGTTCGCCCAGAACCTGGAGCAAATGGTGTTCTTCCGCATCCTGCAAGGCGTGTTCGGCGCGTTCATGGCCCCGCTCAGCCAGAGCTTCATGCTCGATACCACCCGCCCCAGCCGCCATGCAACCGTCATGTCGATATGGAGCACCGGGATCATGCTGGGCCCGGTTATCGGGCCATTCCTTGGCGGCTGGCTGACCGAGAACTGGAACTGGCGGTTCGTGTTTTACATCAACTTGCCGGTCGGCCTGATCGCCTTGATTATCCTCATCACCCAACTGCCCGAGCGGGAAACGATCCGCCGCCGATTCGACATGTTCGGCTTTATCTGGCTGTCGCTCGCGCTTGCCGGACTGCAGTTGTTCCTCGACCGGGGCAACCACGTCGATTGGTTCGATTCCGGCGAGGTCTGGACCTATGCAATGATGGTATTGTGCGGTGGCTGGATCGCAGCAATCCATTTCCGCAATTCACCCGGTCCGTTGCTGAATTTCGGCCTGTTCAGGGATCGCAACTTCGCCTTGGCGACGGGCTTCATGGTCGTGCTGGGCGGTATCCTGTTCTCGACCCTCGCCCTGATTCCACCAATGATGCAGAACCTGTTCGGCTACACCGTGATGGGCACCGGGCTGGTGTTGATGCCACGCGGTGTCGGCTCGATCGTCAGCACTCTGGTCGGCGGCATGCTGATGCTGCGAGGCGTCGATCTGCGGCTGACGATGGGCGCCGGCATGATTATCACAGCGCTCACCATGCGCGCGATGGCGGGCTGGCCGCTTGAGGTCGATTCCACCACGATCGTCGTCACCGCTTTCATTCAGGGCATGGGATTTGGCCTCGTTTTCATTCCGATCAACATCCTCGCCTTTTCGACCCTGCCGCCGAGCCAGCGCACCGAGGCGTCAAGCATCATGAACCTGTGTCGTGGGGTTGGCGGCTCGATCGGTATTTCAATCGTGATCGTCGCACTCGCACGCAACATGCAGATCAGCCATGCCGACATTGCCGGAAATATCACCGGTGAATCCGGAGGGGGTGCCGTCGATTTCAGCTCGATGGACCGATTTCAGCAAATGGGCGATGCGGCCATGAGCATGGTCAACGCCGAGGTCACCCGGCAGGCGGCCATGGTCGCCTATATCGACGACTTCTACCTGATGTCATGGGCGACATTGCTGATGGTGCCACTGTTGCTGCTGTTGCGGACCACCAAGCCCGGATCATGAACGAGCGTCAGCCTTTCGCGGAAAAGGCCTCGTCCCACTGGTCATAGGCCTCAAGCGCCTGAGCGGCATACATCGCGGAGGGCCCAGCCCCCATGTAGATCGCCAGACCGACAGTCTCGGCGATCTCCTCACGAGTCGCACCCTGCTTGCGCGCAGCAGCGACGTGGTAGGTCACGCAAGGATCGCAGCGCACCGCTACGGAAATCGCGACGGCCATCAGCTCCTTGGTCTTGCGGTCGAGCGCGCCTGCTTCGAGTGCAGCTTCGCCCATGTCGTGAAACGCCTTCATCGCGCCGGGCGCTGTCTTGTTGAGCTCTCCCACCGCTGGATTAAGCGCCTTGGCCATGCCGGGCCAGTCCTTGAAACTGCTTTTCGCCATTGCGGGTATTCCTTTCGCCGGTCCGTCTAGGGTCAGGCGACCGGATAAAAAATGCGCGAGATCAAATCAGCCCTTCTTGAGGTGCCGCCTGCCCAGCAGTTCGGCGATCTGCACGGCATTGAGCGCCGCGCCCTTCCTGAGATTGTCAGACACGCACCACAGCGCCAGCCCGTTGTCGACGGTCGGGTCCTCGCGCACGCGACTGACATAGGTCGCGCCGTCGCCTGCGCATTCGACCGGGGTGACGTATCCGCCGTCCTCGCGCTTGTCGACGAGCATCACGCCGGGCGCCTCGCGCAGGATCTCCTGCGCCTGCTCGGCCGAGAGCTCGTCCTCGAACTCGAGGTTGATCGATTCCGAATGGCCGACGAACACAGGCACACGCACGCAGGTGGCCGAAACCTTGATCTTCGGGTCCATGATCTTCTTGGTCTCGACGACCATTTTCCACTCTTCCTTGGTCGAACCGTCGTCGAGGAAGGAGTCGATGTGCGGGATCACGTTGAAGGCGATCTGCTTGGTGAACTTCTTGGGCTCGACCGGATCACCGACGAAGATCGCGCGGCTCTGCTCGAACAGCTCGTCCATGCCCACCTTGCCCGCGCCGGAGGTCGACTGATAGGTCGAGACGACCACCCGCTTGATCGTCGCGGCATCGTGCAGCGGCTTCAGCGCCACCACCATCTGCGCGGTCGAGCAATTGGGATTGGCGATGATGTTCTTCGCCTTGTAGCCATCGATCGCATCGGGATTCACTTCGGGAACGATAAGCGGCACGTCTGGGTCCATGCGATAAAGCGACGAATTGTCGATCACCACGCAGCCCTGTTCGGCAGCCTTGGGCGCATAGACCTTCGTCGGGCCGGACCCGGCAGCGAAAAGGGCGATGTCCCAACCGGAAAAGTCGAAATGCTCCAGGTTCTTGCACTTGAGCATCCGCCCGGTCTCGCCGAATTCGATCTCGCTGCCGGTCGAACGCGATGAGGCAACCGCCGCAATCTCGTCGCAGGGAAACTCACGCTCGGCGAGGATCGCAAGCATCTCGCGTCCGACATTTCCCGTCGCCCCGACAACGGCCACCCGATAGCCCATGCGTTTGGTCCTTCAGTGAAATTGCCGCGCTTCGCCGCACGAATGCGGCGCGTTAGCCCCCACCCATGTGCATTTCAAGGTCCGACCCATCCCGCAAGATAGGCGACAAGGGCAATCGCCGCCGCGCAGGACCCCACGAGCCCAACCCAGCTCGCCCAGCGCCTTCCGACTCGCTGATGTAACGCAATGGCGTTGACCGATGTGAAGACCACGAGGAATACAAAACTACCGCTCTCGACAAGGCTGGCAATCCCGCCAATCACGGAGAGAACCGCGGCAACCGCTGAAATCAGCAAGGTCCCGAACCAAGGCACCCCTTTCGCGTTCTCGCTGGCGAAAAGGGACGGCAGCTCTCCGTCGCTGGCTGCCTGCCTGGCGAGCCGAGCGGTCGCGAAAACCGTCGCATTGATCGCTGACGAGGTCGAGAACACCGCAGCAATGGTCACGGCCACGAACCCGGCCGCGCCCGCCGCGGCCTGCCCCGCCGCAGCCAGCGAAATTTCCTCTTGGCCGACGATCTCTCGCGCACAGTCACCAGCATCGGCGTGGCCAGCGCCACGAGGATATAGACCGCCATCGTTACCAGAATTGCCAACGGCATGGCTCGACCGATGACACGCGGCGGATCCTTCATCTCGTCATAATCGTAACTCAGGAGCTGGAAGCCCTCGTAGGCCATGAAGACCACGCCCGCGCCTATAAGCGCGCCAGTCAAGCTCACCGGCTGGCCGGGGTCAAGTTCGAGCCTGTCTGGCGCCCAATTCCATAGTCCGATCGCCGCCAGACCCAACAGGATCGCCAGCTTGCCCCACACGGCTACGAGTTCCACGATCGTCGCCTCGCGAGCGCCCATCAGATTGACGCCTGCAAGCACGCAAATGATGCCGACCGCCGCCAGCGCGCGGACCCAGCCATCACTGCCGAGCGCATAAGCGGCATAGGCTCCGAAGGTAAAGGCATAGACCGCTACCGTGAGCGTATAGCCGATCACCAGCACCCATGCTGCGATAGTCGCCAACCGGCGAAGCTGGAGCTTCAGGAGGAAGGTGTACAATCCACCAGCCGCGTCGAACTTGCAGGTTAGCGCCGAATAGGACTGCCCGGTGGCAAGCGCGATCAATCCGCCCAGCAGGAAGCTTGCCCAGGCCCATCGACCGGCGACCGAGATCACGACGCCAAGCGTCGAAAAGATTCCGCCGCCGATCATGCCGCCGACTGCCATGGCCAAGGCGCCTGGCAAGCCCAGCGCTAGTGTTCGAGCGGCAGCGGGCGAATCGGTCATCGCACGCATCTAGCAAAAAGGCGGCCCGCTACCGAACCGCCTTCAGCCGATTGTAATGAGGTGAGGGGCATACCCCCCGCGCCGGTAAGCTTACTCCGCCGCAGCCGTATCCTCGGTGCGGTTAACCTTGCGCTCCGCGATACGGGCGCGCTTGCCGGTGCGGCCACGCAAGTAATACAGCTTGGCACGGCGCACGACGCCGCGGCGCACCACGGTGATGCTGTCCAGATTAGGCGAATAGAGCGGAAAAACACGCTCGACGCCTTCGCCGAAGCTGATCTTGCGAACGGTGAAGTTCGAGCCCATGCCACGATTGTTGCGCGAAATGCACACGCCTTCGAAGTTCTGCACGCGGGTACGGGTGCCTTCGACGACCTTCACGCCGACACGCAGCGTATCGCCTGCCCGGAACTCCGGAATGTCCTTTGAGGCCTTCGCGATTTCCTCGGCCTCGATCTGCTGGATCAGGTTCACTGGTCCAAGTCCTTCTTTTCACGCCGCGCGCCAGAGGCAGACTGGTCCCGAGCGCCCTTGTGACGCTCCCAAAGGTCCGGCCTGCGTGACCGTGTATCGTCCTCGCTGCGTTGCTTTCGCCACGCCGCGATTTTCGCATGATCCCCCGATCGCAGCACTTCAGGGATCGTGCGCCCTTCCCATTCGACAGGTCGGGTATAGTGCGGATACTCGAGGAGGCCGTTCTCGAACGATTCCTCGGCACCGCTTGAAGGCGCGCCCATTACGCCGGGAAGCAGCCGAATGCAAGCGTCAAGGAGCATGAACGCGGCAGGTTCTCCACCCGACAGGACAATGTCGCCGATGGACACTTCCTCGATCTCGCGTGCCTCGAAAATCCGTTCGTCGAATCCCTCGAAGCGGCCACACAGCACGATGACGCCGGGACCGGCCGCCAGATCGCGAACGCGGGCCTGTGTCAGAGGCCTGCCACGCGGCGTCATGGCGAGCACGGGGCAACCCGGTTGCAACGACGTTGCATGGTCGATGCAGGCGGCCAGCACATCGGCCTTGAGCACCATTCCCGCCCCGCCACCTGCAGGCGTGTCATCGACCGTACGGTACTTGTCCTTGGCAAAACCTCGGATTTGCAGGGTATCGAGCGACCATTTGCCGTCCTCCAGCGCCCTTCCCGCCAGGGAAATTCCCAACGGCCCCGGAAACATCTCGGGGTAGAGAGTCAGAACTGTGGCGGCAAAAGTCATGGCTGCGCAAAGGCCGCATTCACGAGCACTCGCTCGTCATTCCACTCGGGAACGGCGTCTTCGGTCATCGGCACCATAAAGCGTTTGCCATCGGGCTTTTCGATGTCGAGAATATCGCCCGCGCCGAAATTCTCGACGCCCACGACCCTGCCCAGCATTTCGCCCACATCGGACACGGCGGCCAATCCAATCAGATCGGAGTGGTAATACTCGCCCTCATCCAGCGGCGGGAGATCCGAGCGCGGCACGGTCAATTCAGTGCCGCGCAATGCTTCCGCCGCATTGCGATCGGTCACTTCGGCAAAGCGGGCGATAGCCCCGCCCTTCTTGTCGTCACGGACTTTCGAAAGCATCAAGGTAGAATTGTTGAAGGCGCGGAATCGCTTCAGCGACGCCACGCCTTCCCCGAACAGCTTGAGGCGAACCTCGCCCGTCACGCCATGTGCGCCGGTGATGACGGCAAGCGTGACGGGGCGGTCCATGCCTTGGCTTAGCCCTCAGCCTTTTCCTCGCCGGATTCGTCGGCGGGAGTTTCCTCCGCCGGAGCCTCTTCAGCGGCAGGCTCCTCGGTCTTGGCTTCCTCAGCCGGAGCTTCTTCGGCAGGCGCCTCTTCAGCAGCCGGGCCGCCCTCGGACACTTCCTCGGCAATCGCGGCGGCGTCTTCGGCGCTGGCGTCGGCCGGAACCTCATCGGCAACAGCGTCGGCCACAGCCTCGGCGGTGTCTTCGCTCTTCACCGAACCGGTGGCGTCGTTCTCGGCCTCGGCTGCCTTGTTCGCCCGCTCCTCGGCGCGCTCCTTGGCCTTTTCGCCCGGCTCGGCCTTTTGCGGATTGTTGCGCGCGGCGCGCTCCTTGATGCCGGCGGCATCGAGGAAACGGGCGACACGGTCGGACGCCTGCGCACCGACACCAAGCCAGTAGCGAGCGCGTTCCTCGTTGAGCTTCACGCGCTCGGGATTGTCCTTGGCGAGCAGCGGATTGTAGGTGCCGATCTGCTCGAGATACTTGCCGTCGCGCGCGCGGCGACTGTCAGCCACCACGATCCGGTAATAGGGGCGCTTCTTGGCGCCACCGCGCGAGAGACGAATTGCAACTGCCATTGAGATAACCTTCCTTGTGAAAATCCAAATTCAGATGTCGTTATTTCTTGAGTAAATTCGCAATATCGGGTGGCAGGCCCTTGGGACCGCCTGTCAGCCCCGGCATCGCCGCATCCATGCCGCCGCCGCCAGCGCCGAACATTGCGCCCAGCCCCTTGAGGCCACCCATTTTCTTGAGCTGCTTCATCGCGCGGCCCATTTCCTGGTGCATCTTGAGGACCTTGTTGACGTCCTGCACCTGGGTGCCGGAACCGGCCGCAACGCGCTTCTTGCGCTTGGCGTTCATCAGTTCGGGCCGGGCGCGTTCCTTCGGCGTCATCGAGCCGATGATCGCATCCATGCGCACCAGCACCTTGTCGTCCATGTTGGCCGCGGCCATCGCCTGCTTGGCCTTTTTCATGCCCGGCATCATGCCCGCGAGCATGCCCATCCCGCCCATGGACTGCATCTGCTTGAGCTGGGTGCGCAGGTCCTCAAGGTCGAACTCACCCTTGGCCATGCGCCGCGCGAGCCGCTCGGCATCTTCCTCCTTGATCGTCTCGGCCGCCTTCTCAACGATCGAGACGATGTCGCCCATGCCGAGGATGCGGCTGGCGACGCGAGCCGGATGAAAGACTTCGATTGCGTCGAGCTTTTCGCCGGTGCCGGCGAACTTGATCGGCTTGCCGGTGACCGCACGCATCGACAGCGCCGCGCCGCCTCGCGCATCGCCGTCCATGCGGGTGAGAATCACACCGGTCAGATCGACTTCGCCGCCGAAGCTCTGCGCGACATTGACCGCATCCTGACCGGTCAGGGAATCGACCACCAGCAGCGTTTCGGTCGGCGCGGACGTGGCCGAAACCGCCTTCATTTCGTCCATCAGCTGCTGATCGACATGCAAGCGGCCCGCCGTATCGAGCAGCAGCACGTCGACAGCCTGCAATTTCGCCGCTTCGATGGCCCGGCGAGCGATGTCGACGGGCATCTGTCCAGCGACGATCGGCAGCGTCAGCACGTCGACCTGTTCGCCCAGCACTTTGAGCTGTTCCTGCGCCGCCGGACGGTTGACGTCGAGCGAGGCCATCATCGGCTTCTTACCGTGCTTCTCGCGCAGCATCTTGGCGAGCTTGGCTGTGGTTGTGGTCTTGCCCGAGCCCTGCAGGCCGACCATCATGATGACGACGGGCGGGGCAGCATTGAAATCGAGTTCCGCAGCCTGATCGCCGCCCAGCATCTCGACCAGTTCGTCATTGACGATCTTGACGACCTGCTGGCCCGGCGTGACCGAGCGCAAAACCGATTGACCGACCGCCTTTTCGGCAACCGCATCGATGAAGCGGCGAGCAACCGGCAGCGCCACATCGGCTTCGAGCAAGGCGATGCGCACTTCGCGCATGGCGTCGCGCACGTCCTGCTCGGACAGGGCGCCACGTCCACGCAGCTTGTCGAAGACACTACCGAGGCGGTCTGACAGAGTGTCGAACATGTCTTCGCCTTCCCTACTGTAACCAAATAACACGCCAAAAACGCCGGCGGACGAAACCTCGTCGGCCAGCGTTAAACTGTTTCACCCCAAACGAACCTCCCGGTCCATCCGGTCTGGTGAGATTTGATGCCAACCGAACCATCCTCGGCTGGGACCAAATGTCACCAGTTCATGCTTGAATGGTGGAGCCTAGCGGGATCGAACCGCTGACCTCTACAATGCCATTGTAGCGCTCTCCCAGCTGAGCTAAGGCCCCGTTCCATTCAATTTCCGGCTGGGCCTGGGAGGTCCGACCGGTTCCCGGACATGGCACAACTCGGTCCGGGAGGCAGCCATCTAGTAGCGACACCGCGCCTTGGCAAGGGCTTTTGCCCTGGGTCGAAGGCGTTCACGACGCCCCGGCTCAGTTGTCGTCGTTGTCGTCGTCTTTGGTGCGTGTCACACCGAGATCGTCGTCTCCGCCGAGATCGACATCGTTGTCGGGCGAATCGTCGTCCTCGTCGATGTCCAGATCCTCATCGTCGAGCTCGTTCTCTTCCTCTTTCTTTTTCTTTTCGGCTTCCTCGAACGGAATCGGCTGCTTCGTCTTCAGCACGGGCTCGGGATACCACTGGTTGTCGCACTCGATGCACGAAACCGGCTCGTCCTTCCCAAGATCATAGAAGCGCGTGCCGCATTTCGGGCAGCTATGCTTGGTGCCCCATTCAGGCTTGACCATGAAAAACCCTTCGATTGGGCGGCCTTGGCGCTCTGGGCCTCGGTCCGGTGAAAACGCTTGGTGGGAATGGCCGTCCCTCGTTTCAAGGGATGAGCCATATACAGGGGGCGCGCCTTGCCATAGCCTTTGCGCGCTGTCAAAAGCCGCCGCGCTTTTCCCGGAAACAGGGCCCTTTTCCGATACCGTGACTCAGTCCGATCCAACTTCAATGCGACCGCGCCGCTTCCTGCCCGCAGGCCAATTGCGCGGCCGGATTCGCGTGCCCGGCGACAAATCGATCAGCCACCGTGCGATCATGTTGTCGGCCCTGGCCGTGGGCGAGAGCCGCATCTCCGGCCTGCTCGAAGGCGAGGACGTTCTGGCAACTGCCGCCGCGATGCGGGCGATGGGCGCGACGGTCGAACGGGTGGGCGAAGGCGAGTGGCGCGTTCATGGCGTGGGCGTCGGCGCGCTACTGCAACCCGAGGCTCCGCTCGACATGGGCAATTCCGGCACGTCGACGCGCCTGCTGATGGGCCTTGTCGCCAGCCACCCGATCACGGCGACTTTCACCGGGGACGCCAGCTTGTCGAAACGTCCGATGGGGCGGGTAATCGAGCCGCTCACACAGATGGGCGCGGCAGTGGAAGCCAGCGAAGGCGGCACTCTCCCGCTCACCCTTCGTGGCGCTTCGCCCGCCGTGCCGATTGCCTACCGCCTGCCGGTTGCTTCGGCCCAGGTCAAAAGCGCGGTGCTGCTCGCCGGACTGAACACCCCGGGCATCACCACGGTTATCGAGCCGGTGCCGACGCGTGACCATTCGGAACGGATGCTGGCCGGGTTTGGGGCGAAGCTTGAGGTTGCAACCGACGACGACGGCGCTCGGGTTATCAGCCTTGCCGGCGAGGCAGACCTCAAACCCCAGGCGATCGAAGTGCCCGGCGATCCATCGTCCGCAGCCTTCTTCATCGTCGCGGCACTGGTCGTGCCCGGAAGCGAATTGACGATAGAGAACGTGGGCCTCAATCCCACCCGCGCGGGGCTGATCGAGGTGCTGCGCACCATGGGTGGTAAGATCGAGGAGCTTAACACACGCGAGGTCGGGGGCGAACCGGTGGCCGACCTGATGGTCAGGCATTCGCCGATCAAGGGCGTTGAGGTCGATCCCGCGCTCGCCCCTACGATGATCGATGAGTTCCCGGCGCTGTTCGTCGCCGCGAGCCTTGCCGAGGGCCGCACCATCACCAGCGGCCTCGACGAATTGCGCGTCAAGGAATCTGACCGGCTTGCCGTCATGGCGGCGGCGCTGGCCGGCGCGGGGGCGCGGGTCGAGGAACGCGAGGACGGCCTTGTCATAGATGGCACCGGCGGCGAGCCGTTGCGGGGCAGCGCAAACAGCCGCACCAAGACTCACCTCGACCACCGCATAGCCATGTCGATGGCCGTGGCGGGCCTCGCCAGCCGCGATGGCGTCGAAGTCGATGACACCCGCCCCATAGCCACGAGCTTTCCGGATTTCGAGGCCTTGCTCGACGGGCTCTCGCAATGACCATACCCAACATTTTCGGCCTCGCGCCCCACACGGCCGATTACATCGGGTTTGCAGGCATGGCCTGCATCATCATCGCCTATGCCTATATCGTCGGGGTCGAAAAGCCGAACCCCTATATCCAGCACGGCGCAAACCTGCTCGGCGCAATCTTGCTGGCGATCTCGCTGACCGTGCACACCAACAAGGCCTCGATGGTGCTGGAAGCGTTCTGGGCGGCCATTGCCATCTGGGGCCTCGCCAAGGCCGCGCTCGGGAAGGGTAAGAAGACATGATCGTCGCCGTCGATGGGCCAACCGCCTCGGGAAAGGGCACGATCGCGCGGGCCGTGGCCGAGCGCTTCGGCCTGCCGCATCTCGATACCGGGCTGCTCTATCGCGCCGTCGGCAGGCAGGTCATGCTCGATGGCGGCGATCCCGACAATGAGGCCGATGCGCTCGCCGCCTGCCTGTTCCCAGATGCGCTGCTTATCGATCCTGAGTTGCGCAGCGAAGTATCGGGAGGACTTGCCAGCCGCGTCTCGATCCATCCCAAGGTGCGCGCCGCGCTGTTCGAACGCCAGCGCGAATTCGCCACCCAGCCGGGCGGCGCGGTGCTCGACGGGCGGGATATCGGCACCGTGATAGCGCCCGAAGCCGAGGTTAAGCTGTTCGTCATAGCCACCGTCGAAAAGCGCGCCGAGCGCCGTTTCGCCGAACTTATCCAGGCCGGTCGCGACGTGACCTACGACGCCATCAAGGCCGATCTTGCCGCGCGCGATCTGCGCGATACCAGCCGCAAGGACGCGCCACTGGTAGCGGCGGTCGACACCGTCACGCTCGATACCAGCGAGATCGGACGCGACGAGGCCGTCGCGCAAGCCATTGCCATTGTCGAGGAACGCATGCCACGCTGATTCCCTAACCACGGGGAATCATGCATGAGCACTACAGCCGGACCGCTGCGCGGCATTCGCGTCGTCGATCTGTCCACCATCGTTGCCGGGCCGATGGCGACGCAGATTATGGCCGATCAGGGCGCGGATGTGATCAAGGTCGAAGCGCCGCCGCGCGGCGACGGCACCCGCCACCTTGGCCCCTGCCGCAATGGCTATGGCGCGGCCTTCCATATTTACAATCGCGGGAAGCGTTCGGTGATGCTCGATCTCAAGACTCCCAGCGGGATCGAAGCGCTGCGCAAGCTGATCGCACAGGCCGATGTCCTGCTTCACAACTACCGGCCCAAGGTCACGGCACGACTGGGAATCGACTATCCCACCCTTGCCGCAGACCATCCCAACCTGATCTATGTCGCGATTAGCGGCTTTGGCGAGGACGGACCGCTCGCCGACCGACCCGCTTACGACCACATCCTGCAATGCTACACTGGCTTTGCCGCCACCCAGGCACGGCAGGACAGCGGAGGCAAGCCTGCGCTCGCGGCGAATATCGTCTGTGACAAGCTTACCGCGATGACCGCCTCGCAAGCCGTCACCGCCGCCCTATTCGCCCGAGCGCGCGGGGATGGCGGGCAGGAGGTAAAACTCTCCATGCTGGGCTCGGCCATCGCTTTCCTGTGGCCCGACGCGGCAGGCGACCTGCACCTTCAGGGCTACGGCGTGGAATGGCGGCCCAATCTCGCCGACCGGGTGCGGCTCTATCACTTCCGCAACGGTTCGGGCACCTTCAACGGCACCGACAATTCCTACGCCGCGCTGGTCGAGAAGCTGGGATCGAAGACCGGCACGGACCCGCGTCTGGTCAATGCAGCAGGGCGCTCCGCTCATCCCGAACTGATGAAGCTGGTCGAAGCCGAATGGGCCGAAGCCGTTGCCGAAATGGACATCGACGAGGGGCTGGAGCTCATCGCATCGACCGGCGCACCATGCGCCAGGGTCCGCTCGCTCGACGAGCTGGTCGGCGACGAACAGGTCGATGCCATGGGCTACCTGCGGCTGGTCGACCATCCTGTCGCAGGCACGATCCGCGAGCCCGCGCCCGCGGCGAGCTTCTCGGCCACCCCACTCGATGAAGGACCGCCCGGCCCTTCTCTGGGCGAGCACTCCGAAGCGGTGCTCGCGGAACTCGGCTACGACCAAGCGGAAATAGCAGCGATGCGAGAGGCGGGTGCGCTAGGCTGATCGTGTGCGTCAATAGGCAACGGGAATTTTCTCGATTTGCGCTAGCACCTTGCCACCGCAGCCGATCGTTATGCTGCGGTATTTGTCGTAGGTTGGGGGAGCAGAATACCTGACCTGCTCGGTGGTCACCACCTGCGCCACGATGCCCTCGGGTTTCGCTGCAGCCAGCGAGAAGCGTTGGCCAGGAGTGTTCCTTCGGTCAGCCGGTCCGGGAATCAATTCCAGCTTGTAACCGGGTGTGGGCAGATCGACCTCGCCGGTGATATGCAAAGTCGGCTTGGCTCCCGGTCCCGGCATGGCGTTGATCCAGGCATTCCAGCTGCGCGAATCGATGACGGGACAATCGGAGAATTCGAAGACGGGGGCCTGGCTCTCGGCGCTCTGGCCTGTTGCCGCTGTCGTGCAGGAAGAAAGCGCCGGAATCGCAATCAGCGCGGTCAGAACCAATCCCAAGCCTTTGCCCACTCTCATTTGCCTGCCTCCAGATGTTCCGGACTTTGTCAGTAGGCCATAACTGTCCGGGCTTGGCAATTACACCTCAGGCGGCCATCGCGATCTGATCCCGCTGCCAGTCGATACACAGCAGCAAAAAAGACCAAGGACACCCGATGAGCTTCTCCCCAGCACCCCTCGACGCCTCACTGGTTGTGACACCCGAATGGCTCTCACAGGCGCTTTCGCAAGGCCGCGAGCCGGTGACAGTAACCGGCGTCGATGTCATCGAGACACTCGGCCCTTCCGCGCTCAAGATCCGCATGAAGCTGGCCTACGATGCACCGCGTGTCGATCTGCCCGATGCAATTTGCCTCAAGGGCATTTTCGACGCGTCGCTTCGCCAGTGGCTCGATGGCGGAGCACAGCAAGCCGAAACACTGTTCTATCGCGACGTCGCGCCTGGCCTCAGCATGAGGGTGCCGAAAAGCTGCTACGCCGGACTCGACGCGGAAACGAAGAACGGCGTGGTCATCATGGAAGATCTGGTGCCACAGGGCGTCACCTTCATGTCCGCCATGTCACCCTATACGCCCGATCAGGTGCGCGGCAGCCTCGACCAGCTTGCCGCCCTGCATGGTGGGACCTGGGACCTTGCTGACACGCAATGGCCGTGGGTAACGTCGAAGATGGCGGGCTTTACCTCAGGGGGCATTAGCGCGGACCGCATCACCGAGCTTATGGCTGGTGAAAGGGGCGACCCGCTCGCCCCGGAAATCCGAACGGGGGAAATGATCTTTGCCGGGATCGCGGCCCTAGCCGAGCGCGAGAAGAACCTGCCGAAGGTCTTCGTCCACGGAGATTCGCACGGCGGAAACGTCTACCAGACTGCTGAGGGAGAGATCGGCCTGATCGACTGGCAAGTGCTGACAAGGGGGCACTGGTCGGTGGACGTCGCCTACCACATGGCTGCTGCGCTCGACATCGAGGACCGGCGGGCGAACGAGGCCGATCTGCTCGATCACTACCTCGACCGGTTTGCAGCCCATGGCGGTAAACCACCGGCCCGCGAAGAAGCCTGGCGGCTCTATCGCGAATCCTTCCCCTATGGCCTGCTGATGTGGGGCATGACCCAGCGCGTCGAGCCGCAGATCGTCAACCGCTTCGTCGCACGCCTCGGAACCGCGGCGATGGACCACGACAGTTTCGGTTTGCTGGGCTGCGGCTGAGCAGGACGATCAGGCCACTGCAGCAGTCGCCGGACATCTCCTGGAACTTGCCGAGACAGCGCCGCCCAGTTCGCGATTTTCCTACTTCGATCGGGTCGATCATAAGGCGGTCGATGACCCGTCAGCCAAGCCAGTATCTTCTCCGATCCCAGCGGGTGTCGCTCTCGCGCCTGAAACAGGCGGTTTCCTGCGGGATAGCGGTGCCGGACAGGTCAGCGGACATGTGTCACTTGTGTCACCCTCGCCATGACCAGCCGCGCCCGTATTTTCCTTGCTTTTGGGCACAATCTAGCCTAGCGCGCGCCCGTCCGACGGACCCTTTTCCCGACGATGCGTTAGATGGTCAGCGCGTTTCGCGCGCCCGCCGCGCGTTGGCAGAGGGACTTGAAGATGCCGTGGCTGGCATTCGGCCATCGCGGCAGTTCGGCCTCTTGGCCCGCTAAAACTCTCCCTGCCAGGGAGGGGCGGCAATGGTGCCGCAGCGGAGAAAAGACCGGCGGAAAAACCGCCCGGCCGGTAAAGACAGTATTGGGAACAAACTCTTATGGCTTCATCGCCTAACCCCACGCGCGACGAATTCGCCGCGCTTTTGGACGAAACTCTCGGTGGCGCCGATGACGACGGCTTTGAAGGCCGCGTCGTCAAGGGCACGATCACGGCAATCGAAAACGACAAGGCTGTTATCGACGTCGGCCTCAAGAGCGAAGGCCGCGTAGCACTGCGCGAATTCGCGCGCGGCGAAGACGCCGAACACGGCCTGTCGGTTGGCGACGAGGTCGAGGTGTTCGTCGACCGCGTCGAGAATGCCGAAGGCGAAGCTATGCTAAGCCGCGACCGCGCCCGCCGCGAAGCCGCCTGGGATAAGCTGGAAAGCGAGTTTGGCGAAGGCAAGCGCGTCGAGGGCGTGATCTTCGGCCGCGTAAAAGGCGGCTTCACCGTCGATCTCGATGGCGCCGTAGCCTTCCTGCCGGGCTCGCAGGTCGATATCCGCCCGGTGCGCGACGTGCAGCCCCTGATGGACATGCCTCAGCCCTTCCAGATCCTCAAGATGGACCGCCGCCGTGGCAACATCGTTGTCTCGCGCCGCGCCGTGCTTGAGGAAACGCGCGCTGAACAGCGTAGCGAACTGATCGAGAAGCTTTCCGAAGGCCAGGTCATCGACGGCGTCGTCAAGAACATCACCGATTACGGTGCTTTCGTCGATCTCGGCGGCATCGACGGCCTGCTCCACGTCACCGACATGAGCTACAAGCGCGTGAACCATCCGACCGAGGTCATCAACATCGGTGACACGGTGACGGTGCAGATCGTGCGGATCAATCCCGATACGCAGCGCATCTCGCTGGGAATGAAGCAGCTCGAAAGCGATCCCTGGGAAGGCGCTTCGGAGAAGTATCCGGTCGGCATGAAGCTTGCGGGCACTGTCACGAACATTACCGAATACGGCGCGTTCGTGGAGCTGGAAGCAGGCATCGAAGGCCTGGTCCACGTTTCGGAGATGAGCTGGACCAAGAAGAACGTCCACCCCGGCAAGATCGTTTCGACTTCGCAGGAAGTCGAAGTCATGGTGCTCGAGGTCGACGGCGAAAAGCGCCGCATCAGCCTCGGCCTCAAGCAGGCGCAGGGTAACCCCTGGGAAGAGTTCGCCGACAAGCATCCGGTCGGCACCGAAGTTGAGGGCGAGGTCAAGAACGCCACCGAATTCGGCCTGTTCATCGGTCTCGATGGCGACGTCGACGGCATGGTCCACATGTCGGACATCGCGTGGGGTATCTCTGGCGAGGACGCGTTGGCGCTTCACCGCAAGGGCGAGATGGTCAAGGCGATCGTGCTTGACGTCGATACCGAGAAGGAACGCATCAGCCTCGGCATGAAGCAGCTGGAACGCGGCGCTCCGACCGCCGCTGCGGCTGGCGGCGCGGGCGGCGGCAGCTCGCTCAAGCGCGGTCAGGTCGTCACCGTTACCGTGCTTGAAGTGCGCGATGGCGGGCTTGAGGTCCAGGCCGGCGAAGATGGTTCGACCGGCTTCATCAAGCGTTCCGATCTGGGCCGCGACCGAGACGAACAGCGGCCTGACCGTTTCCAGGTCGGCCAGAAAATCGACGCTCAGGTCACTGGCTTCGATCGCTCCAAGAAGCCCAACTTCTCGATCAAGGCCTACCAGTTGGCCGAAGAGAAGAAGGCTGTCGAGGAGTACGGCTCGTCCGATTCGGGTGCGTCGCTCGGCGATATCCTGGGCGAAGCGCTCAAGGGCACGAAGGACGACTGACCGGTCATTCCAATCTGGCAGGATCAAGGCCCGTTTGCAGCGATGCAGACGGGCCTTTCCTACTTGGCGCTAAGGGCGTAGGATTTGTCCATGCCCCTCCAAGTTCATCAGTTCCCCTGCCTGTCCGACAACTACGGCTACCTGCTGCACGATCCCGACAGTGGCGAGACGGCCTGCATCGATACGCCTGATGCTGAAGCCTATTTGCGCGAGGCAGCGGGCAAGGGCTGGCAGATTACCCAGATCTGGAACACCCATTGGCATCCCGACCATGCGGGCGGCAACGAGGCGATCAAGGGTGCGACCGGCTGCTCGGTGACCGCGCCAGCAGGAGAGGCGGACAAGATCGCTGGGATCGATCGCGCGGTCGGCCAGGGCGATACGGTCGAAATCGGCGGATATACTGCAAACGTCATTGACGTCGGTGGCCACACCATGGGCCACATCGCTTATCACCTGCCTGATGCAGGCATTGCCTTTGTCGGTGACGCTGTTTTTGCGCTGGGCTGCGGACGCATGTTCGAAGGCACCGCCCCGCAATTCTGGGAGAGCCTTTCGCGAGTGAAAGCTTTGCCGCCTGAAACGCTGCTCTATTGCGCGCACGAGTATACCGAAGCGAACGCGCGTTTCGCGGCGTATGCCGACCCTGAAAACGAAGCGCTCGCGGACTATGTCGCTGACATCGGCAAGCAACGCGCCAAGGGCCTGCCCACGGTACCGGCAACCTTGAGCCGCGAACTGGCGACCAACCCCTTTCTGAGGGCCGACGATCCGGCAATGCAGGCCCGCTGGGGCGGCTCGGTGCCGCACGAGACCTTCGCCGCGATCAGGGCGGCGAAAGACAGTTTTTAGCAGATCATGTTTGAATCGCGCGCCGGCAAGCGGCTGGCGGCCGCGCGGGCGTTTTAGATTGAGCCGATTGCCTGATCCACCAGCGACTTGTCGGCGCTAGCAGAATGGTTCTTTGCGATCAGGTCCTGGGCGGCCTCGCTCGCCGCATTGGCAGCCTTGGCGCGCAGTTCGGAAACCGCCGCACGTTCGGCCGCAGCGATCTTGTCCTCAGCGATCTGGCGACGGCGCGCGATCAGCGCGGCAGCGTCGCTTTCCACCCGGTCGAGTATCGCCTTGGCCTCATCCCGAGCGTGGCTGAGCATGGCCTTGGTGTCGGCCTCAGCATTGGCGATCTTGTCGGCATATTCCTTGCGCAGGGCTTCCGCCTCTGCGCGCAGCTGGCGCGCTTCATCGAGCTGCTTGCGGATCTCGGCAATGCGGCTGTCGAGTATGCCGGCCACGATGCCCGGCACACCTGCGCGCCACATGATCGCGAGTACAACGAGCATCGCCAGCGCCACGACCATGCCGGGCGTCAGGAAGCCGTAAGCCATGGCCTCGGCGTGGCCCTCGCCACCATGCGCTGCTTCAGCAGCAAGGATGAACAGGTCATGCATTGGCGAGCGCTCCCGTTACGGCTGCACGGGCATCGCCTTCGGAGACACTGGCGCCGGTCAGCCGCTCAACGATTTGCTGGGTGGCCTCGACCGTGACGTTCTCGATCTCGGCCATGGCCGCCGTGCGCGCTGCGTCGAGCTCGGCCACAGCCGCATCGGTGCGGGCGGCAATCTCAACATCGGCCTCTGCCAGCTTGGCCTCCAGACCCGCCTGCGCCTCGGACTTGGCCGACGCGGTCACGCTCTGGGCCTCGGCGCGCATCGCGTTCACACGGTTGCGCCAGGCTTCTTCGTCCGCCTCGGCCTCATCCTGAAGCCGCTGCGCCTCCGCAAGATCGGCCGCAATCTTGCCGTCACGATCGTCGACAGTTTCTTCGACCTTGGTGACGATACCGCGACCGACCACGAAGAAGATCACAGCGAGCACAAGCGCCAGCCAGAACCACTGCGACTGATATACGAGGGCAAGTTGCGATAGCTGAGGCATCTTTTACCCGCTCACTTGTGCTGGAAAGACTGGTTCAGGAAAAGGCGGTGACCCGATCCGGATCAGGCCGGCGGGGCGTAGAGGATGATCATCGCGACGGCGAAGGCCATCAGGCCGAGCAGTTCGGCAGCGGCAAAGCCAATGTACAGCGTGCCGGTCTGACCGCCCGCCGCACCGGGATTGCGCAGCGCACCCTGGAGAAACGAGCCGAAAACATTGCCAACGCCGGCAGCAGCTGCGCCGACGCCGATTGCCGCAACACCGGCACCGATAACCTGTGCAGAAGAAAGTTCCATTATCTCAACTCCGTTCAGTATTAGCTTGAAAACTCAGTGAAGATTGACTGCATCATTGATGTAGAGCGCGGTCAAAAGCGCAAACACGAAGGCCTGGATGGCTCCGACCAGCAGCTCGAGCGCATTAACGAAAATGAGGAACACGAAAGCCAGCAACCCGATGCCGTATCCCGCGGCGCCGCCCGCACTCAAGCCCTGGACGACGAAATTGCCGAAGACATCAAGCAGAACGTGTCCGGCGAACATCGCAATGAAGGGACGCAGGCCGAGGCTGAAAGGGCGCACAAGGAAGCTAATGAACTCGACCGGTGCAATGAAGAACTTCATCACCAGCGGCGTTCCGTGTGGAACGAACAGGCTGAAGAACTTGAGGCCGTGCGTCCAGAAACCGACGCCCAGCACGATCAGGAAGCTGATGACCGAAAGCATGCCGGTGACCGTGAAATGGCTGGTCACGGTGAACGGGTGCGGGCCCAGGATCGCCAAAGGCACGGCGCCCAGCCAGTTGGCGGTGAGAATGAAAATGAAGGCGGTAAACACCCAGGGAAGGTATTTGCGGCCTTCCTTGCCGATGCTTTCCCGGGTGATGTTGTCGACAAAGCCGGTCAACATCTCGACAGCCGCCTGCCAGCGCCCCGGCACCAACTCGCGCTTGGTGCCACCCCACATAAAGGCGACGATCACGACGAGGACAATCAGCATCCACAATGCCGAATTGGTGAACTGGAACGGCGATACGGCCAGTTCCTCGCTGCCGATCGGCGCGATCTGGAACTGATGCATCGGATCGATGGTTGCTTCGGCCACTTCCGGTCCCTGTCAGTCTTTGTTTGCCTGATCGGCGTTTTGTGCTTTGACGAGGCGCATGACGTGCAGACATGCACCGGCGAAGGCAAGGAACATCAGGCCGATGGTGATCCATGGCAGTGTTCCGAACACGAAATTGTCCAAAAACAGGCCGATGATGATACCACCCAGCGGGTAACCAACCATCGTCGAGACGACCTGCCAACCAGTGCTGGTTGCGTCACGCAGCGGCGCGTGCTCGCGCGCCTGGCGTTCGTCCTCGGCCTTGCGCGCAGCGGCAATGCGGTCCTCAAGCGAGTCGATCGCCAGGTCTTCCTTGACCTGCGCGGTTTCGGGATCGTCGGCCACGATGGATGCGCTTCCTCGCATGAGGGGGTTGAAAAACGACAACGGTCGGGAAAGCCCCGACCGAAACTGCGCTGCCCTTAGGCACAGCCTATGTAGGAGTCAACTGCTGCGCCGCAGCAAGCAAACTGAAAATGGGAATCTATCCGCTCTCAGTGTCAGCGAGCGGAATTCAGGGGCAGCGCGCGTCCCGCACCGGTGGTGCGCTGGTGCGTGTTTTCCAGGAGCCATCGGGCGCCTGGTATTTCTCGCCGGGAGACGTCTTGGCAATCAGGTTACAACCCGTGGCGAACGCATATTCCTCGATCGTGACATGCTGCTCCTGGGCCTTGGAGGAATACACCGCCTTGCGCTTGATATTGGTGTCATCGGCGATGCGGCGCAGCTCGGCATTACCAGCCCCGACCACCGCGACGTAGCCGCCCACCTTCTCTCCGATCAGGCCTGCGGCTTTGGCGGACGCATAATCGCTTGCCGCTGCCGGACCGGCCAGTCCCCCGCGCGAGTTACCGCTCCCCGCGATCTTGAGGCCAGCCGCGCTATAGTCGCTCTCGATCAGGCCACGACCGTCCTCGATCGTCAAATCGATGTCGGGAAGCCGGAATGGCTCCCCGCTATCGGTGAAAATCAGAGGATCGAGCGCGCCGAAGCTCAATTCACCCTTCAGGAAAGTACCGTAGAGGCGCGGGCGCACGAGGCGCACCGCCCCGATACCCGGCACCCCCAGGCGCTGCCGGATCGAGACAACGATACGCTCGGCCGTAAAATCGGGACGCTTGGGATCGCCGATGACGAGGTTCGACAGGACCTGCTCCCTAGGTCCGATCGATTCGATCTGGTAACTGGCCGGAATCCCGCGCTTTCCCAGCTCGGAAGAAATCAGGTTGTCGGCAATGCGCTCGCGCGAAATCCATGCGATGGCCAGCGCCAGAACCAGCAATGCGGCCAATGCGTACAGAACAACAGTCAACCGAGACCGGCCAACCCGAGTTGCGGCCCGATCATCCTGCGCGGGCGGTTCCTTGGCAAGGTCTTCTGGTTCGGTCGACATTGTTGCTTCACTTGCGCCCGCCGCGCGGGAAAGGCAATGGAATGCGTGAGATGGACGAGTTGTTCGGTACCGGGCCTGAACGGGCAAAGGCCGCGCCTGGCCAGGACGCCAGCGGGCACCGGGCACGGCTACGCAAACGCCTGATCGAGGGCGGAGCTGAGGCGCTCGCCGATCACGAGGTCATCGAATACCTGCTGATGACGGCAATTCCCCGGCGCGACGTGAAACCCCTGGCGCGCACGCTCATCACGCGCTTCAGTTCCCTTGCCGGCGTGCTCAATGCTGACCCGCATGCCCTTACGAAGCATCCCGGCATGGGCGAAACCAGCGCGGCCGCGCTGAGGATTGTCGCGCTCGCCGCTGGTCGCATGGCTCGCGAACAGGTGCGCGAACAACCGGTATTGGCAAACTGGCAGGCGCTGATCGACTACCTCACCATCGATATGGCCCATTTGACCGTTGAGAGGGTGCGCGTTCTTTTCCTAAATTCGCAGAACATGCTTATCCATGACGAGCACGTCGGCGATGGCTCGATCGACGAAGCGGCGATCCATCCACGGGAAGTCATCCGCAAGGCCATGGACCTTGCCGCAAGCGCGCTAATTATCGTCCACAACCACCCATCGGGTTCGCCCCAGCCGAGCCGCGCCGACATCGAAATCACCAACCGGATAGCCGAAGCGGGCCGACTGCTTGGCATCGTCGTCCACGATCACGTAATCATCGGGCGCGAAGGGCACACCAGCTTGCGCGCCAAGGGACTTATCTGATGTGCGTCGCCGCAATAGCGTGGCACGCGCATCCCGACTGGCCGCTTGTGGCAATCGGTAACCGTGACGAATTTCATGACCGTCCCGCAGCAGCACTGG
>Ga0181594_10001381_pt1 | contig 22559 bp, 13 predicted proteins | sample 071ome_18_FD_145603 | JGI IMG/M metagenome (GOLD analysis project Ga0181594, IMG submission 145603) | Coastal salt marsh microbial communities from the Groves Creek Marsh, Skidaway Island, Georgia - 071413BT metaG (spades assembly) | ecosystem: Environmental > Aquatic > Marine > Intertidal zone... | reverse complement strand
CGGCGGGTGCGAGTGCCATCACCGAACGCACCCGTTCAGGTGCCAGTGCGGCCAGGTGCAGCGCCTGGCGACCGCCTGACGAGTACCCCGCAAGGTGCGCCCGTTCGATGTTCAGCGCATCGAGCACCTCGAGCAGGGAGGCGGTGATACCGTCCTGTGAGTAGTCGCCGCCCGGCGGCATGGATGAGCGGCCGGAGCCGGGCAGATCGAGCGCGATGACCCGGTAACGGCTCGCCAGTGCGTCGAGATTGGCGGCCCAGTCTTCGATGAAACCGGTCAGACCGTGGACCAGCACCAGCGGCTCGCCGCTGCCGTGGTCATAGATCCGGACCCGGTGCACGCCGGCCTCAACAAAGGTTTCGCTGCGAGAGATCATGGGTTTGTCCTGCGTGCGCATGGGTCACGGCGGTGAAGCGGGACGCGAGTGGGGGTGTCGGACTGGTCGCGTCGCCCGCTCGTGGGATGCGCCTCACGCGCGCCGCCCGTGCGGCAGTCTGCCACAGGCGGGTGCCGTGGATCGCGGAGAGCGTTCCGAGCGGATGCTTCAGCCGGACGGTGCCAGACGGGTCCTGCAGCAGAGCGTTCAGCCCACCTGCCAGTTTGCAGCGAGCACGGGTTCCATTACGGCCTGCGCCACGATACTGAGGGGCGTATCAGCGCCACTGGCCGGCGTGAACGCCGCCATGGCCTGCACCAGCTGCTCCATACCGAAGGCATCGATGCTGGACCCATCGCTGAGTACCAACGACTCGACGCGTGCCGAGGGCGTAGCGTACCAGTCACGGATCGTCAGGCGGTCTGCGCTGTCGATCATGTCGATGACCAGGTCATCACGCTGGCGCGAAAACCACAGGTCTGCAGGCTCGATGTTGCTGTCAGCAATGGTCAAAGAGTCGTCGCGGCCGCTGCGCTCGATCAGGACATCGCAGCCGTCTCCACGCTGTAAGCGATAGCGGTCGTTGCCGCTGCCTCCGAGCAGGAAGTCGTCACCGGGTCCGCCATCGAGGTAATCGTCACCGCTGCCGCCGTCGAGGGTGTCGTCGCCGGAGCCCGCCAGCAGCAGGTCGTCGCCTGCATCTCCGTACAGCGTGTCGTGGCCTGAGCCGCCGTACAGCCGGTCGTCGCCACTGCCGCCGTCTGCCCGGTTATTGCCCTCACCGGCGACGATCCAGTCGTCACCGCCGTCGCCGCTGAGACGGTCATCGCCATTCAGACCGAACAGAGCGTCGTCATCCGCGCCGCCCTCGACGACATCGTTTCCGGCACCCCCGTAAAGGTGATCGCGGCCATCGCCGCCGCGCAGCCAGTCATCTCCGCCGCCACCAACGATAAGGTCGTCGCCGTCGCCGCCGTCGAGGTCATCGTGGCCGTCCCCGGCAAGGAGGTAATCATCGCCGTCCTCGCCGAAAACCCTGTTATTACCGCTGCCGGCATCCACGGTGTCGTTCCCGTCCCCTGCCGCGATGCGGTCGTCCCCGGCAAGCCCCGTGATGACATCATCGCCGGCACCGCCGTTGATGAAATCAACGGCAATGGTCCCGGTGATGACATCGTCCGCGGGCGTGCCAGTGAAGGTGTGAAAAGCCGCGATGGTATCCAGGGTGAAGACTGCATCGGCACTGTCGCCGGTGAGGTCGGTCGCGGTGATCACGATCGTTTTGACACCGAGGTCGGATGCCTGCGGCGTGCCGCTCAGGCTGCTGGTCGCCGGGTCAAAGCGCAGCCAGGTGGGTAACGGGGCCGCATCACTGAGCCCGGCAGTCAAACTGAGCACATCACCCAGGTCTTCGTCATGGAAAGTCAGGGGGTCGAGCGTGAACAGGAACGGCTGTGCTTCGACTGCTGTCTGGGGTGATGGTGGGATCATAAGCACCGGGGGATCGTTCACGTTCACGACCTCCAGGCTGACAGCGCTTGTTGCACTGGCGCCGGCGCGATCTGTAGCGGTCACCGACAGCCGGTAGGCGCCCACATCCTCGTTGCCGGGTGTGCCGCTGAAGGTGCCGCTTTCCGCGTCAAAGGTGAGCCAGAGTGGCAGGTCTGGCGCTGCGCTCGCGTCGTGGAGCCAGGTCGCGCGAAATGTCAGATAGTCATCCGCGTCCGGATCGGAGAACGCACTGGCGCCCGCTGCCAGGGTCCACGGCTGGTCTTCGAGCAGGATCTGATCGGGCAGTGGCAGGGCGGCCGGGGGGCGGTTGACCAGGGTTGCACTGGCGATCCGGCTGCCATCCGCGAACTCGAGCCATTCGATAGTGCCGTCGCTCTCGGTAAACCAGTCCTCGAGGGTGAGGCTGTCTGCGCTGCTGAGCGTCACGATCAGGTCGTCCGCGACGCGGGACACGGTCAGATCGGCAAGCGTTATTCCCGCGTCCCAGCGGATAGTGTCGATACCTGCGCTGTCCCGCAGACGGTCATGACCATCGCCCGGCGCAAAGCAGTAGACGTCGTCACCCGCCCCCCCGTCGAGCCGGTCGTTACCCGTATGGCCGGTGAGCACATCGTTGCCCGCAAGACCTGAGATCCGATCAACCAGGTTGGTACCTGACAGGCTGTCCCCATTCGCGCTGCCATCGATATCGAAACCCTGTGCGACCAGTTCCTCGTAAGTCAGGCTGGTGCCATCGGCGAAAGCGACCGATTCGATACTGCGCGGTCCGCCGAGGACATCCAGGGGATCGAAATCTTCGAGATGGACCTCCGCCTGGTCCGGGCCGAAACGCAGCAGCAGCGATCCGGTGTCGAGGTGCAGCGCAGCCGGGTCATAGCCGTCGCCGAAAGCCAGCGAGTTGCCCACCGGGCCGCTGGGATCAGAGAAGTGCAGCACCAGCGGCCGCGATTCGACGACGATCCGATCGGCACCGGCGCCGCCGATGATGATGATCGGGTTCTCTCTTGCGTGCTCGATGGTGGAGCGACCGAGCGGGATGTCACCGACCAGAACTTCTCCGAGCAGGTGGATGTCATTATTCCCACCGCCGGTGCGCACGACGCTGCCGAACGCGGAGCGGACCGTGATGCGGTCGTTACCGTCGAAAGCCTGCACCAATGTCCCCGGGCCAAGCGCGTCGATGATGTCATCGGCCGGTGTGCCGACCAGCACGGTCCGCGCCAGGTCGGACGTGCCGAGAGCGAGGTAAGCAGAGCCGTCGCCAGCGTAGTGCACCAGCAGGTCGTTGGTTCCGTCGCCGTCGAAGTCACCGGCGGCAAGCGCCCGGGCGGAGCGCTGGTTACGCACCGCGAGATCCGGGACCATTGCGTAAAAGCCGTCGGCTGCATCGAGTTCGGCCAAGCGGATGGCGGCTGGAAAATCGCCCTCGCGCCCGGTGATACAGGGAATGTAGCCATTCCCCGGCACAGTCAGATAGGCGCTTTCGCTGAGCCCGATGTCGTCAATGCCGTCGCCGTTGATGTCACCGACGGTAACGACATGATTGCCGTGATCACCGCCGCCGATCCCGTTGACTGACCAGAAACCTGTCAGGGCACAGCCATCCCGTCCGTCCAGCGTGTCGGTATCGATTGCCACGACGTCCGGGTCGGCATTACCGAAGACGATGCGCAGGTCGTTGTATGCACCCGGGCCGTTCCCGCCGATGAGGATGATGTCGCTCAGGCCATCGTGGTTGAAATCACCGACCTGCGTCTGTCCGAGGCGCCGCAGGTTGCCGTCGAGCCGGATCCGGTGGGTGTAATCGAGGTCGAAGCTGGCGCTTACGGTTCCTGGCGGGCCGAGCACCACGTGAAAGCGAGCGCCGCTGTAGTCAACGGCAAGAAAATCCGGCGTGCCGTCGCCGTTGAAATCACCGATGGGATCGAGCGCGTCGAGCGGACGACCCGCGAGGCCTGCTGTGGCGCTGAAGCTGAAGCCCTGCGCGGGCGTGAGCGTCTGCGTATTGATGGCGCCCTCAGGGCGTTCCGGACCACCAAGCAGGACGGTGCGCCACAGCAGCAGGTCAGTGAAGCCGTCGCCGTTGTAGTCCCCGGTGGCGCTGATCCCCGGGCCGTTGATCTGCGCACCCTGCGCGGCAGGCAGGGCGGCAATATCGATGACGCCGCCCAGCGTAGCGTCACCGTAGAGCACGTAATGGTCGGCTGCGCTGTATCCGTAGGGTGAAAACACAAGGTCCTGATAGCCGTCGCCATCGAGATCGGCCGCTGTGACCGCGAAGTTGCCCCCGGGCACCTCTATCTCCAAGCCCTGTCCCGCCGCGACCCGGGCGGCGGGATCGAGCAGGGTGGTCGATGCGCGATCCTGCCCGAACACGACGAAATGTCGGTTGGTGCGGCTGGACCCGTTAGCCCAGGTTTCGCTGACCAGCAGGTCATCGCGACCGTCGCCGTTGATGTCGCCGACTCCGCAGGCATCGCGCACGCTGCGCAGCGTGCCTGCGCTGTAGCTCTGGCCTGCGGCGTCCGGGTTGTGGGTAAGCCAGAAGCCCCGGCTACCGTTGAGACTGCGGGGATCTAAAGCGCTGGCGTGATCGAAACGCAGCGCCGTCACGCGCAGCGTGAACGAGTCGCTGAGCGCGTGCCCTTCTGGATCCTCGGCGGTCACGCGCAGCGTATAGCTGCCTGCATCCGCGCTGCCCGGAATGCCGCTGAAAGCTCGTGTGGAGGGGTCGAAGCTGAGCCAGTCCGGCAGTGGCGCGCCATTCTCGAGGCTTGCGCTGTAGCCGAGCACAGTGCCGTCGGGGTCAAAGAAAGCACCTGCCGGCAGTTGGAAGCCGAGCGCGAAGCCGGCGGTTGCGCGCTGGTCAGGCAGAGGGTTCAGCAGGCGGGGGGCGTAAGCGGTGGCGGCGGCGATGTCCATCCGGTCCAGAACCGCGCCATCACTGAAGAACACCGCACTCAGTAGATTCGACCGCCAGTCGGGAATGGCGAGCTCGACGCTGCCGGCTGTCCCGTGCCAGGTGCCCTCACTGTCCACCAGGGCCGAGAGTGCGGCGTCGCCGAGTGCGGCGTCGACCAGAAGTGGCCGATTAATGCCATCTGCGCGCAGCAGGTTCGTACCCTGCGCCGGATCGAACAACAGCACCTGGGGAACTTCGAAGGCGTTCAGGAAGTGGTGGTCCTCCACCGTGCCTGCCGCGAGCAATATCAGGGAGCCGCAGAGGATCTGATCGACGCCGCCATTGCCCCAGGCCTGCAGGGTCAGACTGTTGTCCGCGTCAAACTGCAAGCACAGACCCTCCGTGTCCTGTACGCGCGTCACGCTGCTGAGGTCGTCAACGCCCTCGATAATGACGATGTCGTAGCCACCTGAGTCCGTGATGTTGTCGTGGCCATCACCAGGTCGATAGCGGTAGACATCGTGGCCGAGGTCGCCGAACAGCAGGTCATCGCCCGGTCCGCCTTCGAGTAAATCGGTGTCCGCGCCACCATGGAGAATGTCCGCGCCCGCGCCGCCGAGCAGGTGGTCGTCGCCCGAGCCGCCATCGAGCCGATCGTCGCCCGCTCCACCATCGAGCCGGTCCGAACCACTACCACCTTGCAGCTGATCGCCGCCGGCGCCGCCGGCGAGCCGATCGTTGCCTGCCTCGCCGAACAGGCGGTCATCTCCTTCACCGCCGTGAAGGTCGTCGGCACCGCCCTCGGCGGGCGTGGCCAGTCCTGCGCAATCGCCGTAGAGCACATCGGCCCCGCTCCCGCCCAGCAGGCGATCGTCTCCGCGCCAGCCGAGCAGCACATCGTCGTCGTCGCCGCCGTCGAGCAGATCGTTGCCGTTGCCGCCGTTCAGCAGATCGGCGCCGGTTTCGCCGTACAGGGTGTCGGCGTCGTCCGGCGGCGGGTTGGTACCGAGGAGAATGCCGGTGAACCACACATCCACGCTCACGCCGTCATCGTTAACCAGCGGTGCCACCGACCAGTTGCCGGCGACCGTAGCCCAGGCGTCAAGCGCCCCGAAGAGGACGTCGTTGCCGCTGCCGCCGACCAGAAGGTCGTCACCACCGCCACCGGCCAGGACGTCGTCGCCGGGGCCGCCGAGCAGGACGTCGGCTCCGCCGCGGCCGGCGAGAAAATCCTGACCGCTATCGCCGTACTGCTGGTCGGCGCCCGCGTCGCCGACCAGAACATCGTTGCCCGGGCCACCATCGAAATAATCACCCTGCTCGCCGCTGGTCAGCGCGACAGAGCCGATATCGAGCGGACTGCGACTGTCCAGGTAGTCGTCACCGTCGCCGCCCAGCAGGCGATCTGCGCCCCACGGACCGTAGGCGCTGCCGCCGAAGAGCTCATCATTGCCGTCCAGGCCCGAGATGACATCGTCGCCTGCTGTCCCTGCCAGGCGATCGGCAGTGGCGGTGCCATTGAGGTTCGTGCCGTCGGGGGTGGTTGTCGGAGGCTCGTCGAACAGCGTGATCCCGAGAGTTCCGGGCAGGAAGCCCGCGGTCGGGTCGACGACGTTTGCGAGGCGCACCCGTGGCGTTTGCGGGAGACCGAACGCGACCACTATGGCATCTGTGCCCTGCAGATAGATCGTGATGTCCTGCTCAGCGTGTCGGTAAACCGCGGTCGCGACCCGGTAGTAGCTGCCACTCGCGCAGAGGCTATCCGCGCCGAGATAGACAGCGCCTTGCGCATCGATGTCGAACACCACATCGCCATCGCCGACGAAGTACCGGTCCGCGCCGCGACCGCCTTCAAGCCGGTCAGGCGCCAGGTCGTCGAGATTGTCGAGGCCATTGCCGTACAGCGTGTCGTCACCGTCATCGCCACGCAGCAGGTCGCGCCCGTGACCGCCCTGCAGCCGGTCGCTGCCGGCGCCGCCCTCGAGCAGATCGGTCCCGTCCAGTGCGAGCAGATCATCATCGCCAGCATCGCCGTAGAGATGATCCTCGCCGTCGTGTCCGTGCAGCTCGTCTGCTGCCGCGCCGCCGAAAATGTAGTGCGTCTGGCGCGGGTCCAGCGCGACCGCCTGGAGCGTTGTCAGTTCCAGATGGCTGTCGGTATCGACGTAGCGCGCGTGATGTCCGTCGGGGTCGATGAGCAGCGGTGTGTCCAGACTGGCGGCTGCTACTCGAAAACCGAGAAAGCGGGCCCGATCAGTGAGGTATTCCGTACTGAAATGCTCCACCGCGAGTTCAGCGGTGCGATTGCCCAGCGTATACACGGTATCGTCGCCGCGCAGCACGAACGGATTCAGCGCGTGCAGGGCATAGCGGTAAGCCAGCTCCCCGCGGGCACGCCCGACCAGCTCGTCCACGCTGAGCGTGATGCGGCCGCTTGCAGGATCGACAAGGCTTTCGAGATACAGGTCGGGCCGCGTGTCGAGCGCCGCTGAAATCGCGACCAGGCGCTCGTGATAGGCCGCCCGGGCGGCGAACGGTTCCGGCGGGTCGAGGAGATAGATCGCGAGCGGTGGCACAGCCGTGTCCAGGGGTGAAGCGCCGTCAGCCAGCAGCAGCGTCCCGAGAGCATCAGCGAGCACTTCCTGTGAGCGCCCCGGATCCGGGGAGGCGGCGCGGATCAGTACGGCGGCCCCGGCCAGATCGAGGTCCGGATTGAGGCGGGCAAGCAAGCGCTGGAGCCCGAGTGCATCCACCAGCTGACTCATCGAATGACTGTTCACTTCGGTGGTCACCTCGAGGCGCGTGCTGGCGGGTTCGCCGGTGATCAGTGCAGACGAAACCAGGGCCGCATCATCGCCGCCGCCCTGGCTCTCTGAGACCAGGCTGAACAACCGTCCCGCGGCTTCGAGACTGGCGAAGTCTGCTGCCGGCGGGCTCTCCAGGTAGGGCGCGAACAGGGTGTTGATACAGGCGCTGGTGAGCTGCTGGCCGCGGTTGACGATGAGGTCCAGCGCTGTGGAGAGGCTTGGTCCGGCATCCAGCGATGCCAGTACGGTGCTCAGCTCGAACTTGTCTTCGAGCCCGAGGCGCGCGTCATAACCCGGCGCGTTGAAGGTCACCGCTGTTTCTATCCGATCCGGAAACAGACGCTGCGCCAGAGCGGCAAGATGACCGCCCAGAGAATGACCGGTAACGCTGAAGCGCTCGCCCGGGGCGACCAGGCCGAGCCCGAGGGCGTCGTCGTGGGCTTCGAGCCAGTAGCAGCCTGAATCCGTCGCCACGGACGCGACTCCGTCGGGTGCGAATGCGCCGAAGCGCAGTTCGAGCCGGGTTGCTGTAGCCCCGGGATCGGCGCACAGACGCTGAATAGTGTTGACCATGGAAACGCACTGGCTCAGCGCCAGTCCGAGGCCACCGATCTCCTGCAGATCCGTCTGGATCAGGTCGCGGTAAATCTCCTCAGTGCCGCGGATGGCGAGGATCCTGCGGCCATCGTGCGCGTTTGTGAAAAAGGATGCGGCGAAACCGGTCGCCGGGTCGTTGGGGAAAAAGGCGGCCAGCTGCCAGTTGGCACCGTCGCTGGTCGTGCCGAAGAGGCTGCTGCCCAGCGATGGAACGCCGATGCGTCCGGGGATCCGCTCGTTGGCATCGGCAGCCTCGATCAGCGCTTCCGGCGTTGTCTCGAGCGGATTGACGGCGATGCGTGCAGCGTCGCGCCAGCGTACATAGGCGAGATCTGCAAAGCAGGCGTATTCAAAATAATCCGTGAGCGTCATCCGTGACCTCCAGGTTGGCTTCAGGGCGGGGCGAGCAGGGTGGCGTGGATCAAATCCATCGCGTCATAACTGGGGCCGAAGCGCGCTGCGTCCGCGTTGCTGGTGCGGGAACCGCAGGTCCACACGCCGCGCTCCAGCGGCAGCAGGCGGTCCACGCCGCGGGGCCGCAGGGTGTAGTAATTCAGCTCGCCCAGGATACGCTCATCGTCCAGAGCACGGACGGCGTAGGCGTGCCGGGTGGCGCCCGGGAGCCGGGGTACGCTCAGGGTGCGGCTGTCGAGTCGGTACAGGGCCTGCGGGGTATGCACGCGTCGCTTATCCACGCGCCCGTCGACCATCGTCCAGTGTATGACCCCGTCGCTGGCCTGACTTTCAACGAACTCAAAACCGGCCCGGTGCCAGTACTCGATTGACCCTGAGCCGAGAAAGCCCCGGGCCTCTATTGGCTGATAAATCCGTAAACCACCATGCGCGGCACACACGCGCTGCATGCGCTGACTGGTTTGGTAGATGCCCGCGTTGGTCGCTACCTCCCAGATCACGAGCAGCACCAGCGTTCTGAGCCCTGCGCGCCGCAGCCGTTGACGCCACCCCGAGCCGCGCTGGAATAGCAGGGCACCGAGGAAGAGCGGCAAGGCGAGGAGCAGAGTCAGGATCTCGGCGGTACCGGTGCTGTAGTAAGGCATGCCGAACAGATCTATCGGCTCGCTGATGGCAATAACCCGCTGCGGGAGAGCGAGCCCGGCGCTGGCGGCGAGGTTCAGGGTGAGGCGTGACAGCGGGGTCAGGCGGTTTGTTCTGCGCATCATCCAGCGCGTCCATGCGGCGGCGATGACCGGAGTATGGCGGCGGTCCCGACTGATCGCGACCGGACCCTGAAGGATGGTCGGTCCGCCAGGAAATTTTCCCGGCGCGCGCTCAGGCCTTATCCCAGGCGAGACGTCAGGCGCCTCCGGTCAGCGCTCACGGAACGCTTCGCCGGCATGGCGCATCAAAGGCGCCAGCAGGTACTCGAGCAGGCGTCGGGTGCCGAGATGTACCTCTGCAGAGATGGCCATGCCGGGCGTCAGCCGCTGGCGGCTGCCGTCGACCCACAGGGTGTCGTCCTCGAGATGGATCCGGGCGAGGTAGAGCAGTCCTTCGCGCTCGAGCGCGGTCGCGTCCGGAGCCACGCCGGCTATCGTCCCGGCCAGGGTGCCGTAGCGGGTGAAGGGAAAAGTTTCGACCTTTATGACGACTGTCTGGCCGGCTCTGACGTGACCGACATCCTGGTTTTCGAGCCATGCCTCGACCATGAGCGGCACCGCCTCCGGCACGATGTTCAGCAGCCTTTCACCTGCGCCGACGACGGCGCCGTGCGTACTCAGCGCGAGATCCTGCACCGTGCCGGCGACCGGGGCGTGGACGTGCAGCCTGGCGCGCTGCAGCAGATTCTGCTGCTCTGCTTCAGCGTGCACGGCGAGACGGGTGCGCACCTGCTCCAGCTCGGCCAGCCATCCGGCCCGAGTCTGGGCCGCCAGCTGCGCGAGGCGCTCGCTGGCATTGGCGTTTCGCGCCCGGCTCATCCCGCGTTCAGCGCGCAGGACGTCCTGGCCTAGGCTGTGGTGGAGGCGTTGCTCCTCAAGTTCAAGCCAACTGAGCCTGGGGGCAAGCTGGCGCGCCGCGAGGCTAGCGAGCGCTGCGCTGCGCTCCTGCAATAGGGGCAGTGTGGCTTCACTCTGCGCGAGCCGGGCCGCGAGCATCTGTTCTTCGGCAGCCGCCAGCGCGATTTCTTCTTCCAGCGCACGCCGCGCCGCTGCAAAACTGCTGAACTCGCTGACAACGCGCGGATCTGCGCTGGCCGCGAGAGGCTTTGGGCCGGCGAGTAACGCCAGCAGCGTGGTGAGGCGTGCACGCTCGTGCTCGAGATGCCGACGCTCTGCCGCGAGGCGCAGGTGATCGGCCTCGGCGGCACGCGGGTCGAGCTCCAGCAGGCGGTCGCCGGCTGCGACCCGCTGACCTTCGCTGACGTGAATAGCGGTGACGATCCCAGGCTCCTGGGCCTGAACGTGCTTGACCTGACCGCTCGGCACGACCCGCCCGCGCGCGCTGACGACGACGTCGACCCGGCTGAGCCAGGTCCACGCAACGACTGCAATAAGCAGGGCGCACAGCGCGGGTACCAGGCTGCCGACCAGAAGTGGTATCGGGGTCCGCTCCAGCGCCATCGCCGCGGGGAGGAAATCTTCATCTGCAGCGCCAGCGAACATCGGCATGGACCGGCCGCTGGGTGGTTTTGCACAGGCGCTCACGCGGCCGACCCGGTCGCCGGCGACTGTTCGCGGAACAGCGCCGCGTAATAGCCGCCGGACACGCGCAGGCGCGCGGGCGGACCATCTTCGGTGACTCGACCGCCGTTCAGGACCACGATGCGTGTTGCCGGTCCAAGAGCGCTCAGGCGATGGGCGATGATGAGCACCGTGCGATCGCGGCAGATCAGCTGCATGTTTCGCTGCACAGCCGTTTCCGCCTCGTGGTCGAGGGCGCTGGTAGCCTCATCGAGAATAAGGATCCTGGGGTCACTGAACAGCGCCCGGGCGAGCGCAATGCGCTGTCTTTGCCCGCTGCTGAGGGCAGTGCCGTGCTCTCCGATGACTGTGTCGTAACCCTCCGGCAAGGTCTGGATGAAATCGTGCGCCGCGGCAAGCCGGGCCGCGCGGATGACCGCAGCGAGCGGGGCGCCCGGATCTGACAGGGCAATATTGGCGCGCACGGACTGGTGAAACAGCGCACTGTCCGGACCGACAACGGCGATCTGGCGCCGCAGGGTGCTCGGGTCGATAAGCCTGAGGTCAACGCCGTCGATGGCGAGTTTCCCGCTGCCCGGCGTGTAAAGCCGCTGCAGCAGCCGCGCAAGGGTGCTCTTGCCGCATCCGGACGGGCCGATAATCCCGACCACCTGTCCGGCAGGGATGTGCAGCGACAGGGCGCGCAGGATGTCCTCGGGGTGTTCGGGATAGCGGAAGCTGATCTCGCTGAAGCTGAGCGCGCCGCGCAGCGCGGGATGTGCACCCTGGCGGTGACGGTGGTCTGGTTCGGTCGCAATCTTGAGAATGTCTCCGAGACGCCGCATGGACAGGGCGGCCTGCTGGAACTCCTGCCAGAGCTGGACCAGACGCAGCAGCGGGGCTGACAGCCGGGCGGCAAGAAGATTGAACGCCACCAGCTGTCCGACACTCATCGTGCCGGCCATAACCTCCCGCGCGCCGAACCACAGGATGCCTAGCACCATGAGGCGGTTGATGAACGCGGCCAGCTGACCGGTGATGTTGGACAGCGTGACTGCGCGGAAGCTGGCCTGAAGGTACGCAGCCAGGCGCTCTTCCCAGCGACGCTGCGCCGTCGGTTCGAGGGCCAGGCCTTTGAGGGTCTCGATCGTCGTGACGGTTTCGATCAGGTACGCCTGGTTTTCCGCCCCGCGGTTGAAACGCTCGGCGAGGCGTTGACGCAGGGTCGGCGTCGAGATCCAGGTCAGCACGCCGTAGGCCGGCAGGGTGGCGCTGACCAGCAGGGTCAGGGTGGGGCTGTAGCTCGCCATCACGACGAGAAAAACGCCGGTGAAAAGGAGATCCAGCGTGACCGTAAGGGCTGCTCCGGTGACAAAGCTGCGTACGGTTTCCAGCTCGCGCAGCCGTGCGACGATGTCGCCCACGCGACGCGCGCCGAAGTAAGCGAGGGGGAGGTGCACCAGATGGCGGAACAGCACGGCACCCAGCGCGACGTCGATGCGGTTCGTGGTGTGCGCGAGAACATAGCTGCGCAGGCCGCCGAGAATGACCTCGAAGACCGACACCAGCAGCAGTCCGAGCGCGAGTACGTCGAGGGTAGTCAGCCCGCTGTGAGCCAGGACCTTGTCGATCACGACCTGAAAGAACAGCGGTGATACCAGGCCCAGCAGCTGAATGACGAAGGACGCTGACAGCACCTCCAGCAGCTGACGGCGATAGCGGAGGACGAAAGGCAGCAGCCAGGCGAAGCCGTGACGCTGCTGGGTGCCGGTAGCAGCGGTTCCGCGTCTGCCGATCTGGATGACAGTGCCGTTCCACTGTGCCTCGAAGGCTTGACGGCTGAGCCTCTGCGGGGCGCCATGCAGCGGATGCTGCAGCAGCAGATCGTCGCCGCGCACGCCAAGGAGGATGGCGTAGCTATCGTTTTCCCAGCCGACGATCGCGGGCAGGGGGATCCGGGCAAGATGATCGAGGTTAGTGGAGCGGCGACGCGCTTTCAGCCCGATCCAGCGTGCTGCGCGCACCAGCCGTGCATCGTCCAGCGGCGCGTCGCCTTCGGCGAACTCGTGCTGCAGGCGGGCGCCATCGACCGCGCGTTCAAACCAGCGCGCCAGGATGAGCAGGCAGGTCAGCCCGGGATCGCGGCCCAGGTCCGAGGAGATTGGCGATGTGGCCATCGGAAAATCCTTTTTCCGTCAGCAGGGTGCGCATGGTGTGGCAGGCTGTTGTTGCCAGGAAAGCCCGCTGGGGACCTGACTGTGCCAGTGCCCTCAGGGCGGGAAAAATTCCCGGGCCGGCTTCAGTCTTTGTCCAGCCCGGAATGCCGCTTACATTTCGCCGCAGATGTGCCCGCCGTCAACCACCACGACCGAGCCGGTCATCCAGCGTGAGGCGTCGGAAGCGAGCAGCATCAGCGGGCCGTCGAGATCGCTGAATTCCCCGTAGCGGCGCATTGGGATCCCTTTCCTGAACGCTTCCGAGCGTTCGCTCTCAAGCAGCTTGCGGCTGACATCGGTCAGGATGTAGCCAGGCGCAAGCGCATTGACTCGAACCTCGTACCTGGCTGCTTCGAGCGCCATGATTTCCGTTGCGCGCACGAGGCCGGCTTTGGATACCGCGTAGGGAAACTGGCCTTTGATGGTGCGGTAGGCGGAGATCGAGGCAACGTTGATGATGTTGCCGCCCCCGCTGCCGCGTGCGATCACCCGTTCGACGTAGCGCTTGCCCATGAACCAGGGGGCTTTCAGGTTGGTATCAAACACCCGGTCCCAGTCGTCCTCATCAATAGTGATGAAGGTCTTGGCGCCGGCCTCGACGCCTGCGTTATTGATCAGCACGTCGATCGGACCATGGGCCTGTTCAGCGGCAGTCAGGAATTCGTCCACCGACGCGGCAGCATTGACATCAAGCGGCAGCCCGACAGCGGTGCCGCCGCTGTTGTTAATCTCGTCTACCCGTGCCTGAATTTTGTCTGTACGCCGGGCGCCCAGTGCAACCTTCGCGCCCTGCGCGGCGAGTAGGCCGGCAAAATGATGGCCGAAGCCCGAAGAGGCGCCGGTAATAGCGATTGATTTGTCTTTAACGCTGAACAGATCCATAGCTTTTTGCTTCCAATGAGTGCGGGTGAACAGGCCAATATGCGCGGGACAGGGGCGACTTCGGGGCGCGACATGATAACGCTCTGCGTGGTGAGCACATTCCCGGATAGAAGCCGATTGCGGACGAGGGGGCAGCGGCAGGTCAGCGGGCGATGGGCAGCTGCGTCTCGGCCCACCGCGCTGCAGGAAACTCAGTCGCAAGCGGAGTTGGTCAACACTGCCAGCCCCATCTCCCGGCAGCGCTCAATGCGAGGATTTTTCACCGGTGCGTGGAATTGAACCGCTCCAGCGCTGCGCTCGAGCCGCTGTCTGGCTTGACTCTGACTTGTGGCTTGAACGTGACGACTGGCGTTCGTATGGTGCACTGCCAAAACAAAAACTCACCAAGGAGAACCGTGTGACCCCGACCCTGATTCAGGAAATGAGCGATGCGCTGGAGCGTTACTTCGACCTCATGTACGACTGCGACGTGCAGAACTTCGACCGCGTGTTTGCGAGCACCGCGCAACTGCACGGCTTCCGCGAGGGCGAGATGAACTGCTGGGGTGCGGCCCATTACAAAGAGGTGCTGGCGGGGCGCACCTCGCCGAAGGCTCAGGGCGCGCCACGGGAAACGCAGGTTCTGCTGCTCGATTTCACCTCGGCGACCCAGGCGCTGGCCAAGGTCCGGGTGCGCATCAACGACATGTTTTTCGTCGACTACCTGTCCTACCACAAGATTGCCGGCACCTGGCTGGTGACTTCCAAGGCATACCACCTGGAAGCCTGAGCAGAGCGGTAGGACGGCCTGCCGCAGACAATCCGGAGGTTCCCTTCCCTGGGGACCCTGCTCCGCGGCGGGCCATCCACTCCGGGCTCTTCCAGCATGGCCCGCAGCGGCGGGGCGTGCACCTGTCGATTTCAAAAACGGCGCTCGCAAGTCGGGCGAGGCTTTGTCCGCCCTGTTCAGGCAGTACCCGTCTTTCGAGCGGTTTTTGCCAGGAGTACGATCTGTCCGCGCTGGGTCGTGCCATGGTGACTGCGCAGGCAATCGCTGGCGCGCCAGGGGATGATTGCATTGCGCGTCGGCGGTTTATCCAGATTCCTCTGATGAAAGGAAAGACTGCTATGAGCGTATTCAATCGTCGAGACTTCGGCCGCTCGCTCGCGGCGCTTACCACGGGCGCTCTTGCGGCACCGGCCACGCTTTCTGCCGTCACCAGCACTGCCGCTACCACCGACACGGCGTCAGCCAGCGTCCGGAAAGGTTCAGCGGGGAAAAAAGAGATCCTTTGCGCTTTCGGGACCGATATTGATTCCGTTGCAGGTCAGATCGGGTCTTACGGTGGTGGTGATTCGCCTTCGGATATCCAACGCGGCGTATTCGCCGGAGAGGTGGGCACTATCCGTCTGCTCAAGATGTTTCGCAAATACGATCTGCGGACCAGCTTCTTTATTCCTGGTCATTCAATCGAGACATTTCCTGATCAAACCCGGCGCATCGTGGACGAGGGGCACGAGATAGGCGCGCATGGGTATCTGCACGAGAACCCGATCGCTATGACGCCAGCGCAGGAAGAAGCGGTTCTCGCGCGATCGGTTGAGCTGATAGAGAAGTTCAGCGGCAAAGCGCCGCGTGGTTATGTGGCGCCCTGGTGGGAGATGTCAGCCGTAACCGCGGCGCTGCTGAAAAAGTACGGCTTCACCTATGACCACAGTCAGGGCTATCGCGATTTCCAGCCGTTCTACGCCCGGGTCGGTGACGAGTGGAGCGGTATCGATTTTTCGAAGACAGCAGAAGCGTGGATGAAACCCATGAAACACGGCAGCGAGATCGACCTCGTTGAGATCGGCGCCAACTGGTACATGGATGATCTGCCGCCGATGATGTTTATGAAGAAGGTCCCCAACAGCCACGGGTTCGTTAATCCGCGCGACATCGAGCAGATGTGGCGGGATCAGTTTGACTGGGTCTACCGCGAGATGGACTACGCGGTCTATGCCTTCACGATCCATCCGGACGTGTCGGGACGGCCGCAGGTGCTGATGATGCTCGAGCGCCTGATCGAGCACATCAACGGACATGCGGGCGTACGCTGGATGACGTTCGAGGAAATTGCAGCTGATTTTCGCCGCCGCTTCCCGTTCTCGGGCAGCGCACGGCCCGAGGTCATCTGAGCCCGTCCGACAGCGCCCGGCCTCCTCTGCTGGTTTGATGAGGTTTCTCCGCCGAGAGCGGCGGAGAAACCTGAAGATGGATCCCGGGTGCGAGAGTTACCTGCTTTTCAGCGCACCTGTCGGAAACAGGTGCGTACCTCGTCAATGAACATCTCCGGCTGCTCAAACGCGGCAAAGTGGCCGCCTGCGGGCAGCTGGTTGTAGTGGATGAGGTTTTTGAACCGTTCTTCGCACCAGCGTCTCGATGAGCGGAAAATCTCGGCCGGAAAGATGCTTACCCCCACAGGGATGGTGATGTCGGGCTGCGGCGTTCCTAGCTGACGGAAGGATTCCCAATAGATCCTTGCTGACGAAGCGCCAGCCGCCGGCAGCCAGTACATCATGATGTTGTCGAGCATCTCGTCGCGGGTGAAGATGTTGTCCGGGTGCCCGTCGCAGTCTGTCCAGCACCAGTATTTCTCGCCGACCCAGGCAACCTGGGCGACCGGTGAGTCGACCAGGCCGTAGCCGAGCGTCTGGGGGCGCGTGCTCTGCTCTTTGGAGTAGCCGCACTCCCAGTCCCAGTAAAGCTGCATGCGCGCCAGCGCGGCCTGTTCAAAGTCTGTGAGGTTTTCCAGCAGGGGCGCGCTCGGCGTGAGGATGGGCATGTTGGTATGGATGGCGATGCAGTGGGGCGGCTCACTGCGCGCAATGCAGTCGGTGATAAGGGCGCCCCAGTCGCCGCCCTGTGCGACCCAGCGCTCGTAGCCCAGGCGCTGCATGAGCTGACCCCAGGCCCTGCCGATATGCTCCACGCCCCAGCCGGGGCTGGTCGGTTTGCCTGACCAGCCGAAGCCGGGCAGGGTCGGGCAGACTACGTGGAACGCATCCTCGGCCCGCCCGCCGTGCGCCGTGGGATCGGTCAGCGGGCCGATGACCTTCATGAACTCGATCACTGAACCTGGCCAGCCATGGGTCATGACCATCGGCAGCGCATCCTCGTGTGGTGACCGCACGTGCATGAACTGGATGTCGAGACCGTCGATTTCCGTGATGAACTGCGGCAACGCGTTCAGCTCTGCCTCGCAGCGACGCCAGTCGTAGCGCGTGCGCAGGTGCTCGCAGAGTTCGCGCGTGTAAGCCAGAGGCACACCCTGGCTCCAGTCGTCAGGCGTCTCGGCGTCGGGCCAGCGCGTCGCGTCAAGCCGGCGCGCAAGGTCATCGAGGTCAGCCTGGGGTACCTCGAAGCGGAAAGGTCGGATTTCACTCATGACATGTTCTCCCCTGATGGATCTCTCTTCGATGTGACGGCGCGCGGCCGCGTCTGATGTGCGCACGGCATATGGAAACCGCACTGGCCGCCCGCCGCAAGCTTGTTCAATACTCGAGCACAGGTGCCTGGTGTCGCTGCGCAGAGCACGCATGGAGGCCTTGCGGGCGGCAATGACCCGCGCCGACCGCGTGCGGAACAGTGTCCGGCAGCGCGCCCGCGGCGTGCACATTGCAGAAGAGCGGGCACCACACCTTTTCTCGTAATCACAAAGGCCTGATGCCGTGGCCGGACCTGTCAGCAATCGCAGGCAGATCTCCCATGCCGTCAACCAGGAGCAGTGGATATTCTGCTGATGGAGAATTTCCGCGCTCGGCGCGGTGTTGAAATTCGAAACCTGCGCAATACACTGGCGCGTCGCCCGGTTGCGGTACGCAGCGCGACCGTCAGCAAACTGTTATTCCAGGCTTATCCCGATTCATGACTGATATTCCCCCTAACGAATCTGTCTCGGCGCGCATCCGCTCGCGCCTCGCTGCAGCAGGACAGCGTTTCCACGCCAACGACAACATTGCTGATTTCCTCGAACCTGGCGAGCTCGATGCGATGCTTGAGGAGGTCGAGGCGCAGATGCGTGGGGTGCTCGAAAGCCTGGTGATTGATGTCGAGAGCGACCACAACACGCAGGAAACGGCGCGCCGTGTGGCCAAAATGTATCTGCTGGAGATTTTTCGAGGCCGCTACGAAAAGCTCCCGGCGGTGACCGAGTTCCCCAACGCCGAGCGCCTCAATGAGCTCATGATCGTGGGGCCGATCACCGTGCGCAGCGCCTGCAGCCATCATCTTTGTCCGATCATGGGACGCGTCTGGATCGGCGTACTGCCCAATGAGCATTCCAACCTTATCGGACTGTCGAAGTACAACCGGCTGACCGACTGGATCATGAGTCGTCCGCAGATCCAGGAGGAGGCCATTATTCAGCTGGCCGATCTGTTGATGAGCAAGGTTAGTCCTGACGGGCTGGCCGTCGTGTTCGAGGCAGATCATTTCTGCATGCAGTGGCGCGGTGTGCGGGATGCAGACACCAAGATGGTGAACAGCGTCATGCGCGGTGTTTTTCTGACCGACGCGTCGCTGCGGCGCGAATTCCTTTCGCTGATTGACCTGAAGAGCCGCTGAGCCTGTCTGCGCCGTCTGCGCGGTTCAGGATGGCGCCTGCAGCACGAGTCCGTAGTGATAGGGGCAGCAGGCGTCGAGAGCCGCGGGGCGGGCTGACGTAAAGCCGGCTTCCTGCGCCCAGTTCGCGATTTGTTCCGGGCGCGGCCGGATGGCCATCGGCGGACCGCGCGGGGTGGTCGGGTCCGGGTGCCAGTGCATGACGGACAGCTGTCCGCCGGGTCTGAGGATCCGCAGCGCCTCTTTCAGGAGCTGCAGCGGCTCTTCGATATGCAGGATGTTGTAAGCCATGGCGTGAGCAACGCTGTGGTCGTCAAGACCTGTACCGGCTTCCATGAAGTCGCGCTCGATGGCCTGAAGCTGCGAAAGACCGGCCGTGGCGCTACGAGCATTCAAACGCTCTATCAGCTCCCGCTCGATGTCGAAGGCATAAACGGGACCCTGGGTGCGGCGTGCGGCCGGCAGCGTGAAGGTGCCGTAGCCGCAGCCGAATTCCGCGATCGGATCTGGTGAGCTGGGCAGGCCGAGCGCGGTCAGGGCCGCGGGCACATCGAAGAAGGTCTGCCAGACGGGTTCTTCCGGCATGCCGCTTTCGCGTCCTTTCACAACGCCGCAGCCGTTTCAGGCACTAGCGGAAAGATGGGTCCGCCCTCAGGCTCCGACGTCAAACAATGCTCCCACCGCGGCGGTGATAAGCATGGCGGCGGCGCCCCAGAAGAGCACCCTCGCAGCGCCCTTGACGGGATTAGCGCCCCCCGCGCGTGCAGCCAGTGCGCCGGTGGTCGCCAGGCAGGCCAGCGAGGTGCTGGCGATGGTGGGGATCGGTGCTCCGGGCGGGCCAAAAAGGAGCGCTAAGAGCGGCAAGGCGCCGCCCAGCGCAAAGCTGATTGCCGATGTCCAGGCCGCGGTAATAGGGCGCGCCGAGTTGATGTCCGTCAACCCCAGCTCGTCCCGAGCGTGTGCTGCGAGCGCGTCATGCGCCATCAGCTGCTCGGATACCTGCAGCGCCAGTGCCGGATCCAGGCCGCGGCCCTCGTAAATAGCCGCGAGTTCAATCTTTTCGTGTTCGTGATCGGTTTCCAGCTCGCGGCGTTCGCGCTCGAGATCGGCCGCCTCGGCATCGGCCTGCGAACTCACGGACACATATTCGCCGGCAGCCATCGACATCGCGCCGGCTATCAGACCGGCGACTCCGACGACGAGGATCTCAGAGCTCCCCGCATGCGCCGCGGCTACACCGACCATGAGGCTCGCGGTCGACACAACGCCATCGTTTGCCCCAAGCACGGCAGCGCGTAACCAGGCGATACGTCCGGCTACATGGCGTTCGGTATGTCGTCGACGCACTTGGAAAACCTCTTGGCTTGTTAGGAGAGGGCGGGGCAGAGATGATACCTGCTTCGTGCGCACCGATGGGTCAGACGAGCTGTCGGCGCGCCAGAGTGGCGCTGACAAGCACGCCTGGCGACCGGGACCCGACGAGGTGCGACACCGGAGCGCAGCGCGTGAATTGCGCACCTGTACGTCGCTGCCTCGAGGAGTGGAAAAAGATGACAAAAGCTGAATCGGGGTCGCAAGACGGGGAATTCGTCGACCAGCGCGTGCTGATCACAGGCTCTACCCGAGGCATGGGCGCGGCGCTTGCGCGACGCTTTGCCGGGCTTGGTGCGAGGGTGGCTGTGAATGGCCGGGACGCTGACCAGGTGGCCGCCCTTGTTGCGGCGCTGGGTGCCAATGCCGTGCCTGCCCCAGGTGATCTGAGTGATGCCGCTGGCTGTGCGCAGGTGGTCGAGCGCGCACTGGCGCAGCTCGGCGGGTTGGATATTCTGATCAACAACGCCGGGGTCTTCCCGATCGCTTCGATGGCGGACACGGATGAAGCGCTCTGGGACAACACCTTCGACGTCAATCTCAAAGCCGCCTTCTTCTGCAGTCGCGCGGCGCAGCCTGCTCTTCAGGCGTCCGGTCAGGGTGTGATCATCAATCATGGCTCTATCGCCGGTCTGATTGGTCTCGCCAATGTAGCGGCCTACTGCGCGAGCAAGGGCGCGGTCGTCCATCTGACCCGGGCGCTGGCGATGGAGCTCGCGCCGGCCATTCGCGTGAACTGTGTCTGTCCGGCGACGGTGGACAACGATATGGGGTGGACCGCTTTCCGTCGCAGTGAGGATCCGGACGCTGCGCACGCCGCTTTTGTCGCCGGCAGCAAGCTGCAGCGCATGGCCACGGAGGCGGATGTAGTGGAGGCTTTCGTCTATCTCGCGTCGCCGCGAGCGGGCTTTCTGACCGGCGTTGCGTTGCCTGTCGACGGGGGACGCTCGGCGGGGATTTAATGCATTTGCTGGGCAATCGGCCCAGGCGGTGATTCAGCCGCCTTCTATGGCGGGCAGGAAGCGGACCTCGCTGTCGGCGCTTACCGCCTCAAGAAACCAGTCCTGGTAGATCTCACAATCGATGGCGACCGCCGTGCCCTGTGACAGGCGGTCGCTGATGCCGGGAAAGCGCTGGTTCAGCGCACGGACAATCTGGCGGATATCGCCACCGTCCACGGCGTGTTCGGTAACACCGTCGGCAAAAGTGCGTGCTACTTCCAGCGGCAGAACGACTTTTGCCACGGTGAACCGAAGCTGACTCAGCCCTTGCTGAGCGCTGCGAGCAGACGCGGGGGCGAGATGGGCAGGTCGGCCAGGCGGCGATTAGCCGCCCGCGAAACCGCATTCGCTACCGCTGCCAGCGGCGGCACGATGGGTGTTTCACCAACGCCGCGCACGCCATAGGGATGCCCCGGATTGGGAACCTCAACCAGTACGGTATCGATCATCGGCAGGTCTGATGCGACCGGTACGCGATAGTCGAGGAAACCTGTGTTGCGCAGGGTGCCGTTCTGGTCGTAAACGTATTCTTCGTTTAACGCCCAGCCGATGCCCTGGACCGCACCGCCCTGCAGCTGCCCCTCGACGTAGCTCGGGTGGATGGCTTTGCCGACGTCCTGGATTGCTGTGTAGCGGAGCACGGTGACCCTGCCGGTCTCCGGGTCCACTTCGACGTCGCAGATATGCGTGCCGAAGCCGGGACCGGCGCCAGTCGCGTTGATGTTGGCCTTGCCGCTGATCGCGCCACCGGTTTTATCAGCTTTGCGCGCAATATCTGCGATAGAAAGCGGCTTGTGCTGGTCGCTTTCGATGCACACAGCGCATCCGTTTTCCCATTCGACCTGATCGATATCCACATCCCACATTTTGGCAGCCCGACGACGCATGTCGTCGACGGCATCCTGAGCCGCCTCGATCACCGCTTTGCCGGTGGCAAAGGTCACGCGGCTGCCACCGGTCAGCATGGAGAAGGGGACGGACTCGGTGTCGGCCACCAGCGGTTTGATGCGCGCTACGTCGATGCCGAGAACTTCCGCGGCCATGAGCGCCATCGATGCACGTGAGCCACCGATATCCGGATTGCCGGTGGCCACGATCACGGTGCCGTCTTCGTTGACCATCACCTCGGCGCTTGAGGTGCCGCCGATGTTGAACCAGAAACCCGAGGCAATGCCGCGCCCCTGATTCGGGCCGAGCGGGGCCGACCAGTGCGGATGCTGTCGTGCGGCCTCCAGGGTCTCCTGGTAGCCGATGCGGCCGAACTTCACGCCGTAGGGGGCCTGGGTTCCTTCTGTTGCCGCATTTTTCATGCGCAGCTCAAGCGGATCCATGTCCAGCGCCTGCGCCAGCTCGTCCAGCGCGGATTCAACGGCGAACGCCGCGACCGGTGCTCCCGGCGCGCGATAGGCCGCTGCTTTAGGACGGTTGACCACCACGTCCCAGCCGACGCAGCGCACATCGGTAAGGTTGTAGGGAGCAAAACCCGTCATGCAGCCGAGAGCTACGGGCGAGCCGGGAAACGCGCCGGCTTCATAGGTGAGCTCGATTTCGCCGGCGACCAGCGTGCCATCTTTTTTCGCGCCGACCTTGGCTCGCGCAATACCGCCCGAAGTGGGGCCCGTTGCCCGCAGAACTTCGGCGCGGTTCATTACCATCTTGACCGGACGCCCTGCC
>Ga0181594_10001380_pt1 | contig 22563 bp, 14 predicted proteins | sample 071ome_18_FD_145603 | JGI IMG/M metagenome (GOLD analysis project Ga0181594, IMG submission 145603) | Coastal salt marsh microbial communities from the Groves Creek Marsh, Skidaway Island, Georgia - 071413BT metaG (spades assembly) | ecosystem: Environmental > Aquatic > Marine > Intertidal zone... | reverse complement strand
CTGCCGCCACGACCGTGGACGCCATTGAGGCCAAGATTGCCAGCGCGGGGGCAACCGCCGTCGCTCACCACGGCTTTTTCATCGGCGCGACGCCGGACAACCTGTCGGACCTGCAAGAGGCGGTCGGCACACCGGACGCGCCGGTGGCTCGCCCTGGGGTGTGCGGCATCAAGATCTTCATGGGCAGTTCGACAGGATCCCTGCTTGTCAGCGAAGAAGGGGCGTTGGACCGTATCTTCGAAGGCACGGCAGGGCTGATCGCCGTCCATGCTGAAGACGAAGACCGGCTCATCGAGCGGAAGGAAGCCTTCGCAGACCGCACCGACATGGCCGCGCATGCCGAATGGCGCGACGACGTCACCGCCCTCTTGGCCACGCAACTGGCGGTCAACCTCGCCACGACGCACGGCCACAGGCTGCACGTGCTTCATCTGACCTCGGGCCTCGAAGCCGACTGGTTGGCCGGGCGCACACGCCTGCCGTCCGAGGACGGGGAAGGGCCGTGCATCACCGTGGAAACGCTCCCTCAGCACCTCACCTTTGACGAGAAGGACGTCGAGGAACAGGGCACCCGTCTCAAGATGAACCCACCCATCCGGTACGCCGCGGACCGAACGACCCTCTGGAACCGGTTGAGGGACGGGACGATCAACTGCATGGCGACCGACCATGCGCCCCACACCCTGGAGGCGAAGGCGTTGGGCTTCCCTGCGGCCCCGTCGGGGATGCCCGGCGTGGAAACGTCGCTCCCCGTGATGCTGACCCACGCTGCTCGGGGCGCGTGCACCGTCGAAGACGTGGTTCGCTGGATGTCGACGAACGTCGCCGACTGCTACGCCATGGTGGGCAAAGGCCGCCTTGAGGTCGGTGCGGACGCCGACCTTGTGCTGGTGGACATGGTCACACAGCACACGGTGGATGACGCGAACGCGTGGAGCCGGGTTGGCTGGAACCCCTTCCACGGACGCTCCCTCGTCGGATGGCCGGTGTGGACGCTTGTGGACGGTGTACCTGTCTTCGAACGCAGCGCTCGAACCGGTCCTAAGGGCGAGGTCCTCGTGGCGCCGGGCTCGACCGGTCGGCCCCTGGTCATGATGCCGTGGGCGTGAGTCAATCACCCTCGCAGGGACAAACGGTTGAAACCGCAGGCCTCGTGTTCGACCCGGGGTCCACCGTGCACATCGCGATGCTCGCTGGTGAGTACCCCCCTCGATGGGGTGGGATGGCCACCACCATCTTCCACCTCTGCGCTGAACTCGGACGCTCTGGCCATCGGGTCACCGTCATCACGCGCCGTGGCTCAGGCGAGGCCCCTGCCCTCGAGGGCGTCCGCATCGTCGAGGTACCATGGCTCAAGGCGCCGATGGCCTTTACCCGCTCCTACGGCCGGCACGCGCTCAAGGCCCTCAAGGCGGTGCACGCTGAGGACCCTGTCGATGTGGTGCACGTGCACGCGCCGCTAACGTCGTGGAGCCGCCGCCAGTTCCGGTCATGCCACGCCACGGTGGCGCCCTCCGTCACGACCCTGCACGGGTCATGGATCGGCGAGCGGGACGGATTGCTGATGGCACGGCGCATGAAGGAGCCCGCAGCGATTGCCAATCCAAACGACCTCGCCATCCTCCTGACCGCGGGGCACTACGCTCGCTTCGAGCAGGCGGCGGTGGACGAGAGCGTCTGCGTGGCCATCTCGGCCTTCAGCCGCAACGAATTCATCGAACGGTACAGCACGCCGTCGACGTGGGCGTGTGAGGTGGTGCATTGGGGCATCGACACCGAGATGTTCCGGCCAGCCGAACCCGCAGACGAGGACGACATCGTGGCCCTCCGGAATCGCCTCGGAGCGGGCGATGGTCAACCCCTCCTGTTGGCCGTTGGACGCCTCGCAGCGAGGAAAGGGTACACCACGCTGCTCAAGGGATTTGCACACCTCCATGCTGCCTCGCCTGACGTGAAATTGGCCATCGTCGGACGCGGTCACCTTCGCTCCCGCCTGCTCACTCAGGCCACGCGGCTTGGCGTTGAGGATGCGGTCCATATCGAATCCAGCCTGCCCTTCGACGACTTGGCCATGGCCTACCGTGCCGCGGATCTTGTGGTCTTCCCTTCGTTGTACGAGGGCCTTGGCATGATCCCAATCGAGGCCATGGCCTCAGCGACCCCTGTCGTGACCGTGAACCACGGACCCATGCCAGAAACCGTCGATGCTACGGTCGGCGCGACCTACACCCTGGGTGACGCCGAAGCCTTCTCCTCGACGGTGCTGAGCGAACTTCAGGACCGAGAAGCGCTTGCCAGCAAAGGGCGTGCGGGTCGCGCTCGGGTGCTTGAGCGGTTCACCATGCAACAGGAAGTCGACGCCTACCTCGCAGCGTACCGCCGGGCCATGGATCTCCACGCCGCTTGAGGACGCAGGTCATCAGAGCCCGTACAGCGCGGAATACTTGCGTTCCACGTACGTCAGGAAGGGTTCGGGGGTCGGTGCTCGCCCTGTCGCCTCCTCGATGAGCGCCTCTGGGAGGTGCAGGCTGCCTCGTTCATGGATGCGTTCCCGAAGCCACGCCAACGGAGCCGACCAAGCACCTGAGGCGATGAGTGCGTCCACGTCGCCGACGTCGTGGGTCATCGCTTCGAGCAGTTGGGCGGCGTACAGGTTCCCCAAGGTGTAGGTTGGGAAGTAGCCGAAGGCACCCATCGACCAATGGATGTCTTGCAAACAACCGAGACGGTCTTCGGGAACGTCGAGGCCGAACCAGTCGAGGAACATCGCGTTCCACGTGGCCGGCACCTCCGCCACAGCGAGCCGGCCGTCGAACATCGCCTTCTCAAGTTCGTACCGCAGCATGATGTGGAGGTTGTAGGTCACTTCGTCTGCCTCGACCCTGATGAATCCGGGCTCCACCTTGTTTGCGATGCGGTTCATGGTGGCGGCGTCCATCTGGGGGAGGTTGGGGAACGCGTCGTGGAACCACGGTCCAGCCACCGACCAGAAGGCCTCGGTGCGCCCAATTTGGTTCTCCCAAAACCGCGATTGCGATTCATGAACGCCCAAGGAAATCGCCTTGCCACGTGGGGTGAAGGCATGGACGGCGGGCAAGCCCTGTTCGTAGAGCGCATGACCGGTCTCGTGCATGACGGCGTACAAGCAGGAAAAGGGGTCCCGTTCATCAAAACGCGTGGTGAACCGCGTGTCGCCCGGCCACAGCCCGGCGGAGAAGGGATGCGTGGAGACGTCCATGCGACCGGCTTCAAAATCGAAGCCCATGTTTGCACTCACCCTCCTGCAGAAGGCTTCCTGGGCGTCGATGGGGAAGGTGGCCTCCGCGGGCAGGGTCGGCATCGGTGTGCCCTCGCTGGCCGCCATGATGCGTGCGAGGAGCGGAACAAGGCGCTCTTTCAAACCGGCAAACAAGGGGTCGTAGGCGGCCATCGTCGATCCAATCTCGTAGTCGTCGAGCAAGGCGTTGTAGGCAGGGCCTTCCACACCAAGCAGGTTCACACGTTGCTTCGTCATGTCAACCAAGTCTTGCAGGTGTGGCGCGAAGGTCGCGAAGTCCGAGGCCGCCCGTGCCTGCTGCCAGACCCCCTGCGCGATGCTGCGCTTCCGTGCAAAATCCGCCACAAAGGATTCCGGCAAGCGCAGGGCGCGGTCGCGGCTGCGCTTCACGTCCCGCACCGTCGCCCCAAGGTCGGGGTCGTCGACCGCTTCGCCCGCCACAGCGTCGAGCAGGGCGCCGAGGTCGTCGTCCACCATGCGACGGTGGGACTCGGCCGCGAGCCAAGCAAGGACGTCGGACCGAGCAGCGGCTCCCTTGGGTGGCATCAGGGCCTCACGGTCCCACCCAAGGTGGCCTTGGATTGAACCAAGACGATGGATGTCCTTGACCCGTTCAAGCAGGTCGTGCTTCGCGCTCATGCCGCGTCCATTCGACCTGCCCGCTCAAGGCTTGCGATGCCGTGAATCCGGACTCAGGTTGAAGACGATGGAGCCTCAGGAGGTTGTATGGTGCTGCCGTTCCGACGCCGGAGCGAGGGGGAGGCAGCGCCTCCGAGCGCCACCGACGACGACCTGGCCGCGATCCTCGACGAAGGCGCGGCCTCCGCGGCGACCTCACCTCCGGAGGGGGAGGCTGGACCGACGGAGAACCACCTTGCGTCCAGCGCACTGCGCGTGGTCGAGACCTGCATGGACGTTCGTCGGAACGAGAACGTGCTGATCGTGTGTGACCCAACCACCGCTGAGATTGGGGCCGCACTCCACGAGGCGGCCCTCATGCGCTCCGACCGGGTCCTCCTCATGTTGATGCCGAAAGGTCGGCATCATGGGCAAGAGCCACCGGCCCCCGTGGCGAACCTCATGCGGCAACAGCAAGTGGTGATTGCACCAACGCGCTTCTCGCTGACCCATACCAAGGCCGTTCGCGCCGCTTTGGCGGAAGGAGCACGCATCGCCACCATGCCGGGCATGACCCTGGAGATGTTCCAAGGGGGTGGGATGTCGGCCGACTTTTCGGCCCTCAAGCAACAGATTGCTCGCCTCTCGAACAGGGTCCGCCGCAAGCGCATCGTGAACGTCCGGAGCGCGAAAGGCACCGAACTCAGTTTCGAGGTCGCCTGGCGAGATTGGGTGTTCGACGACAACGGCATCTGCAACCGCCCGAAAATGCTGACCAACCTTCCTGCCGGCAAAGCGTACGTCATGCCCCGAGAAGGGACCATGAACGGCACGATCGTGCTTGACGGGAGCTGGGAAGGGACGCTCATTGAGGAGGAGGTGCGCATGACCATCGAAGACGGGGTCCTGACCAACATCTCAGGCAGTGAAATGGCGGGTCGGATCCGACGCACCTTCGAAGAAATCAGGGAGGGCCTTCGTCCGAAGGAACGGGACCTGCTCGGCACGGTGGCCGAGTTTGGGTTCGGCATGAATCCAGCGGCGATCCTGACCGGAAACCTGCTCGAGGACGAGAAATGCTTGGGCACCTGCTACTTCCAATTCGGCGACAACACCACGGGCGGAGGGAACGCCGCGGTGGGCACCACCTTTTCCTGCGTCATGCGCGCACCGACCATTCAATTGGACGTTGAACCGTTGTTCGACGACGGCCGCCTGCTCGACGAGTGATCAATACGGCATGGCCGGATTCCTGCTGCCGCACACCGGGCAGAAGCGCCACTGACCGTCAATGCCAATCCCACAGCCGGGACAACGGAGGCCCGATGGGATGGTTGGAGGCACGTTGTGCATGGGTTGAGGGACCCACCCCTGCTGCGGCTGCCCCCAGCCTTGTTGCGGCATGGCCTGGCCCCAACCCTGCTGTTGCGGCCATGCACCCCGCTGTTGCCCAGCAAGACCACCAAGCGTCTGCTGCTGTTGCTGGGGCCACGACCCGTGTTGGGCAGGCTGCGGTTGTTGGGGCCACGCGTGTTGGGGCTGAGGGGAGGGGGGCTGCGTTGGCTGCTGCGCGGGAGCGGCCTGTGCGACGGGCGCCCGAACGGGTGCGGCCCGAACGGGACGTGGAAGCGAGGCCGCCTTCACGGCTGCTTCGGAACCTGCGAATTCCTCGATGGTCACCTGCCCGTCGCCGTCCGCGTCCGCTGCGGCATGAAGGCGCGCCGCTTCGTCGAGGTCTGTGCCGGTCGCCTCGGCCAATTCCTCCACGGAGAGACCGCCAGAACCGTCGTCGTCGGCGAGTTCAAACCGCTCCTCCAGAGGGAGGGGCCTTTCTTCCTCGGCGCTGAGGCTGGAGCCAAAGGCACCCGCAAAGGCATCGGCAGCGGCGGCGTCCATCCGACGGTCGTCCAAGGGCCGTTCCTCAACCGGCCGGCTCACTTCGGCTGCGGCCGGGGGAAGGGGCACGGCTCCGCCGCTGCTGGATGCTGGGGAGGGAGGAAGCGGAACGCTTCCGTCGCTGCTCGGTTCCGAGGATGGGGGGAGCGGAACGGGGGTGCTCTCGGGGGCGGGAGTGGGGGAGGGGGCGAGCGTCTGGACCGGAGGAATCACCGGCAGTTCCGTGGCGCGGACCTCCAAGGCCACAGCGCTCGCGTTGGCGTTGGCCAGCATCGGCACCGGGATCACCTGACCAGCAACATCGAGGGAGGCATCGACCTCTGAAGCCAGACGAAGCAGGTCGTCCTCGTGGACGGCCGGATTGGCGAAGCGCTGCTCAAGGCCACCAAGGTAGCGCCGCACCTCGTCCTCACCTCCGGTTTCCTGAGCGATGGCCAGCAAGCGAAGGATGCGCATTGGGTCCGCGAGCCGGAGCAACGGCTCTGCGGCTGTTCCATCGAGCGACGAGGTCGCTGCGTGGACTTCCCCGGTTGAATCAGGGGCTCCAAGGTGGTGCAGCAAGGGGTCCGCCATCGACATCAGGCCCAAGTGACCTGCGACGAGGTAGTACAGTTCCCCGCCTTCGCACGCCATGCGGGCTCCCGCGGCCTCGAAATCAAAGTCGCCGGGTTGCAAAACGAGGTCAGAGAGTTGGCGGAAGAACGCGACAAGCGCGTCCTCACGGGGCATGCTGAGCATGGCGTGGAGGCCTTCGGACGACGACGTGGCTCCGAAGTAGGCGGCGGCATCGTCCACCTCAATTCCTTGCTGCTCGGGCCCCATGGTGCATCGACGCCTCCGCCAGCCGCGAGCCCCTAATCAATCCCTTCCCGAGGAGGCCGCGAGGTCGATGATGGCGCGCGATTGCACCGCCGTCCAACCCGTCGATTGGAGTTGCATCAACACGGTGCGCTCCGCGCCGCCCGATGCCAGTTCGGCCGCGACCCATTCCACCGCAGCACGGCGATCCGCAGCCTGGTCGGCCGCGAACATCGACAGGTCAACCTCGACCTTCGCTCGGCGGCGCGTGGGCCCCGCCTCGTCGTCGGGCGACACCGTCACACGCTTTCGGGACGCGCGTTTCGGCGCTGCTGGTTCGGGCGCGGGGCGACCCGGCGGGTCACCACCGGGAGGACCCTGGCGGGGAGGACCGCCTTGCGGCGCAGTGTTCGTACGACCGGGAGGGCCACCGCCAGGCGGACCGCCACGTGAGGGGCCAGAGGAGGGGGAGGCACGGCCAGGCGGGCCCGCTCCGGGAGGGCCGCCTGCGCGCGGTGGTGTGGACGGGCCACGTCCGGGAGGACCGCCCGGAGAGGATCGTGCCGGTGCTTCTGCAGGACCTCGAGCGGCAGGCTCCCGAGCGGGCGGGGTCGCCTTGGACCGAACCGCGCTGGTGCTGGACGACCAGACATCGTCGTCATCGTCATCCTCGTCGTCCCACGCGTCCTCATCCTCATCGTCGTCATCACGACCCTTGAGCACGCGTCCGAGGACGCTGACAACCAGCACGAGGGCGACCACGCCGCCGACACCGCCGCCGGCCACCACCATGAGCGGTTGACCGAAGATGAGCATTGGGTCCTCGTCGCCACCGGCATCGGAACGCGGGCATCCGTCGGCAAAGCCGTCGACGCCCATCGGTTCGTCGGGGCAGAGGTCGCTGAAGTCAACGATGCCATCGTCGTCGCTGTCCAGTTGCATCGGGGAACAACCGGCGTCGTTCACCAGGTCGCGGAAAGCGGGTTGTGTACCGGGACAAAGGTCCGGGGCGTTCCCGGAGGCGTTGTCACCATAGCCATCCTGATCCTCATCGATGTACTGGGTGGGGTCCTGCGGGAAGGGTTCGTCGACCCATCCGTCACCGTCGTCGTCCGGACAACCGAAGCGATCGATGTTGTAGAGCAAGGAGGCAAGCGAGGTTCCTGCCTCTTCTGGGCAGGCATCTGGCGTGCTGCCGCCGGGCTCATCGCCGTAGCCATCACCGTCGGTGTCGTTCCACTGCGTCGGGTCCAAGGGGAAGGCGTCCCCGGTTTGGTTGAGCCGCAATCCCTCCGGGCCTTCGTCCCACGACGGCGCGCCAAAGAAGCCGTCACCGTCAAGGTCCTGATCTAGGGCGGCTTCGTCGAGGCATCCAGTGGCATCGACAGGTTGCCCCGATGGAGTTGCAGGACAGGCGTCGTCGGCGTCTGCAACGCCGTCACCGTCGCTGTCACGCTGATCTGAGGCGCAGCCGTCGGCATCCACCTCCGCGCCCATGGCAGAGCCGGGACAGGCATCGCTCGGGTCGGGGACACCGTCCCCGTCGGTGTCTTGCTGCTGCTGGGCTGCATCGCAGCCAATGGCGTCGACGGTGGAGGTGTCGGTCGTCCCCGGGCACATGTCCATCGCATCGTTGACGCCGTCGCCGTCGCTGTCCCGCTGCGAGGCTGCGCAACCGTTCGTGTCCACCACTGCGCTGGCGGGCGTGGCAGGGCAGAGGTCGTCGTCGTCGTACACGCCGTCTCCGTCTGCATCGTCGGTCAGCACCAGGGGGCACCCTCGTCCTGTCCCACCGGCCACGGTGGGTGTCCCTTCCAGCACGCCGGGCGTGTACGGGCATTCGTCGCCTGCGGTTCCAGTGATGCTGTCGCCAAACCCGTCGCCATCGGTGTCCGTTTGCTGGGTCCTGTCTGCGGGGAAGGCGTCGTGCATGTTCGCTCGACCGTCGCCGTCCGTGTCTGGGCAGCCGTAGAGCGGCACGACGGTGTCCACACCGTCGACCTCTTCAATGCCCCAACTTGAATTGCCCCAGACGCCAAGGCATCCGTCGAGCGTGAGCCCTCCGTGTGTGGACGCGTTGTTCGCATCGTAGAATGCAGTCCAGTTGTCGGGAACGCCGTCGTCGTCGTCGTCAAAGGCGGCGCCGATCAACGATGGGAAGCGATCCGGGTTGGTCGCGCCGGCAGAACCGTTGTCGCCGTAGCCGTCACCGTCGCTGTCGGCCCACTGCGTGGGGTCTTGCGGCCACATGTCGGCCCCTTCTTCCACGGACCAGTTGTAGGGGAAGTCTTCCGGCGGTCGCGGGTCGGAAGCACCGTCACCGTCCTGGTCGGGGCAGCCCCGGCGGTCCCTCCATGACGTTCCGTAGTCGTACACGCACTGGTCGCCGGTGACGAGGTCGGCCGTGTTGTCGCCCCAGCCGTCACCGTCGGTATCCCTGTACTGGAGCGGGTTGCCTGGGAAGGCATCGGGGATGTTGTTGGGGTCCAACGGGACGGAGCAACAATCTGGACCATTGTTGTCGCCGTAGCCGTCACCGTCGCTGTCCAAGGATTGCTTCCAGTTGAGGATGAAACTGTCCCCGGTGGTCATCGAGCCGGTCTTGGTCGACCAGCCGTCCTGGTCGTTGTCTTCGCAGCCTTGCCGGTCGAACCATGATGTTCCCGAGGTCGATACACAATCGTCGGTTTCGTCGTCCCATCCGTCGTTGTCCGCGTCGCCGCATCCGGGGAGGCCGAGGCGGGAGGGGCCGTTCGTCGTCGGGCACCGATCGGCAAAGGGCCCGGTGGCGAGGTCGCCCCAGCCGTCCCCGTCGCTGTCCTCCCACTGGCCGCCGACCTCGGGAAGGTCGTCGAGGCTATCGGGAATCAGGTCCCTGTCCGTGTCGGTGGCCACGTGAAGCACCGCAACGTCGTTCAACGGCCCATCCACGAGGAGGAGCGAGAGGTGGTCGCCCACCGTCGCGGGCAGCACAGCGTGGTCGGCGCGTCGGTCCCCAAACGGTACGGTGGTGAACGCGTCGACGGTCCCACGGCCCCACGCGTGCCATCGAAGCGCCCCCAACGCGGAGGAGAACAAGAGAAAATCGCCGTCGAGGACACCGAGGTCCCACGCGCCACCGTCACCGAGCACGTCGGAAGCGATCGAGTGGTTCGTGGCGGTAGCGTTCGGGGTCCACAGGGCGCCTTCGGTCGACGACCATCGGACGGCGAGGTGAGGACCAACGCCATCGACTTGAACAGCGGTTAAGTTCGGGATGGTGCTTGTGATGAGCCCGGTCGGTCGGAACCCGTCGACCTCAATGACCTCGCTCCCGTTGTCCATCAAGAGCACGGCTTCGGTGGAAGACGCGTGCACCATCAGCGCAGGACCGGCGGCGCTGGCGGGCAGCAGCAGCACCCTGGCGTCGGTGGCCACGCCTTGAGCCAGCGAGGTCAACGTGGTCCCTGTGGACCGTTCGTGCATCAAGGTGAGGTTGGTGCTGACCCCGTCGTTCACCACGGCGAGCAGGTCAAAGCCATCACCAACTGCGGCAAGGGCCACGGCCGGTGAGGTGACGTTTCCGCCGAGGTCAAGCGTCGACAGCGACCACGCTGAACCGTCGTACCACGCGGCTTCAATCTGGGTTGTGCCACTGGGCCGGTAGACCGTCAGCAGGGTCCCGTTGCTCAGCGCCGCCGCCTGCGGGTCCGCATCGAGGTCCACGCCGCTGCGGATCATCGAGGTGCTCCAACCCGACCCGGTGTCAAAGGCATGCCAGAGTTTGCTGTCTCCGCTGCTCGCAAGCACCACGTGTTGGGCGTCGCTCAGCACTGCGGTGCCAAGGTGTTCGCCAAAGGTCCCCGTTGTCAACAGGTCCATCTCAAACGCGACTGCACCCCTCGGGCGAACCGCACTGAGGTTTCCACCATCGTTGAGCACCAAGGTCGTTCGGCCGACGCCGTCCGCCACCACACCAACGTGTGGGCCAGCACCGTCTTCGTCCACGTCGACAAGCACGGTGCGGACCCATTGCCCACCAGGTGTCCCGTCCAGGGTGTGTTCAAACAACGTCGCGACGGTCCCGTTGCCGAAGGCATCGTGGTCTTCGACGACGAGCATCGAGGTCTCACCACGCAGCGCGGTGTTGAGGTCAAGGGTCCTCGGTACGCGGTCGAGGGGGAAGGTCAGGGTCTCCCAGTCGATTCGCTCTCGGATTTCGAGGTTGAGGTCCCATGCAGCGCTCCCCGAGCCAGCAGCGCGCAGGCTGCTGACGATTTCCTCGAGCCCATCACCGTCCGTGTCGACGGTGGCCGCGGCCATGAAGCCAGCACGCTGCTGCAAGCCGCCGGTGCGGAGCACCTGGACGTCCGCGGACAAACCGTCATCCGAGCCGAAGCGGAGTTCGAGCCGTCCCGGGCTTGAACTTCCGCCCGCACTGCTGATGAGCACGTCGGACCGGCCGTCACCGTCGATGTCGCCCGCGGGGGTGAGGGACAATCCGAGGCGTTGGTTCGAGGTTCCGTCCAGCGTCCACGCCGGTGTCGACGACAACGAGGGCGCCCCTGTCCACAGGGACAGGCGTCCGCCGTTGTATTCTCCCGTTCCGTTCAACGGTTCGCTCACCAGCAAATCGCCACATCCGTCCCCGTCCACGTCGTCGAGGACGGTGAGGCTGTACCCGAAGAGTCGCCCTTGGACGTTGGAAACGAAGGTCCGGTCCGGTGTTCCGTTGTAGCCGCCGTTGCTGCCGTGGTAGATCTCGATGCTGGAATACCCCGAAGGGGACGAGAGGTTTCCCGTGTTGCTGACCACCAGGTCAGGTGTGTTGTCGCAGTTCAGGTCCCCCACGGCCATCGCACGTCCGAACGAAGGACCGTTGCGCACTGGGGAGATGGTGCGGTCAAGGTCGAGGGACCCCGACGTGTTGCCGAAGAAGAAGCGCACCCGTCCGTTGGAGGTCCCGTCCGTGTAGGAAGGACCGGCTGCGACGAGTTCGTTCGCACCGTCGCCGTTGAGGTCGGGCACGGCCACCAACGTCGTACCAAGGCCCTCCCCGTCGCTGCCGAACATCACCCACGTCGCCTGTGAGGAGGTGAGGCTCCGGTTTCCTCCACGGTAGATGCTGAGCGAGCCGTTGCCGGCATCGTCAGAGGGATGACCCACGGCAAGGTCCACCGTCCCGTCGCCATCGAAATCGGCCACCGCGAGCGCCGTACCAAATCCAGCGCCTGAAGCCACGATGCTGGAGGAGGCGGCGGATCCGTCCGACGACCCCCAATGCACCGTGACGGTGGAACTGGCGAGATCGCTGACCACGATGTCGTCGGCGCCGTCGGCGTCGAGGTCCCCGACGGAAAGAGCGCTTTCCGTCACGTCCTCGCCAAGTGTCAAGGTCGTCATCGGCGTTCCAGCGACGCGACCCTGACGTTGGCCCACGAGGCTTCGAATGAGTTGAAGGTCAACCGAGGCTCCATCGGAGACCACCGTCGCGACCTGCGTCAACCCAGACCGATCGTGGTCCACACCAATCATGCTCTGAAGGCCATCGTCGCTGGCGATGATCGAACGTAGCACACCGGTTTCGGTCAAACGAAGGCTGAGCAGGTCGCCGTCGAGCACGACGTACATTTCCACGGCACCGTTCACCGAGGTGACGTCGACTTCACCGACCACGGGGCCGTCGTCGAGCAATTCGTGGCTCCATCGAACGCCATCGGACGACACGTGCCAGAGCCTCCCGTCGAGGTCGACCACGCCCGCCTGCTCGCGGTCATCAAGCAAGGTCAGGGCGATGCTCGATGCGTTGAGGCCTTCGAGGAAGGTTCGAAGATGCCAAACCTGATTGAGGTACATCGAGTTCGGGAAGGCTTCACGGGCCGCGACAAGGTCGGCACCGTCCTTGATGAGCAGGCGGGCTCGGTCGTCGGTGGTCACGTCGAGCGCGCACAGCGCACCCGCCTCCGATACCACGGTCACTCGGCTGGACGACCACGTGCCGTCGGCCCCAAGGCGTCCGTGGTGAACGCTGCCGTTCTCGAGGACCCAGCACGCGTGGAGCACCCCCGTTGGACTGAGGACGGGATGGGGGCCATCGCTGAGGTTCCCCTCGATGGCTTCGAGCACCTCGGCGGTCCACCGGTCAAGCACGGCCTCCTCCCGGACGTTTGCGTTCACCAATCCGGCGATGGACACGGTGTCTCCACCAAATTCGTGGCTGTCGGTCACGTCGCCGATGTCGACCGCTGAGGCAACCGTCGCTCGCCCATCGAGCAGGACCGGCGCCATGGCGCCAAGCCCGGAGAGGAGCATGAGGGCCACGAGCATGCTGGCGTGGAGCCGCGCGTGACGCATCGAGCCCATGCTTGAGGATGGGCAAGGCTGTTCAAAACCATTCGCAGGATTCGCGTTGCTGCACGTGCATGGCGAACCATCATCAGCGTGCCTTCTGTGCACGTTCATGGCGCACCGCCTGCTGCTGTTGGCCGCAGGAGGTTTGCCGTCCGACGGTGTTGCGGCTCAGTTGGCCTCAGCAGCACATGAGGTGATCGCGGTCGATGGGGGCCTGCGCCACGCACAACACCTCGGCGTCGCCGTGGACATCGTGCTTGGCGACCTCGATTCTGTTGCGCCGGCCGACGCAGAGGGACGAACATCCGTTCATCTTCCGGACCAAGACCGAACCGACCTGAGCAAGTCCTTGTCGTGGTGCATGGTGCATCGCCACGGGGCGCACGTGGACGTCGTGGGTCTTGACGGTGGGCGCCTCGACCACCGACAGGCCGTGGCTGCTGCACTGATCGAAAGCGGCTCCGACGCCGTGCTTCACCTCGAGGAGGGCTCCCTCCGCCGTTGCCCCCCCGGTGCTGCGTTCGACCTGCCTGTCGCGGAGGGCACCATCCTCGGCCTACACCCCATGGGCGTCGTACGTGGCGTGCACCTGCAGGGGACCTTGCATGACCTCGCCAACGTGACCCTCCGGACGGGCACGAGGGGCGTCCACAACGTGGCCACCTCCGCGCGGATTCGCCTTCAGGTGGAGGAGGGCGACCTCGTGCTGTCCATCGCCCGATGACCTCAGCGAGGGTGCTCGGGCAAGGCAGCATCCAGCATCGCGCTGTACTCGCCGATGCCGTCCCATGCCTGAGCAATGAGGTCGATACGGGAGGAGTCCCGCGTTTCTTCGTAGGTGCCCCACCGTTCAAGCAGGCCGAGACGGAACGCCATGCGTGCGCTGTGACCAGGAAGCAGCAGCCGCCATGCATAGGGAACCCGGATTGGCGCCACGTCGTTGATCAACTTCCGGAGTTCGGTCGCGCATGTGGTCGACAGCGAGTGGTACCATTCCGGCGTGCGGGCCAACTCGTCGCTCCGGCGGGCCAGCAGCATGAACAACTCCCGTTCGCGGCTCCGCGACGTGGTCGTGCGGTAGCGGTGCACTTGGTTGCGCCGCGCGTTCGTTCGAAGGTAGATCATGTCGCGCTCGAAGCCGATGGACAGGTAGAGTTCGTAGGCGCGCCACATCCCTTCCCAGGGGGAGTAACGGTCTCGCCCGTCGCGTCGCGCCTCAAAGGAGAAGGTCACGGATTTGCCGTCCATGAATTCGAAGGTCAGCATGGTGTGGGCGATGCCCTTGAGGGAACCAAAGTGGTCCACGATGTACCAGACGTCTTTGATGGCGTTCAGGTCGAAGGTGACGTCGCGTTCCCAATGCTCATCGCGGTCCTTGGTCGACCGCCACGTGAAATCTCGAACGTGCGAGAACGTGACCGTTCTGGCCTCTTCGTCCACCACGGCACGCGACTGATGACGGCAATAATCGCACCAGTCACGCGACAGGGATGCTTTGCGTCGCCACCAGACGCGGAAGAACAACCAGAGGCGTAGGAGCATCACGCCCACGGCAATCCAAACAAAGGTGCGCAGCACCCCGGGCCACCCTTCGGGCAGCACCTCGACCATGGGGATACGCTCGGCGATGGGCCAATAGAGGCTCCGCATCCTTCACGCTCAGCGACGGTGCTCATGCAGGTCGAGCGGGTCCGGCGCCGTCCTCCCAAGGGTGTGCCGCAGGCAGTCCTCAAGTTCTGGATGGGCGAATTCGAAGCCTGATTCCAGCAAGCGGGTGGGGAACGCCGCTTGCCCCTCAAGCAACAATGGCCGGGCCATGCGGCCAAACAACACGCGCAAGACAAAACCTGGCAACGGCGCGAAGGCGGGACGGCGCAGCACGCGCCCAAGGGTGCGGGCAAACTGCCGCTGAGGGAGGGGGTTCGGCGAGGTCAAGTTGTACGGGCCTGATGCCGACTCGTGCATCATCAGGTGATGGATGGCATGGACCTCATCGTCCATCGAGATCCATGAAATCTGCTGCCTGCCATGGCCGAGGGGCCCCCCCGCTCCAAGTTTGGCCGGAAGGAGTTGCTTGGCGAGCACGCCGCCGGCGGCCGTCATCACGAGGCCTGTGCGCAGATGAACGACGCGAATGCCCGCGTTCGAGGCCGGTTGTGTGGCGGACTCCCACGCTTGGGCGACCTCGTCGAGAAATCCCTCGCCAAGCTCGGCCGATTCGTCCACCGTGCCGTCCGGTCGGTTCCCGTAGATGCCCACCGCCGATCCCGAGAGAAGGACCTCAGGCGGATGCTTCAGCGCTGCAAGGCGTTCGGCGAGCAGCGTCGTAGGCCCAGTCCTGCTGCTGCGGATCAGCTCCATCCGGGCTTTTGACCATCGGCGGTCCCCGATGCCTGCTCCGGCGAGGTGAATCACAGCATCGAAGCCTTCGAGGGACCCCTGGAGCACGTCTCCTGTTCGGTCGTCCCAACGGACAACCGGCTGGCCTTCGAGGTGCTTTGGCAGGGAGGTGCTCGTGCGCAGCAGACGAACGACCTCATGGCCTGCGGCGTGAAGGAAGGCGCAGACTTGGGTGCCGATCAATCCCGTTGACCCCGAAACAAGCACGCGCCGGCGTGGGAGGTCCGCCGACTCCTCAATTCGCCGAAGGTCCAACCTGACGCGCCGGGACCGGAAGGCGAACATCGTGCGCAGGCGAGGAAGAACCGAGATGGGCGCGGTCCAGCCGGTCAACGGATGGAACGGCAAGCGCCACGTCACGGAATCGTCGACGCTCGACGTTGTACCGTTCGCGGTGATGCGGTGTTCGTGATCCCACGCGCCGAAGGGCCCGCGCTCCATGCGGTCGGAGAAGGCGCTTCCATGCTCCACGTCGTGATGGCGAGCCACCCACACCGGGCGGAGGGGCCCAAGGTGCATGCGAAAACGCGTGGTCGCGCCGTCCTCGAGGGCACCAAGTTCCAGGGGGGTGAGCCGCTCCCATTCCGGCATGATGCGTACGAACGCCTCCGGAGCATCGTACCAAGACCATACGCGCTCCTGCGAAGCAGGCATAGCGGCGGCGTGCGTGAAGGTCGGCACCTCAGACCCTCCTGAGAACCCCGGTGCTCGAGGGGACAGGCTGAGCGAGGTGACCCAACCAATTGGGCACGTCGCCCGAGGCCCGGGCGAGGTGGTCGATCAGCAGCATGGGCGCCATCCTCGGGAGGAGGCCACGCCGGTAGTCGTGGATGGAGGCGATGATGTCCTGACGGACGCCCGGTGCAACGTCGACACCAAGACGGGCGAGGGCCCGCTCCATGGCGTGGGCAAATCGGCCGCGGTGCACGAGGTTCCCAAGGCTTCGCTGCGCCTCGATCATGTAGGCCAGCGCCACTTCGCTCGCTGGCTTGCCGGCGTCAAAGCCATCCGCGATGACACGGCCGAGGCGGCGCTTTCCATCGGCGGTCCGGGCCACGAGGAACAACTTGTGCTCGTTGTGGAACGCCATGAGGCGAGCAGCCGTCCACCCCTCGGCACCCGCAAGCCGCCACCGATGATGAAAGTGGACGCGGGAGAGGAAGTGTTCGGCCTGTTCCGCATCGTTCAGGCGGCCCTCTTCGATCATCGGCACCTGGGGATGGAGCGCTTGCGCCACCATTGGGAAGATGCCTGTGCCGTTGCGCATGGGGGAGCCTTCCCGCCGTCCATGCACCTTGACGCGTTCGATGCCGCACGAGGGCGAATCCTTCTTGAGGACCACGCCGTCGATGCCGAGGTCCACGAGGGACTCGATGGTCTTCTCGGACCATGCTACCATGCGGTCCGTCAGGTCCTCCCCACTCGACGGCTGCACGAGACGGACGCCGTCGTCGCCCCTGCTCAACCGGATGGTGGGACGGGGCACGCCGAGTCCGATGCCAACTTCCGGGCACATACCGAGCAGGTCCAGGTGTTCCGACCAACGACGCGAGAGCGGGCGGAATTCGCACGCATCGCCGTTGTACCGCACCTTCGAGCCGAGCAGGCACGCGGAAACAGCAAGTCGGGGGTTGGTCACGGTTACCAACAACGTTGAGGAGTATTTGAACAGCCGTCAAACGCCTTGGCGAGGAGGCATCCTGAAGCGTGCCGACCCCGATGGAAGGCCAGCGCCTGCGCCGTAGCGCTGGACGTAGGCTTCTGCCTTGACCTTGCGACGGGTGTTCGGGGACATCATGCAACGGACCTTCCCGTACACCGCACGCTCCGTCCATCCGCGGTCGAACTTGCCGCAGACCCAGCCGATGCCCCCGTAGGAATTTGGATCCCGGCCGTCCACAGCCCATCGGTCGTTCAGCGAAATCATCCATTCGAAGGCAAGTTCGGGCGTAGGGGCCCATTCCAGGATTTTTTTCCCCCAGAGCATGCGGAGGTAATTCTGGATGACGCCGTCCCTGAGAAGTTGGCGCTGTGCGGAGTTCCACAGTTCATCGTCCGTGGCGGCCGTTTCGAGTTGTTCGAAGGTGTAGTCGGCCGGACGCGCATCGTTCCGGTGTTCGTCGAGGGTCGTTTTCGCCCACTGAGGGAGCGAGGTGTAGCGGTCGTGGTCATCCGTGCGGTAGCAGTGCAGGAAGGAAAGATCGCGCCACGTGATGATCTGGTCGAGGAAGGCTTCTGCACCTTCGCCAAGGCCCCACCAACCCGCCCGGCGGCCGTCGTGAGGACCACTGACGCGACCGGGGTCCCACGCGTTGGCGTCGAGCACGTCCCGAACCATTCGTTGTGCCGAGATGTGCCCGAAATGCAACCAAGGCGAGAGGCCGGTGGCGCCGTCGAGATCGGGGTGATTCCGGTCCTGATGGTACAAGGAAAGTGGACCGTTGAGGAACGAGCGCCATCGCTCTTCCGCGGCACGGCTCCCGCCCCGCATTCGAGCAACGGTGGTCACCTCGTGGTCAATGTCCAGCGCTGAAAGCGCCTGCTTTCCAACCGCACCTCCTTCCGATGTTCGCCAGATGAATTCGAAGGGGGTCGGCAACGTCCCCGTATCTGAGAATGCAGCGTCAATGAGTGATTGGTCAACATCTGGCAGGCCCAAGGCCCCGATGAGGGGTTCAGGGAGGGGGAGGTCAGCGAGGTGGTCTTCGATGGTCTTGTGGAGGTGGCGCCGGAGGGAATGTGCAGTCGTGAAGTCCCGGTCAGCATGACGCATGGCGATGAAACCGTTCCCGTCCACCACGTGGACGGCGCAGGGAGCAAGGTCCAGCGCGCGACGCGTGACCTGTTTGGGCATGTAGGTCGGAAAGTCGTCGATCACGAGCAGGGTTGCATCTTGGCTCATGCGGGCCAGCAGCCCGCGCGCGTCTCCATGCCGGGTTTCCACGTAGGGGATGTAGGTGATGCCGCTCCCGTCGAACGCCGTGCGTTGGTCGATCATCCCTTGCAGGACAAAGGTGTGAAGCCGGTCGCTCGCCCAGCGATGTCCAATCGCCAAAGGTTCGACCACAACCAAGGGCACGTTCAGACGGCTGGCGTGATGGATGGCGTGCTGCAGAGCGAGGTTGTCCTTGCTCCGTCGCGCGGTGGTCATCCAGTACAGCACGTGATGGCCGACATGGCCTTCGCAGGGGGGGCGAACGTGGAGCCTCCGCTTCACCGTTTCTTCCGCTAGGGCTGCAGCCACGGAGGAATCTGCATGCTTTCCTTATATCAAGAACCGTTCAACCGCCTGTGCCGCTCAACAGCGGTTCATATACCGAAGAACATCCATTTTGCCTGATGGTGCTAACGCTCCCTCCAGAACACCAGCCGACCGTCCCTGCGACGGCCAACCTCCCCACGGAGTTTGGAACCTTCACGATCCGGGCCTTTGTTGACCCAGAGAACGGAGCGGAACATGCCCTCCTCACTGTGGGCGACGTGTCGAAAGCCCACGCGCCCCTCGTTCGAATTCACTCCGAATGCCTCACCGGCGATGCCTTTGGCAGCCTGAAGTGCGATTGCGGCCCTCAACTGCGCCTCGCGATGCGAACCGTCCAGAAGGCGGGCGTTGGCGCCATCGTCTACCTTCGCCAAGAAGGACGAGGCATCGGCTTGTTCGCCAAGGTGCAGGCCTACCATCTGCAGGACAAGGGCTACGACACGCTTGACGCCAACCTCGCCCTTGGGCTCCCGGCGGACGCCAGGACCTACGGCATCGCCGCACAGATGCTGCGTAGCGTCGGTGTCGACACGGTTCGCCTCATGACGAACAACCCACTCAAGCGCAAGGGACTGATCGACCATGGTGTTCACGTCGAGGACCGTGTGCAGCACCTCGCCGGTCAAGGGCGCCACAACATCCGCTACTTGCAAACCAAGGCCGAACGCATGGGCCATTTGTTGTCCATCAGGGGGGCATGACGCATGGGGGAACCAATCTTAACCGCCACCCGCCTCTCCACAAACGAGGAGCGCCGAATGACGTCGGACATGATGGGCCAACCAGCACCAGCCTTCGTGCTGACCTCGGACGATGGTTCGGTGTTTGATTCCGCGAGCCTCGACGGAACATGGCGCCTGGTCTTCTTCTACGCCAAAGACGGCTCGCCAACGTGCAAGCGCGGCTGTTTGACCTTCAAGGAGCAGCACGACCTGTTCGTGTCCGCCGGATGTTCCGTCGTTGGCATCGGCCAGGATTCCGCCGACCGCCACCGCGAATTCAAGGAGGCGTTCAGTGGCGGTCTGCCCTTCCCGCTGCTGTCGGACCCCGACCGAGCCGTGGCCGATTCGTACAACGTCCCCTTGTACCTCGGAAGGTTTCCGGCGAAATCCTCCTTCCTCATCGGCCCCGACAACACGGTCCACCACGTTTACGACTGGCTCTTCAGGCCCCGGCGCCACGTCGCAAGGATCCTCGCCGACCTCACGAGCGTGACCGGCGGTGAGGCCTGATGTGGGACCAGCTCCTCCTCGAGGCCGGCCTGACCGAGCGCGAGGTACGGTCGATCATGGTCCTCGGCACCAATCCGAAGATGAAGGCGAGTGAACTCGCGAAAGAACTCGACACCACGCGCCTCGATGCGTACAACAGCCTCTCTCGTCTTCAAGAAATGGGCATTGTCACGGCCACCGCCGACCGGCCGATGCAGTTCTCCAGCCTCAGGGTGGACGAGGCCGTTCGGCACATCATCGACACCCGCAGGGAGCAACTGGACCGCCTGCAGGAGGGTTTTGACGCCCTCAACGAATCCATCGACGAGAGCCCGTCGTTCGAAGCGATCCGACGTGAACGCGACGAGCCCCGCTTCGCTGTCCTGAAAGAACGGGTCCACATCTACAAGCGCCTCACACGCATGGCCGAAGAAGCAGAAGAACGCCTTGTGTTGCTGCTTGGACGGTTTGGGATCCTCCACCTCTGCCGCTCGGAGGCCTTGGAAGCGGTCAACACCGCAGCAGTGCGCGGCGTGGTGGTTCAGGTGATCACACAGATGGAACCACGCACCCTCCGCTTCTACGAGCAACTTGACCCAAACATCGAGATTCGGCATGCGGACGAACTCGACTCGAACGGCTTCCTGCAGGACCACGCGTACGTCATTCAGTTCCTTCACCTGGAGGAAAATCCAGTGGGCAGGGGCAAGGAGGACGCTGCGCTCGTGATTGAATCCGAACCCTTCGCGACCTCGCAGGAGAACCTGATCGACGCCATTTGGGAGGAAGCCATCCCCTTCGACCTTGCCGTGGCACGCTTCACGGAAAACCGAATCAACGACCCGCTCCGGTTGACGATCGGTGAAGGGTCCTTCCTCGAATCCCTGCACGAAGCCTTGGGCATCGACGGAGCCCTTCCGGAGGAGGATACCCCCTTCGACCCGGAGGCCTTTTTCGCCGCTGGGGACACCGTCAACCAGGCCCGTCAGAAGTTGAGCGATGGTCGGTTGTCGAACCTGAAGGTGCTCGGCATCGACATTGGCCGCATGCTGCGGCAGGTCGGCAACCGCGTCGGGCACGAACTGGCCTTCAGCCTGCGGTCCATCGAGAACGACATCGAATTCTTGGACGAGATGATGGATTGGTGGGAGCATGCTGGACTTGGAACCTTGCTCTACGGCATCGATCCCGATTTCCACGTGCAGGTTGGACTTCACCACCCTCCCGTGGTCGACGACGACGTGTTGCCCATGTGGGAGATGGACGACGGCATCATCGAGGGCGCCCTCATGACGCGCTTCCCGCTTGGCTCGGACGTTGAGGTTCGGCGCCGGGAAGGAGCCGGCACCCCGGACGACCTCTGGCAGTACCACCTGCTGACCCGCGTCGCGGCGTGAACAGGAACGGGCCTTCATACCGTGCAACAGGGTGGACGAAGCATGCGAATGCTGACCTTTCTCCGGTTTTTCAGGATGGTGCGAAGCAAGCGCCCCATCGACCTGTCACGCATTCAGGACATGGGCCTGCTCGCCGTCAAGGTGGGTCAGATCCTCGCCCTTCGCCCAGACCTGCTGCCTCCCGAGCGGTGCCTGGAACTCCAAGGCCTGTACCAACGCACCCACAACGTTCGTGCTGCCCCCCTATCACGGCTGCTCGAGCGATGCGCCCCCCCGGACTTCCGGTCGGCCTTCGAGCACATTGAGGAAGAGCCTCTGGCCGCGGCCAGCATCGGTCAAGTTCACGCTGCTCGCTTGCTCGACGGACGGGAGGTCGTCGTCAAGTTCGTCAAAGACGATTTTGAAGCGGACTTTGTCAAAGACGTCCGCCGGATGAAGCGTTGGATGTCGATGGTGCTCCTCTTCGCCCCTCGCCTCCGAAAGGTGGGCAACCCGATGGCGCTGTTGAACCACATCGAGGCTTACACGCTCGACGAACTCGACCTGCGCAACGAACGTCGAGGGCAAGTACGACTCCACGAGGCCATGGCCTCCGTGGCCTCCGAGTTCCCGATGGAACTCCTGCGCTTCCCTGAGGTGCACGAGGACCTCTCGGGCGAGCGCGTCCTCGTCGTGGAGCGCGTGCACCACCCGTCCATCGAGGACCGCATCAACGACGGCAACCTCGGATGGGAGGACCTGCTCCAGTTGTTCCGCATCCAAGGCGCGTTCATGTTTGGACTGGGCACCTTCCACGGTGACCTTCACCCCGGAAACGCCATGCTCGACGATGAGGGGGTGTACACCTTCATCGACACCGGCGCGATCTGTGAGGCTCCTGAACACGTTCGAGCGGCCCTCTTCGGATTCTTTGAGCACCTTGCGCGAGGGGACCTCGACCGGGCCTTTACGGCGATGCTCGGGATGGCGTCCACGCCCCCGACCGGTGCCCGGCTTGAACGCTACATGCGCGACATGCACACCTTGTACGACGGCTTCGTGGGCACCTCGGTCAGCGAAGTGTCGCTCACGCAGCAGATGATGAAAACGGTTCGAACCGCCGTCCTTGCAGGATGCACCTTCGGCGAGGAAGCCTTCCCCATCATTCGCTCGTTGATGTACATGGACGGCATGGTGCTCCGAAGCCACCCCGACGTCGACCTCATCAGTTCGATGGGCCCGCATTTGGACGCGTTTAAGGCGATCATGCCCGAAGCAAGCGTGGACCTGCCGAGCCTACGGGAGCGGTCCACGTCCGTCGCCTCACCAGTCGCTGCGTGACACCCGGTATCGACGGTCGATGTCCTTCACCCATTCCGGCGTTGGCCCATGCCC
>Ga0181594_10001377_pt1 | contig 22593 bp, 21 predicted proteins | sample 071ome_18_FD_145603 | JGI IMG/M metagenome (GOLD analysis project Ga0181594, IMG submission 145603) | Coastal salt marsh microbial communities from the Groves Creek Marsh, Skidaway Island, Georgia - 071413BT metaG (spades assembly) | ecosystem: Environmental > Aquatic > Marine > Intertidal zone... | reverse complement strand
TTCATCGCGACCGCCGCGAAGGAAATCCGCGCGATCGCCGAGAAACCCGCCTCCAAGGGACGCTACAAGGTCGGCAACCCCTATCAGATCAAGGGGGTCTGGTATTATCCACGCGTGGACTTCGCCTATGACGAGACCGGTGTCGCGTCGTGGTATGGGCCTAATTTCCACGGCAAACAGACCGCGAACGGCGAGATTTTCGATCAAACCGCCGTCAGCGCGGCGCACCGCACCCTACCGATGCCGAGCGTCGTTCGGGTCACCAATCTGGGCAATGGCCGGGCTCTGGTCGTGAGGATCAATGATCGCGGGCCTTTCGCGCATGGGCGGATAATCGATCTTTCCAAGCGAGGCGCCCAGTTGCTCGGTTTCGAGCGGCAGGGGATCGCCAAGGTTCGGGTGCAAATCCTTCCCGAGGAGAGCCGCGCGGCGGCCGAACTGGCACGCAATGGCGGCAAACCTCGCCCCGTGGTCGCTTCGTCGAACGTCAACGCGCCGGACGCGGTGCCGGTGGCGATGGTCTCGGTTGAAAGCTTGACGCCGGTCCCCGGCGCGACCGAGGCGCCGAAGCCGAAGGAAGAAACCGCCGCGCCGAGAAAGGTCGCGCCGAGCGCCGTGGAACTGGCGCGGCAAAGCCGAAGCGAAATCCTGACCGACCAACCTGTCGAACCGACCAGTCTGTTCGTGCAGGCGGCGTCATTCTCCAAGCCCGATAACGCGGCGCGGCTAAAGTCCAAGTTCTCCGATATCGGCTCCGCCGATGTTTTCGGCGCTGAGGTGAAGGGGCGTCAATACTATCGGGTGCGTATCGGCCCCTTGCGGGATGTGGAGCATGCCGATCAGGTTCTTGAACTTGTGATCGCGCGAGGTTTTCCCGGTGCGCGGATCGTCGTCGAATAGGGGGCACCGTGATGGTCGCCACAATTCCTTCAATATCCCCGGATAGTGTCGCCGCTGGGCATGGCGTTACGCGCGTGTCGGGTGCCAGGTGATATCGGAGAAGATGGGTATGGGTTTTCGAGCTTCGTTGTCGCGAGTATTGATCACCGCCGGGCTGTTCGGACTGATTGCCGGCGGCACGCCGGCCTTGGCGATCGACACGACGGCGCGCGAGGCCCTTTTGGTGGACTACGATACCGGCGCGGTTTTGTTCGAGAAGAACGCCGATACATTGATGCCGCCGGCGTCGATGAGCAAGATCATGACCGCCTATCTCGCCTTCGATCGGATCAAGCGGGGACGCCTGTCCCTCGACGACGAAATCCCGATCAGCGAGAAAGCCTGGCGCAAGGGCGGCTCGAAGATGTTCGTCGAGGTGAATACTCGAGTCAAAGTCGAGGACATTCTTCGCGGGATCATTGTTCAAAGCGGCAATGACGCTGCGATCGCGCTTGCCGAGGCCCTGGAGGGGAGCGAGGCCGCGTTCGCTGATGCGATGACGGAAAAGGCGCACGAACTCGGCATGATGGATACCACCTATCGCAACGCGACGGGGTGGCCGGACCCCGACCATCGCATGACGGCGCGAGACCTGGTAACCCTGGCGATCGCGACGATCCGGGACTTTCCAGAGTTCTACCCGATCTACTCGGAAACCACCTACACCTACAATAAGATCAAGCAAGGCAATCGGAACCCGCTGCTTTACAAGGGGATCGGCGCGGATGGTCTGAAGACCGGGCATACCAATGCCGCGGGCTATGGCCTGACGGCGTCGGTGAAGCGCGCCGGACGCCGCCTGATCCTGGTGGTCAATGGTCTCGGCAGCGTGCGTGCCCGCACCTCGGAATCTCAATCCTTGATCGAATGGGGCTTTCGCGAATTCGATAACTACAATCTGTTGAGCGTCGACGAACCGGTCGAAAACGCCGATGTCTGGCTCGGCACGGCGAAAACCGTCCCGCTGGTGTTAAAAGAGGATCTGCTTTTGACCCTGCCGCGATCGGCGCGCAAGAAGATGAAGGTCAGTGTGATCGTCGAGGAGCCGGTCCCGGCGCCGATCGAAAAGGGGCAGCGGGTCGCCACGCTCAAGATCGCCGCGCCGGAAATCGAGGCCATCGAGCTTCCGCTTTTCGCCGGTGCGGGGGTCGAGCGCCTCGGTGTGCTCAACCGAGTGATGGCGGCGGTCGGTTATTTGATTTGGGGCGCCGGTGGTTGATCAAGCGCCTGTCTTGGGGAGGCGTCCCGGCAGGTTCCTGACCTTCGAGGGAGGAGAGGGCGCCGGTAAATCCACCCAAATCAAACTGCTCGCCCAGAGCTTGCGGGATCGCGGGATCGATGTGATCACCACGCGAGAGCCAGGTGGCTCGGAAGAGGCGGAGAATATCCGAGCTCTCTTGGTGACCGGCGAGCCGGGGCGGTGGGATCCGATCTCCGAGACACTGTTGCTTTATGCCGCGCGGCGGGACCATTGGCTGCGTCTGATCCAACCCGCCTTGGACGAGGGCAAATGGGTGCTGTGCGATCGTTTCGCCGACTCGACCCGAGTTTATCAGGGTATCGGCAAGGGCGTAGACGAGGAGCTGATCGAGGAGTTGCACTATCTGTCCCTTGGGAATGTTGAGCCGGATCTGACATTGCTGCTCGATCTGCCGGCGGAGACCGGTTTGTCACGCACGCGCGTGAGAGAAGACGAGACGGCTTCCGGCGAGACCCGTTTCGAGATGATGGCTTTGGACTTCCACCGATCCCTGCGCGCCGGCTTCGCCTCCTTGGCCCATAGGCATCCTGACCGCTTCGCGACCATCGACGCGACCCAAGGGGTTGCCGATGTCGCGGCGGCGGTGCTTGATAGGGTTCGAGAGCGATTTTCCCTGGATGACGCGGTTTGAGCGATCTGGAAATACCGGCCCCGCGGGATACTTATGACCTTGTCGGCCATGAAGCCGCCGAGGCACGGCTGCTCGACGCCTGGAAGGGCGGGCGCATGCCGCATGCCTGGTTGCTGACCGGTCCGCGCGGCATCGGCAAGGCGACCCTGGCATTTCGTCTGGCGCGTTTCGTGCTGAATGGCGGCGGCGTGGACGAGGGGCCGAGTCTGTTCGGCGATGCCGAACTCGGCCCACCCGCCGAGGGGTTGGCGATCGATCCGGAACTACCGGTTGCCCGTCAGGTGGCCAGCGGTGGACACCCGGATCTGCTGGTTATCGAACGCTCCGTGAATGAGCGGTCCAAGACATTGCGACGCGAAATCGTCGTCGAGGATGTAGCCGCGTTGTCGGGGTTTTTGAGATTAACCTCGTCTTCCGGAGGCTGGCGCGTGGTGATCGTCGACAGCATCGACGAGATGAACCGCAACGCCGCCAATGCGATGTTGAAGCTCTTGGAGGAACCGCCGAAGCGCGCGCTGCTGATCCTGGTGAGCCACGCGCCGGGCGGGTTGCTGCCGACGATCCGCTCGCGTTGTCGCAAGCTACACCTCTCGCCGCTGGCCGATACGCGGGTCGAGGAACTGCTTGCGCGCATGGCTCCGGATCTCGATCCGGGACTGACGGCGGTGGCGACGCGCCTCGCGGAGGGAAGCATCGGCAGGGCCCTGGAACTCGCCGCCAATGACGGTCCGGCGGTGCTGGGCGACGCGGTGCGAGTTTTCGACGGCGCGCCGCCGATCAATCGCAAGCGCCTGCTGGACGCGACCGAGAAATGGATCCGGCGGGGCAAGGGCGAGGAAGGTGACCCGCTCGCCGGACGGATGGAATTGATCCTTTGGTGGCTCGGCCAAGGCGTTCGCCGCTTGGCGTCGGGCTACTCCGACGAGGTTGAGACCATACCCGGCGAGACCGGGGTTTTCGGCGCCATGGCGAGCCGTTTCGGCCTCCACGGCTGTTGCGCGCGCCTGGAACGCGCGGAAACCGCGCTCCGCCGCGGCATCGGCCTCAATCTCGATCGAAAGCAGATGGTGATGTCGATGATGCTGGAACTGGGGGAGTAGTTGCGTCCTTCGATCGCGTCCGCTCAATACGGCGCGTCGCCCATGACCGTGACCCGGTGCATCTCGCGGCGTTGCCCGGCATAGTCGTTCACCGCGTAGTGCTGGACACAGCGATTGTCCCAGAACGCGACCGAACCCTTTTCCCAGCGGAACCGGCAGCAGAAATCCGGCGCGGTGCAATGCAGGTAGAGGCGTTGCAGGATCGGCGCGCTGTCGGCCTCGGACAGGCCGGCGATGCGGGTTGTGAAATTGCCGTTCACATAGAGCGCCTTGCGCCCGGTTTCGGGGTGGGTGCGGAAGATCGGCTGTTCGGTGACCAGGACCGGCGCCTCTTCCTCGGGCTTCACCATGGTCGTGCTGTCCTTGTAGCGCTGATTGAAGGCGCCGGCCTTGCCGTAGATCGGTTCCGCGCTATGGGTGGCGGTGCGCCCGTCGAGCAGGTCCTTCATCCCCTCGGATAGAGTCTCATAGGCGAGATATTGGCTGGCGAACAAGGTGTCGCCGCCGACCTCGGGCACGTCGAGCGCGTAGAGGATCGAGCCGAGCGGCGGGGTTGTGTGGTAGGTCACGTCCGAATGCCAGGTGCCGCCGAAATTCTTGGTGTCGGACTCGGTCTTGATGATTCGTATGATCTCGGGATAGTCGTCCAGCCCCTTGACGTATTCGTGGACATGCAGCTCGCCGAAACGCTTGCCGAAATCGCGGTGCTGTTCCGGGGTCATCTTCTGGTCGCGAAAGAAGATCACCTGAAACTCAAGCAGCGCGCGGCGGATCTCGGCGATCACCGCGTCATCGAGATTTTGGCCGAGATCAACACCGAACAACTCCGCGCCGAGCGCCCCGGTCACCGGCTTAACCTGGAGATATTGATAAGGCGCGCTGTCACGACCGGTGAGCGAGATGTTATCGCGATAGATGACGTTCATGGCGGCTTCCTCGGCTGCGTGCGTAATTCGAACCTGGATCATAGCAGACGGCGCGGACCGACGGTATAGTGCGCCCGGTTCGGCATGGTCTCTCACTTTTCTTTCTGGATGCCCGCATGGTCGGCGATGTCTCTTCCGGCGAGGAGCCGAAACGCTTGCGGCGACCGGCGACGCTCCTGTCCAAGCTTCCCGAACCCTTGGCTTACACGATGCATCCATTTCTTGTTCACAGCGGGCTCGACCGGTGGCTGCTACCGAAGGAGCGGGAGATCGTGGCCGAAGCACTGGACGGTTACTGGTTCAAGCTGGATCCTCGTGACGAAATTGCCCGCGAGATCCTACATTTCGGTGCCTATGAGAAGCGGAATATCGAAATTATCCGTCGTCTTGTTCGAGGTCTCGGCGGCACCTTCATGGATGTCGGCGCCAATCTCGGCAATCACTCGATCCTACTGGCGGCGGATTTCGAGCAGCTTGCCGTTTTCGAACCCAACCCGCCGACCCTTGCCAGGCTCAGAGCTAATCTGGAGTTAAATGCGTTGTCCAAGGCCCAGGTTTTCGGGATCGGGCTCTCGGACGCCAATGTCTCGCTGCCGTTCCATGCCGAGACCGGGACCAATCCCGGCGCCTCGCGATTTCTAGACGTGGCGGAGAAGGGGGCGAGCCGGTTGGAGGTTCGGATCGGCGACGAGGTTGTCGAGGCCGGCGCGCTCGGACCGATCACGGCGATCAAGGTCGATGTGGAAGGTCACGAGGAGCGGGTAATCGTGGGCCTCGCCCGCACCATCGAGAGAGATCAACCCTTGGTGTTCATGGAATGGGACGCGCGCCGTAACGGGCCGGGATGTCTGGAACGGCTCGCGGGTTACACCTTTCACGTCCAGCCCTGGGAAATGACTCGGCGGCGCTTGTGGCGGCCCTTCGCCCGGGGCATTGATGCCGGGCGGTGTCCCAGATTGGTCGCGGTCACGCATGGCGACTTGAGCGATCGCTATGTCAGCATGTTGGTCGCGGTTCCACCGGGACAGGCCCTGTCGCTCTGAGGGTCACTTGCTTCTGAAAATATAGACGCCATCCCAATCTTCCGGTGTCGGGGCCTCGGAAAGCTCGCGGGCGCGATCGGCCATGACCTGGGCGGCCTTGTCGTCGGGGTTCGAGGCGGCGAGAGTGGAGAAGCCACCGGCCGCGGCCCGAAAATCGCCGGCGAAATAGGCGCCCAGGGCGGCTTCATAACGATCACGGCGCGCCAGGCGTTCACTATCGACCTCGCCCTTGAGGCCGAGTAGCTCCGAGATCGGCAAGCCGCCCTTGCGCCCGGCGACCGCGACCCGGTCGAGGCTGCGCCATTCAAAGCCATCGCCGGCCTCGCCGCGCAGCTCGTCGGAGGCGATGATCCTGGTGCCATAGGCCTTGTTCACGCCTTCGAGGCGCGCCGCGACATTGACCGTGTCGCCGATCACCGTGTAGCCGAAGCGATCGCTGGATCCGACATTACCGACCAGCACTTGACCGACCGCGAGACCGACGCGGATGCGGAACACCGGACGCCCGGCAGCGATCCTGTCGGCCACCGCCGCCTCGGTCATTTCCACCGACACCAACGCGGCCCGACAGGCCATGGCGGCGTGTTCCGGTACGTCCTGCGGCGCGTTGAAGAAGGCCAGGATGCCGTCGCCCATGAATTTGTCGATGGTGCCGTCGCGCTCCCGGATCGCCTTGGTCATGTCGTCGAAATAGGCGTTCAACTCCTCGACCAGACGGTTGGCCTCAAGGGTCTCCGTGATCCCGGTAAACCCCTCGATGTCAGAGACGAAGATACTGAGCCGGCGTTCCTCGACCCCGATTGACGCCGCGGTGCCGCCGGTGACCAGACGCCGCGCCACCTCGGGCGGAACATAGCGTTCAAGGGAACGAAGGCCGGATTTCATCGCTCCCAGCGCCTCTCCGAGCGTCGCGACCTCGCGGACCATGGAAGCGTTGGGATTGCTGTCCGTGATCTGCATCCTGGCGGCCTCGGAAAGCTGGCGGGTGACATCGCGCAGCGGAGCGGCGAGGCGGCTGGCGAACAGGGCGCCGAGCAGGATCACGAAAACCGCGGCCCCGCCGGCGAACAGCACCGTGCTGGTCATACGCTCATTGGCCAGTTTGAGGATATCCGCCTCGGGGACCAGGACCCCGACATGCCAGTCCAAGCCCTCGATCGCCTCGGCGCCGAGGATGGCGATGTGATAGGTCTGATCCCGGTGCTTGAAACCGATTGATTCGATCTCGTCGCCGACCAGGGGGCCGTGCGACCGGTCAAGCGCGGCGAGGCCGGATTTCAACAACTCATCGAATTTGCGGTCGCGCTCGCCGTTAAAACGGGGCTCGGCGGCGATGGTGTTATCGTGGTGGGCAAGGAAGACATGGCCCTTGCCGGCGATCTTCATCTTCCCTAGCCATTCCTCCATCCCCACTAGGGGGATATCGACATGAAAGACGCCGTTGGGCGCTCCGGCTTCGCCGCCGCCATGCGCCATGACCGCGGACACACCCGCCCGACCGTTGGAGAACTCGTAGGTCTTGGTCCACTCCGGAGTTTCGGCGGAGAGCCCCCGCTTGTACCATTCGCTGTTCCGATAGTCGTTTGAGCCGGCGCCGGCATGGGCGCGATGAATTTCCGAGGCGCCATCCTCCAGGATTTCCGCGCCGAACTCACCTCGGCGGGCCAAAAGATAGATCGAACCCTCGTTTGACCCGTAACCGACCAGGGTGCCCTGGGGATAGGCGACGGCCTGGGTCAATAGATGCGCCTTGATGTCGTCATGCTCGGAGAGGTTCAGGTCGTGATGGCTCAGCAGAAACTCGATCTCGCGCAGACCGCGCGGCACGGCGCCCAGATGCTCGTGGATCTTCGCGGTGGCGCCCTGGGCGACGGTGCGAAACTGCGACTCGGCGAGCTTGCCGAGCGCGTCGCGGGCCTCGAAATTGACCAGCCCGGCGACAATCCCGGCGGCGGGTATGACGATGGCGACCAACAGGCCTTGCAGGATCGGTCTTAGGCCAAATCCGGAACGGGATTTGGTTTGATCGGCGTCTGTCATGGAAAGTTCCGAACTTTTTGATCCTCGCGGGCTCGCAACAAGACACTAGCAAGATTAAGATCGCCGGCGTTGAACTTATTTGGGGATCGACATGAGGTATTGCGTGATCGGCGCCGGCGCCATGGGCGGGCTTTATGGTCTGAGGCTGGCGGCCAAGGGACATTCGGTCGATTTTCTCGACGTTAATCAGGACCATGTGGACGCGATCAATCGCGGTGGCTTTCGTCTGTCGGGCGTGACCGGGGACAATACCTATCCGGTCAAGGCAATGACGGACGCGGAGAGCCTCGCCGGGACCGCCGATATCGTGCTGTTTCATCCCCATACCACGGGCACGGCCGCGGCCGCGACGTCGGCATCGGTGGTGCTGAAGCCGGATGGCTGGGCGGTGACGCTCCAGAACGGCATCGGCAATGTCGAGGCGCTGGTCGATGCGCTCGGGGAGGCCCGGGTCGTCGGCGGGATCAGCTATCACAGCGCGGCGATGGCCGATCTCGCCCATTCGCTGCACACCAATGCGGGCGCGACCTATCTGGGAGAACTTGGTGGCGGCGGAAGTCCGCGGGTCGAGGCCCTGGCGGCATCCCTGCGCGACGCCGGCTTCGAGCCCGAGATCGCGCCGGATATCATAAGCGTGATCTGGAGCAAGTTCGTCCATAATTGCGCGATCAACGCGATCTGCGCGGTTTCCGGCATGCGTGGGGGCGAGGTTGTCCGGCATGAGGCGGCGAACGCGCTCCAGAGCCATATTCTGGAGGAGGTCATGGCCGTGGTGGCGGCCAAGGGGATCACGCTGACCAACTCGGATCCCGTCTCCTATATCAAGGCTCACACGTTCCTGCGTTTCAACAAGCCCTCGATGCAACAGCATATGGAGGCGGCGCGCCCGACCGAGATCGACTCGCTGAACGGGGCTTTGGTGCGCGAGGCCAAGGCGCTGGGAGTACCGGTTCCGTTCAACGAGGCCCTGACCCTGATGGTCAAGGCTCGGGAATGGGCCATGGCCGAGGCGGCCAGCGGTATTGTGAGGGACTACGCCGCGATGGAGGCCGAGGCCGAGAAGGAGGCCGCCGCGAGGGGAGAGTTGGTCTGAGCTGGGCGAAGTGCTATCAGCCCTCATCCGAACCGTCAGTTGATGGGTGCAGATGTCCGTCGTCAATCCCGTGCTCTACGTACCGGTTGAAAGCCAGAACCGGGAACTCGACTCGAAACTTCTGATCGCCGGAGCGGTCGCGGCGGCGGGCGTCAAGGTGGTGTTGGGCTGGCAACGGACGGTGGTCACGAATTTCGCGAACCTGCCGCCGGGAATGGTCCTGCTGAAAGGGCTCAACAAGATTCAACGCGGACATATGCGGCGAGCCAGGAACGCGGGCCATCTCGTTACCGCGATCGACGAGGAAGGCTTCGCTATCTCCGATCCCGAATGTCTGCTGAAGGATATCGACCCGAATGTCGCGGAGTTTTGTCACAGGGTTTACGCTCCGCACCCGACCTATCGTCGGGTGCTTCTGGAGAATCGTGACTTTGGCGCTGACCAAGTGCTCGTCACCGGCAATCCAAGGACTGACCTGACCCGTCCTCCATTTAGCGAGATCCTGCGCGACGAAGCCGACACTCTGGCGGCGAAGCACGGGCCGATGGTGCTAGTGAACTCGAATACCTGCGCGGTGAACTCCGCCTGGGGCGATCTCGATCGATACTTTCGGGTCTGCGCCGAAATCGGCTGGCTCGATCCCAATGACCCCAAGGGTCATCAGACTTTCCACGACCATGTCCAGCATGACCAAGCTAGTTTCCTGGCCATGCGCGAGGCTCTGGAACTGTTTCATGTCGCCCTGCCGACCCATGACATCGTTATCCGGCCCCATCCCTCCGAGCGCTTCGAGCCTTGGTTCGACCGTTACGATCATCGTGAGCGCTTTCATGTCATCGGCGAGGGTAACAACCTCGCCTGGATCATGGCCGCCGACCTGGTGCTGCACACCAGTTGCACCACCGGTTCCGAGGCCGCGCTCATGGGGCGACCGGTGATTTCCCTGGTTCCCGACGGGGCTTGCGTGGCCCATTGGTATATCAGCAACAAGGTCAACCCGGTCGCGCGTTCCCCCGAAGAGGCGGCTGACATGGCCAGGCGCTATCTGGTCGATGGCGAGGATGTCTTCGCGGTTGGTCGGGGAGCGCGCGAAGCCAATATGCGGGAATTCTTCTCCCTCGGCGCCGAGAGGCAGTCGCATGAGCGGATTGCGTCCGACATCCTCGGATGTTTCGGCCGGGCTATTGACCGGAGTTACCACTGGCGGATCGAACGACTAAACGTGCTTCAGGAATCGATCGCCGAAAGTAATAAGAACGATTTCGATCTCGCCGCGCTGGAACAACGTCTCGACCTGCTCGAACGCTTCGCCGATGGATATAAAAAGCCGAAAGCCCGCCGCGTTCACGACGAACTATTCATGCTTGAAGCCAGGGATTAACCAAGGAAGTCCTTGGTCCAGCGTTGATAGTCCTCGTCGCGGGTGACCCGCTTCATCAGATCCGCCGACGCGACGCCCTTGAGGTCCTTTGGCTGGGTGCCGTCCCGCAGCGCCTTCAGGGTGTCATGCACCGCCTGGACCGCGGCCGAAAAGGGTTGATGGCCTTGCAGGCAGATCCGCACGTTCCGCGATGACAGATAGTCGAGATCCATCATGTCCGGGCCGGCGCTACCGAGTATGAAGGGCAGCTTTATGGCCGCGGCCGCTTTGTCGAGCTCGTCTCGGCTCTTGACGCCGACCAGGAAGATCGCGTCGACCCCCGCCGCCTCATAGGCCTGGGCTCGCACGATGGCATCGTCGATGCCGGTCACCGCCGCCGCGCTGGTGCGGCCCGCGATCACCAGATCCGGGTCCTTGCGGCCCTCTAGCGCGCCTTTCATCTTGCCGACGCCTTCCTCGACCGAGAGCAGTTTGGTCTGGCCGACCGAACCGAAGGGTTGCGGAAGATCGGTATCCTCGATCGACATGCCGGAGATGCCGGCCATCTCCAATTCCTCGATCGTGCGCTTGACGTTGAGCGCGTTGCCGTAGCCGTGGTCGGCGTCGACCATCAGCGGGATCTCGGAGGCCCGGTTGATCCGCTGCGCCTGTTGCGCGAATTCCGAGAGGGTGAGAACAATCAGGTCCGGCGCGCCGAGCACGGTGAAGGACGCGATCGATCCGGCGAACATGCCGATCTCGAAGCCGATATCCTCGGCGATGCGGGCCGAGATCGGATCGAAGACCGAGCCCGGATGGACACAGCGGTCACCGTTTAGTACGGCGCGGAAGCGCTTGCGACGGTCGTTGAAACGCATGGAGAGGCTCCGGAGGTGAATGGATTGCGTGGTTAAAGTTTAGTGTTTGCCCGTCCGGCGCTAAGCCGTCGTACTGGCGCAAGGCAGGACCTCACGGCGCCGGCCATCCCGGTGCTGTCCGCTCGCATGATTTGGCGCGGGCAAGAGGCCCTGCCTTGCGCCAGGGCGACGGAGCGCCGGAGTCGGTCCACAAGGGCTCGAGCATCCGGCCAACGCCCCCGAGCCTCAAGAGCGGCCCGCCGAGACACCGCCGTCGACCATGTAGACGCCGCCGGTGCAGAACGAGCCTTCGTCCGAGCCGAGGAACAGCATCAGCCGCGCGACCTCCTCGGGCTCGCCGTAACGCCGTAGCGGGGTGAAGTCGGCCATCGGTTGGGCGTTACCCCGGTTCGGGTTGATGGTGTCCTCAAGGCGGGTGATCATGTCGGTGTCGATGGGCGAGGGGTTCACGGTATTGACGCGGATCTTGTCCTTCGCGCCTTCCATGGCGCCGGAGCGCATCAGGCCGATCACCGCGTGCTTGCTGGCGATATAGGGGCTAAGACGGGGCACCGCCCGTATTCCGGCGGTGGACGAAGTGATCACGATGGACCCGCCGCCGCGCTTGGCGATTTCCGGCATTGTGTATTTCAGGCCCAGCCAGACGCCGCGCACGTTGACCGCGATGACCTTGTCGAAATCTTCCTCGCTCTGATCCGGAATAAGGGCGATCTTACCCTCGATCCCCGCGTTCAGCAGCGAGACATCGACACCGCCGAAGCGCTCGACCGTCGCAACGATGTAGCCTTTGACCTGCTCGGCGTCGGTGACGTCGGCGGCCATGTAGGCGCATTTGTCTTCGCCGATCTGTTTGGCCGTTTCGGCGAGCTTGTCTTTGTTGAGATCGACGAGCATGACCTTGGCGCCCTCGGCGGTGAACAGCCGCGCCGCCGCCCGGCCGATGCCGCCGGATCCTCCGGTAATGATCGCGACCTTGTTGTCGAGCTTGCCCATGAGGTGTCCTCCCGTCGATGATATGTTCCGGGCATTCAGCCGCTTCCGCCACGCGCTGGCAAGTCGGTATGACGAGGGACGGGGAAATTGACCGACACCTGGCTTACCGATCGCCTATGTGTTCACGGGCCGGCGATAGGGGAACGGGTCGATGGTTGAAAGAAGAGAAGGGCTTGGATGAAACGCTTATTGGTCGTGGCCCATATCCCCTCGCCAAACACCCTGAGATTGCGTGACGCCGTGCTCTCGGGGGCTGGACATCCCGACATCGAGGGGGTCGAGGTGGTGGTGAAAACCCCGTTCGAGGCCGGCCCAGACGACGTCCTGGCCGCGGACGCGATCATTCTCGGGACCACCGAGAATCTCGGGTATATGAGCGGTGCATTGAAGGACTTTTTTGACCGGACCTACTACCCGGTGCTGGAGATCGCCCAGGGCAAGCCCTATGCGCTCTATATCCGCGCGGGGATGGATGGAACCGGCACCAGGCGAGGGGTCGAGACCATCATCACCGGCCTCGGATGGCGCGCGGTGCAAGATCCGCTGATCTGTCGGGGCGATTGGAACGAGGACTTCGTCGGCCAGTGCGAGGAACTGGGCATGGCCATGGCGGCGGGTTTGGAAGCCGGTGTTTTCTGACCAGAGTGTTTTCTTGACGTCGGGCGAGACCGACCTGGCCCGCCCTGGCCAAGACGCGGTCGGGCTTTCTATACTCCCGCGTCTCGAACCGGACGGCGGGAGTAGAACGGGATGAAGATCGCGATCATGGGCACGGGCGGGATGGGAGCCTATTACGGCGCGAATCTCGCCGCAATCGGTCGGGAGGTCGCCTTCATCGCCCGCGGCGCGCACCTGGAAGCCATCAGGCGCGACGGCTTGTTGCTGACCGGTGATGCCGGCGACCGACTGATTAATCCCGCGGTCGCCAGTGATGATCCTCGTGAGATCGGGCCGGTCGACGTAGTGCTGTTTTGTGTCAAACTCTATGACGTGGAGTCGGCGGCCCAGGCGATCCGACCGCTTTTGCATGATCGCACGGCGGTTATCAGTGTTTTGAACGGGGTCGATGGTCCGGAGCGGATAGCCTCGGTGATCGGCGAGAACCATGTGCTGGGCGGCGCGGCCTATGCCTCTGCCGTCATCGAGAGGCCCGGCGTGGTCAGCTACAAAAGTACCATGGCATCGCTGGTGATCGGGGCGCTGGATGGCGCCGATGATCCCAGGGCCGAGGCCTTTCGGGAGGTCTGCGAAGGCGCGGCTTTCAACTGCTCTGTTTCCGATAACATTCTCGGCGTGCTCTGGGATAAGTTCACGCTGCTCGCCACCAATGCCGCGCTTTGTAGTGTGTGCCGGTTGCCGGTGGCCGCGATCTACGCCGAGCCGGATCTGGTCGCCCTGGCGAGGGCGATGATGGAGGAGATCACGACCCTCGCGCGCGCTCGGGGAATCTCGGTGACCGAGGATATCGTCGAGACGTCGATCGCGCGCTCGAAGGCGTTTCCAACGGATATGTTCGCCTCGATGTATCATGATCTGGCCCGGGGCCGTCCGATGGAACTGGAGGGCCTGTCCGGTGCCGTCGCCCGGCTCGGCGCCGAGAGCGCCGTCGCGACCCCGAACCACGCGGCGCTCCATGCTTGTCTGAAACCCTATATGAAGGGAGCGCCCGCATGACCGCGCCAAGGATCAGCGTCCGGGAGATCGAGATTCTTGAACGCCCGGTGGTGCTGCGGCTGCCGTTTCGCTTTGGCGTCATAACCTTGCGGGAATGCCCGCAGAGCTTCGCGCGCGTCCTGGTTGATGTCGAGGGTGTCGGCGAGGCCTGGGGCATGGCCGCCGAGGCGCTGGCGCCGAAATGGTTCGACAAGAACCCGGAGCTCAGCAACGACGACAATCTGGACCAGTTGCGCGAGGCCCTGAGGATCGCGAGTTCCGCGTATGTCGCCGCAGAACCGACGACGGCGTTTGGCTTGTTCCAGGGCTGCTACGCCAACCAGATCGCCAAGGGAGGGGAGGCTGGGTTGCCGTCGCTTGCCGCTGGATATGGTCAGGCCTTGCTCGACCGCGCGGTGCTGGACGCGGTCTGTGTCGCCGAGGGGAGCACGCTCGTCCAAGCAATCCAATCCAATCTGCCTGGCATGACGACGGAAATGACACCGGAACTCTCGGGATTTGATCTCGACGGCTTCCTCGCCAGGTTGTCGCCGTTGAACAAGGTCGCCGCCAGGCACACGGTGGGGATGATCGATCCGCTGGTCGCCGCCGATCAAGGCGCCGGGGATCGCCTCGACGATGGGTTGCCCGAAACCCTGGAGGAGGTGATCTCCAGCTACGGTATCCGGCATTTCAAGATCAAGATCACCGGAGATGTCGACGAGGACGCCGAGCGGCTCTCTCGGGTCGCGGAGACGTTGAACATCATACCGGGTGCTTACGAGGCCTCGATCGACGGCAACGAGCAATACACGGACGAAGAGGGTGTACTGGAACTGCTCTCGCGCCTCGACGGGGTGGATAGCCCGGCGCTGCAACGACTGCTGGCCTCGACGATCTATATTGAGCAGCCGATCAACCGGGCGGTCAGTTTGGATACACCGGTGCATGGGATCGCGGCCCGGGCGCCGTTGATCATTGATGAGTCCGACGGTGCCCTTGATGCCTTTCCCACGCATCGTCCGCTTGGCTATACCGGAGTTTCCAGCAAAACCTGCAAGGGGTTCTACAAGTCGATCCTGAACGCCGCCCGCTGTCGGCAATGGACCGCCGAGGGGGACGGTAGGCGCTATTTCCTCACCGGCGAGGACCTGACCCTACAGGCGGGCGTCGCGCTGCAGCAGGATCTCGCCCTGATTTCCATCCTCGGCATCGAGCATGCCGAGAGGAACGGCCATCACTACACCCACGGTATGATCGCGGCGGCCGCGGACGAGCAGGCGCGGTTCCTGGCGGCCTACCCCGACCTTTACCGCGACCACGACGGTGTTACCTGCGCGCGGATCGAGAACGGGGCCATGTCCTCGGCCGGCGTGCTCGCCAAGCCTGGATGGGGGAGCGCCGTCACTCCGGATTGGAGCCGCATGACGTCGTCACAATCGCATCGTCGCGCGGCGGGTTGAGTTGGAGGCACAATGACGACGGCAATCGGCGATATCTATGTCGACGGTGACGCTTGCCCAGTAAAGGCCGAGGTGGTGCGCGTCGCCGAGCGTCACGCCATGACGGTTCACATGGTCTCGAACGCCTATATGCGGCTCCCCGAGAGCCCGCTGGTGCGCCGGGTCGTGGTCTCCGACGGTTTCGACGCCGCCGATGACTGGATCGCCGAACGGGCAGGGGAGCGCGATATCGTGATTACCGCCGATATCCCATTGGCTTCACGCTGTTTGGAACGCGGCGCCGATGTGATCGGGCCCACCGGTCGTCCTTTCGATCGTCAGAATATCGGCAACGCCATGGCCATGCGCGAGCTTAAATCCTTCCTGCGCGACACTGGCGAGATTCGCGATCACGCCCCGGCCTTCGCCAAACAGGACCGTTCTCGGTTTCTGCAAAAGCTCGAGGAAGCCATTCAGGCGATCAAACGCCGCCCCTAAGGGTGTCGCGGCGATCGGAGGATGACTGCGTTCGCGTGGGCCTATTCGCGCGGGATGATCAGCGCGTCGACCGCGACCGCGCCCTTGGGCAGAACGATGAACGGGTTGACGTCGATGGATTCGACGGTCTCGGCGTTGGCGGCTGCGAAGACGCTGAGTTTCGAGAGCGCGTCGGCCAGCGCGTCGATGTCCGAGGGCGGCGCGCCACGCACGCCGTCGAGCATCGCGCGTCCGCGAATGCCGTCGATCATCCGCCGTGCCTCGTCGGCGCCGAAGGGCGCGACCCGGAAGGTCACGTCCTTCAGGACCTCCACGAAGACCCCGCCGATGCCGAACATCACCACCGGGCCGAAGACCGGATCGCGGACCACGCCCATGACCGTCTCGACACCGCCCTTGATCATCTCGGCGACGATAACCCCGTCGATCCGGGCGTCCGGCTTTGCGGCGCGGGCACGCTCCAGCAGCGTGGCATGACCCTCGCGGACCGCGGCCTCGCCATCGACGTTCAGCAGCACGCCGCCGATCTCGGTCTTGTGCGGCAGATCGGGCGAGGCGATCTTCATCACGACGGGGCCGCCGAAGTCGCGCCATGCGGCGACGCAAGCCTCGGCGTCGTTTGCCAGGGTCTCACGGGCAACGGGAATCCCGGCGGAGGCGATGACCCGCTTGGCCTCGTGCTCGCCGACGGCGCGCTCCGGCGCCGGCAGCGCGCCGGCGGGTAGAGCGGGCGGCGCGTCAGGGCGACCGCGCTCGAATACCTCGCCGAAATAGCGCAACCCCGCCATCGCCCGCACCGCCAGCGAGTGATCCTCGAAACAGGGATAGCCCAGCGCCTCGTATTTCTTGCGGCCCTCGGGGGTGGCGATCATGCTCATCATCAACAATTCGTCGGGATATTCCTCGCGCAGGGCCGTGAAGATCTCAAGCGACAATGCCCCGGTGAATTGCGAGACCGGCAGGCTGGCCATGTAGAGGATATGCGCGTCATAGCCGCCCTCGTTCATCACGTGGCGCATGCTGTCCTCGAGGAAACGCCGCTCGTTCAGGACCTGACCGGTGAAGTCGACGGGGTTGTTGACGCCCGCAAAGGGAATCAGATCGAGGATCTTCTTCTGGGTCGCGTCGGGCAGGGGGGCCACGTCAAAGCCGCGCTTGGTCGAGGCGTCGGCGAGTTGCACGCCGATGCCGCCGGAAATCGTCTGAAGCCCGATCTTGTTGCCCTTGGGATAGCGTCCGAACTGACAGGCATAGGCGAGGTCGGCCATCTCCTCGGTGGTCTCGGCCCGATAGGCGCCGTATTGCAGGAACAGACCGTCGAAAACCGCGTCCGCCCCGGCGAGCGAGGCGGTGTGCGAGGCGGCGGCCCGGGCGCCGGCCTCGGTCGCCCCGACCTTCATGAAAATCACCGGCTTTTCTGCGGCCCGCGCCTTGTCCAGCGCCCGGCACATCCGCTCGGCATCCTTGATACCCTCGGCATAGGCGACGATCACGCGAATACTGTCGACCTCGGCGTAGTATTCGATGACCTCGGCGACATCGACATCGACCTCGTTGCCGGTGGTCACCCAGTGATTGGTGCCGACGCCCCGGTTCTGGGAAATGGTGAAAAGATGTCCGCCATAGGCGCCGCTCTGGGTGACGATGCCGATCGGCCCTGGCGGCACCTTGAGGCTGGCGAGCGTGTTGGCGAAGGTGCCGAACCAGCCGATATCCAGGGTGAAGACCCCGAGACAGTTCGGGCCGACGATCCGCATGCCGCTTTCCCGCGCGATCCGCGCGATCTCCGCCTGGGCGTCGAGACCGGCCTCGCCGATCTCAGCGAAACCCGAGCTGAAGACCACGGCGCTTTTCACGCCCGCGTCGGCGCATTCCTGGATGACATCCAGCGCGACGGCGGCGGGGACCGAGATCACCACGCTGTCGACCACCTCCGGCACGTCCTTGATACTGGGATAGGCCTTCAGGCCCTGCACGGTCTCTCGGCCCGGATTCACCGGATAGAGTCGGCCCTGGTACTTGCCTTCAAGCATTGAGTAAACCGGCCGTCCGCCGATCCGCGCCGGCGCGTCGGAAGCTCCGATAACGGCGACGGATTGGGGCCGCATGAGCGGATCGAGGGAATGAGCCATGGTGAGATATCCTGAAAAACAAGGGCGAGGCCGTAGGTTAGCCAATGCCATGGTCCCGCGAAACCCGCATCCAGGCCGCGGTCGTTATTGATCACGTGGGAGCGCGCCGGAGTAATGCGCTTGTCCGCCGTCCTAGCGGAACGGTTGACGGCGTGTCGTGCTTGGCGCTGGGCCATGGGCGATGGTCTTCTTGCCAGGGAAATCAACCGGTCGATATCATGCTCGGGCGGAAACGCTTCATAAGCCCGGACTGGAGTCGATATGAGCACGCTAAGCGATGCGGAACTCGCGACCTATCGGCGGGATGGACTGGTCGTCCCGGAGTTTAGGCTCGACGGGGATACACTCGGAACCCTGCGCGAGGTGCTGGACGAGCTGTTGGCCAAGAATCCCGAGGCCGACCGGAACATCATCATCTGCCCGCACCTTTCCGGCTATGGCCCGTTGGCGGTCGAGGGGGACCCGGTCTGGCTCGAGATCGCGCGCCGCCCGGAAATCCTCGACATGGTCGCCCGGATCATGGGGCCGGATGTGATCCTCTGGGGCACGACGATATTCGGCAAACCCGCCGGCACCGGCCAGGTGATCCCCTGGCACCAGGACGCCCCGCATTGGCCGATCGAGCCCAAGGCGACCACCAGCGTGTGGATCGCGCTCGACCCCTGCACGCCCGAGAACGGATGCCTTCGCTATATCCCCGGCACCCATGGCGGCGAGGTTCCGCATATCAGCATCAATGACAAGCCCGAGGGCAAGGAGGCGGCGGTCCGGTTGATCCTCGACCCCGAGGCCGTGAGCGAGGACAAGGCCCGCGACGTTCTCTTGGAGCCCGGCCAGATGGCCATTCTCGACACCTGGCTGGTGCATGGCTCGAACCCAAACCGATCGCCCAACCGCCGGGCCGCCTTCGTGTTGCGTTTCATGCCGGCGACCTCGTTTTTCGATCACGCCAATGGCGACGAGGCGGCCCGACGCGCCGGCGCGATCACCGACTACAACAGCCGCCCGCTCTATCTAATGCGCGGCGAAAACGTGGCCGGAAACGACCTCGCCATCGGGCATGGATGAGGGCTGTGCTCAAACCCGCTTGAACACCACCGAGAAGTTGTTCGAGGGCATGTCGATCACCCGGTCCAGAATCAGCCCGGCTGTCTTGGCCAGCGCCTCGATATCGTCGAGATCGCGGACGCCCCACGCGGGATCGCGAGCGCGCAGCGAGGCGTCGAAGGCGGCGTTGCTGTCGGTGGTGTGGACGCCGCCACGCTTGAAGGGGCCGTAGAAATGCAAGACCCCGCCCGGTGGCAGAATGCGACCGGCGCCGGCGATCAGGCCTTGGGATGTCGACCAGGGGGAAATGTGAATGACATTGGCCGAGGTGATCGCGGTGATGTTGTCCTCGGCCCGAACGTCCCATTCGGGCGCGGCGGCGTCGATGGCGCGTGGAGGCAGGGGCCTGGGCGGGTCCATGTCGGCGATCCAGGCGGCGATACTCGCGCGTTGGCCCGGATCCGGGTCGCTTGGAAGCCAGAGGCGCGGCGCCAGGGCCGGCGCGAAGGCGCTTGCATGCTGGCCGGTGCCGCTTCCGATCTCCAGGATCGTGCCGGTTTCCGGAAGGATCTCGCGCAAGACCTCCAGGATCGCGGCGGCGTTGCGGCGGGTGGCGGGGGCGTCCCGGCGCGCGGTTTCTGAATTTTGAGGTGACAAATCGGACATGACCGCACATGTAGTTGACCTCGGGCGGAGGGGCAACTCCTTCACACGAAGCAACCAGGCGAGCGCGGACAGGGAGAGACGGTCATCATGCTAGGTAGATTGAAGGCGGCGATCGAGGCGATGCGGGCGCCGGCGGCGGCGGAGACCCCGAGCGCCGAGCCGGCGCGGCTGGCCTGCGCGGCGGTGCTCGCGCGGGCGGCGCAGCTGGATGGGCGCCTCGACGAGGGCGAGGAGGCGGCGATGCTGCGCCTGATGACCGAGCGCTTCTCGATCGACGAGGCGGCGGCCCGCGAGATCCTGGACGAAGCGGTCGACGATCTGGACGCCAGCAACGATATCTACCGTTATACCAAGGTGTTGCGCGATACCTTCGACGAGGCCGAGCGCATCGACTTGATGGAAATGTTGTGGGAGGTCGCCTATGCCGACGGCACCTTGCATGAGCTTGAAGCCCAACTGATGCGCCGCATGGCGGGGCTGATGTTTGTCGACGATCGCGAAAGTGGCGCGGCCCGCAAACGCGCCCTGGCGAAACTGGGGCTTGCGGGCTAGGCGGGAATTCATTAGGAGAATTCCGCTGCGCCTGCTGGAAGGGAAGTTCGGATCATGACGTATATCGTCAACGCCAATTGTATTAAGTGCAAATACACGGATTGTGTCGAGGTTTGCCCCGTGGATTGCTTCTACGAGGGCGAGAACATGCTCGTCATTCATCCCGATGAGTGCATCGATTGCGGCGTTTGCGAGCCGGAATGCCCGCCCGAGGCGATCCTGCCCGATACCGAGCCGGGGGCCGAGGAGTGGGTCGAGCACAATCGTAAATATTCCGAGGAATGGCCGAACATCACCCGGATGATCCCGCATGCCGAGGACGCCAAGTCCTATGAGGGCATGGACGGCAAGTTCGAGAAATTCTTCAGTGAGAAACCGGGTCAGGGCAACTGAGGCGCGGTTCGCTATCTTCCCCTACCAATCACGGCGTTTTTGTGATAGGGTGCGGACACCGGTGAGGAGTTCGCGTCGACGGCTTCTCCCATTTCCCGATCAAGGTCGGACCCCTGGCGCGTAGCGTGGCCGCAGGGCCGCGGAGGATGCTTTTGTCCATTTGATTGCGTTGAGGTGTTTAAAGCGAAGCGGCATCGCCAATTCGGATCGGGAACCGCGTGGATGACCAGAGAGACGGCACGGATGACTAAGAAAATGGAATTCAAGACCGGTGACTTCGTCGTTTACCCGACCCACGGGGTCGGCAAGATCCTTGGAACCGAAACCCAGGAAATCGCTGGAACCGAGCTTGATCTGTTGGTGATCAACTTCGAGCATGACCGCATGACCCTGCGTATTCCGGTCGCCAAAGCGCAGAATTCAGGGCTTCGCCGCCTCAGCTCGCGTAAGCAAATGGATGTCGCGCTGACCAAGCTCAAGGGGCGGGCGCGGGTGCGCCGGACCATGTGGTCGCGCCGGGCCCAGGAATACGAGGCCAAGATCAATTCCGGCGATCCGGTGTCGATCGCCGAAGTGGTGCGCGATCTTCGCCGCAACAGCTCGCAGGCCGATCAATCCTACAGCGAGCGGCAGATGTATCAGGCGGCCCTCGATCGGCTGGCGCGCGAGTTCGCGGCGATCGAAAAGATCGACGAGGAAACCGCGGCCACGCGCTTGGAAAAGATCATGAACGTCACCTAATCACCGGTGATGGTCTAGGAACGGCGCTCTTCGGGGCGCCGTTTTCATTTTCAGCTGATTTCTCGCCGCGCCCGTTGTCGCGCGCGCGTCCATACGGCAGGATTGAGAGCCGAGGGAGGGCGTGGGCGCCGTGGCATTGGACGAGACACGTTTCGCGATTTTGACGCCTACAAGGCGGATCTGGGCGATCGCGCCGGTCCGTGGCGCGGCGTCGTTGTTGCGGGAGATCCACGCGGGTATCGAAGCGCGTTTCCAGCGCGGCGACCGGATTGTCTATCTTGGCGATATCATAGGCGTCGGCTCGGATGTCGTCGGCGCCGTCGACGAGGTGCTGCGGTTCCGGCGTTGGGTGCTCGCCCAGCCACCCTTTACCCATCCCGATGATGTGGTGGTATTGCGTGGCAGCCAGGAAGAGATGTGGCGCAACCTGTTGCAAATCCAGTTCGCGGCGGCGGCGGGAGAGACCCTGCAATGGATGGAGAAACGCGGGGTCGGCGCGACCGTCGAGGCCTATGGCGGACGCTTAGCCGAGGGTATCGCGGCGGCGCGCGACGGGCCGACGGCGATCGCGCAATGGACCTCGCGGCTTCGCATCGGCCTCAGGGCCTCGGCCGGCCATGGTCTCTTTCACGCCATGCTGAAACGAGCGGCGATCACCAGTGACGGTGGCATGCTGTTCGTGAATGCCGGGCTCGATCCGGCGCGTGGCCTCGGCGAGCAGGGCGACCGTTTCTGGTGGGACGCGGGCGGTCCCGATCGCATGACTGGGCCGCATCCCGAGGCTCGTTTGGTGGTTCGCGGGGCCGATCCCGAACGCCGCGGCGTCGTCCGCGAGACGCACTGGCTTGGCCTGGATGACGGAAGCGGCGAGGGAGGCGCCCTCAACGCGCTTTGCCTCTCACCCGACGGTGAGGTGCTGGAAACCCTTACCGCCGGGCCGTCATAGAGAGTGCTATCGGGTTATAGCGGCGTTCGTATCAACTTCACCAGAGTGCCGGTGCTCGGCTCTTGGTTCGCGGCCAGTCCGTTCAGGACCTGGAACGCGCGTTCCGCTTGCGCGCGAGACTTTGAGGATCGGGAAGGGGCTTGGGAAAGAGCCGCGACGGTTTCCCCCGGCTGGACCCGATGAGTGACGATCCGCCGGGTGGGTAAACGGTCGGGAGCGACAGGCGGAATGGTTTCCAAACTATAGGTCATGCGCCGCA
>Ga0181594_10001371_pt1 | contig 22633 bp, 15 predicted proteins | sample 071ome_18_FD_145603 | JGI IMG/M metagenome (GOLD analysis project Ga0181594, IMG submission 145603) | Coastal salt marsh microbial communities from the Groves Creek Marsh, Skidaway Island, Georgia - 071413BT metaG (spades assembly) | ecosystem: Environmental > Aquatic > Marine > Intertidal zone... | reverse complement strand
CCAACGGGCCAGATCGTCGCTGTAACGCTGCGGTTCTCGTGTGGCGATGATCAGCTGTACCAGATATTGCTCAACGGCCTCGCTCATGTGCAGTTCCAGCACTTGTTGGCGCGCCGCCAGAATGTGTTTGTCGCCCAATTTCGGACCGTTGTAGCTTTGTGCTTGCGTTGCTTCACCGCGTGCGAGACGCAGGATGGCTTGTTCAGCATCGGCGCTTGGGTAGTCAATTTTGACGTGCATCAGAAAACGGTCGAGTTGCGCTTCGGGCAAAGGGTAGGTGCCTTCCTGCTCAATCGGGTTTTGCGTTGCCATCACCATGAAAACATCGGGCAGTGGGCGGGTAGTACCGCCAACCGTGACCTGACGTTCTGCCATGGCTTCCAGCAGGGCGCTTTGCACTTTCGCCGGCGCACGGTTGATCTCGTCCGCAAGAATCAGGTTATGGAAGATCGGCCCCGCCTGAAAATCAAAACTTTGCGTTTGTGGGCGGTAAATGTCGGTGCCGGTGATGTCACCGGGCAGCAGATCTGGGGTGAACTGAACCCGCTTGAACTCACCTTCCATACGTTCGGCCAAGGCGTTGATGGCTTTGGTCTTGGCCAGTCCCGGGGCCCCTTCAACCAGCAAATGTCCATCGGCAAGCAAGGTTAACAATAACCGTTCGACCAGTTTTGGTTGGCCGATGATGCTTTTCTGTAAGCCGTCACGGAGCTGTTGGAATCCGTTTTGTAGGGTCATGTGCGTCCTGTCCTGAAGGGATTGTTTTATAAGGGATTTTAGAGGTTCACCGTGGCCGGTCAACGTCTGATTCAAGCCTGAACTCAAAGTTTTCGCAGCCAGCGTAAAGGAGCGTAAACAAGTCGGGGTTTCGCGAAAATACAAGCCCTGATCTGGATCAGACTGGCAAACCTGACGAATGGGCTAAGCTGAATAAAGATATGTCCAGAGAGGCACGACGATGCTGACACCATTAGAGACCCTGATTCAAGAACGTAATGACGCGTCTCAGGCCGCGCAATTAGTAAAATTTTCCAACATTTATTACTCAGCGGCGCCGGCCGATGAGATTCTGGCACGCTCGGTCGATGACCTCTACGGTGCGACATTGTCCTGCTGGCAGTTCATTCAGCAGCGCCAGCTCAATGAACCTAAGGTGCGGGTATTTAACCCGGATCACGAGAGTCATGGCTGGCAATCACTGCATACGGTGATTGAGATTGTCTTTGAAGACATGCCGTTTCTGGTCGACTCGGTGCGCATGCAACTCAATGCGCGCCAGATGTCACTGCACGCCATTCATTACTGTGTGGTTCATGCCAGCCGCGAGAAAGACGGTGGCCTGAAAGCCAGCAGTGACTGGAGCAAGCCGGGCAAAGGTAAAACTGCCGAGGCGATTATCTACATCGAAGTGGACCATCACTCCGACGATGCGCTGATGCAGTCTCTGTGCACGGAACTGGTGGATATCCTGAAAGAAGTACAGAGTTGCGTGGTTGATTTCCCAACCATGCTGGACAAAGCCAAAGGCGCCGCCAAAGAGCTGGCCAGTCAGTGTAAGGCCGATAAAAGCGATCACGGTGACGACTGCAAAGAGGCGGCTGAGTTTGTCAGCTGGCTTGCCGACAATCACTTTACGTTTTTGGCGTACGACGAGTTTAGCGTTGAGACGAAAGGCAAAGATACTTGGGTAGTACGTGACCCCGCGCAGGATCTCGGTATCTTCAAAAGCATGGATACCGGCCAGAGCAAAGTGAAGTTGCAGGATCTTGAATCCGAGATCCAGACCTTCATTACCGGCCCGGAAATGGTCAACTTTATGAAGTCGGGCAATCGCTCGCGCATCCATCGTCCGGCGTACCCGGATTACGTGGTGGTGAAGCGCTTCGATAAAGACGGCCGTGTGACCGGCGGTATGCGCTTTATGGGGTTATTTACCTCCATTGTATACATCGAAACGCCCAATAATATTCCGATCATCCGACGCAAGTTACAAGACGTTCGTGCGCGCAGCGGTTTCGATAAAGGCAATCACAGCGCCAAAGAACTGGATCGTATTCTTGAGGTTTATCCGCGTGATGAATTGTTCCAGTCGAACGCGGCGGAACTGGCGCGTACGGCGATGGATGTGGTCAGTATTCAGGAACGCCGTCAGACCCGCGTGTACCTGCGCAAAGATGCGTACGGCAAATTTTTATCGTGCATCGCGTATACGCCACGTGATGTATACAACACCGAACTTCGCCAGAAAATGGAAGACGTGTTGCGTCTGGAATTCGAACCGCTGGACATCGAATTTAATACCTATTTCTCGGAGTCAGTGTTGGCTCGCACCCATTTTATTGTGCGATTGAACCCAGAACAGGATGCGGATTACGACCATCAGGTGGTGGCCAGTAAGATTCGTCAGGTTGTACGGTCTTGGACCGACGACCTGCATGGCGCCTTAATCGAACAGGTCGGTGAAGAACGCGGCAACGTCCAGTATCACCGTTATCGTAATGCGTTCCCTGCCGGGTATCGTGAAGACTTTTCTGCGCGGACTGCGGTGGCTGACATCCAGCACATGGAGGCCCTGCGCAACGGCGACAGCGGTGAGTTAGCCATGTCGTTCTATCGCGAACTGGAAGAGCAGGACAACCAGCTGCGCTTTAAGTTATTTAATCCCGATAATATTCTGCCGCTGTCTGACGTGATCCCGGTACTGGAAAACTTCGGCCTGCGCGTGATGGGCGAGCATCCCTACGAAGTGGTGTGCGATGACGGCAAAGTCATCTGGATTCACAACTTCTCATTGCGTTACACCTTGTCCGATAAAATCGACATTGCCGGCGTGAAGCAATTATTCCAGGAGGCCTTTACCGCCATCTGGGCTGGCAATGCGGAAAACGATTCGTTCAACCGCTTGGTACTCGGTGGCGAGCTGGGTTGGAAAGACATTGCCTTGCTGCGTGCCTACGCACGTTACATGAAGCAAATTCGCTTCGGTATTTCTGAAACTTATATTGCCGACACCCTGTGCCGTTATATTCCGGTCAGTGCGCAATTGGTTAAATTGTTTCACCATCGCTTTGGCTTGTCGCACAGTGACGAGAAGGCACGAGCCGCAGCTTTTGATGAATGCGAACAGGCGCTGCTGGAGGATCTGGATCAGGTTGAACAGCTCAATGAAGACCGTACCATTCGTCGCTACATCGAGTTAATGAAAGCGACCTTGCGTACTAACTACTTCCAGCTTGATGCGGACGGAAAAGACAAAAGCTATCTGTCCTTTAAATTAAGTCCGGCAGCGATTTCTGACATGCCACTGCCGCGTCCTATGTTTGAAATTTTCGTGTATTCACCACGCATTGAAGGTGTGCATTTACGCGGCGGTAAAGTGGCCCGTGGTGGCCTGCGCTGGTCAGATCGGGTGGATGACTTCCGTACGGAAGTACTGGGCCTGGTAAAAGCCCAGCAAGTAAAAAATGCCGTCATTGTTCCGGTGGGAGCGAAAGGTGGATTCGTTGCTAAGTGTCCGCCTCAAGAAGGTGGTCGCGATGCCTTTATTGCCGAAGGTGTCGCCTGTTATCAAACCTTTATCAGTGCCTTGCTGGATGTGACGGATAACTTGATTGAAGGTGAAATTATTCCGCCAGAAAGCGTCGTGCGTCATGACGCGCCTGATCCCTATCTGGTGGTGGCGGCCGATAAAGGCACGGCAACCTTCTCAGACATTGCCAACGAGATTGCCGTCAATCGCGGCTTCTGGATGGGCGATGGTTTCGCCTCCGGTGGCTCGGTGGGATACGACCACAAGAAAATGGGCATTACCGCACGTGGCGCCTGGGTGTCGGTGCAGCGCCACTTCCGTGAGCGTGGCCTGAACGTCCAGAAAGAAGACTTTACCGTGGTGGGTGTCGGTGACATGGCCGGTGATGTGTTTGGTAATGGCATGCTGCTGTCTGAACACATTCAGCTGGTGGCGGCGTTTAACCACATGCACATTTTTATCGATCCGAACCCAGATTCCGCCAGCAGCTTTAAAGAGCGCAAGCGCTTGTTTGAGTTACCTCGTTCCTCTTGGGAAGATTACGATAAATCCCTGATGTCGAAGGGCGGCGGTATTTTCTCCCGCGCGGCGAAGAGCATTGATATTTCGCCAGAAATGAAAGCGCGTTTCGGCATTACTGAAGACAAACTTGCACCGAATGAATTAATTCGTGCCGCCTTGAAAGCGGAAGTCGATCTCATCTGGAACGGCGGCATCGGTACCTACATCAAGGCGGCTTCCGAGCTGGATTCTGACGTCGGCGATAAAGCGAATGACGTGTTGCGTATTAATGGGGGTGAGGTTCGTGCGAAAGTAATTGGCGAGGGCGGCAACCTGGGTGTCACGCAATTGGGCCGTATCGAATTCGGGCTGAATGGCGGCGCCTCGTACACTGACTTTATCGACAACGCCGGCGGCGTAGATTGCTCGGACCATGAGGTCAACATCAAGATCATGTTGAACGATGTCATGGACAACGGCGACCTGACGCAGAAGCAGCGCAACGAAACCTTTATGGCGCAAACCGATGCGGTCGCGGGCTTGGTACTGATGAATAATTATCGTCAGACACAGGCCATTGCGCTGGCCTATCGTGATTGTCGTGCGCGTCTCGAAGAATACGCCCGCCTGATGAAGGATTACGAGCAGCAAGGAAAACTGAACCGTGCACTGGAGTTCCTGCCCGATGAAGAGACCTTGCAGGAGCGTCGTAATGACAATGCCGGTCTGACTCGTCCAGAGTTGGCGGTATTAATTTCTTACACCAAAGCGGATCTGAAAGAGCGTTTGAACGCTCCGGAAATTACTGATGACCCTTACATTGCCGAAATTGCCGAAACGGCTTTCCCGGTGGAATTAGTGGAACGTTTTGGTGAGCCTCTGATGCGTCATCGTCTGCGCCGTGAAATTATCGCGACCCAGCTGGCGAATGATATGGTGAATTACATGGGCATTACCTTTGTAAATCGCCTGAAAGACTCGACCGGTGCGTCTGTAACGGACATCGCCCGAGCCTATGTGATTGCGCGCGATACTTTCGCGCTTGATCAACTCTGGTCAGACATCAGTGCACTCGATTACGAGGTCGATACGGCCACGCAGGAATCCATGATGGCTGACCTGATGCGGCTGGTTCGTCGTGCGGCGCGTTGGTTCTTACGTAACCGTCGCGGCAATGTCGACATCGAGCACGAAGTAAACAGCTTCCGTCATTCTGTCGAGCAGATTGGCCGTAATCTCGGCACTACCCTGAAGGGCAGTGCGCTGACCCGTTGGCAGAGCGAATATCAGGCCCGCATCGACAAAGGTGTGCCTGAGACCTTGTCGGCGCTCACGTCCGGCGCTGGAGAGCTGTACTCCGCATTGGGCATCATTGAGGCGGCATCGCAGGCGAAATGTGAGGTCGAGAAAGTGACTGAAGTCTACTTCGGTGTGGGGGATCACCTGTCACTGAACTGGTTCCTTGAGCAACTGAACGCCTTACCGGCCAGCAACCACTGGGAAGCCATGGCGCGGGAGAGCTTCCGCGATGATCTGGATTGGCAGCAACAGTCGCTGACGGTCGGGGTGTTGGATGTCTATTCCGACGACAAAGACCTGGCGTCTGCGATTGTCTCCTGGGAAGGCGCTCAAGCGATTCTGGTGGACCGTTGGAACACCATGCTGGATGAACTGAAGAGCACCGAGCAGGTCACCTTCCCGATGATTGCCGTGGCATTGCGTGAGCTGCTGGATCTGGCCCAGGCCAGCCTTAAACACTAACGCATCGCCCAAACTTGATGCAGACCAACAGGCGGTGTACAACACCGCCTGTTTTGTTTTTGGGGTAGGGCGGTATGTTTGGGTGCTCGGTCGACACCGATGGCGTGCGTCATCGTTCGGTGAACACGCTGTCGATGATGGCGTCGATGCTCTGCAGTTTCCTGCTGCTGTCTATCTTGTTTTCTGTGGGCTCAGAGGCTGCTGAAGTAGACCAATTCAGCCGCGATGAGTCGGTCGTTCTTAGCGATAGCCGTGATGCACTCAACGCTGAAGTTGAGCGTCGAATCCACAAGGCGGTGGAACGGGCCAATCGCAAGCCTATGCACCTGCGCCCGAAAAAACTTCAGCCGCGTCCATGGAAGGCCTGTTCGCCAAAGCGCCTGTTTCAGAAATTACAGGAATCGCTGGCGCGGCCGTTAATTGGCCAAGTGGAATCCTACGCAGAAGCCGCCGACGCGGTGGATCGCTATCACGTTGCCTTTGAAGAGTCTGTGTATCGCGAGTTTAACTGGATCGACTCGCCGTCGTTGGTGTTGTCTGAGCGGGTAGCAGCAGTGGTGCGATTGGGGAATGTGGAGCTGGGTACGGACAAGTTTGGTCACTTCTTTACGGAAGGTTATCGCTACTACATAGAAACCGCAGGCATGACCCGCCCGCTGAAGCATGCCTTTTTGTTCGGTGAATGGACGGAATCGGTTTACTTTGGTGCCCAAACCACCGGCGTGTATTCCTTCGCGGATCTGGTCGCGAATTTTCAGGGGCTGCGTTTCTGGAATCGTGTCTTGGGCGATGCGCCCGATCCTCTGACCGGTAAAGCAACGAGCCCCTATATTGCTTGTGATGGCGAGCGCTGGGTGATTCAGGAGGCGTTTGACTGGACAGAGTATGTTGATCCGGCCTGGGATGAATCGGTGAATTGCTCGCTGTTCCGTCACGAGGATCTGCTTGCTGAGGTGCTGAATCATGCCCCTCAGTGCCAGCCACGGCAGTTGCCGTGGCGTCGCTACGGTGAGTTGGCGCCGCGCTTGTTTAACCAGCATGGGTTGGGTGTGATGCCCGAGTATCTCCAGCCGGAGGTGATCTTGCTACAAATGGCGCCAGAAGAAACCACCGACGCTCGTGTTGATTGGGTGCGTACCGTGCGGCAGGATTTAGAGACGTGGCGAACACGCCAGCGCACGTCCTCTCATGTGAAGGAACCGTAATCGGCATGACCACTTGCGCTCACCCAAAGGCGATCATGCTCGTCAATCGGCCACCTTTACCTGCAATCGGCGTAGTATTCGGAGCACTCATCGGCGCTACCGTTAGGGGACTTAGTATTACCATGGTCGGAGCAAAACATCACGTAAGGCAGTTTGCATGAGTCAGCGCATTGTATTGGACCTTAATATCTCGGCGGACGAATACCTGCGTTATTACCGGGGTAGTGCTCGTACTGTGCTGGCTACAGCAGTAGACGGTCGCAATGTCCGTTTCCCGGCAAACGTGCTGCAACATGCGGTGACTCACGACGGGGTGCAAGGGCGCTTTGCCATTGTGTTTAATGACGATGGCAAATTTGAGCGGATCGAGCGCCTGGCGTAACGTCTGTGCGCTTGGTCTAACGGCTCATGCCAGCTCAGAAGGTATCGAATTCCTCTGTAACCTCCCGCTTTGAGGCTTTTTCTACTGTTTTCTGGCGTTTTCTAGTGCTGAGGCTGACTTTTTCGCCGTCAGCCATCTACAGTCGCCGTGTTAACCCCTATAATGCGCGCGAATTCACATCACACCCGAGGTTTCTATGAGTTGGTATCGTCTCGCCCGTCAGTTTCTGTTTACGATGGATGGAGAAACCTCGCACGAATTGGGTCTGAACCTGCTAGGCAAAGCCGAGCGCTTTGGTGTTCTGGGCATGCTGTCACCTAAAGTGCCGGATGCGCCAGTCACGGTGGCGGGCATTACCTTCCCGAATCCGGTCGGTCTGGCGGCGGGTCTTGATAAAAACGGCGATTACATCGATGCCTTTGCTCGTCTGGGCTTTGGTTTTATCGAAATCGGTACGGTTACGCCGCGTCCGCAGCCGGGTAACCCTAAGCCTCGTCTGTTCCGTTTGCCTGAGCAGCGCGCCATCATTAACCGCATGGGGTTTAATAACAAAGGTGTGGATCACCTCGTTGAGCAGGTCAAAAAAGCCAAGTTCAAGGGTGTACTGGGTATCAACATTGGTAAGAACTTCGATACCGCGGTGGAAGACGCGACTTCGGATTACCTGATCTGCCTTGAGAAAGTGTACAAATACGCGACTTACATCACAGTGAATATTTCGTCGCCGAACACACCGGGCCTGCGTACGTTGCAGTACGGCGATGCGCTGCGTGAGCTGCTGCAGCCATTGAAAGACCGTCAGGCTGAGCTGGCCAAAGAACACGGCTACAAGCCAGTGTTTGTGAAAATTGCGCCGGACATGGACGATAACGAAGTTCGTATGGTGGCTGAAACGCTGGTGGACTGTGACATTGATGGCGTGATTGCGACCAATACCACGCTGTCCCGTGAGGGCGTTGAAGGCGCCGAGCACGGCGACGAGGCGGGTGGTTTGTCTGGTGCGCCAGTGACTGAGCTATCGACGCAGACGATTGAACGTCTGGCGGATGCCTTGAATGGTCGCCTGCCGATCATTGGCGTGGGCGGCATTCTCGAAGGGGAAGACGCCGTTGAAAAGATGGAAGCCGGTGCCTCATTGGTGCAGGTGTACTCGGGCTTTATTTATCGTGGCCCAGAGTTGATTGCAGAAAGCGTGCGAGCAATTGCGAAAGGCTAATAAAAAGCCCGGTCAGTGACCGGGCGTGGCCCACCTTAAGGGTGGGCAGAGTCTGGCGGCAAGGCCGTCAGGAGTGGAGAATTCGTGTGGTGCGTTACATCGCCATTCGATGAATACCAGAAACGCCGGTATAACCATCCCAATTGTCAGCTCGTCCGGATCGCCATCCGGCCATCCAATGTTCGCGGGTGGGCCCGGCGGGTGCTAGGTCTTTAGAGCGGCGCTCGACCCCGGCACGGTAGCCTCGTGAAAATGCCCGTTCCTGCATATCGCGTTTCTGTTTCTTCATAATGTTGCTTCCTCGCGGTTGCTCATGATGATGGTGGCCGGCCACAGAATTTGCCGACCACGAATAGTTGTACCGTGACTCTCTTATGAAAGTTAACGATTGATTTCTTATATAGCCTCGCGTTTTAACAACTAAAGGCTATTAACACCTTGGATCGCACCATGAGCCAGACCACAGAGACCGTTTCAGCCCAGCCCTCCGCCAACCAATGGTTAGCCATTTGCGCCAAAGGAACGGAGGCACTTCTAGCTGAAGAAATCAGACAGTTAGGTGGACATGTTGAGAAAGAAACCCACCTTGGGGTGTATTTCTCCGGTGAATTGTCGGTGGCGTATCGGGTGTGCCTCTGGTCGCGCCTGGCCGGACGCGTGTTATTACCGCTACAGGATTGTCAGGTAGACAATGTCGACCAAATGTATGAGGCGGCCAAAGCCGTCGACTGGCCGGCGGTTTTCCCGGTGGATGCGACCTTCCGCATCGACTTTCATGGTCGCAGCAACTACATCAACAACACCCAGTTTGGTGCTCAGAAAATCAAAGATGCGGTGGTTGATGCCTTCCGCGAAGCCACTGGTGGCCGGCCATCAGTGGATAAATCTGGCGATATCCGCATTGAAGCTCAACTACGTAAAGGGCGCTTGCAGGTCTATCTGAATCTGGCTGGTGACAGCCTGCATCGTCGTGGTTACCGTCTGCAGCCGGGCAAGGCGCCACTGAAAGAAAACCTTGCTGCTGCCATTCTGATTCGTGCCGGTTGGCCCGAAATGGCCAAAAATGGACAGCACTTAGTCGACCCTATGTGTGGTTCAGGCACCCTGATTATCGAAGCAGGCATGATGGCCGCCGACATTGCTCCCGGGTTGAATCGCCCGGGATGGGGATTTGAGCGCTGGTTGGGCCACGACCGCAAGTTGTGGATGGGCTTGCTGGAGGAGGCGCGTGAGCGTCGTACTCAAGGCATTAATAACCTCAATAATCGGATCTATGGCTCAGATATCGACGAAGAACAGCTGAATTCCGCCCGTAAAAACCTTGAGCGTTCAGGCTTAACCGGCAAGCTACGCCTCGACTGTCGTGGTGTTTCAGAACTACGCATTCAGAAAAACGTGACCAAGCAGGGCGGTCTGATCATCAGTAACCCACCTTATGGTGAGCGCTTGAGCGAGCTGCCGCAGTTGGCGCCCCTGTACCAGGAACTGCACGACGCGACCATGAGCCTGCCAGACTGGAAAATGGCGGTGTTCACTGGCAATACCGATCTGGCTCGAGCCATTCGTCGCCCATTGGACAAACAGTATAAGTTTCTGAACGGTCAGATTGAGACCAAACTGTTGGTGTTTGGCGCAGCGGATGAGCGCTCGGCGCAACCTCAACCGAGTGCCATTCGTGGCCCGGTCGAAGCCTTTGCCAATCGTCTGAAAAAGAACATGAAAAACCTCGGCAAGTGGGCGAAACGCGAGAACGTACATTGCTATCGTCTCTACGATGCCGATATTCCGGAATACGCCGTAGCCGTCGACCGCTACGAGGATTGGTTGCACGTGCAGGAGTACGTGCCACCTAAGTCCATTGACCCGCAGGTTGCCGAGCGTCGCTTGCTGGACATTCTCTCTGTCCTTCCGGAAGTCACTGGCGTGTCAGCTGAGCAGATTGTTCTCAAGCGTCGGGAGCGTCAGAGCGGCAAGCGTCAGTATGAAAAGTACAATGACGATAAGCGCACGCTAACGGTTCGTGAAGGGCAGGTGCAGTTGCTGGTGAATCTGCGCGATTATCTGGATACCGGATTGTTCCTCGATCATCGCCCAACGCGTTTGCATCTGGCCAAACAAGCGGCAGGTAAGCGTTTCCTGAATCTGTTCTGTTATACCGCCACGGGCTCCGTACATGCGGCGGCTGCGGGGGCTCAATGCACGAGTGTGGACATGTCGCGCACCTACCTGAACTGGGGCCGCGATAACTTTGCCCTCAACGGCATGGACCCAGAGCAGCATGCCTTTGTGCAGGCGGACTGCCTGCAGTGGCTGAAAGACGATCATGGCCAGTACGACCTGATCTTCATGGACCCACCGACCTTCTCGAACTCGAAGCGCATGGAGGGCGTACTGGATATTCAGCGTGACCACGTTGAGTTGATTCATCTGGCCATGGCGCGTTTGGCACCGGGCGGTACCTTAGTGTTCTCGAACAACCTGCGGAAGTTTGCGCTGGACCGTGACGCACTGGCGGACTACTCCATCAAGGATGTGAGTGCGCGTTCGATTCCGAAAGACTTTGAGCGCCGCCAGAACATTCACGTGTGTTTTGAAATTAAGCACAACGGCTGACTCTCACAGGCGGGTTTGTTAGGCTGGTGGCTCCACCGGTTAAGGACAACCTGATGAACTCGCCTGATACTCCTGCGCACACTCAAACCTTACCCTTATCAGCCTCGTCAGCGGCACGACCAGTCTCGCTAGCAGAAGATGCTGCTCGTGCGGCCAGCCCACACAACGATCAGCTACGCACTCAGTGGCCCGACATCAAGAAAACACTGGAACAGGCGCAAGCATCGGCGGTGCATTGCACCATTGCGACGGTATCGCCAGATGGCATGCCTCACATCACGCCCGTCGGCACCGTGTTTCTGCGTGACGATCAGACGGGCTTTTTCTTCGATCACTACGCCGTTGCCTTAGGCGACAACATTGATCGCAATTCCAACGTCTGTGTTTGTGCTGTGAATGTCGGTCGCTGGTTCTGGCTACGTGCTTTAGTGACAGGCCAGTTTACTGCCACACCCGGGGTGCGCCTGTACGGTCAGGCGGGCCCGGCTAGATCCGCCACGGAGGACGAGCTAAAGCTCATTCATGACCGGGTGAAGGGTGCCTCCCGTCTTAAAGGGGCAAAACAGCTCTGGTCGGATTTCTCAGTGGTGCGTGATATTCAGTTTACGGACTTTAAGGCCGTCACGTATCCGATGATGATGGACAAGGTCTGGCCGAACCGTTCGTCGTGATGGCGTGAGCGGGGGTGTTCCCTTGTTCGGTCTTCGGGTGGCTTCTGTGATCTGCTTTTACGTCCTTGGCGTACAAAAATAAGTTGCACAATAAAGGTGCAGGATATTCGTGCTTGTTAATTTGTGGTGCGAAAATGACACCTAGTCACTCTCCCTTAGGTTGTCTTTCTGGAATCGATTGGTGCGTGGTGCTCTGATTTTGTGCGTATTTATCCTGATATTTGTCAAAGTTGACAATGTTGGTATGAAAACTGCTAGGGCCTTGATGCTCAAATGCAGAGTTGCCCGTTAATGGCGGACTCTGCTGTGTAAAAAGCACCGATAGAGTGCAAGCACAAACACTACCAATAACGACTAGAGGGTTTATCGTGGATATCACAGGTATCAACTCAGCCGTTGAGACGCTGATGTACAGCGCCAACACTATGTTTATTCTGCTCGGTGCCATCATGGTACTGGCCATGCACGCGGGTTTTGCCTTCCTTGAAGTAGGGACCGTGCGTCATAAAAACCAGGTTAACGCTCTGGTGAAAATCATTACCGATTTCGGCGTATCGACCATCGCCTACTTCTTTATCGGCTATCAGGTGGCTTACGGCATGGACTTCTTTGCCAGCGCTGCTGAACTGACCGAAAACAACGGTTACGAGCTGGTGAAGTTCTTCTTCCTGTTGACCTTTGCGGCGGCGATTCCAGCGATTGTGTCTGGCGGTATTGCGGAGCGTGCTAAGTTCTACCCGGTTCTGATTGCATCCGCGCTGACCGTTGCATTCGTTTACCCATTCTTCGAAGGCATCATCTGGAACGGCAACGCGGTATTTGGTTTTAGCCTGCAAGGCTGGTTAGAAGAAACCTACGGTGCTGGTTTCCACGATTTTGCTGGTTCTGTTGTAGTACACGGTGTGGGTGGTTGGATCGCGTTTGCTGCGGTTGTCCTGCTAGGTTCACGTAAAGGTCGTTACCGTGACGGTAAAGTGACTGCGTTTGCACCGTCCAATATTCCATGGCTGGCCATGGGTGCATGGATTCTGACCGTAGGTTGGTTCGGCTTCAACGTGATGTCTGCGCAAACCCTCGACGGTATCTCTGGCCTGGTAGCGGTTAACAGCCTGATGGCCATGGTTGGCGGTGTGGTTGTCGCTATGGTGGTTGGTCGTAACGACCCGGGTTTCATTCACAATGGTCCGCTGGCTGGTCTGGTGGCTGTGTGTGCCGGTTCTGACGTGCTGCATCCAATTGGCGCGCTGTTTGTTGGCGGCGTAGCAGGTGCCTTGTTTGTCTGGGTATTCACTCTGGCCCAGAACAAATTCCCTAAATTCGATGACGTTCTGGGCGTATGGCCTCTGCACGGCCTGTGCGGTGCGTGGGGCGGTATTGCGTGCGGTATCTTCGGTACAGAAGCCATGGGCGGTCTAGGTGGCGTTAGCCTGATGTCTCAGCTGATTGGTACGGTTGCGGGTATTGCTGTGGCTGTGATCGGTGGTTTCATTGTTTACGGTCTGGTGAAGGCTGTGTCGGGTATCCGTCTGAGCGAAGAAGAAGAGTTCAACGGTGCTGACCTGTCGATCCATAAGATCGGTTCAACCAACGACGATTAAGTTGGTTTAGAAGTACGATAAGAAACCCGCTTCGGCGGGTTTTTTTGTGCCTTGAATTGAACTATCGTCGTTTGGGTAGTCGGAAAACTACGATAAACGAGTATTGAGGTCGCTGGTTATGTCAGAAAACAAAGGATTGAAAGCAATTCAATCTGAACTCATTGTAGCGGAATTTGCTGCTTTAAAAGCTGAGATCTTAATGCGCGCGCGCTTCAGGTTTACCCTATCAACCATGGCTATTTTAGGGACTGGCGTGTTTCTGGGCTTGGAGTCCAAAGTCGAGAATTTTGGAGTAGCTCTTCTGTTGTATCCCGTATTGTTATTGTTTTTGGCGTCAGGTTGGCTGTATCAATTCAAAGCCAATTTGAATATCGGTCGTTATCTAGCCGATGTGTCTAAGAGTTATGGGGTGCCTGACTGGGAGAGTAGGCTAGTGGCATCTGCTGGCAGTAATCGGTTCAACTTGTTAGGGACTTTTTCGCAGGGTTGGCTTTTTATACTGCTTCAATGGATCTGTATCTTAATGTCACTAGATTACGATTTCGCAAGGACAGTGATAGAGGAGCATGATTTCCGCTTGGCGTTTTTGTTTTTCATTTCAATAGCGAGTAACGCCATGACGATTTATGTGGTTCTTGAAAATCATAAAGCAAAGCAAGGTCACATATAGCTGTTAGTAATCTCTTTTAAGAAATTGGGAAGTTCAGTCGATGCCTTCCCATATATTTTTGTTTCGAAGAGATTCACATTTTTAGAAGGCTCAAGATTGATTTCTACGGTATGCGCTCCGGACTCACGTGCTACTTCTACAAAGCCCGCAGCTGGGTAGACATGCCCAGAGGTGCCGATGCTGATGAACAGGTCGCATTGCTCTAACGCCTGATAGATGTCATCCATGTAAAGCGGCATTTCACCAAACCAGACGATGTGCGGGCGCAGTGTGGCTGTACTACAACAGTCGCACAGGCTTTTGTCGGTAATGGCATCTTCCTGATAGTGAATTTGATCCGTGTTGATACAACGCGACTTGCGTAATTCACCATGCATATGAAGCAGGTTGTCAGAACCTGCAGCACCATGCAGGTGATCAACATTCTGGGTCACGAGTAAAAACTCACCGGGAAACGACTTCTCAAACTCGGCCAGTGCGATATGAGCAGCGTTCGGGTGAACATCATGTAGCTGCGCGCGGCGTTCGTTATAAAAACGCTGTACCAGTGCAGGATTGCGGGCGAAGGCCTCTGGGGTCGCAACGTCTTCTAAACGGTGGTTTTCCCACAGGCCGTCGTTATCACGAAACGTGCGAATGCCAGATTCGGCAGAGATACCGGCACCAGTAAGCACGACGATCCGCTTGGGCGTCAGGGTGCTCACTGGATCAGTCATCAGGGAGTGTTCCCTGTGGCGTTGTTGGTAGGTTGTTGTATCGACGCCTGGTCGTTCTCAAAGTGGTCTGAGAAGAAGGCGCGAATTTCATCGGCGCGCTCCATGGCATCGCTGTATCCCAGATCGATCAGTGCCTTACAGAAGCCTTGTGAGAACAACAGATAACTGAGAATACCGGAGCCATTGTGGCTGGTGTTACCACTGCCACCCAGCGCCATGCGCAGGGCGCGTGGCACTTCGTCGGCGTGTTCACCGGCGATCTGGTCAATCGGGCGGCTTGGGTTAATCTCAAGAATCTCAATCGGTTTGAGTTTGATATCCGCGGCATCGAGCGCATCCTGAGGGATGTTGCCTAACGTGCGGTTGATACGACGCAGACGTTCGACGTCGGTTTCCATACTGTCGAGGAAGGCTGCGTTCAGCATGTGTCCCATGACCTTCGCAGGGCTAGGGTAGGCCGCTGGCGGTTTCACGTGATCCTTGCGTTTGTGGGCAATGCCCGAGACCCCGATGACCATGATTTTTTCGGCACCCAGGTGCAGCGCTGGACTGAGCGGCGCTAACTGTCGCACGGCGCCGTCTGCGTAATATTCGCCGTGCAGTTTCACGGCAGGAAAGATCATTGGAATGGCCGACGAAGCCATCAGGTGATCAAGGCTGATGCGCGTGCGCTTACCGATGCGACGATGACGTGACCAGTTGGTGATGCTGTAGTGGCCCTGAAAGAAGGCTACGGACTCACCAGTTTCGAGGCCAGAGCAGTTCACGGCCACGGCGTGCAGGGCGCCGTTATCAATGGCCCCCTGAATCTGATCAAACTTAATCGCTTCGCCCAGCAGTTCACGCAGGGGCGTGTTGTTGAGCAGAGAAACGGGGTCATTTTTAAAGCGACGACCAATGATGAGCGAGCGAACTATTCTCATCAGGCCATGCGATATTCCAAGGAAATCCGTGCGATAAATCTGGTCGGGCGTGAAGTGCATCCAGATTCGTTCGAGGTGTTTGATACCGATGCGGTAATTCTCGGCATAACTGGCTAAACCCACGCCGTTGATGGCGCCAGCCGAGGTGCCTGAGATGATATCGAATGGGTTGTAGTGTCCTTTGGGCAGAATCTTGTGGATCGCCTTCAGAACGCCCACCTGGTACGCGGCTCGGGCTCCTCCGCCAGAGAGGATTAACCCGGCTTTTTTAACTTCCAAGTCCGTTACTCTGTTTGTGATTCAGGTGCGAGTATAGTGCATAATGCCCGTCACTGTGATGACCTGAGGCTCAAAATGTTTACCGGAATCGTACAAACACGCCTGCCGTTGGCCGGGTTGGAAAAGAAAACCGACTTCGCCACCTTCACCTTTGAATTTGATGACGCATTACGCGATGGCTTGCAAATTGGAGCCTCGGTGGCGATCAATGGTACCTGCCTCACGGTGCGCACCATTGAAGGCTCGCGCGTCAGTTTTGATGCCATTGGTCAGACGCTGAAGGTGACCAATCTAGGCGCGCTGAAAGAAGGCAGTGTGGCCAATATTGAGCGTGCCGCTCGTTTTGGCGATGAGATTGGTGGCCATATGATTTCGGGGCACATCATGCAGCAGGTGGCGGTACTGGCGGTTGAGCCATCCGAAAACAATCTGGTGGTGTGGTTTGAGCGTCCAGAGAATCTGGCACCGTACCTGTTGGATAAAGGCTATGTGGCACTCAATGGCTGCAGTCTGACCATTGCCGAAGTCGAAGGCGGACGCTTCTCTGTGCACCTGATTCCGGAGACCCGCGATGTCACCACCTTTGGACTGGTGAAGGTTGGCGATCAGATTAATCTGGAAGTTGATCCGCACACACAGGCGGTGGTGGATACTGTGCAACGCCTGTTGGCTTCCGGCACGTTGGCAACAGGGCCGATAGCCTGACGGTTGCCCGTTGACAAGCGGCGAGAGTGTTCAGAAGGGTGGTGCTGCAAAGCAGCAGAAACGCTGACAGTGCAGGCGTAGCAGAACGCCCAAGGGCGTCTGCTATCGCTTAGGTGCTTACTTGCTACTGAGGAAGCGGATAATGTCCGCAGATTCGTACATCCATTCTTGCGAATCGCCATCTTCAATCAACAGACAAGGCACAGTGGTGCGACCGGTCGAGGCCTTCTGCTGCTTGGCAAATTCGGGGTTCTGCATCACGTTGCGTTTCTCAACATCTACCCGGATGTTTGGCAGCGCCATCAGCACACGCTGACAGAAAGGGCAGTAGTCGTGGTAATAAAGCGCGTATTTCATACAGAGATTTCCTGATAGCGAATCAATGATGGGTGAGTATATCGAACATTTGGTTTTGTTTCTTATTGCCGTGATTGCCAATTGGTTTTCGGCATTGGCAGGCGGTGGTGCAGGTTTAATCCAGTTGCCCATCCTGATTTTTATGGGCTTACCGTTTCCTCTGGCGTTGGCCACCCATAAGATTGCCACGGTGGCGCTGGGCCTTGGGGCCACCATGCGTCACCTGCGCGAAGGGCATCTGGATGTGCGTATTCTGTGGCTGATCTTTTTGTCCGGTGCTCCGGGTGTGGTCATTGGCGCTTTGTTTATTCTCGATGTGCCTGCGCGCACTGCCGAAATTGCCTTGGGCCTGCTGACTCTGGGGTTATCACTCTATTCCTGGATGCGCCCGGAATTTGGACTTACGTACGAGCCGAAGCACCGCGATTTGCCGGGGTATGTTCTGGGTGCCCTTGGATTATTTGTGATTGGCTTTGCCAACGGTGCACTGTCGGCGGGCTCCGGCCTGTTTGTGACTTTGTGGTTGGTGTACTGGTTTGGCCTGAATTACAAGCTGGCTGTGGCGCAGACCCTGGTGGCGGTGGGGTTAGGCTGGAATGGCACCGGTGCCATCACCATGGGCGTATTCGCGGACGTGCGTTGGGACTGGATCCCGGCGCTGATCGCCGGGTCTTTGTTAGGGGGCTATTTGGGCGCTCATACGTCGATTCAGTCTGGCAACTTGGTGATCAAGCGTCTGTATGAAGGCGTCACCCTATGCGTGGGGTTGGCCTTACTCTGGGGATGAGTCAGCCAGCTTGGGCTGGAGGGAGGGGCCTTGTTCTGGTTTTCGCCCTCGTCCCCATCCTCGATATAGAAGACTGAGCATCAACCCCCACAGCAGGTAGGTTAAGTAGCTCGCTGGTCCTGTTTGATCAGAGCCAGCTGGCATACCCATCATGGCACCAGCCGCGGTGTCATCTTCAGTGCTATTGCTCAGACTGACCAACTGTACGTCCAAGGCTTCTTGCTGGAACGCGGCGTTCAGGCCGATGGTAATCGGTGGCACGGCGCTGTGTTCGACGGTCAGGGTTTCTGGTACCGCAGTCTGGAAGGAATAGCCCCATTCGTAGGCCACCCGGGTGTTGCTCAGGCGCCGGATCATAGGTTCGATGCGCTGCCCGTCATTAAGACCGATGCTCAGGCTGGGCAGCTCATTGTCAAAGGTAAAGCCGGTCGCGAAAATCGTGCCGCTGATACGGTATTCAAATTCAGCTCCTTCGAGTCGGACGTCCAGTTCGGTGACATCGCTGTCGAGAGTCATGGCCAGGGTGTCGTATCCCTCAACGGTAATCAGAATATCCGTCGTCAGCTCAGGCAATGACAGAGTAATGTTGCCGTCGGCATTGCTGCGATACTCGGTGTCGAGTCCCCATGGCAGGCGGCGACTGTCGGTTAAGGTGAGCAAGGCATCGGGGATGGGCATCATAAACTCATCGCGAATAGTCAGGCTGACCCAGCGTCGCGCGACCGTATCGATACTCAGCACCGAGTCCGGCACGTTACTGACCTGCGCGGTAATGTTGCTGGCTTGCACATTGCCCGTGCCCACGCTTAACGGTGTATTCAGATAGGCACTGGCCAGATGAAAGGTGCTTGGGTCGGCATTCGCCTGAGTCTCCGTCAGTGCATTGCCGATGTCGTCGACAAACGACAGGCTGGTATCGGCACTCAGGGTCACCCAGGCCCCTGCGGGAGCGCCCTCGATAAAGACCTGCGCACTTTGTGTATTCTCCAGCAGAGGATCGACATCGGTGGATAACCGCAGCGGGCGATCAATGTAAAAGACCGCACTGCCACCCTCGCCATCACTCAAGTCGAGGCGATAACGGCCAGCGAAGGCGCCAGAGTCTGGCATTACCAACTGGCTGTTCAGTAACAGGTCAGGACGCTGCATGCCGTTGTAGTAGACCGTCAGGGTGTAAGCACCATCACCGCCCGCGGGCAGCAGAGGAATATCGTCCAGCGGGCCCGCGAACAGATCGCCATCGTTGAGCAGCACATTGCCAATGGCCAGAGTCAGTGGGTCATATACCTCAGGGTCACTGAGGGTGACGTTGAACTGTACGGTGCTGGTAATGGCGCCGTCGGATACCACGGCGGTGACCAGAGTATTGGCAGCATTGGTAGTCGCTGGTGTCAGGGTTAACTGATCGCCCGTGACGTCGACGGTGACCACTGAGGTATCGGCGGAGCTGGCCGAGAAGGTTAACGGATCGCCATCCAGGTCACTGGCAACCAGAGTGATGTCGAGCGTCGAATCCCAGGGCAGCGTTTGGTTATTGATGGCGCTCAGTACCGGGGCATCGTTTACGTTGTTGACGGTGACAGTCACGGTTTCCGCATCGGTGACCGTGCCATCACTGACGGACACGGTAACGGTACCGCTGCCATTGAAGTTGGGGATGGGGCGCAAGGTCAACTGAGTGCCAGAGAACTGAGCCCCCAGTGCCTCGGAGGAGGCATCCAGAGAAAATACCAAGGCATCCTGATCGACGTCGGTCGCGCTTAAGCTGAGCGAGAGCACACCGTCTTCATTCATGCTCTGGCTGCCGATGGGGGTCAGTACCGGAGCATCGTTGACCGGAGTCACCGTCACGGTGAAGCTGGTTTGGTCGCTGTCCGTACCATCGGACACGCTAACCGTCACTGTGCTACTGCCGTGATAATTCGGCTCCGGAGTGAGGGTGAGTTGGTCGCCGCTTAACTGTGCATTGAGTACGGCATCGGCACTGTCCAGTTGATACGTCAGCGGGTCGTTGTCGGCATCGCTGGCACTGAGGGTAACGGTCAGGCTGGTGTCTTCCGCCAGTGACTGACTGCCAACCGCGCTCAGGCTGGGCGGATTATTCGGAACCAGCGCCTCGTTGTACAGCCAACCAATATCAACCAGGGCTTGTTCGGATAATCCCGGCGTGGCGATAAACGTGGTGTAGGTGGGCTCCATCAGTTCATCTGGGCTCAGGGCTTCGTCAAAGTGAGAGACGGAAGAGCCGGGTTCATAGCTACTGGGCGCGTACATGCGGATTTGGTTGTTGGTGGTGCCGGTACTGTAATTGGCGGCGAGGGCGTTGGCCTCTGAGCCGTTCCAAACGAGGTTGCTGGTGGATTGCATCACGCTCGCCCGGCTGCCACTGCTGAGGTTGGTAAGAAGCTGTCCCGAGGCGGCATCCTTGAGTTGACGGGTGTAGGGATCAAAGGCTTCCTCAAAGCCGCTGAAACTGCTCCAGCCGGCACTGCTCTCACCGTTAGATTGCAGATACGACAAAAACCCCATGCCGTGTATTAACTCGTGCATGACGACGGAAAGTAGTGAGTTGTCGTTGCCAGAGGGGGCGTCGTATCCGTAATGCCAGTTGGTGTTAAACAGGCAGTTGTCGTTGTTATCGATGTTGGAATTGAACTGGGCCGAGATTTCGACGTAATTAGGATCGGCATCGGCACCCTGTTGCTGATTGAACAGGGCATGGGGAGTGATGCTGCGCGCGTTGTAATCAAACTCGACGACTTCAGGGCCCGCCTGACCAAGAACGCCGCTGCCAGACGAACAGAACAAAGGGTCAAAGGTCGCGGCGACGCGCACCACGACGTCAATCTGTAAGCGTTGATTGAGAATGTCGGCGGCTTGCTGAAACACGTTGAGACGCTGTTGGCCCAATGTCGTGCCGGGATTGCCGCCAATGGCAGCGACCGGCGTGGTGTCGTTAAACCCTTCACCGGCACCGTCGTTATTGACGATCACAATATTGCCCCAGGCCAGGGGGGCAGAGAACAAGAGCACAGCAGCAAGATACTTCATGGCGGCAACCTACAGACGTCTGTCATTACAGGTTAGCCAGCCTCACCTTGCACACCAGCCGCTTTCAGTAACCTCGTGTAAGGTTATTCGGTCACTTTGTGTGAGTGTGACCTGAGCCACGAAACACGTGGCTCTGACGTCGGCGTAGAGTCAGCAACCGGTGCGCACTAAGTAAGCAGAGCAACCACATGACCATGGCATAGCTTACGGAGAGTGCTCCGGCAGCAGACTCACTGAGCTCAGGGGCGGTGGGCTCTTGTCCCTCTCCGTCGTCTGTATTGTCTGTGCCGCTGGTCCCGTCGTTATCCGGAGTCTCTGGTTCAGTCTCTTGCTCAGCGGGTTCGGGAGGATGTTGAGCCCACAGATAGGCAGTTTTTTCTTCCGATCCTGCGCGTGGATTCAGCTCGATTCGATACTCATCAATGCGAGGATGGTTGATCACGATGGCCGTGGGCACATCGCCCCGGCCATCCCACTGCCAATTGACCATGATGCGTTTGAATGCATTGGATGCGGTGCTGTCATTAATGATGGCCGACAGCGAGATCGCTTGGCGGCTGGTATCTTCAAATTCAACGGCCAACTGAGGTAGCGTGGTATCAAAGTCAAAGTCGTTGGCATTGACCGTAATCTGTAACTCGTACACGTCGGGGCGGGCTTGCAACGTCAGGACGGTTTCGTGCGACGTGTCGTTCACCATGAGAGTGTTTTGCACTGGGAAGTAATCCGGGTGCTCGATCAATACCCCGATGTCGCTGGCTGGTACGGCCAGATTGATTTGTCCCTGAGCATCTGTGGCTTGCTGTTGCTCAATATCCCATCCGGAGAGATTGTTGTTCGACAGCAAAACATCGATGTCCGCTAATGGATTCTGCTGCTCATCCTGAAGCGTGAGTACATGTTCGATCCCGGCCTCTGCCCGGGCGCTTAGCCAGACATCGTCATAGCCTGCGATAACGATCATCACCGAAGCATAGGTACTGTCAGTACCTATGCCGAGCTCCGTCAGATTCTGATTGGCCGGTGTGTCATTCGCTGCAACCGGAATGGCACCGCCATTGGTCGGATTAAAGACCAGCTCGTCGTATGAAATCGACTGCACATCAATCAGCTCGCCGGCAGGCAGCCCTCGTACCTGAATGCGTGCTTTATCACTGCCAATCAGCAGTGGGGCAGTATCAATCGAGATCTCTGGTTTTCGAATGATGGAGTAGATCAGTGGCGAGACGACATCGTCCGGTGCCGTGGCGATGATGTCGTATTGCCCAGCAAACGGTCCGGTTGAAGGCACGTTGAGTGTTACTTGATTGCTTTCGCTCAGATTCAATAAATCATCGCGAACGTCATCCTGATACCTGACAGAAAAATCCCAGTCTCCAATACGTTCATAGATACGTACGGTGAATGGTCGGTTGGTATGCTGGGTCGCGGCCGGAAGTGTCTGGCCATTGCTGACCAGTTCACCGTCAATATAGGCGGAGAGCACAGGCAGTGGCTGGCCACCAATAACAGTCACATAAAAATCGCGAGTCGCTGTGTGATCATCGTCTTGCACCGTCACGGTAATACGCACCGGGCCGTTGTAACCGTGAGGTGACGTCAACTGAATGACACCGTCGACGAGGGTAGCCTGGACTTGTTTCGGCAAGTGACTGGTCACAGAGAGGAC
>Ga0181594_10001370_pt1 | contig 22635 bp, 20 predicted proteins | sample 071ome_18_FD_145603 | JGI IMG/M metagenome (GOLD analysis project Ga0181594, IMG submission 145603) | Coastal salt marsh microbial communities from the Groves Creek Marsh, Skidaway Island, Georgia - 071413BT metaG (spades assembly) | ecosystem: Environmental > Aquatic > Marine > Intertidal zone... | reverse complement strand
CGATCAGAAGTATTTTCATCGGATTATCCTTCCGGTGGATGGCGGGCAGGATGGCTTGCCCACGGCGCAATATGGCATAAGATTGAACTGTTGAGAAAGGGGTCCGGCCCATGCAAGAAGACAGTTCCGAGGCGACTGGTGGTCAGGCGACAGAGACCGGCTCCAACGCGCCGCCCTTCCTGACCGTCACCGAGCTTGCGCAGCGGCTGAAGGCGACGGTTGAAAGCCAGTTCGACTTCGTGCGGATCAGGGCCGAAATCTCGCGCCCGACACGCGCGGCCTCCGGCCATCTCTATTTCACCCTGAAGGATGAGAGGAACACGCTTGACGGTGTCTGCTGGAAAACGGTCGCCGGGTCGCTTGGCGTGCAGCCCGAGGAAGGGCTGGAGGTGATTGTCACCGGCAAGCTGACAATCTATGGCGGGCGCTCGAAATACCAGATTGTCGTGCAGACGATGGAAATGGCCGGCGAAGGCGCGATGCTGAAGCAGCTTGAGGAGCGCCGCCGCCGTCTTGCCGCCGAGGGGCTGTTCGACGCTGAACGCAAACGGCCGATCCCGCGCATGCCGGCGGTGATCGGCGTTGTGACAAGCCCGACCGGCGCCGTCATTCGCGATATCCTGCACCGTCTCACTGACCGGTTCGGGGTGCGGGTGCTGGTCTGGGGAACGCTTGTCCAGGGGCCGGATGCGGCCGGCCAGGTGGCGCGCGCCATTCGCGGCTTCGATTCGATGCCGCCGAATGGGCCAGCGCATGGTGATCTGCCGCGACCGGATCTTGTGATCGTCGCGCGCGGCGGCGGCTCGCTGGAAGATCTATGGGCCTTCAATGAGGAAGAGGTGGTGCGCGCGGTGGCGGAGTGCCGGATCCCGCTGATCTCGGCCATTGGTCATGAAACCGACACCACGCTGATTGATTTTGCTGCTGACCAGCGCGCGCCAACACCGACCGCCGCGGCTGAGATGGCGGTGCCGGTGCGGGCCGATCTGCTGTTGCGCATCGCCGATATCGAGGCACGGGTGCGCAGCGGCATTGCGCAGCGCCTTGAGCGGGCAACGCAGGCACTTCGTGCCGCCGAACGCGGCCTTCTCAACCCGGCAGAGATGGTCGAGCGGCGCGCGCAGGCGGTCGACCTTGCCGTTGCCGGGCTTGAGCGAGGATTGCAGCAGCGGCTGTCGGCGGCGGCGCTGCGGCTGACCGACCTCGGCGCGCGGCTCCGCCCGCCCGAACGGCGCTTTGCCGAGGTGTCTGCCGAGCTTGGCACGCTTGGCGCGCGGCTCGACCATGCGATGGGCCTGGCGCTTGACAGGCAGGGCGCGGCACTTGACCAGACCGGCAGGTTGCTGGAGGCGAACTCGTTCCAGCGCGTCCTCGAGCGTGGCTTCGCCCTTGTCACCGGCGGCGACGGGACACCGGTGAAACGCGCTGCCGAGGCACCTGCCGGTGCGGAGGTCCAGCTGCGCTTTGCCGATGGCAACAGGGCGGCGCGCCTTGATCCCGAGACCGCAGTGGCTGCAAGGCCGGCGAAACCGGCACGTGCCCGCAAGCCGTCCTCAAAGCCGTCTTCAAAGCCGTCCGACGATCCACAGGACAGCCTGTTCTGAATCCCCCGCCCTGTCCTGTCGCGAGGTCAGGAGGGCGGCTGGATGTTCTTTCCCCAGCGCCGGTGTGGCCAGAACCATTGTTCAGGTGTTTCCCTGATCCAGCCTTCTATGGTGCGATTGATCTCGGTCGCCATGGCCAGTACCGACCCATCATCATCCTGGCCGGGAAGCGCGAGTGGCGGCGAGATCGAGACCCTGAAGCGGCATCCCGACAGCCGTATTGTGCGCATATAGATCAGCGGCACCTGTTTCCTGATCGCCAGTTTCACATGGCTGATCGAGGTCTGCGCCGGATGCCCGAAGAACGGAACCGCCATGCCCTCGCGAAGCTGCTGGTCGACAAGAAGGCACATCACCTGTCCCTTGCGCAGCGTGCTGACCATGCCAAGCGCCGCCTCGCGCCCCTTGCGGTATATGTCGCCGCCATAATTGGCCTGACGCCGTGCCAGAAGCCAGGCAAGAAGCTGGTTGTTCAGCGGCCGGTAGATGGCCGCCACCTTGTGGCCTTCCTTCAGCGCGGCGTAGGGGCCAAGTTCCCAATTGCCGATATGCGCGCCGACAAGAATGGCCCCGCCATCAAGGCCGCGCAGATTTTCCAGCCCCTCGAATTCGATCCGGCCAAGCCCGACCATCCGGTGGATATGCGGAAACTCGCCAATAACACGTCCAAGGTTCCACCACATGCCGGACAGCACACGCCGCCGCTTGGCCTCTGCCATGTCGGGCAAGGCCAGCTTCATATTGCGCGCGGCGCGGCCATGCCAGGGGGTCAGCGGGCCGATCAGCGCGAACAATCCCCCCATTGCCGCGCTGGCGACGGGCAGGGGGAGCAACCGCGCGGCGCCGAAGATCAGCACGACAAGCGCGGCTTCAAGCGGCCAGATGAAGATCCGGCGGACATTGCGGACAAGCGCCCGCCCCCATTCGGTGTCGCGCAGACTAGCCATCGGCGGGGTTTCCATGGCCGGCGGCAGCCAGCCGTGCCGCGACGGCGTCGAGAAATCCGGTCTCCTCATCCATATCCACACTGACCGGCAGCATGGCGATGCGGGCCCGCCAGTCGGCAGGAAGCCGCATCCAGTCCTTCTGCGTGGTGATCATCTCGGCACCATGGCGTTGCGCGTCCTCCTGAATCTGCGCAAGGTCCTGCTGCGAATAGGGGTGATGGTCGGCGAAGGACAGTTTTTTCGCGATCTGGCCGCCAAGCGCCTCGATGCCGGCAAAGAAGCGCGCCGGCCTGGCGATACCGGCAAAGGCCAGCAACGGCGTGTCGGCAAGTGCCTCGATGATGCTGGCTTCGGGGCGCAAGGCGGCGTCAAAGACCGGCAGTTTGCTGGCGATACGGGTCCGCAGGGCGGTCTCGTCACCGCCATTGATCACCGCGATGTCAAGCTGGTCCAGCCCGCTGGCAAAAGGGGTGCGAAGTGGTCCTGCCGGGATCAGCCAGCCATTGCCGATCCCGCTACCGCCGTCAAACACCCCGATTGTCAGCGTGCGCTGCAACGTCGGGTTCTGCATCCCGTCATCCATGATGATGACATCATGGGTTCGGCTGGAGGCGATGGCGCGCGCACCGGCGGCGCGGTCGCGCGCCACCATCACCGCCCGCCCGTCGGCCAGCATCAGCGGTTCATCACCGCAAAGGCCGGCATCATGGGCGGCCGGATCAACCCAGAGCGGGCCGGTGGCACTGCCTCCATAGCCGCGGGTGAGGATGGCCGGTCGCCATCCGCGCTCACTCATGCGATCGGCAAGCCAGCCGACAAGCGGCGTCTTTCCTGTTCCCCCCGCCGTCAGATTGCCGACGCAGACCACCGGAATGGCCGATTTGTACGGGCGCGCTGTCGCCTGTTTCAACGCGCCACCCGCCCGCCACAGCAGTGTCAGTGGCAGCAGGGCGATGGCTGCGGTGCCGCGATGGCTCCAGAATGCCGGCGTTTTCATCATCATGTGCTGCCCGCCCTGTCAATCAGTTCAAGGCAGGAGTCTGCCGCGAATTCGGGTCGCTTTCCAGTTTGCGCCGCATAATCGCGCGCCGCCTGCGCGATCTGCGCCAGCTGGCCGTCATCATCTGTGATCTGCCGGACCGCCGCCGCGAGGCCGTCCGCGTCGGTGATCTCGCGGACCACACCGGCTGCGGACAGGCCGGCAAATTCAGCCCGATTCTTGTGGATATGCGGCCCGGTCATGATGGGCCGCCCATGCGCCGCCGGTTCGACCGGGTTGTGGCCGCCAAGCGGCTCCAGCGAGCCGCCGAGAAAGACAATATCGGCGACGCTGAACAGGCTGTCCATCTCGCCAAGCGTATCGGCGATATATAATCTGTCATCGGGTGTCGGCGGTGCGCCCATGCCGCGCCGCGCCGCGCTGAATCCGGCCGCTGCGCATTGTGATGCCACCGCGCCGCCGCGGTCCGGATGGCGCGGGGCGATGATGGTGAACCAGCCGTCACCAAGCGCTGCGGCGGCCTCAATGACCGTGCCGTCCTCGCCTTCATGCGTCGAGGCGGCGAGAAGGATCCGTCTGCCGCCGGCGGCCTGTCGCAGCATCGTCACCAGCCGGCTGTCAATCTTGCCCCGCGCGGCTGGTAGCTTCAACGATCCACCGATATGCACATTTTGCGGGTTTTTGCCAAGTTTGCCAAACCTGTCAGCCTGCTCCGCATCAACAGCCAGCACCAGGTCAGGCGCGCTGAAGACGGCGCTGGCGAGGGCGTTCTGGCGCTGCCAGCGGGTGAAGGCACGGTCCGAGAGTTGCGCCGAGACAAGGGCCACCGGCACGCCTGTATTTGCGGTGCGGGTGATCAGGTTGGGCCAGAAATCGGATTCGAGGAACAGCGCCATCCGCGGCCGCGCATGTCGCAGGAAACCATCAACCATATCGGGGTGATCAAGCGGCTGATAGAGATGGGTCAGGCCGAGTTCGGGCGGTTGCGCGGCGATGCGCGCGGCCGCGGTGACCGTATTGGTGGTCACCAGAAGCGGTATTTCCGGCCGCCGCAGATGGAGTGCCCGCGCCAGAGCCACCGCGCCGACACTCTCGCCGACACTGACCGCATGAATCCAGATTGGCGAGACCGGCAGGTCGGCCCGTCCCTCGAGCCGGCCATAGCGCTCGGCAAGCCGTAACCGGTCTTCCTTGCCGGTGGCGGCGCGCCGTTTCAGAATGAAGGGCAGGGCCGGACGCGCCAGCCGCCACATCAGATTGTAGGATGCCGGCAGGGTCATGCTGGGCTGTCCGGCAGGCCGGCGAGCCGGTCGGCCGTCCGTGCGGTGTCATTCATCGCGGCTTCGAGGTGCTGCCGGAGTGTCTCCATGGTGTCACGATCACCATTTTCCGGCGCATCGATCGGGTCACCAATGACGAGAACGCCGCGTGACAGCGGCTTTGGAATGCGCATCCCGTCCCACCCCGGGGCGCGCCAGCACCTGTCCGTCGCCCAGGCCACCGGCACGATGGGCTTGCCGGAAAGATGCGCCAGCGCCACCGGCCCCATCGCCGCCATGCGCGCCGGGCCGCGCGGCCCGTCCGGGGTGATGGTGGCAATACGGCCCCGGTCAAGGACACGCTTCAGCCCGCGAAGCCCCGACAGCGCGTTGCGGTTCGAGCTTCCCCAGACCGTCCTGACGCCAAGATGATTGACCGTATGCGCCAGCATCCGGCCATCGGGATGTGGTGACTGCAAGGCCGTCATGGCATGCCGCCGTGGCCACAGCCAGGGCATCGACAGAATATGCTCATGCCAGAAGACAAGGATAAAGCCGTCATGATCTGCCAGCAGGGCGCGCAACCCGGCCGGGTTGTCGGTTCGCCAGCGCACGGTGATCATCAGGCCGGCAACAATGATGGCGGCGATCCAGCTGAGGCAGAACAGGCCGATCTTGGTTCGTATCAAACGCTTCAGCATAACGGGTCTGGCTGGTCCGGAAACAAATGCTGCCGGCGGGTTGAATAACATGCATGTCATGGGTCCAGACTCAGGTGCGGTATCGCGATGGCTCGGCGACGATAACGGGTACCTGATCTGATTACGGTTTCCCCAAGCCAGCCTTGCGGTTATAACCGGCATGCCGGTGTCCGTCCAGTTGACAGGGTGGATCATCGCCGGCGGCCTCATTCCGCAACCCCACCAGGGCCTCATTATCATGGCGTTGCAGCACGACCTTCTGGCGGATACGCATGGCAAGCGCCCCCGTCTTCTTATCGTTCAGCCGCTTGTCGGGATTGGCGATATGGTATGGCACAAGCCATGGATCGATCATCTGGCGGCGTATTTCGATGTGATTCTGGCCTGCAAGCCGACAGCAAAGGCCCCCATCCTTTTCAGTGGCACCGACGGGATCACCGGCTGGGTCGCCATCGAACGTTCGCTTCGCGGCAAGACGGGCCCGCATGACGGGCCGCTCGGCCTGCTGCGGCTCGCCGCCGCCTTCCGGGCCAGCAAGGCAGACCATGTCCTGATCATGCATCACAGCGCCACCTACGCGCTGGCGGCGCGGTTTGCCGGCATCCGGAATCGCTGGGGCTATGGCATCGGTGGTGGTCGGCGGTGGCTGAATTGTGGTGCCTGTCTGGGGCGTGAGGCACGCTATGAACACCCGACCCGCAAGCTTGCCCGCTTCGCGGCAATGAACGGATTTGGTCTTGCCAGCCCGATCTGGCGCATGCCGCCAACCGATGTGGCGCAGCACGCCGCTGACAGCTGGTGCGATGATCTTGGCATTCCGGCGTTCGGCGCCGCCGGAACTGGGCTTCGCGACATGATGGTCATGGGTGTCGGCGCGATGGATGATGAACGCAAATGGCCACCGGCCCAATTTGCGGCGCTGGCCGCACGCCTTGCGGACCATTCGCCAAACACACGCATTCTGGTCATGGGCGCGCCGTCGGAACAGCCGATTATCGATGCCGTGCTGGCCGATCCGGCGGCGCCTGCCGGCCTGATCCCGAATACGGCGCCGCTGGATGAGGCGATTGCGCTGATCAATGCGGCACGGCTTTATGTCGGCAATGACACCAGCCTGTTGAACATCGCCGCCGCCTGTGGCCGGCCGGCGGCCGGGATTTTTGCGCAATCGACTCCCTTGGATTATAGTGATGCCATCATACCGATAGCCGAGCCTGACGGCAGGTTCGGTGAACCCGGGGCCATTGCCCGCATCAGCGCGGCGCAGGCCTTTGATGTCGTTGCCACCGAGCTGGACCGCCAGCTGGCGGCGGGAAATTAATGTTGGCCTTGCTGCGGCACGGCAGAACAGGATCGTTTTCTTGACGACTTCCGCCAATTCCACCTCACCGGACAGCCGCGCCATCCTGCGTCGGCTGTGGCGCGGATGGGTGCGCCCCTATCTTGGACGGCTGCTGGTCGCTTTCGCGCTGATGGCGGTGGTCGCCGGCTCGGCCTCGGCATATCCGCTGCTGACCCGCTATATCTTCAACGCGCTGGCCGATGGCCGCGCCGCCGAAGTGATCTGGCTCGCCCCGCCGGCGATCATCCTGCTGGCGCTGGTCAAGGGGCTGGCGCTGTTCGCGCAGACGGTGCAGGTCAACGCGCTGGCACTGCGCGTTACCACCGACCTGCAGAAAGACATGGCACGGACGTTGATCGAGGCCGATCTGGCAGTGCTGTCGCGTGAGCCGGCGGGCGCCTTCATGTCGCGGATCATGAATGATTTGAACCTTGTTCGCGAGGCCGCGGTGCGGCTTGCCAACAATCTGGTGCGCGATGTGCTGACGGTGATCGTGCTGATTGGCGCGATGCTGTGGCTGGACTGGCTGATGGCGATCATCGTGCTGCTTGTCTATCCGCTGGCGATGCAGCCGATCATTCGCATCGGCACCCGCCAGCGGCGGGCCTCGGGCAATCTTCAGGAACATATGGAGGATGTGACCTCGCTGCTTGCCGAAACGCTGCAGGGCGCGCGGATGGTCAAGGCCTACCAGATGGAGGCTGCCGAGACCACACGGACGAAAACGGCCTTTGACGGGCTCTATGCGCGGCTTGTCGGGCTGCTGACGGGACGCGCCAAGATTGACCCGATCCTCGAGGTGGTTGGCGGCGTTGCCGTCGGCGGTGTGGTCGCGCTGGCCGGCTGGCGGGTGGCGAATGGCCTGCTTCAGGTCGGCGATGTGATTGCCTTTATCACCACGCTGATCCTGCTGGTGCAGCCGGTTCGTGGCATCGGCACGCTGAACGCCGTGACGCAGGAGGCGCTTGCCGCCGCCGAACGCGTGCTGGCGCTTCTGGACCGGCCGCGGCTTGTCGCCGACCGGCCGGGCGCGACCGACCTTGGCGAGGCGGCGGGTGAGGTCAGCTTTGACGGCGTCGGTTTTACCTATGATACCGGCGCGCAGGATGGCCCGCCAGCGCTCGCCGGGGTGAGTTTCACCGCCCGCCGCGGCGAGACCTTGGCCCTTGTCGGGCCAAGCGGTGCCGGCAAGAGTTCGGTGATCAATTTGCTGCCGCGATTCTTCGACCGGACCGCCGGCACCATCACCATCGACGGCACCGACATCGCCGCGGTGACGCTGGACAGCCTGCGCCGCAATGTGGCGCTGGTCAGCCAGGACGCCGTGCTGTTCGATGATACGATCGCCGCCAATATCGGATTTGGCCGTGCCGGTGCGACGCGCGCCGAGATTGAGGCGGCGGCGCGGGCGGCGGCGGCGCATGATTTCATCATGACGCTCGATAATGGTTATGAGACGCCGGTCGGCGCCATGGGGAACCGACTCTCCGGCGGTCAGCGGCAACGTATCTCGATTGCCCGCGCGATGTTGAAGGACGCGCCGATCCTGCTTCTTGACGAGGCCACAGCGGCGCTTGATGCCGGGTCCGAACAGCAGGTCCAGGCCGCGCTGGCGCGCCTGCAATCGGGCCGGACGACGCTTGTCGTGGCGCACCGGCTGTCGACAATCCGTGATGCCGACAGGATTCTCGTGATGGAGGATGGCACCATCGTCGAGCAGGGGACGCATGATGAATTGCTGGCGGCTGACGGGCTCTATGCGCGGCTGTGCCGCTTGCAGTCGCTTGGCGGCCGGGCGGAGGGGTAATTCCGGCTATTCACGCCGCAAGATGCTGTCGGTCAGGCGCACCGCCCATCCTTTGGCCTGGAACCGCCGCGTCACCTCGTCCGGATCATAGACATTGTCGACCCAGTCGAAAAACGCCATCCCCTGATCCTCATAGGGGGCGTAGGCCGCGAAGAAGGAGTCCAGAAGGCCGGTCTTGGCCTGTCTGACATGGCCGTATTTCCAGGCAAGCTGCGCCGCTGCCTCGCGGACCGGGCGCTCCTCGACAATCAGCAGATACAGCGCCGACATCAGCCCGGCGCGGTCGGCGCCGGATTTGCAATGCATCAGCGCCGGAAGCCGCGCTTCGGCAAACAGATGCCTCGCGGCGTGAAGCATGGCCTTGTCGGGGGCGGCGCGGGACCGCGCGGTGAAATCAAGCAGGGTGATCCCGGCAGCCTTGCAGGCTTCGGCTTCCAGCTGCCAGCCACCATCGCCTCGCGGGCCGCGAAGATTGATCACGGTGCGGATGCCGGCCGCGCCGGCGGCGTGGATTCGCGACGGCCCAGGCTGGTTCGACCGGTACATGCCGGGCGCAACAAGATGATGGTTGTGCCACCAGATCCGCAGAAATCCGTGATCCTTGAAAATCAGCTCCATCCAGTCGCGCATGCCGCGGCGCGCGCCCGGCGGGGCGGCAAAACTCATGATCCGGCCACCATCATGCCCTCGACACGAAGCGACGGTGCGGCAGTACTGCGTCGCATGTCGATATCATCGGCGCGGGTGATCGCCATGAACATGTCCTTCAGGTTGCCGGCGATGGTCGCCTCGGCAACAGGATAGGTCACCTTGCCGTTGCTGATCCAGAATCCGCCGGCACCGCGGCTGTAATCGCCGGTGATCATGTCAACCGAACTTCCCATCATTTCGGTGACAAGAAAGCCTTCCTCGATATCGGCAATCAGATCGTCAAAGCTCATATCGCCATTCTCGAGGTAAAAATTGCTGCTCCCCGGCGCCGGTGCGCTTCCCATGCCGCGCGCCGCCTGTCCGGTCGGTGTGAGGCCGAGCTTGGTGGCCGAGGCGATATCGAGGAACCAGCTTTTCAGCACCCCGTCCTCGACCATGGCGCGGCGGCTCACCGGCAGGCCTTCGCCGTCGAACAGCCTTGTCGCCATGCCGCGCGGGCGCAGCGGATCATCGATGAAGGTCAGGCCGGTGCTGGTGACCTGATCGCCCATGCTGTCCTTCAGGAAGCTGGTGCCACGCGCGATCGACGCGCCATTGATCGCACCGGCAAGGGTGCCGACAAGCGATCCCGCCACGCGCTGGTGATAGACAACCGGGAACTGGCCGGTCTGCGGCTTGCGCGGGCCGAGGCGGGCGAGGGTGCGCGTGGCGGCGCTGGCACCGACATCTGCGGCCGGGTCCAGATCCTCGCCGAAGACGGCGGCAGTGTAATCATAATCGCGCTCCATCGCGCCATCCCTTTCGGCGATGACGACGGCAGAAATGCCCTGCGATGAACGGCGGTAATCGGCGCTGAAGCCGTTTGTGGTGGCGATCATCACATGGGTGACGCCATGGCTTGCCGACCCGCCATCAGAATTGGTGATGCCCTCGACCGCCAGCGCGGCCGCCTCGGCCGCCATGGCGGTTTCGGTCAGATGTTCGACCGTCGGCACGTTCGGGTCGTAGATTTCGACCTGTGGGATTTCGGAGGCGATCTCGCCGGCGGCGGCAAGCCTGACATAGGGATCTTCCGGCGCCACCTTCGCCATCGCCACGGCGCGCGCCGCCAGCGTGCGTATGGTCTCGCTGTCAAGCTGGCTTGTCGAGACCGAGGCGTTACGCTGGCCGACAAAGACCCGCAGGGCGGCCTCGACCTCCTCTGACCGCTCGCTTGATTCAACCTTGCCAAGCCGCACCGAAACGGAGGTGCCTTCGCTGCGGGCGACGCCGGCGTCTGCCCCGTCGGCGCCGGCAGACCGCGCGGCGTCGAGGAGTTCGGAAATCAGTTGTTCATCAACAGTGCTCATAACGCTTCCCAGATATAGGGTGAGGGGCGGCGTTTCAACCACGTCGCTGCCACAATAACCATCCTTATAGCCGTCCTTGCAAGAGGCGGCCATTCCGTTTATGACACCGCGATGACCTATCGCATCTTCATCGATGGCGGGGCCGGTACGACCGGCCTGCAGGTGCATGACCGGCTGGCGGCGCATCCGCTTGTCGAGCCTGTGGTGCTGGATGACGCGCGGCGCAAGGATGCCGGCGCGCGGCGTGTGATGATGGGTGACTGCGATCTGACGATCCTGTGTCTTCCCGATGATTCGGCGCGTGAGTCAGCCGCCATGGCGGCCGAGATCGGCGCGCGCGTGATCGATGCCTCGTCGGCGCACCGGACGGCCGAAGGATGGGCCTACGGGTTTGCCGAGCTTGCCGGCGATGTCCGCGCCAGAATTGCTGACGCGCGCCAGATCAGCAATCCGGGTTGCTATCCGACCGGGTTACTGGCGATGGCGCGCCCGCTCGTCGATGCCGGGCTGATCCCCGCGGACGCAGCGCTGACGGTGCCCGCGGTCTCCGGCTACAGCGGCGGCGGCAAGGGCATGATCGCCCGGCACAAGGATGGCGATCTGCCGCCGCATGGTGCCTATGGCCTGGCGCTGGCGCACAAGCATCTTCCCGAAATGACGCATTATGCCGGGCTGGCGACGCGGCCGATCTTCATGCCGGCGGTCGGGTCCTTCTATGCTGGCATGCTTGTCCATCTGCCGCTTCACGCCGCGCAGCTGACAAAATCCGTGACGGCGACCGACCTGTATGACGCACTTGCAGCGCATTACGAAGATACGCAATTTGTGCGTATGGGTGAGGCGTGCGCCGGCGCACCGGAGACGGCGGCCCTGATGCTGGATGCATCGGCGCTTGCCGGCAGCGATTATCTCGAGCTGTTCGTCTTCGCCAATGAAGATTCGAGCCAGTTCTGGCTGACCGCGCGGCTTGACAATCTCGGCAAGGGGGCTTCGGGCGCGGCGGTTCAGAATATGAACATCGCGCTGGGATTTGACGAGACGACCGGCCTTTCGGTCTGACGGAGGCACCGTGACCGCGCCGCTGGATCATACCTACCTTGCCGCGCAGTCCGAGGCGCAGCGCGCCATCGACTATCCTTACGCCGCACCCGAGGGGGCTTTTGTCCTGAGGGCGGGCCGGCTGACCGCGCTTGATGATCCGGCGCTGCTTGGCGGCCGCACGGCGGTGTTGTCGGTTGGCTCGAACCGCGCTCCGGTGCAGCTTCGCCGCAAGTTCGGCGACGATGCCATCGTGCCGGTGACGCCGGCCATCCTTCATGATTGCGACATCGTTCACGCCGCCACCGTCAGCTATTATGGCGCGGTGTCATGCACCGCCTTTCCGTCGCGCGGCACCGATGTGATGTTGAATGTCGCCTGGCTTGACGCGGCGCAGCTGGCGATCATGCACCGTACCGAGGCGATTGGCGTTGCCTATGATTATGTACGGATGCTGACCGGTACGGTGACGCATCTTCCGGTGCCGAGCGCCGGTGGGGATATTGTCGCGCCGTCGCAGCCGGTCTTTGGCTACAGCGCGCGAAGCGGCGTTCTTGATCTTGGCGGTGGTCAGCCCGGCGGGCTCAGCCGCATTCCCGCCCGTAACCGACAATTGCCGACACTGGCGCAGGATTCGGCGGCGGCGCTGGTGCAGGCCTTTGTTGCCGGTATCGATCCGGATCTTGATCTGGGAACGGATCGCGACAGGTTCATCGCCCGGGTGACAGATGACAGATCCTGCCGCCTTGCTGTCAACGAGCATCTTCGCGGGCGGGCCATCAGCGCTGACGGGCCGTGGAAGGTACAGACGGTTGATGCGGACGATATTGCCGCCTTCCTCTAGGGGCTAGCCGGCCAGATGTGTCAGCACCATTCCGGCGGTCAGGATCAGCCCGGCATCCCGGTTTGACTGGAACAGTCGCAGCGCGCCGGCCGGATCATCCACCCGCAGACGACGCAGCTGCCAGCGCAGATGAATCGCCATCAAGGCCAGCCCGGCAAGCCATGGCCCCGGTCCGATCAGCAGCCAGAAGCCGCAACCAAGCCCGAGAATGGCGACGGCATAGGCTGCCGACACGCCGGCCTGAAGGTGCCTGCCAAGCCCCAATGCCGAGGATTTGACCCCGACAGTGCGGTCATCCGCCATATCCTGAACCGCATAGATCGTGTCATAGCCGAACACCCAGGCAACGCTGCCAAGATAGATTGCCAGCAGGGCCGGTGGCGGCAAGGCGGGTGTCGACCCCATGCCCGCCGCCGCCCAGCCAAGCGGCACGCCCCAGGAAAAGGTCAGGCCGAGAACGGCCTGCGGCCACCAGGTCACGCGCTTGGCGAGCGGATACAGGATGACAAGGGGAAGTGCGGCAATGCCGGTGATGATGGCGGCGCCGGGAAGCCGCACCAATACAGCAAGCCCGATCAGCCCCAGCACGGCCAGAAACGCCAGTGCGGTGCCAACCCCCATGGTGCCGGCGGCAAGCGGCCGGCCAGAGGTGCGCTCGACGCGCCGGTCAAGCCGCCGGTCCCACAGATCGTTGATCACGCAGCCGGCGGCGCGCGTCGTCACCGCGCCGACGAGAAACAGCAGCATCAGTTCGACCATCCGGCCGGTGTCGGAGGTGGCAGCCGGGATGATCCACCACCCCGGCGACAGCAGCAGCCACCACCCGATGGGCCGGTCGAAACGCGCCACCAGAATAAAGGGATGAAGGTGGCGCGGCAGGCGTCGCCACCATCCACGCGGATCGATGTCGGTGTGCCGGTGGCGGGGCGCGTTATCGCCGTGCGGTGCCGGAGTGATCCTGTCCTTCATAGGTATCATCCTTAGCGCAGTTTAACGGTTGCGCATAGCCGGCCAGCATGGTGGCGGCCGGCTTGTAAAGCAGCGCTCGCGGCCCTAAATGTGTCAAATGAACGCACCAGCCGCCAGGGCCCGATTGTTCGTCCCCGACGAACTTGCCGCCGGTACCTCTTTCCAGCCGTCACGCGAGCAGCAGCATTATCTGCTGAATGTGATGCGCTGCCGCGATGGTGATTCCGTGCTGGTCTTCAATGGCCGTGACGGTGAATGGCAGGCCGAGGTAAAACGTGGGGGACGGCGCGATTGCGAGCTCATGGTGCGGCAGGAGACGCGCCGGCAGGCATCGAGCCCGGACCTGTGGCTGCTGTTCGCACCGGTGAAGAAGGCACGGCTTGATTTCATCGCGCAGAAGGCGTCCGAGATGGGATGCAGCCGCATCTGGCCGGTCCGCACCGATCATTGCCAGGTGTCTCGGGTGAATGATGAGCGCATGCTGGCCAACGCCATCGAGGCGGCCGAACAGACTGAAAGGCTGGATATCGCCGAGATCATGCCCTTTACCGGGCTTGCCGCGGCACTTGATGCCTGCGAGGCGGACCGTCATATCATTTTTTGCGACGAAACCAGCGCCGGGGCTGGCGAGATGAATGCCGTTCGCGTGCTGACGGAAGCGGCACCGGTCGCGAAGGCGGCGATTGTCATCGGCCCGGAAGGCGGGTTTTCCGAGGATGAACGGATGATGATCTCGGGCCGTCAAAATAGTTTGAAACTTTCGCTCGGGCCGCGCATATTGCGCGCCGATACGGCGGCCATTGCGGCCCTTGCCTGTTTTCAATCGGTGTGTGGAGACTGGACCTGATGCCGGGCATCCCGAACCGGCCCGGCCGGCCCCCCACCATCAGTCCGACGCCCCGGGCCGCAATTTGCGGGGCGTCACGCAGGGAATGTAACCGCCTTGACGCATGACCACCACGACGAACCCGTAGATGTCGGGCAGATGATCGCCTGGATTGCCGACGGCGAAACCCCCGTCGGCGAACAGAAGATCGGCACCGAACACGAAAAATTCCTGTTCCACAGGCATGATCTGGCACCGGTCGCCTATGAGGGCGAGGCCGGCATCGGCGCGCTGCTCGGGCGGCTGTTGACCGAGCTTGGACCGGGTGCCGAACCGATCATGGAAAAGGGCAATATCATCGGTATCATCGATTCCGACGGGGGTGCGGTGACGCTGGAGCCTGGCGGCCAGCTTGAATTGTCCGGCGCGCCGCTCGATGACATTCACCAGACCTGTAACGAGACCGGCCGTCATCTGCGCCATATGCAGGCGGCGGCGGCGCCACTTGATATCGGTATGCTCGGCATCGGCTATCACCCGACGGCGCGGCGCGAGGATATCGGCTTCATGCCGAAGGGGCGGTACCGCATCATGAGCCGGCATATGCCGAAGGTCGGCACGCTTGGCCTCGACATGATGCTGCGCACCTGCACGGTGCAGGTGAATCTCGATTTTTCCGACGAGGCCGATATGCGGCAGAAATTCCGCACCTCGCTGGCGCTGCAGCCGGTGGCGACCGCGCTGTTCGCGAACTCGCCCTTCAAGGATGGCGCGCCATCGGGCTGGCTGTCGACGCGGGCACAGGCCTGGACCGATACCGATGCCGCCCGTAGCGGCGTGCCGGCATGTGTCTTCGACGACTATTTCGGCTATGAACAGTGGATTGACTATATCCTTGATGTGCCGATGTATTTCCTGCATCGCGGCGATGATTACATCGATGTCGCCGGCCGCTCATTCCGTGATTTCATGGATGGCATGCTGACCGGATTTGAGGGCCAGATGCCAAGCATGGCCGATTTCCAGGATCATATCACCACCGCCTTTCCCGAGGTGCGGCTGAAGCGGTTTCTCGAGATGCGCGGTGCCGATGGCGGTGCCTGGGGCAATATCTGCGCCTTGCCGGCCTTCTGGGTCGGTCTCCTCTATGATGAAGAGGCTCTTGAAGAAGCGACAGCGCTGGCCGCCCCGCTAGGTGCCGATGATGTGATGGCGGCGCGGCTGTCGGTGGCGCGGGACGGACTTCGTGGCCAGCTTGGTGGCCGTGATGTTCATGACTTGGCGGCAAGGCTTGTCGAGCTGGCATCGGCGGGCCTGCGACGCCGCGCCCGCATTGATGACAGCGGTGGTGACGAGACCGGATATCTGGCGCCGCTCCGCAACGCGCTGGCGAGCGGCGAGACGCCGGCCGAACGGCTGCTGCGGCTGTATCGCGATTCATGGGATGGCGATCTCGCGCGGATTTTCGAAGCCGAAAGATATTCATGATGTATGGCCACCCCCGACATACGGGGATCGTGACCACAAACGGGCGCGCTGGATCGTAAAGGGGCAAGGATGCCGGTACTCCTGCTCATCGTGGGAATAAATTTCATTGGCGTTGGCGCCCTCATTCCGGTCCTTCCCTATACCGTGATCGAGATGCTTGGCCTGCCGGCAAGTGTGATGACGATGCTTCTGGCCTCGTTCGCGCTGGCGATGTTCGTGGCCAATCCGATCCTCGGCAGACTGTCGGACCATTATGGCCGCCGGCGGGTGCTGTTTCTCTCGCTGGCGATCAGCGCGGTGGCGCATCTGTGGTTCGCAATGTCGAGCGATATCCTGTCGATGTTCGCCGCCCGGATCATTGCCGGGTTCGCCTCGGGCAATACCGGCGTCATCCAGGCGATGATCGCCGACCGCACGACAGACGAGAAACGCGCCCAGTATATGGGATTGCTCGGCGCCGCCATCGGTGTCGGTTTTGTTGCCGGGCCGGCGCTTGGCGGGTTGCTCAGCAATATCGGCAGCGGCCCGCTTCACCAGACGCCATTTCTTCTCGCGGCCGGGTTTTCGCTGCTGGCGCTGGTCCTCACCACGCGCCTGAAAGCACCGCCGGACGGGCGGATCGTGCCGGATGATGAAAGGGCCGGGCTGATCGCACGGATGGCGGTGCTGGTCCGCTCGCCGCTGGCGCTCTATGCTGCGGTGGCGCTGGTGCTCAATCTCGCCTTTGCCCAGGTCGAGGCATCCTTTGTCCTGGTGCTACGTGACTATCTCGGGTTCGGTGCCCGTGAAACCGGCTGGCTTTTCACCTATATCGGCGTCTGCATTGTCATTGTGCAGGCGGTGCTGATCCGCCACATCGTCGTCAGGTTCGGCGAGATCGGTGCGATGGGGCTTGGCGGCGTGTTGCTGGCAAGTGGCCAGATCCTGACCGTGCTGGCGGTGGCGGGGCTGCTGCCGGGCAATGCCTGGCCGCTTGTGCAGACACTGCTCGCCACGACCGCGATCTGTTTCGGGTTCGCCGTCGCCTCACCGGCGCTGAGCAGCATTGCCAGCAAAGTGGCGGGCCGGTCCTCGCGTGGCGGCTCGCTTGGCGTTGTCCAGGGGTTCGGCTCGCTCGGGCAGGTGATCGGCCTTGTTGTTGCCGGGCCGCTCTATGACCTTGGCGGCACATCGTACCCGTTCAGCTTTGGTGCGCTGGTCATGTTCGCCATGCTGGCCATCCTGCCATTCCTTGTCAGGCCAGTTGAGGGGCCAGCGGACGACAGATGACCCGCCGGGCGCGTCATTCAGGCGGCCTGCTCTAGGCGGCTTCCGTACCGCCGACGGTGATGCCGCCCATCTTCACGGTTGGTTGGCCAACGCCGACCGGGACGCTCTGCCCGGCCTTGCCGCAGGTGCCGACCCCGTCATCAAGCGCCATGTCATTGCCGACCATGCTGATCTTCGACATCGCGTCGGGGCCGTTGCCGATCAGGGTGGCGCCCTTTACCGGCGCGCCGATTCTGCCATTCTCCACCAGATAGGCCTCGGACGCGGCGAAAACGAACTTGCCGGAGGTGATGTCGACCTGCCCGCCACCGAAATTGACCGCATAGATCCCCTTCTTCATCGAGGCGACGATCTCGTCCGGGTCATGCGGACCATTTTCCATGAATGTGTTTGTCATACGGGGCATCGGGGCGTGCTCATGCGATTGCCGGCGGCCGTTGCCGGTGGCTTCTACCCCCATCAGGCGGGCGTTCTGGCGGTCCTGCATATAGCCACGAAGGATGCCGTTCTCGATCAGCACATTGCGGCGCGACTGCGTGCCTTCGTCATCAATGGTGATCGACCCGCGCCGGTCCTGCATGGTGCCGTCATCAATGACAGTCACATCCTTGGCGGCGACCTGTTCGCCGACACGGCCGCTGAAGATCGAGGTGCCCTTGCGGTTGAAATCGCCTTCCAGCCCGTGGCCAACCGCCTCATGAAGCATCACGCCGGGCCAGCCGGCACCGAGAACAACCTCCATCTCGCCGGCCGGTGTTGCAACCGAAGCAAGGTTCAGCGTCGCGATTCGCAGCGCCTCATGGACCTGTGACTGCCAGATTTCGGGGGTCATGTAGCTGTCGAACATCACCCGGCCACCGGCGCCCGACGAGCCCGATTCCATGCGGCCATCCTGTGCCACCACAACCGAGACATTCAGCCTGACAAGCGGCCTGATGTCGGCGGCGCGATGCCCGTCGGCGCGGATGATCTGGACCGCCTGCCATGACCCGGCGAGCGACGCGCTGACCTGGACAACACGCGGGTCGGCGGCGCGGGCAAAGGCGTCGATCTCCTGCAATAGGGCGACCTTGTCCTCGAACGGCGTGCCGGATAGCGGGTTGCCATCGCTATAGAGCGGCCGGTTGCTTGCCGATATCGGGGGTGCGGCATGTGTCCCTGTATGGCCACGGGTAACGGCGGACACGCTGTCGGCGGCGCGCCTCAGCGCGGCCTCGCTCAGCTCGCCGGCATGCGCATAGCCATGTGCCTCACCGGCGATGGCGCGCAGGCCAAAGCCGCTTGTCTGGTCATAGCTGGCCGCCTTCAGCCGGCCGTCATCGAAGGCCAGCATTTCGGAATGCCGCATCTCGAGGAACAATTCGCCGTCATCGGCATCGACAAGCGCGTCGCGCACGATGGCCTCGGCGCGGTCGCGGTCAAGCGCGGTATTGTCAAAAAAGATCGCGTCTGTGGTGTGCAAATGGTCCATGGTGTCTCCTCGGCCTTGCCTTCTCGGCATGCGGTGTTTTCGGGCTGCCCCGACGGCGATGTTCCGGCGTGCGAAAAGGCGTGCTGGTACCCCGAGAGAATGGGGCTCTGGCCAGTGGATTTCAAGCGTCATGACACGCGCCGGAGGGGCGCGGCGTGGTCTGCGGAAAGCGCCGATTGGCCGACGTATAAAAAATTTCGCATTTATAGCGACAGGCTGCCGCACAGGGCTTTCAAATTTCGTCGAATCGGTCTATCAACGGCTTGATCAAAAGTCGGCCGCAGGGTGTCCTTTTGTCTGGCCGGCCAACTCCGATCAAGCGCTTTATCTGGGGGAGATATCCATGGCATTCATGGCCACCATTGCATCTGACGTGATGGCAAGTCTGCGAAAGAACATCCTGCACCCGGCGTGGCTGGTTGCGGTGGCATCCTGTCTTGTCGCCGGTGCGGCAACGGCCGCGCAGCCACTGCCCTGGCAGATGGGATTGCAGCCACCGGCAGGCACCATCGCCGAGATGGCAGATGACCTGCACAACCTGCTTCTTGTCGTGATCACGCTGATCTCGCTGTTCGTGCTCGGATTGCTTGTCTATGTCGGCATCCGGTTCCGCGCTGCTGCCAATCCGGTGCCGTCACGGACCTCACACAACACGGTGATCGAAATCCTGTGGACGGTGATCCCGGTGGTGATCCTTGTCGGGATCGCGGTGCCGTCTTTCCGGTTGCTCTATTATCTCGACCGGACGGCCGATACCGACATGGTGATCAAGGTCACTGGCAATCAGTGGTACTGGAATTACGAATATCCGGATGAGGGCATCTCCTTCGACAGCTATCTTGTCGATGAGGAAGACCTTCAGGAGGGGCAGATCCGCCTGCTCTCCGTCGACTATCCGATGGTGGTGCCGGAAAATACCCGCGTGAAGCTGCTGGTCACCGGCAATGACGTCATGCATTCCTATTTTGTGCCGGCGCTTGCCGTGCAGGTCTATGCCTTCATCGGCCGCACCAACGAGGTCTGGATCGATGTGCCGGCCGGCAAGCAGACCTATTACGGGCAGTGCAACCAGATCTGCGGCGTCAACCACGCCTACATGCCGATCGAAGTACGTGCCCTTCCCGAAGCGGAATATCAGGAATGGCTGAAATCCGCCCGCGAGGAGTTCGCGATGAACACGCCGTCACCGGTCGACAGCCCGGACACAGGATCATCTGGTCCGCTGGTCCTGGCATCGGCCAACTAGATACGTTAGCGCAGAGGAAACGATAATGAGTGCTCACGCCCACGCTGACCATGGCGCACCGACAAGCTTCGTGCGCCGCTGGCTGTATTCGACCAACCACAAGGATATCGGCACGATGTATATCGTGTTCGCCATCCTTGCCGCCTTCATCGGCGGTGGCATGTCGATCTACATGCGTATGGAACTGATGGAACCCGGTGTCCAGTACATGGCCGACGGTCACGTCTGGAACGTCTTCACCACCGCGCATGGCCTGATCATGGTCTTCTTCGTGGTGATGCCGGGTCTCATTGGCGGCTTCGGCAACTGGTTTGTGCCGATCATGATCGGCGCGCCCGACATGGCGTTTCCGCGGATGAACAACATTTCCTTCTGGCTGCTGCCGCCGTCCTTCATCCTGCTGCTGCTGTCGGCGGTGATGGATGGTGGTGCCGGTGTCGGCTGGACAATCTACCCGCCGCTCTCGTCAAGTTCGGGGACGCCCGGCATGTCGATGGATCTGGCGATCTTCTCGCTTCACCTCGCTGGCGTGTCATCGATCCTCGGCGCGGCTAACTTCATCACCACGATCTTCAACATGCGCACACCCGGCATGACGCTTCACAAGATGCCGCTGTTCGTGTGGGCGATGCTTGTCACCGCCTTCCTGCTGCTGCTCGCTGTTCCGGTTCTTGCCGGCGCGATCACGATGCTGCTGACCGACCGGAATTTCGGCACCACTTTCTTTATTCCGGAAGGCGGCGGTGACCCGATCCTGTTCCTTCACCTGTTCTGGTTCTTCGGACATCCCGAGGTCTATATCATGATCCTGCCGGCGTTCGGCATCGTCAGCCATATCATCTCGACCTTCTCGAAGAAGCCGGTCTTCGGCTATCTCGGCATGGCCTATGCGATGGTGGCGATCGGTTTCATCGGCTTTATCGTCTGGGCGCACCACATGTATACGGTCGGGCTGAGCGTCGATACCCGCGCCTATTTCACCGCGGCGACGATGGTCATCGCGGTGCCGACAGGTGTGAAGATCTTCTCCTGGATCGCAACGATGTGGGGGGGGTCGATCACCTTCCGTGTCCCGATGCTCTGGGCCATCGGCTTCATCTTCCTGTTCACGGTCGGTGGTGTCACCGGCGTGGTGCTGTCGAATGCCGGCCTCGATGTGGTGCTTCACAACACCTATTATGTGATCGCGCACTTCCACTATGTGCTGTCGCTTGGCGCGGTGTTCGGCCTGTTCGCCGGGTTCTATTACTGGTTCTCGAAGATGACCGGCTATGAGTATTCCGAATGGCTCGGCAAGCTGCATTTCTGGGTGACTTTCGTCGGTGTCAACCTGACCTTCTTCCCGATGCATTTCCTGGGGCTGGCGGGCATGCCGCGTCGCTATATCGACTATCCTGATGCCTTCGCCGGCTGGAACATGGTTGCTTCCATCGGTTCCTATATCGGAGCCGCCGGTGCGATCCTGTTCCTTGTCGTCATTGCCGAGGCGTTTATCGCCAGGCGCCGTGCGGCTGACAACCCGTATGGTGAAGGCGCGACGACACTTGAATGGCAGGTATCCTCGCCGCCGCCTTACCACACCTTCGACGAACTGCCGAAGGTCAAGTAGGGCCGCTGTGACCGATCAACCCTATCTGGCTGGAGCCGATGGCACTTACATCTAACCAGAACGCAAACGCGACGACCGACGGGCTTTATGGCCCGTCGGTCGCTGATTTCTGGCAGCTTCTGAAGCCACGGGTGATGAGCCTTGTCATCTTCACCGGCTTTGTGGGGATGTTTCTGGCCCCCGCCGACATGCACCCGCTGCTGTTCGTCATCTCGCTGTTCGCCATTGCCGCCGGCGCCGGTGCATCCGGGGCGATCAACCAGTGGTATGACCGTGACATCGACGCGGTGATGGAACGCACGCGCGGCCGGCCGGTGCCCTCGGGCGCGGTGGAGCCTGCCGAGGCGCTGAGCTTCGGGCTTGTCATCTCGACACTTTCGGTGCTGCTGCTGGGGCTGGCCTCGAACTGGCTTGCCGCCGGCCTGCTTGCCTTCACGATTTTCTTCTATGGTGTTGTCTACACCATCTGGCTGAAGCGCAGCACGCCGCAGAATATCGTCATTGGCGGGGCTGCCGGTGCGCTGCCGCCGGTGATCGGCTGGGCCGCCGTGACCGGTGGGCTGTCGGTTGAACCGCTGATCCTGTTTGCTGTCATCTTCATGTGGACGCCGCCGCATTTCTGGGCGCTGGCGCTGTTCCGCAATGATGATTATCTGCGCGCCAATGTACCGATGATGCCGGTGGTTGCCGGCGAGACGGAAACCCGCCGACAGATCCTGATCTACGCTGTTCTTCTGGCCCCGCTGGCGCTGGCCCCGGCCGTCATCGGCATGACCTCGATGGCATATGGCGTTGTCGTCGCGGCGCTTGGTCTCAATTTCATCCGCCTGTCATGGGTGTTGTACCGGCAGCCTGACGATGCCGCGGCAAAGCGTCTTTTCGCCTTTTCGATCCTCTATCTGTTCCTGCTCTTCCTTGGTCTGGTCATTGACCGACTTCTGGTCACGAGCGGCGTCCTGGCGGTGCTGTAATGGCTGAACGGCAGCAACCTAGAACCGCGGACGAGATGGTGCAGATGCGCCGCACCCGTAACCGCGCGCTGCTTGGCGCCATTGCCGGGCTTTGCGTGCTGTTTTTCGTGCTGACCATTGTCAGGATGGGAGGTGCCGGATGAACGGCCCGGCCATCACCCCCGCCGCACCGCCGCAGGATGGTAACCGCCGGTTGCTGGTTATTCTGGCGATTGTCGTCAGTGGCATGGTCGGCCTTGCCTAT
>Ga0181594_10001369_pt1 | contig 22642 bp, 22 predicted proteins | sample 071ome_18_FD_145603 | JGI IMG/M metagenome (GOLD analysis project Ga0181594, IMG submission 145603) | Coastal salt marsh microbial communities from the Groves Creek Marsh, Skidaway Island, Georgia - 071413BT metaG (spades assembly) | ecosystem: Environmental > Aquatic > Marine > Intertidal zone... | reverse complement strand
GACTTGGTGCAGGGCACCGGATTACCGTGCCTTCCATTCTCTCCCGCAGGTGTGGAGCGAGCCACGTGTGCTATTATCGGCGAAGGATCGCAACCACGGGAAAATCCATGTCGAGTGCTAACCCCCGCACATTCGTTCTCATCCACGGCGCCTGGCATGGCGGCTGGTGCTGGAAGTTGCTGGCGCGCGAATTACGGGCACGCGGCCACGAGGTCCACACCCCGACCATGACCGGGCTGGGCGAGCGTTCGCACCTGCTCGGCAAGGACATCAATCTCGACACGCATATCGCCGATATCGTCAACGTGTTCGGCTGGGAGAATATCCAAGATGCCACGCTGGTGCTGCACTCCTACGCGGGATGGCCGGGATCGGGAGCCGTGGAGCAGATCGCCGACCGGTTGCGGGCGCTGGTCTATCTGGACGCCTTCGTGCCGAAAGACGGTCAATCGAATCTCGACATGCAATCGCCCGAGCGGCTGAAGATCATCAACGACGCCCTGGCGCGCGGTGACGCAGGCCGCCCGGCCCCTCCGGCGGACAGTTTTGCAATACAAGATCCAGCTCATGTGCAATGGGTGGCAGAGAAAATGACGCCGCAACCGCTCGGCGTCACGTTCCAGAAAATCCGCCTGAGCGGGGCGCGCGACCGGGTTCCGGTAAAGGCCTACATCCGCGGATCAAAACACGCACAGGAGGATTTCGACCGCTTCCTGTCGCAATGCGAAGCGGACCCGGCATGGCGAACCTGGAATCTCGAATGCGGCCATCACGTGATGCTCGACATGCCGGAAAAGCTGGCGGACATTCTCGAAGAACTGGCGGCATAGTCAGCGCAGCACGCATGCCTTTACCCACCATTGCGGGCGGGTCCGGCGAATATTTCGCGCGGCGCGACTGGCTGCCGCCCGTGTGGCAAACAGGGCAAAACATGTCGCGCCCGAACCGGACATGCGCGCCAACCGGCAGCCGCGGGCCGCCGCCAAAACCGCCAGAACATCGTTGATCACAGGTGCAAGGACGCAGGCCGCCGGTTCCAAATCATTGCGGGCACGGCGCAGGGCGGCGAACAATTCATCAGCCGTTTCACAAGCCGCAATTTCGGGATGCGCGCCAAGGGTCAGGCCATCTTCCCCGGGCGCGAGACCGAGACCGGCAAACACCGCGCCGGTGGCCAATTCGACGCCGGGATTGACCAAAACTGCAAAAAGCGGCGGCAGGCGCAAAAGCCCGCCAAGCTCCTCGCCAGCACCACGCATCATGCGGGTTCGCGCCAAAAGGCATACAGGCACGTCGGCGCCGGTTTTCGCAGCGGCCCGCAGGATACGCCGGTCATCCAGCGCAAGATCGTTGAGACGCGCCAGCAGGCGTAACGCGGCGGCGGCATCGGATGATCCTCCGCCAATTCCCGACGCTGCTGGCAGGTTCTTGGTCAGGTGGAAATGCCCGGACCGGAGTGGGGATATTTCGCGCGCAAGGTTTTCCGCCGCTCTGGCAACAAGATTGTCTTCAGCCGGGCCGATAGCACCGGAAAACGGACCGGCGGTGGACACGTATAGTTCATCGGCCGGGATCAGGGAAACGACGTCGCCAGAGCCGCTGAAGCCTACAAGGCTTTCCAGCGCATGGAGACCATCGCTGCGGCGGCCGCGGACGTGCAAAGTCAGATTGACCTTGGCAGGCGCGCGTTCAATCAATCCGGTCATCTATCGGACCATCTATCCGGCGGTGACAGCCGCTCACTGGAAAAGCCGCCGTAAAACAACGCGCGCGCCTGCCTATCCGCCCTTCTTGCTATCCTTGGCGGCAGATCCGCCTTCGCCGGCAGCGGGCGACGGCGACTTGTTCCTGGCTGCCTTCCTTTGCGCTTCTTCCGCCTCAACCTTGTCAAGCCCCACTTCGATCTTGCGCAGGATGCGAACCTTGTCGCCAGGTTCCGGCTTCAGGTCGCGGGCGTGGTTCCACTGGAATCCTGCCTCGAGCTTGCGCCCTACCTTCCAGTAGACGTCGCCCAGATGATCGTTGATCACCGGATCGGCGGGGCGCAATTCGATTGCACGCTCGAGTTCACGCAGCGCGTCCTCGTACTTGCCGAGACGATAATAGGCCCACCCAAGGCTGTCGACGATGGCGCCGTCCGTCGGACGCAATTCGACAGCCCGCCGCAACATCCGGAACGCTTCGGTCAAATTCATGTTGCGATCGACCCAGCTGTACCCGAGATAGTTCAGAATGCTCGGATGATCGGGATAGAGTTTCAGCGCCTGTTTGAAATCGGCCTCCGCCTTGGGCCATTGCTTGGTCCGTTCGTACGCAATCGCGCGAAAATAATAGGTGGTCCAGTTGCGCCTGTCATCGGGATTGGAGCGCGCCAGCACCTTGGAATACAATTCTGCGGATTCCTTGAATTTTTTCCGCACACGCATGAGGTTGGCAAGCGCCAGTGTCGCCTCGGGATCGTTGGGATACTTGGCGACAAGATCCTTCATCAAATTGAGGGCGTCTTCCTTCTTGTCGAGCGCCTCAAGCTCGTTGCCGATCTGCATTTGCGCCATGAAGGCCAGCGGCGATTTCTCATGCACCAGATCGTAGACATCGATCGCACGCTCATGCTGGTTCAGACGTTCGTAGATATCGGCAAGGGCGAACACCGCGAGATCGTTCTTCGGCGCCAGGTACAACGCAATGCGCAAATAGATAATCGGCGCAAGCTGGTTGCGCCGGTTACCGGCGCTGCCAAGCTGGTAAAACACCTCTGCCGCTCCTTCAACGGCGTTGGTCACATAAAGCCGGGATGGCTTGCCTGCCTGCACATTCTTGATCGCGGCCTGCAACACCGGATGGCGCGGCAGGCTTTTTTCAAGCTCCTTCAGGGCAGCCAGCGCCGCGGCCTTGTCATCGGGCGCCTTCAAGGCAGCATAGGCAAGTACGACGGACAAGGTCGTTTTCGATGCCTTGTAGGCGCTTTCGATGCGTTTTAGCGCTTCGGTCTTGCGCTTGCCGGCATTGGCTATCAGCGCGGCATGATAATCCCGGAATCCGCGCAGCGCGGGGTTTTTCAACTTGTCGACTTCCGCAAGCGCGTTGGACGTTTTGCCCGAACCCTGCCACGCCCAGGCTGTTACCAGCTTGCCAAGCACATCGCCGCTGCGCGCGGATTTGGCGCGCGACAGATTTGTCCTGGCCGTAATGAAATGCTTGACCTTGAAGGCCCGCGCCGCCAGCGCCATGCGGCCCAGCGAATGATCGGTTTCCTTTCGCACCAGCTTGCGGGCAATGAACAAGGCGTCACGCATATCACCATTGGACAGGGTGGCGATGAACGTGCGGTCAAGTATGCCCTTGTTGCCCGGATCGTGCCGCAACACTTCACGGTAAAAGGTCGACGCTGCGTGGGTATCATTGTTACGCATGGCGCTCATCGCCGCCAGATAGGAGCCGGCGTGAGTATTGGGCACCTCAAATGGCGCTGCGACGCCATTGGCGCTGCGGGCATTGGCCTGGCCTAAAGCAAGCGGATCCATGAGGCAGAGCGCCGCGGTCAGGAGCGCTGCATACCCTGGAACTTTGTGCTTTGAGGCAGTGTTCTTGAAAGTTGGCATCGGGACAGTTTTGAACGGCACAGGATCGCTCTTTCTTTCGGGCGCTGGAATCGATGGCAAACGCCGATCTTGTTTCATAGCCCATGAAGCCGGCGGGGGCGAGCCCACAACAAGCGCCGGGCGCCTCCATTCCCGGCGGGGCCCAGAATAGACCGGAATTCGCACCGTGCGCCAATCGATTTGCTGGCCGGTCATAGGAACCGATCATGGCGGATTTTTGCCGGCGGAAGATTGGGGCCCTCTGGCCGGCGGGCGCCCGCCCGGCAGCTCCCTGCCCGCCCGGCTCTATCCCAGCGCGATCATCCGCTCGACACTTGCCCGCGCGCGGCTTGCCAGCGCCGGATCAATCGTTACCTCGTGCTCGAGATAAAGCAGGCTGTCGAGGATTTTCGGCAAGGTGATGCGCTTCATGTGCGGGCACAGGTTGCACGGCCGGACAAATTCCGTGCCCGGATTTTCGGCAGTGATATTGTCCGCCATCGAACATTCGGTGACCAGCACAACGCGGCGCGGCCTGTTCGTCTTGACGTAATTGATCATGCCCGCGGTGGAACCGGAATAATCGGCCACTTCAACCACTTCCGGCGGGCATTCGGGATGAACGACGATCTGGATGGACGGATCGTCCCTGCGCAGCGCGTCAAGTTCGCCGGCTGAGAAACGCTCGTGCACCTCGCACGAACCGGCCCAGGTGATGATCTTCTTGTCCGTCTGCGCCGCGATATTTTTCGCCAGATACTGGTCCGGCAAAAATATCACCGTGTCGCCGTCCATGCTTTCAACCACGTCCAGCGCATTGGACGACGTGCAGCATATATCGACCTCGGCCTTCACGTCGGCTGATGTATTGACGTAGGCGACAATCGGCACGCCGGGATATCGCGCCCGCAAAGCGCGCACATCCCCGCCGGTGATGGAAGCGGCCAACGAGCAGCCCGCTTCAGGATCGGGGATCAGCACCATCTTGTCGGGATTGAGCAGTTTCGAGGTCTCGGCCATAAAGTGGACGCCGCCCTGGACGATGATCTTTGCTTCAGTACGGGTCGCCAGCTTGGCAAGCTGCAGGGAATCGCCAACCACGTCGGCGACGCAATTGTAGATTTCCGGCGTCTGGTAATTATGCGCCAGAATGACCGCATTGCGCTGTTTTTTCAGATCGTTGATGGCTTTCACGTAAGGCGCGTGAAATGGCCACTCAACCGGCGGGATTACCCGCTTGACCCTTTCGTAAAGGTGGGCGGTTGCCGCCTCCACCGCCGGTGTCCAGGTCAGGTCGGGAATTTCCACGTCCGTTGGCCGACGCGCTGGACCGCCGTCCCTGGCGGGCCGAAAGCCGGTGCTGGAAACAGGCTTGTGCGGAACGGGCTGAATGACAGGGATACTCACGGCGATCTCCTTTCCGGGAACGGCGCCACTATCGGCGCTATTATAATCATATTGAGTATAATTCAGAGCGCTAGCGCCAACAGATCACATTGCACGGATAGATCGGCGCAATAAAAAGCTGTAACCAGGCCGGCGAAATCCGGGGATATAATATACTCAATATGAGTATATATATAACAAATTTCGGCAGCAGGCGCAAGTCCTGCCGCACGCCAACAGCGTGTGGCTCAGCGACCCTGGAACAGAGCCTGCCTGCCCCGGTGCGGCGATGTCCAGAACAGCAGCCAAGCAAGGCTGCACAAGAGTGCCGGGCGTTGAGTGACACATATCGCAAGGATCCGCCTGTCTGCGCCGGAGGAAAGAGCCCACTCACGGTGGACCAAGGCGCATTCTTCGGCCAATTCCTGTTTGAGAGTCTCCATCGGGCAATCGCACCCCGAAGCAGGGAAGTCGATGCGATATTGAACATGATGGCCGGTGCTGGCGTGAATGTACCGGGTGTGGCCGTCGCAATCCCGCGCCGATGTTGCGTTATTTCCTAGCCACTGCCGATCTGCTATGAATTATGGGCGGTCGCGACAAGACTTGCGCCATGCCTGCGACAATCACGCAAATCGCCCGTATTCAAAATGCCTGGAGGACTTGATGATCAGCGAACAGGAAAACCAGATCCTCACGCAAGTTGGCGCCAGCACACCGATGGGTAATCTCATGCGGCGCTACTGGCTGCCGGTCTGCACCTCCGACCAGGTAGCCAAACCGAATAGCGATCCGCTGCGCACCAGGATCCTGGGCGAAAATTACGTGGTGTTCCGCAATACCGACGGGGTGGTCGGCGTGCTCGACGAGTACTGTATGCACCGGCGCGCATCGCTTGCAATCGGCAGGGTCGAGGACAACGGAATCCGCTGCCTCTATCACGGCTGGAAATTCGGCGTTGACGGAACCATTCAGGATACGCCGAACCATTGCGACGAACGTTTCCGCCAGCGGCTCAAGGCGCCGGCCTATCCCTGCCGCGAGGCGGGCGGCCTGATCTGGGCCTATTTTGGCCCAAAGGACAAGGAGCCGCCGTTTCAGAAGTTCGAATTCTTCGACGGACCAGACGAGAACCGCTGCATCTTTCGTATCAATATTCCGTGCAATTATCTGCAACTCTTCGAAGGCGGAACCGACTCCTCCCACGTTGGCATTCTGCATTGCAACATGGCCAACCCCGACTGGAAAGACAACGCCGCCTCGTTCGTTCCAGATGCCGACGATTACTCCTCGGTCGCAATGGCCAGCGGCGACAACGCGCCGGTTCTGGAAATCGAAAACACGCCGTACGGCTATCATTATGCCGCCAAGCGACAGGGCCCGGAGGTCGACGGCAAGCCGACGCAATCGGTGCGCGGCACAGCCGTCATCATGCCGGTGCAGCGCATTATCCCGTTGCGCGAATACCAGTTCTTCGTGTTCGAGGTTCCGCAGGATGATCACAAGACAAGCACTTACATCGTGTGTCACGGTCCAAAGCCATTCGACCGGGAGAAGATGAAAATCGTGCTTGGACTGGCCGACGAGCGCTACTGGCACGAGGGCGATTTCGACTATCGCGCCACCGCGGACAACCTGTGGTTCCAGGACCGCAGCCGGATCGAGGAGACGTGGTCGGGCATGACCGGTCTTGTGCCGGAGGATTCCTCGATTTCGGTATCCATGGGCCCGATCGTCGAACGCCACAAGGAAGTATTGGTTGCGGCCGATGCGGCTGTAGTAAGACTACGCGAGCGATTGCTGGAAGCTGTTCACACGCATGAAAGCACCGGGGAAGCGCTGGGCGCCCAGTTTGGCGATCTCAGCATGGTGCGGAGCCTGGCTGACACAAATGTGCCAGTGGGTGAACGCTGGCAGGATCATTTGCCAGGCAACATGAGCCCGTCCGCAAAAACCCCGGAGCCCGCTGAATGACGCCGCCGGGCGTCGCACGGAAACCCGCCCGCACCGCCTGGATCTTGGTGTCGGCGGCGACCGGTGCGATGCTGGCAGGCGGCGGCACGGTTTTTGCCCAGATCCCGCCGGGAATTTGCAAAATTGCCGATCCCACCGGTACGCCGCTGAATATCCACCTCTACCCGGGCGGTCCCGCTACTGGCCGGATAGCCAACGGAATGAAGGTCAAGGTGCGCGAATTCCAGAAAGACCGCAACGGCCACACCTGGGCCCACATTTACTTACCCTACGGTTTGCGTATCGGCTGGTTCGACAAGGAATATCTTGTTTGCCGCGACTGACCTGTCGCACATTACAAAGGGAGCACCTAAATGGCACTTGCATCTGCCCCACGCGGCGTGGCGGTACTTGTTGCGGCCACATGGTTCGCCGCTGTCACTACCGCGCCAGTGCATGCACAAATTCCGCGCGGTACCTGTATGGTCTCCGACCCGACGGGTACGCCGCTAAACGTACGCGAATATCCCAACGGTCCGGTTATCGGCACGCTGCGCAATGGCCGGATTGTCCGGGTCATAAAGACCCGGCTTGACCGGCGTGGACGGCCGTGGGCGCAACTGGCCGGTAGCGACGGCCCGGATATCGGCTGGATATTCCGCGAATACATTTCGTGCCGGCGCTAGGAAGATTGCGATGTTCGCGAAATTTGCCGCGGTGGCAGGCGCCGCTTGTTCAATCACGCTGGCTTCCGTCACCGCGGAGGCTCGCGATGCGCGCTGCCGAATCTATGAAGGAAACCGGCTGAGCATCGACAAGATCTGCGATTTTCAGCCAGAGGGCCGCAACGGTTCATTTTCGATAACCGGGCGCGGCGGCCGCGGCGAGATCATGCCAGGGATTTCCTTCATCACAATATCAGTGATTGCACCCGGCATAGCCGAGGTGCGTGGCCTAACGCGTGGCGGGATAAATTCACGCTGGGGCGAATTCCGCCGTTCACGCCGCGATCGAGCTTGCTGGACGGACGCGCGCACCCGCATCTGCGTATATTGAGGCCTGCCTCCCGTGAGGGTGCAAGCCTGCGAACAACACTGTCAATCGACAGCCGGCTGAACATCAGAATTACAATGGGTTCAACGATGGTATCCGCGCGCGGCTCAACACCCGCAAGCCTTCGCATTGGCGAGGACCAGGCTGCTCACCAGCCGGAAATTTCGCATACACTGCCGCCAGTCGTTGCAGTACTATTCACCCAAATCACGCCGGCATAGCGCCGTCCCGTACCAAAGTGGATTGCAAACGATGCATGCACAAGTCGAGCAAGACAAAGCCAACGCCATAACGCTTGATCTCGGCGGGCAGGAATTCAAGTCCAACGCCCGCACGCATTTGGCTGAATGGGCGAAGCGAAGGCCGTTCTACATATTCAACAACGGCCCGCCGATGGTGATAGCCGGCCGTTATGCGGATGTGCACGAGATTTTTTCCGATGCCGAGCGGTTCGCGTCCGATCTGCCGCGCGGCAAGGGCTACGAACAATACGACAAGTTCATGGGCGTGAAATTCATGACCCAAATGGACGGCGAGCAGCATGCGCGATTGCGCCGGCTCCTGTTGCCAGCTTTCTCGGCGCGCCGCATGGAGCAAATGGAAGGGCGGATTTCAGAAATCATCGAAGGGCTTCTCGACGAGATCGAAGAAGGTCCGGACAATTTCGATGCCATGAACGGATACGCCGCCCGGCTTGTCGTTGGCGCACTGCTGACGGCCATGATCAACCTCACTCCCGAGCAGCAACAGGTCGCGATCGACTTTCAGGAGGTAATGCCACTAACGACGACGGCAAAGCCGGGCGAGCCCTGGCCACAGCTTTGCCAGGATGCCTACCGCAGAATGGCCGATCTCGTTTCCGCCGTAATTGCCGAGCGGCGAACCAACCCCAAAGAGGATTTTCTCGGCGACATTGTCCTGGCTCATGACGAAGCCGACAAGCTGAGCGACAAGGAATTGTTCGACCAGATATTCGGCATTTTCGGCGCACTGGCGACAACACCACGTTCCGCCTCCGGACTGATGCTCGAATTGTACAGAAACCGCGACCAGCTTGACCAGCTCCTGGCAAACCCAGAGCTCGCGGAAGACGCGGTCGAAGAAGGATTGCGTATCGCCGGCAACGGCTATTTTACCTTCCCGCGCATCGCGACCTGCGACACGGAAGTCGGCGGCACATATATCGAAAAAGGCATGATCGTGCGCCCATCCATCATGTCGGCGAATTATGATGCATCTGTGTTTCCCGATCCGTTGCGTTTCGACATTCACCGCAAACCCAAACGGATCATGACGTTTGGCGCCGGCCCGCATCATTGCATCGGCAATCTGCTCGGCCGGCTGACCCTGCGCCTCGCGATCACGCAATTCATTCGACGCTTTCCTGACGCGCGGCTGGCGGACCGGGATTTCACTCCCGAGTTCGGCGGTGCAGTCGGCGAGTTGCGGATGCGCACCCTACCCATGATCAAACGCTAGCATCCGGACCGTCGCGCGCGCCAAACCGCGGCGCAATTGCACGCGTCCGTCAGGTGCGCCGACGCACATCTGCCCGCGCGCCGCGCCGCTATTCTCCAATCATCGAAACACGGCGGAAACACCCACCCGCCACGACCTGGAGAGAAATTATGAAAAAGTTTGTTACCGCCACCGCCGCCGCCCTGTCCATCGCCGCCACGCTGGCGCTATCGGCCGCTCCTGCCGAAGCGAAGTTCGGCCGCAAGGGCGCATTCTGGGGCGGTGTCGCCGCCGGCCTGGTTGGCGCCGCCATCGTCGGCGGTGCGGCCCGCGCCCACCATCACGGATATCACGCAAGCTGCTGGAGAGAAAAGCGCCCGTTCTACAACCGCTGGGGCGACTTCGTCGGATACCGCTACATCCGCGTCTGCAACTGATCGGAATGGTTGCTCGCGGTCCTCTCTCCCCGCAGGGCAACATCATGGAGCGCGGTCTGCGACCAGGGCGCTCCAAACAAAACCCTCCGTCTGGAAACAGGCAGAGGGTTTTAATGCGTCCGGCTACAAATGCCGGGCAACAATCATGCCGCAGCGGATTCGAAATTCTTGAGGAAGTCCTCCGGAGGCGGCTCGGTCGCCCATTGGAACAGGGATTCCTCGTTGGCCTCGGCCTTCTCGATTTCCCACTCCGCATTTTCGGGAATGAAATCGATGTCCCAGAAAAACTCGTTCAGGCCCATCCAGGGGTCGCGGATGTAGTGGAAATAGTTTGAACCGTAGATGTGCCGGCCGACGCCCCAACCGTCCTTGTAGCCGGCCTTGAGCATCTTCTCTGGGCACATCTGAAGCTGGTCGAGATTTCCCATTTCCCACGACAAATGATGCAGGCCGGGCGCTTCACTCTGCGCAAGTGCGAGCGTGTGATGATCGCTATCGCCACCGCAGCGTAGAAAGGCTGCGAGTTCATCACCGATACGGTCCGACAATTTCATGCCCATGTGCGTTGTATAGAACTCGATGTCGCGATTGATGTCAGTGGTGAATTTGAGAATATGTCCCAGCTTGCGCGGCCGTGTATCAACGTTCCGGTCGGGTGCGCCGCGACGGCCTGGCCGCAAATAGGGTGTGCCTGGATTGTTGATCTCGACGCCCTTGCGGGTTTGCTCGACCGGATCGGCGACGATGACATTGACGAGGATACCGTCCGGATCGCGCACCCAAAGGCCATTGTTTTCAAATCCAGCCGGAGCCTGCGCCAATGGAATGCCGGCGTTTTCCAGGTTTGCGGAAATGGCGGCCATCTCTCCGGCCCGGGTTCCCCATGTGACCCATGCAATCTGTTTCTTTTCGCCCGGCACAAGCCGGACCTGATCCTGCGCGCGGCCAGCACAGCGATAAACGACATGCTCGCCTTCATCGCGGCCTTCCAGTCCCATTGTGTCATAGAACTTGCGGCCCATTTCCATATCCGGAACATTAAGAGCTACATATTACAACGATCGGATCATGGCTTCCTCCTGCGCGCCTATATTTTCTAAATATACTGGTGGAAGTCTGCGTTGAGGGCAGGCCGCCAACATTGACCGGGATCAAGAGGGCAAGAGCAAAACACACCGTGGTTTTGCCGCCGGTCAAAAATTGCAGGATTACACAATATCGAACACGCCGCTCGCACAGGCGGGTGCAAGACCGACTATCTGTTCATTCCCGGTTTTTGAGCAACACCAGAACGATCATGATATGCGTGACGATCAACATCGGAACGTAGAAATTCAAAATGTACAAGTTGAAACCCATGTGCATGTCGAGGAGCCCGGCGCCGATGCCTCGCACGGAGGCGACGACGACATCGCCGAAACCGACTATGGAGAAAATCCAGACCATAATTCTCGCACTGCTCACCCTGTACCAGACGGCAACCGCAGCAATGATTGCCAGTATTGCGGACAACAAGTCACCGTAGGCGATCGTTCGAGCCACATCCAATGGAACATCCGCACCAACTTGACCGGGCATCAAAAGCGTCAGCGGGCCGTACCGGAATGCATGCACCAGCAACAAGGGCACCAAAGCCTTGCGCCACTCGAGGCCTTTCACCGCCGGATACACATACCAGACCGCAATGCAGGCATATATGAGCAGCGAAAACGTAAACTGGATGTTGCCAATCACAAACGGAGTCATCTAAATATCCTGGTATCGAAGTGAAAAAATTTGCCGAAATTTCGGCTAAACCGAAATCCAGTTCAAAGCGTCCCGGCGTGTTCCGAAATAGGCAGTGGGGAAGTCGGCAGGCCCTTCGACCTGTGGCGCAGCGCCGATCGCAGGCATCCCGGCCGGCATAACAAATGCAAATTTCTTCAGGCCCGCCGCATTGTAACGCGGGATGATGTTCGCATCACGCCATCCCATCGACATCAGTGCTGTGTCCATTTTGAATTGCACCGCGTCGACCAATCCTCCTGGCAACCCGGCTTCCTCAACGACAAACGCATAAACTTCAAGGAAGCGGTTGAAGTCGTGACCCGACATGTCCGAAGTCGTGTCGAACCACCTGATCTCGGTACACTTGTCATCTTTTCTGACGATGCATTCGCCCCAGCGATCCGAGTGCTTGATGATTGGCAAGGTCATGCGTTTCTCCGAAATCTGCTTTTGACGATTTATTTAATACGAAGTATAAAATGGCAAGTAGGCACATTTTTGATACCGTGGTAAGCATGGAAGAAAAAGAACGCGAGCGGGTAGAAACCGTTGAAAAAATGATGAAAATCATCGGCGCCAAATGGAAGCCGGCGATCATGTATTGTCTGATTCACAATCGCAAAACGAGGTTTGGTGAGCTGCGCCGCATGATCCCGGATGTCACGCAGCGCATACTTACACTTCGTTTGAGGGAGCTGGAACACGACGGCTTCATCAAGCGTACCGTCGTCAATACCATCCCGCCGCACGTTGAATACGAGCCGACGGACCTAGGCGATGAGATCCACCCGTTCTATCGCGATCTTTGTCTTTGGGCCGAAGCGCGCGAGGACAGGCTCAAACAGGCCCTGCAGAAATGAGCCCGCGGCGGCGTCATGGCAAACGTTTGATTTTGGCGTGAACGGCAAGTTCAAACGCAAACCCGGTCGCATCGCCATTCTCGAAAGGCGGATCCACTTTTTCGCACGATAGCCGGTTTTCTATTTCACCAGTTCGGCATTGATGATCGCGGTCCGCCCGGATGCAGCGGCCGCAAGCCCGTCGCTCAGCGCCGTGCGGAATTCCTCGGGCGTCGCCGCCTTTGCGCCGAACATACCGTAATGCGAACCCAGCTCGTGATATTCCGGGCCCTCGATATTGACGCCGTAATGGAACTTCGTCGTGTCGGATACACCGCCCTCGTAGTAGATCACGTGGCCCTTGCGCATAGCCTCGTACTTCTTGTTGTTGCAGACGACGATCACGACCGGCAGATCGTATGTCTTCGATGCGCCAAGGGCCTGAATGATCGGATTGTACAAAAACGTTCCATCACCGACGAACAACACGACAGGCTGATCCTTCGCCGCGAGTTTCGTGCCAAGCGCCTGGCCAATGCCCTGCCCCAGCGCACCGCCGCCAAGCCGGAAGAAACTTTGCGGCCGGTCGAGATTGAGATGGGGACGCATTTGCGGCATGTGGGTAATCGTCTCGTCGCAGACGATCGCATCGTCCGGCAGCACTTGCGCGGCGACGGCGGCCATCGCGATGCAATCCATGCCATCGGTTGAAGCGAGGGATTTTTCCTCGGCGGCAGTCAGCGATGCGATCAACTTGTCATGTTCGGCGCTCCAGAAATTGCGTCGCTCGTCGATCAAGCCGCTATCGGCGCCCGCCAGCGCCGCCTTGGTCAACAACGACAGGGATGCCGCGATATCGCCCTCCAGATACATTTCCGCGCCGGTATCCTGGTAGGCCAGTTGCGGGCGCAGGGGATTTTCGCTGATTGCCACGATCCGCCCGTCACCGAAACGCTTGGGCGGCGGATACCAGGGCGCCTTGGCGCCGACCAACAGAACAAGATCGCATTTCTCCAGTGGCGAAAGATCATACCCCATCCACATTGGATGATTGCGCGGGAAATTGGTAAAGAACGAGGCGCGGCCGTTCATTACCGGCACGCCCAACTTCTCCGCCAGTTCAACAAGAGCGTGAAACGCAGCCGGATCACGGCCGGACACTTCCGTTACCACGGCGGGCCGCCTGGCTGTGCGCAGCAAGGCGGCGACTTCCTCAACATCCTGTGGCTGCGGTTGCAGTTTCGGCGCCAGGCGGAAGCGGGGCAAGTCCGACGGCTTGTTCCACGGATGCAGCATGGCTTCCAGCGACACGTTGATATAGACCGGGCCCTGCGGTACGCGCTGGGCCATTTCGTAGCCGCGGGTGATTGTGTTGTAGAGCGTTGGCGCAGACGTTACCTGCGTCGTCCATTTGACGATCGGCTCCACAAACCGGTGTGCGCCGCCAACACTGACACCGCCGTACCATTGCGGCTCGACAGAAATCTCCGGGTCAGCGCCGAACGTCGTCGATTCACCAGACAACACCAGCATCGGCATTTCAATCTGGCTGGCGGTCAGCATCGCCATCGAGCCGTGCATCAAGCCAACGCCGGCATGGATCATCACGGCTTGCGGGCGGCTGGTATAGGCCGTGTAGCCAATCGCCATATCGACGGCGAGGGTCTCATGCCAGCAATCAAGGAAAACCGGTCCGTCGTTCTTTTCCACCGTCTGGCGCGCCATGGCTTCCCACACCGGGCTCCATTCGGAACCGGGCGAAGACATGATGTAATCGACGCCAAGATTGCGGAACGCTTCGACAATAGCCTCGCCGCCATCTGAATAGTTTTTCATGTTTGCCTCCCTGCCTCGCGCTCTGGCGAGCACGCGGCTTCATCGTACTGCACATCTACGAATTCGAGCAATCTACCCGGTAACAGCGCTTGATGCACAGTCTGATTGGCTGTGCCAACCGGATTGGGGGATCACGGTAGCGCTTACGCGACCAATCATCGCCGGGGTCATTTCATCAAACTTGGCAATATCAGCGATATGGAAGGCACGAGAACAAGAAGTGTCAGCCGAAAAATATCGGCCACCCAAAACGGCGTAACACCGCGGAATATCGTACTGGTTTTGACGTCTGCCAACATCGCATTGAGCACAAATACGTTCATCCCGATTGGTGGTGTTATCAAGCTGATCTCGGTCACAACGACAACAATGATTCCGAACCAGATAAGCGCCAGTTGCGGGTCGACACCGGGGAACGTCATATCCGAGATAATCGGATAAAATACCGGCACCGTCAGCAGGATCATTGCCAGACTGTCCATCACGCAACCCAGGACAAGGTAGACCGCTATGATCGCCAGGAGCACGACGAGCGGCGGCAATTGAGCTTCGCGAATGGAGTTCGACAAGATGCTGGGCAGATCGGCATAGTTGATGAACTGTGCAAAAATGATCGCTCCGATCAACACCGTGAACAGCATCGCTGTCGTTTGCACGGTCTCAACAAATATTTCGAGCGTTATGCGGAAAGTGAGTTTGCCGCGGAACAGCGCGATGAGAAATGCACCGGTCGCGCCAATGCCGGCGGCTTCGGTCGGCGTGAAGATGCCGCCATAGATACCGCCGATAATCAGCATGAACAATCCGATTACCGCCCATGTGTGGCGCAGCGCTTCAAGCCGCTGCGCCCAGCTGGAACGTTCGGCCGGCGGCCCGGCGGCAGGGTTGCGCCAGACGGTGTATTGCACGGCGCCCATGTAAAACAAGATACCGAGAAGACCGGGCAGCACGCCGGCGATAAACAATTTGCCAATATCAGACTCGGTCATGACGCCATACAAAACCAATATGACGCTCGGCGGGATCAGGATACCGAGGGTGCCGCCCGCGGCGATCGCCCCGGTTGCCAGCGCATCGGAGTATCCGTACTTGCGCATTGAAGGGATCGTCACGCGCGCCATCGTTGCGGCAGTTGCGATCGAGGAACCGCACACAGCGCTGAAACCGCCGCATGCAACTATTGTCGCCTTCGCAAGGCCGCCCGGGCGGTGCCCGAGAAACGCGTTGGATGCGGTATAAAGTTCGTCGGACAATCCCGCGCGGGTCACGAAATTACCCATCAGAACGAACAAGGGTACAACGGACAGAGTGTACGACACGCCGGTGGAATAGGCCGTATCTGCAACCAACGTCCCGGCAGCAGGAAAATTGATCAGTATTCCAATACCGACATAGCCGACGATGCCCATGGCGAGGGATATCGGCACACGCAAAAAAACCAGTACAAGAAGTACGGCAAAGCCAAGCAGCGAAGCGATCAAGTCGAACCGGCCCCCGTATTTTCGCGGTCCTGCGGTTCTGGCGACCCACCGCGTACGGCCGCAATCGTCGCTATCGCTGCTGACACCAGAACCAAAATCGCCATGGCAAAAGCAAAAGGTGCGATTGGGAACCGCAATACCTGGGTGATCTCGCCCTGCTCGACCAGGTCGCTGGCCTTGATCCATAGCTGGTACGCAACGAATACCAGGACCACCGCCCAAAGCACGGAAACCAGCCGGTCCCGAACCGAACGGAAACTGGGCGGAAACACCGGGTCGAGCAAATCGACCGTAATATGCCCGCCGCGCAGAGTAATCAGGGGAATGCCGACAAAAATCAGCGTGGCCAGCATGAACTCGGTAATCTCAAACCCGCCAACGATCGGGCTGTTGAAAACGTACCGGCCGATAACATCGACGAAAGTCAATAGCATCATCGCAAAAAGCAGGATTGCACCAGCCCAGTCGAGGATGCGCGGCAGGGATGAAATCCATCCCTGTCCCTGGTGTCCGCTATCGGACAGGCTCACTTGCCACCTGACAGTTTCTTGATTTCTGCGCGCAAATCAGCCAGTAGCTTCTTGCCGTCGACACCGGTTTTCGCCGCTCTCTTTACCCAGGCGCCTTCGACATCGGCGGTACGTTTCTTGATTTCGGCAACCATCGCCGAAGAAGCGACATGCACCTGCCCGCCAGCCTTTTTCAGATCTGCCACACTGTGTGCATCGCGCTTGTCCCAGGCCTTGCCAGCCATTTTGGCCATGAATTCACCGGACAATTTGTCGATGATGTCGCGATCCTTCTTGGGGATCGAGTTGTATTTCTTCGGGTTCATCGCGACAAAAAAGCTGGTGTTGTAAAGGCCACCAGGAATTGTGGTCACATGCTTGACGATTTTCTCAAGGCGGAAGCCGTTGATGCCTTCGAGCGGAAAGAACACACCATCAGCAACGCCACGCGACAAGAGCTCATAAACCTGCGGCGCGGGCTTGAACATCGGCACCACTTCCAATCGCTTCGCGACTTCGTGGACCACACCACCGCCGATGCGCATTTTCATGCCTTTGAGGTCGGCCACTTTGCCGATCTTGCCCTTGGTGCTCATCAGCGACCCCGGGCCGTGCGTGAACACCGTAATCAACTTGATGCCCTTATGCTCATTGGCCTTTGCCATGTACTTCTTGTACATGCGCCAATAAGCAACCGAGGTATGTTCGGACTTGTTGCCAAGGAACGGCAATTCAACGGCTTGAGTCAGCACGAAGCGGCCCGGCGTGTAGCCGTGCACGCCGAAAGTCATGTCGGCGAGACCCTTGCGCGCGATGTCAAAATGGGCCGGAGGTTTGCCAACGGCCTTCGAAAGCGTCTTGATCTTCACACGGCCCTGGGTTTCCTTTTCCACCATTTTGGACCAGGGCAAAAGCACATCCGCGTTCACCATGTGACGCGGCGGCACCCACGAGGACAATGTGATGGTTGTCTGGGCGATTGCAGGGGCTGCGAGGGCCAACAGCACCCCGGCGGTTACAACGGCAGCGCCAGCCTGTAGTTTCTTTGTCATCTTCTCCCTCCCATCATGAATTATCTGTTTCGCTGAACACATCCGAGAATGCAGCAATTCGCGAGTATGCAACAACTTAGAGCGAATCTGCAACTTGAAGCCGACTAACCGGTTTTTTGCACCGGCCAGGCCGGGCGGGTCACGCCAAGATTGCCGCGCATGGTCGTCGCGGCATATTCGGTACGATAGAGCCCGCGCCGCTGAAGCTCCGGCATCAAAAGGTCGATGAAACGGTTGAGATCGCGCGGATAAAGCGGCGGCATCATGTTGAATCCGTCGCAGGCCTTTTCCGCAACCCATTGCTCCATGTGATCGGCGACTTCCTTCGGCGTGCCGATGGCAAGGCCGTGACCGCGCGCGCCGGCGAATTGCTTGTAGACATCGCGCAAGGTGATGCCGGGATTTTTTGCTATCATCTCGTTGACCAGCTGAACCCGGGTTTCGCCTCGGGACGTGACCGGCAGTTCGGGCACCGGATCGTCCGGGCTGAAACCGGAGAAATCGAAATTCATGCGGCTGGTGAGCAGCGCCAGTCCCATGACCGGATCGATCAGGTCCTGCAATTCGTCGAATTCCGCCTGCGCCTGATCATGACTTTCGGCGACATGAAAGGTCAATCCCGGCATGATTTTCAGACTGTCGGGATCGCGGCCATAAGCCGGCATACGGCCTTTTAGGTCGGCGTAAAACTTTTTCGCCGTCTCGAGGTGCTGCTGCGCAGCAAACACGACTTCCGCCGTCGCAGCAGCCAGTTCCTTGCCGTCTTCGGAGGCGCCGGCCTGCACCATCACCGGTTCACCCTGGGGCGACGGCGGCACGATCAGCGGACCGCGCACCTTGTAGAACTCGCCCTCGTGATCAAGTACAAACAGTTTTTCCGGATCGAAGAACAGGCCGCTTTCCTTGTCGCGCACGAAAGTGTCATCCCGCCAGGACTGCCACAGGCCGCGCACGACATGGGCAAATTCGTTTGCCATCGCATAGCGCTTGTCCTTGGCGACATGGCTCTCGTAGCCGAAACTTTCCGCCGTGCGCTCGCTGCCGGATGTTATCAGGTTCCAGCCGGCGCGCCCGCCGCTGGCCAGATCGAGCCCCGCATAGCGGCGCGCCAGCAGATAGGGCTGGTCGTAGGTCGTGGTCGCGGTACACACGAGACCGATGTGCCTGGTGTGCTGGGCAATGCTCGCCATGACCGACATCGGCTCGATCCAGGCGCCGGCGGCATCATGGCTCATCGCCTCCAGCGAGCCGCGCCAGAAGGTCAGGGAATCGGCCATGAAGAACAGATCGAACAGGCCCTTCTCCGCCAGTTTCGCCAGTTCGATGATCTGGTTGATGTCGGCATCGAAATCCGGCCGCGCGTCGCGATGCCGCCAGGCCGCCATATGCTGGCCAGCGCCAGGCCAATAGAACATGCCGAGCTTCATGTGGCGTGGGTCATTTGCCGATGGGTTGGACATGATAAAACTCCGGTTGTCACTCTGCTGCGGTTGAACCCACCAGCTCCAGCGGCGCACGTTCGGCCGCCGCCGAGGCAACGACTATCTTGGTCAACAGTTTCAACAGCTGCTGACTCTCTGCTGGAGACAATGGTGCAAGGAGCCGCTGTTGCGCCTCCTCGGCATGGGGCAAGGCGGCGCTAAACAACGCTTCGCCCGCATCGGTTATCGACAGCGTCCGTTTGCGGCGATCTTCCGATTTGACGATGCGCCTGATCAGTTTCTTGCGTTCGAGATTTCCGACCACCAGACCCGCGTTGGACTTGTCGAGGCCGAGTATTCGCGCAAGCCGGTCCTGGTCGCAGCGGCCTTGGCAGTGCAAAACGAACAATACGTCGTACTGGCGAACGGTCAGGCCCAGATCGGCACAGGCCCGCTCGAAATAGCCGCCGCCAACCTGGCTGCTGCGCGTCAGCATGAAGCCTGGCCGGCTGTATAATGCATTCAAGGCATCCGGCTGAACCATTGCCACCCCCATAATTCGTAAGACATCTTACGAATTGTGGGGGTGTTGTCAACTGTGGAGGCAAGGCCGGGAGGCGGCAGTACAAGGCATTTGGGACGGGGATAATCAATAAATCAGTGGATAGAGGGTTGAAATGACGCCAATCTGTGTCGAACATTCTGCGACCTGGTAAGATGTCCACGTTTAGAACGTGCCATGATCGACAATTGCATCTGCAATCCTGGGGTCGTTCAATATGAATGATGCGGCGCCGTCAGATAGTTGCCCCACTTTGTTTGGATCGGTCAGAATTATTCGAAGCTCTTCCTCGTGTTCATAGTCAGGAGACTTGATAAATACTGTGCCCAGATAAATGGCAATGTAGTCTTTGCATGCTTGAAAGTTGAAGTGATTTTCGATCTCCCAACGTCGATCCTTGTTTCCATATTCCACATGCCGCGCGAAGAGGCGTAGGCGCATATTGTCATCTTGTTCAGAAATAATCGACTTCAAGGCATCAACAAGTTTCTTTAGATCATACACAACATATGCGCCTACATCTGGATTTCCGCGATCTCGAATTCGGTGCGCGCGTTCCCGAGAAAATTCGCCGCGTGACGAACACGAGCAATAGTCATTGACGGAAAACTCATGAACTAGCGGATCTTCAAACCCTTCGATGGGCACATCGGACAGCGTTAAATTTCCAAATTCACCGTTGTACAGCCCAACGCGGCTGCAAAAAACATCTCTCTGAAATCCCTCTTGAAAGTCACTGAATCTCCCGATCAGAGATTCGTCTTGCCGGCGGTATCCGGCAATCGTGCCAAACCGAAAGCTACCCTGCAACGTAATGTCAAGATGGCGCTCTGCAATATGCCGGGTGATTAGGGCCGAGGCGTGCGAATCGAGTCTCTGTAAATCATCATCGCTGAGCGGTGGCACTTTCACAAGTTGCGTATATACTACGCCAGCATACCTCGGCCTCGGACCTTTTGGCAGCTCCTCCACTCGCTCCGCTGCTCTCCGATTGGACGGTATCGCATAACTAACCGGCGCCATGCCAAGAGACCCCCACGGTGGTGTGTGAGCCGTAGTGCTAAGTAGAAAGTTCTTCAATCTGTTCAAAGCATATACCTCCTTGATCGACGTCACACGATAACAAATCGAAACAAGAACGGCGCAACGGCTTCAACAATTCTGCGTCACTCCAACCGAAGGCCTTTTCGCAATCGGTTCGCGGCGATCCCAGTGTTCATCGCAAAATATGATTGGTCAACGTCGCGAGTTTAAATTCGCGTTTAAGTTCGTTTTTGGACTTCGAAAAAGTTCCGACTTCCTGGAGTGGGAAAACCTACGTGGACACCCTGCGCGAACCGCTATTAGAGTTTTCGCTCAATGGTGCGTGTTGGATCAGCAGGCAGCTGTCCGCCGCCTGACGCTAACGCGCAGTTCCATCTTGGATCACATCCGGTCGCCTAAGCGATTGATTCCCGGCGTTCGACTACTTATCGCTGAGGCCACTTTTGGCCATTTGATTTGACGCGTTACAATTGCCTCAGGTCTGCCCGGGCTTCAGCTTGTAGAAGATATGCGTGCCGATTTTCTTCATGCGCTTGAGGCGGTTGGCCCAGCGCGGGCGCACGTAGGTGGCGTGGTAATGGGTCGATCCGCCGACCTTGGCGAGATATGTCCGCCCTTCCAGGACTTCGCGGGCGATGGATACGGCGAGCGACCAGGAGCGGCCATCGCGGATGCGCAGCGACTTGCCCTCGCAGGCGAACGAGAACTGGCAGGCCTTGTAGCGGTGACGGTTCTGGTAAACGACGCCGCAAACGCTGTTCGGATAGAGGCGGCTCAAAGTGCGGTTGAGAACAACCTGGGCGACCGCCGCCTGGCCGGCGCGGGATTCGCTGCGCGCCTCGAAATAGATCGCCTCGGCAAGGCATTTGCGCTGGGCGGGCTTGCTCGCCCGTTTGATCATCGCAAGATAATTGGGCTTCTTGCCCGAGCGCGCAAGCTTGGTGCTGTTCGCAGGAGAATCGCCTTTGCCCTCGGCAGCGCGTTTCCGGGCCGCCAGCAGCAGCGCCTGCGCGGATATCACCAGCGGCTGGGCTCCCGATCCGGACGGTGTTGTGGAGGACAGGGCGACCGCGCGCGATACCGGCCGCGTGCTGCCATCAAGGTATCGCGGCACCGGCCGCGAGATGAGCCGGTTTTCCGCATCGCGCGCCAGGCCGGTGCTGGTGACCCGTGCGGCCGCTTCCGGTGTCGATGCAGAAGCGCCGTCGGACACGCGGCTCGCGCCATTGTCGGATGTCGAATAGGCAGGCCTGGCCTGCGGTGCAGGCGTACGCTTCACCGGCACAAAGTTCCTGAAACCGAGCACATCGCGGGAGAATGCCTGCTGGCGTGCGATGAAACGGCGGAACGAACCCTTGGTGCGCAAATGGGCATCGAACGTCGGGCGCAGCCCGATAAACGGATCGCTGCGCCGGCGGCGGTCGGGTTCCGGGAAACCGAATTCATGGTTCTTGAGACGGATGCGCGGCTCTGTCTCGTCGGGCGGGGAGCCGAAATCATGGCGCTCGTTGCCGGTTACGAGCCGCGCCGTTTGAACCCTTGCCGCGCTAGCGGGAAGCACATCGGAGTGGCCTGGCCCGGCCAGGCGAGGAAACATGACCCGGTCCACGTCTGCAAACAATGACGTCGCGGCAACAGGGACGATATCGGCGGGATCGGCAGGTGCGCGCGAGGTGACCGGCAGGAAGCTGCCGCCCATGGCAGCGTCCTGACCCGCACCGGCGGGGAAAGAAACGGCGAGCCCTGCTCCGAGGCACCAAGGCGCCACCGTTCCCAATGCCCATATTACGCGCGACCAACCCATACACAACCTGCCGTCAACGGAACGAACACCTCTGGTTTACGCCACACCACTCACCAGCTACGCCTAATCGGAAACGCCACAAACCGATCCATCGCTCAAACCAGCCCACGCACCCCGGAACGCCTTCGCTTGCGGCAGACTATTGTTTATGGCTCATTAAGCTTGAGACGCGGTTACCGGGGGGCATCCCGATCCGTTCCGCTTTGGGACACTTGCCGGGCGCAAATTTCCGCGCCGTCCACCTGTTCCAGATCAAGGCCCGCAAACCGCTTGCGGCTAGGATGCGCAGATGGGCGCGGGCAAAAGATGACCCGCGGCAAGGACAGAGTTCGCGGAAATGCCGACAATCAGGTTTTTACCAATATTCAGCGCGTTGGCGCTGGCCCTGTGCGGCCCTGCGCTTGCGGACGAGGCCAAAATCGCTGCCGGCAAGCAATTGGCAATACAGGAGTGCAGCGG
>Ga0181594_10001367_pt1 | contig 22679 bp, 23 predicted proteins | sample 071ome_18_FD_145603 | JGI IMG/M metagenome (GOLD analysis project Ga0181594, IMG submission 145603) | Coastal salt marsh microbial communities from the Groves Creek Marsh, Skidaway Island, Georgia - 071413BT metaG (spades assembly) | ecosystem: Environmental > Aquatic > Marine > Intertidal zone... | reverse complement strand
TTGGATTCCCGCGGCCTTGGCCTGTGTTTTTTTTGTGGCGTCAATTATGTTTTTTAGAATCAATAGCTTGAGGGAAATGAAACAAACTGAAACAATTTGATGTACCTTCCTGCATACGATAGTATACTCGGTGAACATTCAGCCCTCGTATTCGTTTGTGGTTGAATATCCACTTCACCGGCTTAAATCGGCGATAACGTTCGTGAACAGGTTACGAAGTAATAATCGATAGGTTACTATCAGATTTTAAACTACCTAAAGAAAAATAAATGAACGATAACGAAAGCAAGCAAAAGAAACGCGCGACGCCAATACGGACGCGGGGTGGGCCCGAAGCCGTGGACGTTCATGTCGGCGGACGGGTGCGCCAGCGGAGAACCATGCTGGGGATGAGCCAGGAAAAGCTCGGCGAGGCGCTCGGTTTGACGTTTCAGCAGGTTCAAAAATACGAACGCGGCGCCAACCGGATCGGGGCGAGCCGCCTGCATCATATTTCTGAAGTGCTTGACGTACCGATCAACTATTTTTTCGAAGATATTTCGCCTTCGTTCACAAAGAAGCGCGGCAAGACAGGTTTGGCAGAAGCGCAGGCCGAGTACGATCACGATCCGATGGCGAAGCGCGAAACGCTCGAACTCGTGCGGTCCTATTACAAGATCAAGGATCCGAAAGTTCGCCGGCGTATTTTCGATCTGACCAAGCAGCTCGGGAAATCATTCTCCGACAGCTGAAGCCGGCTCCGACGCATCCATTATATGCAGGCCTTGACGCACTTGGCCGATATTGCCACAACCCAGTCATAGACCGTCACCGTTGCGGCGGCGGTTTGGTCCATGCGGAATGCCGACAGCTGGGAGTCCTTCGCCCTGTGCCGGATATTTTCCGTTTCACTCAACAGTGATCGGCTGGATCGCTGCACAAATATTAGGAGGACAACCGTGCCACGGGGCAGTTATCTTTTCACGAGCGAATCCGTTTCCGAGGGTCACCCCGACAAGGTGTCCGACCGAATTTCCGACGCCGTCGTCGATCTGTATCTGGCCGGCGACCCCTTATCCCGGGTGGCATGCGAAACGCTTACCACGACCAACCGCATCGTCATCGCGGGCGAGGTTCGCGGGCCCGAATCGATCACCAAGGACAAGATCGAGGAAGTAGCCCGAGCCGCCGTTAAGGATATCGGTTACGAACAGGACGGCTTTCACTGGAAGAATGCCGAGGTTGAAGTTCATCTGCACCAGCAGTCTGTCGATATCGCGCAGGGCGTTGATTCCGCCGGCAACAAGGACGAAGGCGCGGGCGATCAGGGAATCATGTTCGGATACGCCTGCACCGAAACGCCCATTCTGATGCCGGCGCCCATTTTCTATTCGCACGAAATCCTGCGTTCGCTGGCGGCCGCCCGCCACGCGGATGCGAATTCCGGTCTCGGGCCGGATTCGAAAAGCCAGGTAACGCTGCAGTACGAAAACGGCAAACCGGTAAAGGCGACGTCGGTTGTTGTCTCGACACAGCATTCCGAGGATCTGGACCAGGACCAGATTCGCGAGACCGTCCGTCCGCACGTTGAGAAAATTCTCCCCGAAGGGTGGATGTGTCCCGAGGAAGAATTCTACGTCAACCCGACGGGACGTTTTGTCATCGGCGGTCCGGACGGCGACTGCGGCCTGACGGGGCGTAAGATTATCGTCGACACCTACGGCGGCGCGGCGCCCCATGGCGGGGGCGCGTTCTCCGGCAAGGACCCGTCGAAAGTCGACCGGTCGGCGGCCTATGCGGCGCGCTGGGTGGCAAAAAACGTCGTGGCGGCCGGGCTGGCCGAAAAATGCGTGATCCAGCTGGCCTACGCGATCGGCGTGGCCAAACCGCTGTCGGTCTATGTCGATACGTCCGGCACCGCGACAGTGGACGAAGACAAGCTCGCCGACGCGATCCAGGAGGTCGTAGATCTGTCGCCGCGCGGTATCCGCGAAGGGCTGCAGCTTAGCCGCCCGATTTACGAACGCTCCGCCGCCTACGGTCATTTCGGCCGCGAACCGGAAGCCGACGGCGGATTTTCGTGGGAGAAAACGGATCTGGTCGACGACCTGAAAGCTGCGGTTTCCTGACCATAAGAGATGACTGGCGGCAGCACTAGTCTGCACCAGTGGTCACCAATCTTGGCAAGGCCCTGACCAGCGAAAAAAAAGAACCTGACCGCCGACGCATTCTTTACGGGCGTCGGCGGGGCAGACGACTGCGTCCCGGTCAGCGGGACCTGGTTGAGAAGCTTTTGCCAGGGCTCGAGGTTGACCCCGTCGCAGCGGACGTTTTCGACCCCCGCGCCTGTTTCGACGCCCTGATCAACGATGTATGGCTGGAAATCGGCTTCGGCGGCGGCGAACACCTGGCGTGGCAGGCCAACGCTCACCCCGAAACCGGCATGATCGGCTGCGAACCCTTCATGAATGGGGTCGTAAAGCTGCTGACGCGGGTCCGTGACGATAAACTGGACAATGTCCGGCTTTATCGTGACGATGCGCGGCTGTTGGTGGAAAGGCTGCCGGAAAACTCCTTGGGCCGGGCGTTTATCCTGTTTCCCGACCCGTGGCCGAAAATGCGTCATCACAAGCGACGGATCGTCTCGGCCGAGGTACTGGCGCATCTCGCCCGCGCCCTCCGCGACGGCACGGAACTCCGGATCGCGACCGACGATCCCGGATATCTGGAATGGATACTGTGGCATCTTCGAGGTCATCCCGAATTCGAATGGCAGGCATCGTCGCCGGCGGACTGGCGAACCCGGCCTGACGACTGGCCGGCGACGCGGTATCAGGAGAAGGCGGTCGCCGCGAGACGCAGCTGCGCCTTCCTGACATATCGGCGGCGTTCGCGCGCCCAAACAGAGGGTCGATAAACACTTGCCTTCGTCGGTTGGCATGACTAGTTTACGCGCGAATTGACCACGCGCCTTTTGAAGGCGGAAAAAAAGCTTAAAAGAGTGGGCCCGGCCCGCTTTTTTTATTGCTTGCTTCCCGCCTTCGCAGGTGCGGGGCTGACGGCAGACCCGGGGAGTAAAGACGGATCCAATGGATCAGGCAGCTCTAGTCGCAAAACTGGTGGAACCGGCGCTGAACGCGCTGGGCTACGATCTCGTGCGTGTGCATTTCGGCGGCGGCGGCGATCTGCGCCTTCAGATTATGGCCGAGCGCGCCGACCGTGCTGAGATGACGGTCGAGGACTGCGCGTCGATTAGCCGGAATATATCGACGTTGCTGGATGCGGAGGATCCCATTCCCGAGGCCTATACGCTTGAGGTCAGCTCTCCCGGAATTGACCGGCCGCTGGTGAGGCTGGAGGATTACGACCGGTTCGCCGGATTCGACGCCCGGGTGGAAAGCAGAACTCCCGTAGTCGACAGAAAGAAATTCAGCGGCGTTCTCAAAGGAACGGACGGCGACGATATACTGATCGATGTCGACGGAGAGATTTACGAAGTGCCGTTTGTCGAAATTCACCGCGCAAAACTGATCCTGACCGACGAACTGATCGCCGCCAGTCAGAACGCCCATAAACGTCAAAACGCCTGAAGGTAACGGAAGAACGATAATGGTTGATATGGAAAACATCCCGGTTGCGGGATACGACCGGCTCGAACTGCTGCAGATCGCCGACGCGGTTGCGCGGGAAAAATCGATCGAGGCCGAAGAAGTCCTGATTGCCATGGAGATGGCGATCCAGAAGGCCGCCCGGTCCAAATACGGCCTGGAACATGATGTGCGTGCGGAGATCGACCGCAAGAGCGGCGACATCAAACTCGCGCGCTATCTCGAGGTCGTGGACGAAATCGAAAACGAAGTCACCCAGGTCACGCCGAAAGAGGCGCAGACGATGAAAGAAGGCGCCGTTGTCGGCGACTTCATCGTCGATCCGTTGCCGCCGATCGATTTCGGCCGCATTGCCGCCCAGACGGCCAAGCAGGTCATCGTTCAGAAAGTGCGCGAAGCCGAGCGCAAGCGTCAGTACGAGGAATACAAGGACCGCGTCGCCGAAATCGTCAACGGCATCGTCAAACGAACGGAATTCGGCAACATCACCGTCGATCTCGGCCGCGCCGAGGGCGTGATCCGTCGCGACGAATCCATTCCGCGCGAATCCCTGCGTCCCGGCGACCGCGTCCGCGCGTATATTTACGACGTGCGCGAAGAACTTCGCGGTCCGCAGATTTTCCTGTCGCGCAGCCATCCCCAGTTCATGGCGAAACTGTTCGCGCAGGAAGTCCCGGAAATCTATGACGGCATCATCGAGATCAAATCGGTCGCGCGCGATCCCGGCAGCCGGGCCAAGATCGCCGTGCTGTCCAATGATTCCAGCATCGACCCGGTCGGCGCCTGCGTCGGCATGCGCGGCAGCCGCGTTCAGGCCGTCGTCGGCGAACTGCAGGGCGAGAAGATCGACATCATCCAGTGGTCGCCCGATCCGGCAACGTTCATCGTCAACGCGCTGGCCCCGGCGGAAGTGACCAAGGTCGTCCTTGACGAAGAACAGCAGAAGATTGAGGTCGTCGTGCCCGACGAACAGCTCAGCCTGGCTATCGGCCGGCGCGGCCAGAATGTCCGGCTGGCGTCCCAGCTGACGCAGTGGGACATCATGATCCTCACGGAGGAGGAGGAATCCGAACGCCGTCAGGAAGAATTCAACACGCGGTCCCAGATGTTCATCGACGGACTGGATGTCGACGACGTGCTCGCCCACCTGCTGGTGACGGAAGGTTTCTCCAGCATCGAGGAAGTCGCCTATGTGCCGATCGAAGACCTTTTGTCGATCGAGGGCTTCGACGAGGATATCGCCGAGGAACTGCGCAACCGGGCCAATATCTTCCTGACCGAGGAAGAGGAACGCCTGACCGAGGAACGCCGCAATCTCGGCGTTGCCGACGATGTCGCGGCGATTGCCGGTCTGACGCCGCAGATGCTGGTGACGCTCGGTGAAGCCGGCGTCAAGACGCTGGACGATCTCGGCGACCTTGCTACTGACGAGCTGATGGACCCGGGCAACCGCGAAGGCGAAGGCCGGGGCATCCTCGCCGATTTCAGTCTGGACGAGGATCAGGCGAATGCCATCATCATGGCGGCCCGTGCTCACTGGTTCGATGACGAGGAAGAGCCGGCGGCCGAAGAACCCGCGGAAGAACTGGCGGAAAGCGTCGAGGAGAGCTGAGCCGACATCATGTCCAGACCGGCCAAACATACGTCCGAACGGCGCTGCATCTGCACGCGCCAATCGGCGCCGCGCGACGGCCTGATCCGGTTTGCGGTCTCGCCCGATGGCGAGGTTGTGCCGGATCTCGAGGAAAAGCTGCCGGGTCGCGGATTGTGGTTAACCGCGCGCGCCGATATAGTGCGCCGTGCGTGCGCCGAGAACTGCTTCTCGAAGGCGGCGCGGCGAAACGTCTCCGTCCCTTCGGATTTGGCAGATAGGCTCGTGACGCTTCTGGACAGGCGTTGTCTCGATCTGATTGCTTTGGCGCGCCGGTCCGGCGCTGCGGTAGCCGGCTTCGAAAAAGTGCGTCACGCGCTGGCCGCCGGCGACGTAGCCGTGCTGATCGAAGCGACCGACGGCGCGGAGGACGGACGCGGCAAAATCGGCCGCAAGGCAGCGGGGATCGACACCCTGTCGCACTGGACGGCCGCCCAGCTCGGCGGGCCGTTCGGACGCGACCGCGCCGTGCATGTTGCAATCCTGTCCAAAGGGCTGGCCGAGCGGCTGGTGCGCGATGGACGGCGATTGGAAGGTTTGCGAAGTGACGGCGTCAATGACGGCGCCCGACTGGAGTTGCAGGAAAGCTGACGGAAGATGACTGATCAAAAAGAAACCGACGGCAAGAAAAAGAAGCTGACACTGTCCCGCCCCGGCAAGCTGGAGCTGAACAAGACAGTGGACGCCGGTCAGGTGCGCCAGAGCTTCAGCCATGGCCGGACCAAGTCCGTGGCCGTGGAAGTCCGGCGCAAACGGACCTTCAAGCAGGCTGACGACGGCGCGATGGCGGAAGTTCGCGATGTGCCGAAGGTGCAGGAAGAGGCGCCGCCGGAGCCGGTCGCACCGGTCGAGCCCGTCAAGCAGGAACCCGCGCCGCCGGCCCGTACGCTGACCGAGCAGGAGCGCGCCGCCCGCATGCGCGCGCTGGAAGGCGCCCGCCAGACCGAAACCGAGATGGCGGAAAGCCGGGCCGAGCGCGAAGCGATGGAGGCCAAGCGCCGCGAAGAGGAAAAACGTCAGCGCGAAATCGAAGAAGAACGGCGCAAGGAAGAAGAAGCGCGCCGCCGGACCGAGGAAGAAGAGCGTCGCAAGCTGGATGAAGAAGCGTCCCGCCGCGCGGCCGAACAGGCCGCCCGACTGGAAGCTGCGGAACCGGTTGCCGGCGACGCAGCGAAACCGAAAGGCAAGGCCAAAGCCGAAGTTGATGCCGATGACGAGGAACAGGCGAAGAGGTCCGGTCGCGCCGATGCGCGCAAACCCGCTCCGCGCCGCGGAGCGGATCGCCGGCGCAGCGGCAAGCTGACGATTTCCCAGGCGCTGAACGATGAAGAGCGCCAGCGCAGCCTTGCGTCCGTACGCCGTCAGCGCGAACGCGAAAAACGCGCGTCTTCGGGACCGAAGGAATCCGTCAAAGTGTTCCGCGAAGTCATCATTCCCGAGACCATTACGGTTCAGGAGCTGGCCAACAGAATGACTGAACGCGCCGGCGATGTGATCAAGGCGCTGATGAACAATGGTATCATGGCGACGATCACCGAGACGATCGACGCGGAGACCGCCGAACTGCTGGTGACGGAATTCGGCCATACGCCGAAACGTGTTTCGGAATCCGATGTCGAAATCGGCCTTAAGGGCGACGACGACGACGACGAAAACCTGCAGCCGCGCCCCCCTGTCGTCACCATCATGGGCCATGTCGATCACGGCAAGACGTCGCTGCTCGACGCGTTACGCGCAACCGATGTCGCGGCGGGCGAGGCCGGCGGCATCACCCAGCATATAGGCGCTTATCAGGTAGAACTGGAAAGCGGCGACAAGATCACGTTCCTGGATACGCCCGGCCATGAAGCCTTTACGGCGATGCGGTCGCGCGGCGCCAACGCCACCGACATCGTGGTGCTGGTCGTGGCCGCCGATGACGGCATCATGCCGCAGACGGTCGAGGCGATCGACCATGCCAAGGCGGCTGAAGTGCCGATCATTGTCGCCATCAACAAGATCGACCGGCCGGATGCCAACCCGGACCGGGTGCGCAACGAACTGCTGTCGCACGAACTGGTGGTCGAAAGCATGGGCGGCGATGTGCTGGCGGTTGAAGTCTCCGCCGTCGAGAAAACCAATTTGGACAAGCTTGAGGAAGCCATCGTCCTGCAGGCGGAAATTCTCGAAATCAGCGCCAATCCCGACCGTAACGCCGAAGGCGTCGTTGTGGAAGCGAAGGTCGAAACCGGCCGCGGCTCTGTGGCAACAGCGCTGGTCCAGCGGGGCACGCTGAACGTTGGCGATATCGTCGTCGCCGGTGCCCAGTGGGGCAAGGTGCGGGCCCTGCTCGACGATGCCGGCGAACGGACGGACTCGGCCGGTCCCTCGACGCCTGTGGAAGTTCTCGGCCTTGGCGGCACCCCGGAGGCGGGCGATGAATTCTCGGTTGTCGAGAACGAAGCCCGTGCCCGCGAAATCACCGAATTCCGTCAGCGTCGCGACCGCGACGCCAAGGTGCAGGCCGGCGCCCGGGGTACCCTGGATGAAATGTTCAGCCAGATCCAGGCCGGTGAGGTCAAGGAAATCCCCATCGTCGTCAAAGCCGACGTGCAGGGTTCCGTCGAGGCGATCGTGCAGAGTGCGCAGAATCTCAGCAACGACGAAGTGTCGGTGCGGGTACTGCACACTGGGGTTGGCGGCATAAACGAATCCGACATCACCCTGGCCAAGGCATCCAACGCGATGATGGTGGGATTCAACGTACGCGCCAATGCCCAGGCCCGCCAGCTTGCCGAGGCCGAAGGCCTGGATATCCGCTACTACGCGATCATCTACGATCTGGTCGACGATCTGAGATCGATGCTGACCGGCATGCTCGCGCCGCAGATCCGCGAGACCTTCCTCGGCAATGCCGCGATCAAGGAGGTGTTCAACATCACCAAGATCGGCCGCGTTGCCGGTTGCGAGGTTACCGAGGGCGTGGTGCGCCGCGGAAGCCGCGTGCGTCTGCTGCGTGACGATGTCGTCATCCACGAAGGCACGCTCTCGACCCTCAAACGCTTCAAGGACGAAGTCCGCGAAGTGACGCAGGGCTTCGAATGCGGCATGGCGTTCGAGAACTACCAGGATATCAAGGAAGGCGACGTCATCGAATGCTTCGATGTCGAGGAAATCGCCCGGACCCTGGATTAGAGTATGTAACCGGCCCGCTCAGCGCGGGCCGGACGGAAGGTCAGCATGAAACGCGGTGAATCGAAATCCCGCAGCCAGCGGCAGTTGCGCGTCGGAGAGGTCATCCGCCATGCGCTTGCGCAGACGCTCGAACGTGGCGAGGCGCACGATCCCGGCCTCGACGGCGTCTCGATTACGGTAACGGAAGTGCGGATAAGCCCGGATCTTCGCAATGCGACCGCATTCGTCATGCCGCTGGGCGGCGTCGATGCCGAACCGGTACTGGAAAGCCTGAACCGCGCCGCGCCGTTTTTTAGGCGTCGCATCGCCGGCGAGATCGATATGCGGCGCCTGCCGTCGTTGTCGTTCCAGCTCGACGCAAGCTTCGATAACGCCAGCCATATCGACACGCTGCTGCGATCGCCGGCCGTGGCGGCGGATGTCGAAGCCGGTCACGACGATCCCGCGCATCCGGACGACGATGGGTCGTAAACGAAAAGGCCGACCGATTCACGGCTGGCTCGCAATCGACAAGGACATCGGCACCACTTCTACCCAGGCCGTCGGACGGGCCCGGCGGCTGCTCGACGCGCAAAAGGCGGGGCATGCCGGCACGCTGGATCCCCTTGCGACCGGCGTCCTGCCGATCGCGCTGGGAGAAGCGACGAAAACCGTCCCTTACGTGATGGACGGGGCTAAAACCTATCGGTTTACGGCCTGTTTCGGGGAGTCTCGAGATACCGACGATCTCGAAGGCCGTGTCGTGGAAACCAGCGATGTCCGGCCCGGCGACGGTGAAATCCGGCAAGCGCTGCAACAGTTCACCGGGGTGATTTCGCAGGTGCCGCCGCTGTATTCGGCGATCAAGATCGGCGGAGAGCGATCGTACAAACGGGCCCGTGCGGGCGAAGCCGACCTGCCGCCGGCCCGCGACGTCGAAATAACCCGCTTCGAGCTTGTCGGCCGGCCCGGCCCTGATCATGCGGTGTTCGAAGTCGATTGCGGAAAAGGCACGTATATCCGCAGTCTCGCCCGCGATCTGGGAAAAGTTCTCGGTACCGTCGCGCATGTGTCGGAACTCCGCCGGACGCGATGCGGACCGTTCGTCGAAAAAGATGCGATTTCGCTGGATACACTGGCGGAATCCGTGCTATGTGCCCCCCCGCAAGAATGCTTGCTGCCCGTTACGACCGCGCTGGACGACATCCCGGCGCTGGCCATGACGGAAACCCAGACCGGATATCTGCGTCACGGACGCGCGGTTCGGGTGCGGAGCGGCAGCACGATCTTCGTCGATGCGAACCAGTTGGACGTATTGCAGGACGGGGATGTGTTGTGCGCCATGTCGGGGAAAATCCCGGTTGCACTCGCCCGTCTCGAAGGAGAGGAAATCCGGCCGTTGAGGGTTCTCAACCTATAAAGCGCTGGTGAAGACGGCGCGGAAACGGAGTAGACGATGTCGATTACACAAGAGCGCAAAGCCGAGCTCATTACCGAATATTCGACAGGCGAACACGACACGGGTTCGCCCGAGGTGCAGGTGGCGATTCTTTCGGAACGCATCGGCAATCTCACCGAACATCTGAAAGAACACAAAAAGGATTTCCACTCGCGTCGCGGCCTGCTGATGATGGTTGGCCAACGCCGGCGCCTGCTGGATTATCTCAAGCGCAAGGATCAATCGCGCTATGAGACTCTGATCGGCCGCCTGGGACTCCGGCGCTGATCCACTCTCCGGTTTTGGACTGATGCACCTGTCCGGTCTGCAATCCCGCGGACCGGCGCTTGCGCATACGCGGAATCGGAAAATGACTGCGGCCATGGGGGCCGCGCGAAGTCCGGCAAGGGTTCGAACGCCCGCCGGCCGCATTCTGCAAACCGCAGGTGCGAAACCCGGTCCGGCCGCGTAGGGCGGCGGACCCGAGGAAGGAATGGAAGATATGTTCACAATACATCGTAAGGAAATCGAATGGGGCGGCCGTCCGCTCATTATCGAAACCGGGAAGATCGCCCGGCAGGCCGACGGCGCCGTGATGGTGACCTATGGCGAAACCAAGGTGCTTTGCACCGCGGTGGCGCAGAAATCGCCCAAGCCGGGGATCGACTTTTTCCCGCTGACGATCAACTACCAGGAAAAGACATTCGCCGCCGGCAAGATTCCGGGCGGCTTTTTCAAACGCGAAGGGCGTCCCTCCGAAAAGGAAACCCTGACGTCGCGCCTGATCGACCGGCCGCTGCGTCCGCTGTTCGCGAATAATTTCCGCAACGAAACCCAGGTGATCTGCACCGTCGTCGCGCACGATCTGGAAAACGATCCCGATATCGTGGCGCTGGTCGGTTCGTCCGCCGCGCTGACCATCTCGGGCATCCCCTTCATGGGGCCCATCGGCGCCGCGCGCGTCGCCTATATCGACGGCGACTACGTACTGAACCCGCTTCAGGACCAGATGGAAGACACCGATCTCGACATGGTCGTCGCGGGCACCGCCAACGCAGTGAACATGGTGGAATCCGAAGCCAACGAACTGTCGGAAGACGTCATGCTGGGCGCGGTGATGTTCGCGCACAAATCTTTCCAGCCGGTGATCGACATGATCGTCAGCCTGGCCGAAGACTGCGCGAAAGAGCCGTGGGACCTGCCGGAAGCGCCGGCGGATCAGGACGATCTGCTCGCCCGTGTGCGCGCCGCCGCCGAGGACGGGCTGCGCGACGCCTACAAGGAAACGGTCAAGCAAGCCCGCGTCGAAAAAATCGGCGCCGCCAAGGAAGCGGCGATGGAAGCCTTCGCCAATGACGACGAAGACGTTCAGGAACGCGCAAAGGGTATGCTGAAGACGGTCGAGAAAGACATCGTCCGAAACGCCATCCTCGATACCAAACAGCGTATCGACGGCCGCGACCTGGAAACCGTCCGTCCCATCGAAGCCGAAGTCGGCATCCTGCCGCGGGCTCATGGATCGGCGCTGTTCACCCGGGGTGAAACCCAGGGTCTCGTCACCGCGACGCTGGGCACCGGTCAGGACGAGCAGATCATCGACGCGCTCGAAGGCGAATATCGCGAGCACTTCCTGCTGCACTATAACTTCCCCCCCTATTCGGTGGGCGAAGCCAGCTTCCTGCGGTCGCCGGGACGTCGGGAAATCGGCCATGGCAAGCTTGCCTGGCGGGCCATTCGCGCATTGCTGCCGGCCAAGGAGGATTTCCCCTACACCATGCGCGTGGTGTCGGAGATCACAGAATCCAACGGTTCGTCGTCCATGGCGACGGTCTGCGGCACGTCGCTGTCGCTGATGGATGCAGGCGTTCCTCTGCGCCGGCCCTGCGCCGGCATCGCCATGGGGCTGATCAAGGAAGACGACCGCTTCGCCGTTCTGTCCGACATTCTCGGCGATGAGGATCATCTCGGCGACATGGACTTCAAGGTGGCGGGTACCGAGGAAGGCATCACCGCCCTCCAGATGGATATCAAGATCACCGGCATCACCGAAGAGATCATGCAGGTTGCTCTGGGCCAGGCCAAGGGCGGTCGGCTGCATATCCTCGGCGAGATGTCCAAGGCGCTGACCAGCGGTCGCGAGGAAGTCAGCGATTTCGCGCCGCGGATCACGACCTTCTCCATTCCGAAGGACAAGATCCGTGAAGTCATCGGCACCGGAGGCAAGGTCATTCGCGAGATCTGCGAGGAAACTGGCGCCAAGGTCGATATCGAAGACGACGGCACGATCAAGGTGTCCTCGGTCGACAACGCCGCCAGCGAGGCGGCGGTCGAGTGGATCAAGGGCATCGTCGCCGAACCGGAGATCGGTCACATCTATACCGGCAAGGTCGTCAAGGTTGTCGATTTCGGCGCGTTCGTGAACTTCATGGGCTCCCGTGACGGGCTGGTTCATATCTCCGAACTGGAAAACCGCCGCGTCGGCAAGGTGACCGACGTCGTCAACGAAGGCGACGAGGTCAAGGTCAAGGTGCTGGCGGTCGATAATCGCGGCAAGGTGCGCCTGTCGATGAAAGTCGTCGACCAGGAAACCGGCGAAGACCTGTCCGGCAAGGACAACGACGAGGAAAAAGCCGAAGCGGCCGACGCCTGACCGGCTGACTTAACCGGCCAGTCCCCGATTATTTCGCGATCGGGGACTGGCCGTTTTCGAATCGCTTCATATACTAACTTGTATGTGTAACCGCTGTCCGGGAGATATCCCCTGAAGCCTTTGCAGCCACTTGTCATTTCGGGCAAGGAGGTCGCCCCTCTGGTGGAGGGCGGCAAGGGTATCGCTGTGTCCAACGGCGAAAGTTCCGGCGCCTGGGCCGCCGCCGGCGGGGTCGGCACGTTTTCCGGCGTGAATGCGGACTCCTATGACGAAAACGGCGATCTGATTCCGGTCACCTATCAGGGGCGTACCCGCCGCGACCGCCACGAGGAACTCCTCGCCTATGCCATACAGGGCGGAATCGCGCAGGCGCGTATCGCCCACGACATGGCGGGCGGCGAAGGCCGCATCCACATGAACGTCCTGTGGGAGATGGGTGGTGCCGAACGGGTCCTTGACGGCGTTCTGACCGGCGCGCGCGGGCTGATACACGGCGTCACCTGCGGGGCCGGGATGCCTTACAAGATAGCGCAGATCTCCGCCAGCTACGGCGTTTACTACTATCCGATTGTCTCGTCCGCGCGCGCCTTCCGCGCCCTGTGGAAACGGTCCTATCACAAGTTCCCGGAATGGCTGGGGGGCGTCGTTTACGAGGATCCCTGGCGTGCCGGCGGACATAACGGTCTGTCCAACAGCGAAGACCCGGAAGTCCCCGAAGATCCCCGCCCGCGCGTGGCGGAAGTCCGCAAGGTGATGAACGACCTCGGCCTCGATTCCGTGCCGATCGTGATGGCCGGCGGCGTCTGGTATCTGAGAGACTGGGAAGACTGGATCGACGATCCCGATATTGCGCCGGTGGCCTTTCAGTTCGGCACCCGGCCTCTGCTTACCCAGGAGAGCCCGATATCCGAACAGTGGAAGCGTCGCCTCCTCGACCTTCAGGAGGGGGATGTCTTTCTGAACAAGTACAGCCCGACCGGATTTTATTCATCGGCCGTGCGTAACGAGTTCCTGGAGGAACTGAAAGAACGGTCGGATCGCCAGATTGCCTTTGCCGAAGAACCCGTCGGGGAGCTTAACCAGGAATTTCAGATCGGTCCGCGCGGCCGGAAAATCTACGTCGCGCCCGGCGACAGGAAACGCGCCGAAGACTGGATGAAGGAAGATTTTACCGAAGGCATGCGCACGCCGGATTCCACGGTGATCTTCGTTTCCGCCGATATTGCGAAACAGATCCGGACCGACCAGTCGGACTGCATGGGCTGCCTGTCGCAGTGCCAGTTTTCCAACTGGGCGCAGAACGAAGCCGGGACGACCGGCCGGCGGCCGGATCCGCGGTCCTATTGCATCCAGAAAACGCTGCAGGATATCGTGCACGGCGAAAACGTCGACGAACAACTGATGTTCGCCGGTCATAACGCCTATAAATTCCGCGACGACCCGTTTTATGCAAACGGGTATATCCCGACCGTCAAGGAACTGATGGAGCGGCTTCACACGGGGGATTAGCCTTGAACCGGGCACTGCGAAGCGACGCCGCCGCCGCGACCGCATAAGGTCTTACAATTTTGAGGCATTCCAAAAGCACTGGCTACGCGTTGTCTTTTTTGGCTTTAAATAAGCCCGTTAAGGCCTTATATGTATCACATGGCTGACACATCACGTCATAACCGACCCTATAGCGGGGTTATCGCCAAGCTGAAACAGGCTGGTCTGCGGCCGACGCGCCAGCGTATCGCTCTCGCAAAACTGCTGTTCGAGACGGAAGACCGCCATGTATCGGCGGAGGATCTGCACGAGGAAGCGCGCGCCGCCGGCGTCAGCGTTTCTCTGGCGACGATATACAACACCCTTCACCAGTTCACCGAATCGGGCCTGATGCGGGAAGTTGTGGTCGAAGCCGGCCGATCCTACTTCGACACCAATACCGGCGATCATCATCATTTCTTCCACGAAGATACCGGCCTGCTGGAGGACATTCCCAGCGACCGGATCAACGTGTCCGAGCTGCCATCGGCCCCCGCCGGAACGGCGGTGAGCCGGGTGGACGTCATTGTTCGCGTTGCCGGCACCGGCGACTAACTTTCTATATTAGAATCATTCCAATCTATTGACCGGGCGTGCCGTCCGGCCTATATTCGTGACATCTGAAGTTCCGAAAGGGCTTCGGTGACTCGGGGACGAAACCGATTCGCGTTTCTGACGACCGAGACGACTGCAATACAAACACAAACAAGGAGGGTGACATGCCGTCACTTGGTGGAACCAAGACCGAACAGAACCTCAAGGACGCCTTCGCGGGCGAATCCCAGGCCAATCGCCGGTATCTGTATTTCGCACAGAAGGCCGACGTTGAAGGCTACAACGATGTTGCGGCCGTTTTCCGGTCGACGGCCGAAGGCGAGACCGGCCACGCGCACGGCCATCTCGAATATCTCGAGGAAACCGGCGATCCCGCGACCGGCGAGCCGATCGGCACCACGTCGAACAACCTGAAAGCCGCCGTCGCCGGCGAAACTCATGAATACACGGATATGTATCCGGGCATGGCGCGCGAAGCCCGCGACGAAGGCTTCGACGAAATCGCCGACTGGTTCGAAACCCTGGCGAAGGCCGAACGGTCCCATGCCGGACGTTTCCAGAAGGCCCTCGACGAACTCGACTGATCGTCGTCGCGGCGCAATGAAGCCGCTTGTAACCGGCTTGCACCGGGCAGCTGGCGTAAAACGCCACGCTGTCCGGTCGGCCAACCCTTGATATTTTAAGGACACGCTATGTCGGAAGGCAGCTTAGAGGCGCCGGAGCGCCACCCTATTCCCTGGCAGGATCCCGATTTTTACGACGAGCAGAAGCTCGACGATGAGCTGCGCCGCCAGTTCGATATCTGTCACGGCTGCCGACGCTGTCACAATCTGTGCGATTCCTTTCCCCGGCTGTTCGATCTGATCGACGAGGCCGAGAGCATGGAGCTCGATACGGTCGATTCGAAGGACTTCAAATCGGTCGTCGATGCCTGCACGCTCTGCGACATGTGTTTTCTGACGAAATGTCCTTATGTGCCGCCGCATGAATTCAATCTCGATCTGCCGCATCTGATGCTGCGCTACCGCGCCGTCGAGCATAAAAAAGGTCAGACCGGTTTCGTTACCAAACAAATCGCCAAAACCGACAGGAACGGCAAACTTGCCGGCGCCGTCGCCCCGCTTTCCAACTGGGCCAGCCGCACCGGAAACGGACTGACGCGCCCGGCGATGGAAGCGGTGACCGGCATAGACAAACACGCCGCCCTGCCGAAATTCTACGCCAAACCGCTGACCGCTCGCGCCAGTTCCGAGGCGCCGAAAAGAGATGAAAACGCGCCCGCGGCTGCCCGGAAGGCCGTCGTCTACGCCACCTGTTTCGTCAATTACAACGACCCGGCGATGGGCGAGGACGCGCTGGAAATTCTTGCGCGCAACGGCGTGGAAACCGAAGTTCTGCATCCCGTATGCTGCGGCATGCCCAAGCTGGAGCACGGCGATATCGAAGGCGTTGCCGAAGCAGCCCGCAGGGTGGCCGGCGAATTCAAGCCATGGATCGAAAAAGGCTATGACGTCGTCGCCCTGACGCCGAGCTGTTCCTTAATGCTCAAGTTCGAATGGCCGCTGATTCTGCCTGACGACGAAGACGTCCGGCGATTGTCTGAAGCGACGCGCGACATCAGCGAATACATCGTCGATATTGCCAAGAACGAAGGCCTCGCCGACGGGATGTCGGCGCTCGACGGCAGTGTCACCGTACACCTTGCCTGTCATTCCCGGGCTCAGAACATGGGCCAGAAAGCCGCCGAACTTCTGCGGCTGATCCCCGATGCAGAAGTCGACGTCGTCGAACGGTGCTCGGGGCACGGCGGTTCCTGGGGCATGATGAAAGACAACTTTGAAACCGGCATCAAAATCGGCCGTCCGGCCGCGCGCAAGGCGCTGGAATCGGCCCCCAGATACGTCGTATCCGAATGTCCGCTTGCCGGCATTCATATTCTCCAGGGCATGGAACGACTGGCGGAAAAAGAAGACTCGCCGCCGAAGGTGCCTGAACACGCGCCGCATCCGGTTCAGCTGCTCGCAAAATCCTATCGTGCCAGTCAGGAATGACATGACCAACGCCAAATCCATCACCCGCGACGACATCCTGCCGTTCGACGAGTATGCCGCCAGCCGCAAGGAACGAAAAAAGGCGCTGACGGAGGTCAAGAAGAACCGCCGCATGGAAGTCGGACCCCACGCGACGTTCTATTTCGAAAACTATGAAACCATGTGGCATCAGATTCACGAGATGCTGTATATCGAGCGCGGCGGGGAAGATCAGATACCGGACGAACTGGCGGCCTATAATCCGCTGATACCGCAGGGCCGCGAACTGATTGCCACTGTGATGTTCGAAATCGGCGATCCGGTGCGCCGCGCAAACGTGCTGGGAGCGCTGGGCGGTGTCGAGGAAACGATGTTCATCAGCATCGACGGCGAAAAAATACCCGGTCAGGCAGAAACCGACGTCGACAGGACAACTGCCGATGGCAAGGCGTCATCGGTGCAGTTCGTCCATTTCCCGTTCACGGACGCACAGGTCGAGGCATTCGCCGCCGGCACGGCGGAAGTGGCCGTGGGCTTTACCCATCCGAGCTATTCGCACGCTGCAGGTATGCCCGCCCATGTCCGCAAGGCGCTTTCCGACGACTTCGACTGAGCGCTTTCTCCGTGACGGATTGCGCTAGGAAAATCCGCCGGGCGAAAACGGTTTGTTAAGTTCTTTATCCTTAAAATAGGCTCCTGACGAAGTTTAAGGAGCACGAAATCTCAATATTTCGCGCGCCGCAATACAGGAGCCTAGGCATGTCGAGTGCTGTAAACGTCCATAACGATCATGTTGAGATCAAGCTGTCGGGCGAGCTGACCTTTTCCAGCTATAAAGAATTTCAGGAAGTCATGAAATCCGCGACCGAATCCGGCAAAAAAGCCTGCGTGATCGATCTGGCGGAGCTTCAGTCCATCGATTCAGCCGGGATCGGCATGCTCCTCTTCGCTAATGACGAAACGAAGCAGACCGAGATCGATCTAAGCCTGCGCGGTCCCCAGGGGCCCGTTAAAACCGTTCTCGAACATACGAAAATCGACGAGGTTATCCCGATCGTCGCCTGAACACCGACAGTCAGAGCAAGTACGACGGCGATTTTCGCATCCCATGAATCACATAAATGTTCCGGAGGCTCTTGCCGGAGAGCCCAACGTCTCTGACGACGAGAGTACGCGCCTCGATCGTGCCATCAAGGCATCCAAAATCCTCGTTGTCGACGACCAGATGGTCGTCCGGAAACTGATCGAATTTTATCTGACGGCGGGGGGATACAACAATCTCATCTTCGCTGAAGACGGCGATGACGCACTCGATGCGATAGAGACGGAATCTCCTGATCTGGTGGTTCTGGATCTGCAGATGCCGCGCATGGGCGGGTTTGAAGTATGCGAGAAATTACGCATGAACCCGGCTTACCGGTTACTTCCTATATTGGTTCAGACCGCCGCCGATTCCGCTGAGGACCGGGCGCGGATATTCGAGGCCGGCGCCACCGACATGGTCGGCAAGCCGATCAACGACGCAGAACTGCGTGCGCGTGTCGGCATCCATCTTCAAAACCGTCACATGCTGAATCAGTTGTCGGTATATCGCGAATCCATGGAGCGAGAGCTCGATATCGCACGCGAAATGCAGCATGGCATCATGCCCCGGCAAAAGCATCTGGATAAACTGAAACAGATGTACGGGATCGATATTCGCGCCCATTTCCAGACCTGCGACGCGCTGGGCGGCGACATGTGGAACGCCTGGCCCATCGACACCCGCCGGATGGGTTTCACCATCGTCGATTTCACCGGCCACGGCGTTGTTGCGTCGCTGAATACGTTCCGGTTCCAGTCCCTCGTGATGTCGGGTGGCTATCTGGAGGACGGCGACCAGACCGTCTATATCGAACGCATCAACCGCCGCCTTCACAGCATGCTGTCCGTGGGCCAGTTCGCTACGGCGATCGGCGGGTATATCGATTTCCACGACAATGTGATCCGGTATGTCGGCGCTGCCGGACCGAAGCCGTTTCTGGTCGATCCCGGCGGCAGGACAGGTAAATTCCTGGCTTCCGATGGCCGCCCGCTGGGCATGACACGGGAAGCGAGCTACGACCAACACGAGGTGGCGTTTCCGCCCGGAAGCTCGCTTTTCCTGTACAGCGATGCGCTGACCGAGACGCCCGACATGGTCAACCCGGTCTATGACGACGACCGGATTGCAATGGCGTTAACCGGCGGGCTGAGCACTGACGCTCATCCCTTCGATGCGCTGTTGACGGATTTCATCGACCGGGCGCCCGGTCCGCTGGACGACGATCTGACGATGGTGATGCTGTCCAGACCGGATGGAACCGCGGAGGGAAACCCATGAAATCGGTCAAACCCGCCCGTTCGCCGTCGCCACAATCCGAACAACAGACCCCGCCGGCCAGGACCCACGAAACGATGGTTCTGGCAGGATGCATGATCCACACTCCGATCGATACCGCCGGGATGTCTTGGCTGAGCCAGGCCCTGAACTGCGTTCCCGATCTTGAAGATCCGCCCGCCGGGACCTTCAACAATCTGCACATGACCATGCAGGTTTCCACCTTCGACGATATCGACACCTGCACGCGCATCGCGACCAAGACGCTTGGTTTGTCGTCCATTGCTTCCATCGGCATGCGGGAACTGCTGGTGAACGCTGTTGAACACGGAAACCTCGGAATCACGTTCGACGAAAAATCGGAGCTGCTGCAGTCCGGCCGTTGGCAGGAAGAAATAGAACGACGGCTCATTTCGCCTCAATATCGCGACAAATATGCCACCGTTTCGATCAGACGGGACGACACCTGCTTCACGGTGATAATCCAGGATCAGGGAGACGGATTCGACTGGGAAGGCTATCTGGAATCCCGCGACAGGCCCGGTACAATGTTGCATGGACGCGGCATGTCTCTGGCAATGAGCGCCGAATTCGCCGCTTTGCAGTATCGCGGAACCGGAAGCAAGGTCTTCGTTTCCGGGAAGTGCGATCGAACCTGAAAGAACCGCGGGCTTCGGCCCTATTTGAGCTGTTCGTCCGAATACACGCCCCAGATATGGGCCCGCCGCATCCAGCCGCGCCGCTTGCCGATTTCGATCCGGCACCACGCGCCTTCGCATTCGAGAACGCGGCCGACGACTTTCTCCATAACGCGCGCGGCCAGAGCTGACTCCGGATCCGGGTTCTGTCGCATCGGCTGAATGCCGCCCGTCACCACGGCGGTCCTTTTACCCGACAGCATGGACCGATGGACCCAACCTTCGGTTCCCTGCCAGTCCCTGACCCTGCGCCAGTTTTCGAATTCCGCGGTGATTTCCACCGGCATGCCGCGGGACACGAAGATCCAGTCTACCGGATACCGGATGCCCGGCCCGGTTCGAAGGTGAACCTTGTTGGCCCGCAACGATGCGTAGCGCGGCAGAGGAAGTCCCGTTTCGGCCAGCGCAGCGACCGGCACCGACAACGATACGAGACCGCAAAAAGCGAAAACCGCCACTAATTTTGAACAAGGCGCCATCGCCGCATTATAAACATTGGCGGCAGCTATCTCTACGGCTCAACATCTCTGGACAACCGGCGGCGGCCCTGATACGCCAGAAGCAACTAACAGGGAGGACGGCCAGAATATGGCCAAGGGTAAACCAGTCGTGGTTGTCACGCGCCGGCTTCCGCGCGATGTCGAAACGCGCATGATGGAACTCTTCGAGGCGCGCCTGAACGCAACGGATGCGGCGATGTCTGCGGATGAAATCGTTGCCGCCTGCGACGGCGTCGAAGTGCTGGTGCCCACCGTAACCGACCGCATCGATGCGGATGTGATCAACCGGTTGCCGGAATCGATCGAATTGATCGCCAATTTCGGCGTCGGGGTGAATCACATCGATCTCGAAGCGGCGGCCGCGCGAAAGATCGTCGTTACCAATACGCCGGGTGTGCTGACCGACGACACGGCGGACATGGCAGCGTGTCTTCTTCTCGCCGCGCCGCGCCGGCTGGTCGAAGGCGAGAGGCTGATCCGGGCGGGAAAATGGGACGGCTGGGCGCCGACGTTCATGATCGGCCACCGGATTTCGGGCAAACGTCTCGGGATCATCGGTATGGGCAGGATCGGTCAGGCGCTTGCCCGGCGGGTCCGGGGCTTTGGTATGACGGTGCATTACCATAACCGCCGCCGTCTGCATGTGGATGTCGAACGCGATCTGGAAGCGACTTACTGGGAAGATCTCGACCAGATGCTGGCCCATATGGACTTCATCTCGATCAACTGCCCGCATACCAGGGAAACCCATCATCTGCTTAATGCGGAGCGCCTCGCCCTGCTGAAACCTCATGCGTTCGTCGTAAACACCGCCCGCGGCGAGATCATCGACGAAGCGGCACTGGCCAGGTTGCTGGCCGACGGCAAAATCGCCGGTGCCGGACTCGACGTTTACGAGCGCGAACCGGAAATAGAAACCGCCTTGCTGCAATTGGACAACGTCGTGCTCGCCCCGCATCTGGGGTCCGCGACCCACGAAGGACGGATCGCGATGGGCGAAAAGGTGATCGTCAACATCAAAAGCTTCGTCGACGACCACAGACCGCCCGACCGCGTCTACGAAGTATAGGAACTATCAGACGTACAGGATTGCGCCGTCCGCCGAGGCGTCCGCCAGGAAACTGACGGCGCTTCCATCCGTGATGTCGATATCTGTGCGTAACCGGTGCCGGTTGATGCCCGTTGCACGCAGCCCCATCTCGCAGACCATGAACTTGGCATCCATTTCCGAGCAGGCGGCGATCAGTTCCTCGAACGTGGCCAAGTTCTCTTGCGCCAGCATTGTCTCCTGCGGCACGTCGGCGAACCCGTGTATGAGCGCCCGGGTGCCTTCCATGGTGAAGAACAGCGTGACCGGTCTGCCTGTCGCGAGTGCGGCGCTCGCCATCACCAATGCATAATGAACCCGGTCGAAATCGCCCGACTGGATAATGAGAGACAGCTTGTCGGGCGACGCCATTATGCCGCGTAGGCCGACAGATCGGTAATCGACGGGGCGTCGCCGCACAGCGGGCATGCCGGATCCCGCGCCAGTTTCATCTTCCGGACATCGGCGGCGAGCGCGTCGTATATCAGCAGAGAGCCCGCGAGCGTGTCGCCGATCCGCATGATTTCCTTCAGTACCTCCACCGCCTGGAGAGAACCGACCGTTCCGGCCAGCGCGCCAAGAACGCCGCCTTCGGCGCAGCTCGGCACCAGCCCCGGCGCCGGCGCTTCCCGGTACAGACAGCGATAGCATGGCTCGCCTGTGCCGAGGCCGGACCGGAATGTCGCAATCTGCCCTTCGAAGCGCAGGATTGCCGCGGAGACCAGCGTCTTTTCCGCAAGATGGCATGCGTCATTGACCAGATAACGCGTCTCGAAATTATCGCTGCCGTCGGCGACGATGTCATAGCCGCCAATCAGCTCGTCGACATTCCCGGCGGTCAGCCGTGCGTGATGGGGCACGAACGCGATATCCGGATTTATGCCCGCGACCGCTTTGCCCGCACTGTCCACTTTGGCCACGCCAATGCGGTCGGTTGTATGAATGACCTGGCGCTGCAGGTTGGAGAGGTCGACCGCATCGTCATCGACGACCCCCAGCGTGCCGACGCCGGCGGCGGCGAGATACATCAGCAGCGGCGCGCCCAGTCCGCCCGCACCGATGACCAGTACGCTCGCCTCCAACAGCTTCTGCTGACCCGCTCCGCCGACTTCCGGCAGCACGATATGGCGGGCGTAGCGCAGTATCTGGTCTTCGGAAAAATCCACCCGTCCGGTTCCTATCAGGTGCCGGTCGAGCCGAACCCGCCGGCGCCCCGCGCCGTGTCGGACAAGACATCGACTTCGGTAAAAAGTCCCTGGGTGACAGGCGCGATCACCATCTGCGCGATCCGCATCCCGCGCTCGATCACGAAATCCTCATTGCCCAGATTTATAAGGATCACCTTTACTTCGCCACGGTAGTCGGCGTCCACGGTGCCAGGCGTATTGAGAACGGTAACGCCGTTCTTCGCCGCCAATCCGGACCGCGGTCGGATCTGGGCCTC
>Ga0181594_10001366_pt1 | contig 22686 bp, 23 predicted proteins | sample 071ome_18_FD_145603 | JGI IMG/M metagenome (GOLD analysis project Ga0181594, IMG submission 145603) | Coastal salt marsh microbial communities from the Groves Creek Marsh, Skidaway Island, Georgia - 071413BT metaG (spades assembly) | ecosystem: Environmental > Aquatic > Marine > Intertidal zone... | reverse complement strand
GGTTTTTCGTCAATCGCGATGATGCCAGTCTCTGGGCGATTACCAGTACGGGCAATGCGCGCAGTCGCGCGGTGATGGAACGATTGGTCATGTCCTACCGGCCAGACCTCGATTTCGATCACCCGCGGATTGCTGCCGGCGACCCGCTGTCGAAGCACATTACCTACGAACTGCCGCGTGAGGACTGGCAACCGGTATGAGTCCCTCGCTGCGATCCCATCGTGGCCTGTTTGTCGCAACGATCCTTCTCGGCAGTTTCCTGCTGTTCCTGGTGCAGCCCATGGTGGCGCGCATGGCCCTGCCGCGGTTGGGTGGCGCGCCCAACGTCTGGAACAGTGCGATGATCGTTTATCAGGTGCTGTTGCTGGCGGGTTATGCCTATGCGCACCGCCTGTCGCAGCTGCCGATGCGCCGCCAGCTTCTGGGGCATTTGGCCCTGCTCATCTTGTTTGCATTGACGCTTCCCATTGCCCTTTACTCTCTCTCGCCGGCCGCGCCTGGCTGGGAAGTCCTGTGGGTCCCTCTGCTGCTGCTGCTGACGGTCGGCCCGGTTTTCTTCATTGTTTCGGCGCAAGCACCGCTGATGCAGCGATGGTTTTCGCAGCACCCGCAGGCGGGAGAGCCATGGGCGCTCTATGCGGCATCCAACCTGGGCAGCTTTGCCGGGCTGATGGCCTATCCGCTGCTGGCCGAGCCGCTGCTTTCGCTCACGCTTCAGAGCCTGGCCTGGAGCGCGGGCTATGCCATGCTTGTCATGCTGGTGGTGGTTTGCGCCTTGGCACGACTTGGCACAGCCGCAGTTGTGCCGCCTGACTCTGAAGCTGGCGTTGTCGATGAGGATGGCCCGGGCTGGCGTCAAATCCCTTACTGGATCACGCTGTCGGCAGTGCCTTCGGGCCTGATGCTATCAACGACGACACACCTCACGACCGACATCTTTGCCATGCCCCTGCTCTGGGTAATTCCGCTCGGCCTTTACCTGCTCAGTTTCGTGGTGGCGTTTGCCGATCGCCGAGATCTGGCATGGGCCATGGGCCTGTTCGCGCCGGTGGTGATGCTGGTCTGCGGCGGATTGGCCATGATCTCGCATGGATCGGGTGGGACTCTCGTCGCGCTTGCAAGTGTCGCGCTGTTGTTCAGTGTGGCGACGACACTGCATTCGCGTCTCTATGAAACGAAGCCCGATCCCTCGCGGCTTACGACCTTCTACCTTGCGATGTCGGCAGGTGGCGCGCTGGGCGGCCTGTTCACGGCGATTGTGGCGCCGACCATATTCGACTGGGCTTGGGAGCACCCGCTGCTCGTGCTTGCCGCTGCCGTGCTGATGCCGCTGCCCTCGCTCCTGGGGTGGCATCGGCTGGATGGGCTCGACCCGCAAATGGCGCGGCTGGCGGCGGCAGTTTTCCTGCTCGCCGCCGTTTTCCTCGCCTGGATGTTGCATACGGTGGTCGTGGATAAGGAGCCAAACATTCATCGGGTGTTCCTCACGATCATGCTGTGCGGAACAGGACTGCTGCTGACCTCTTGGCGCGCTCTGTATATTGCCGTTCTGGCTGCGATGATGCTGTCGCAAGGCGGCGTGGCGACGATCGAGACGACGATGAAAGGTGAACGCAGCCGTAGCTACTTCGGAGTCTACACGATCAGGGATTATCCCGAAGCGAAGTTGCGCCAGCTTGTCCATGGCACGACGTTGCACGGCGAGCAGTCGACCGATCCGGCGAGACTGCGCGAGCCGTCGACCTACTACGGTCCACAATCGGGAGCGGGCCTGGTGTTCTCCGCAATTCCCCAGCTTTTCGGACCGCGCGCGAGGGTCGGCGTGGTGGGGCTCGGCACCGGCACTCTGGCCTGCTACCGGCGCGAGGGCCAGCGATGGACCGTGTTCGAGATCGATCCGGCGGTCGTGCGGTTCTCCCGCGATGGCGCGTTCACGTACCTGGAGAACTGTGCTCCCAATGCGCGAATCGTTTTGGGAGACGCCCGCATCCGGCTCGGCGAACAATCGCCCGCAAGCTTCGACGTGGTGGCCATCGATGCATTTTCATCAGACGCCATCCCGCTTCACTTGATCACGCGTGAGGCCATCGAGGTCTATTTCCGTTCGCTCGCCAGCGATGGTGTGGTGCTCCTGCATATCTCCAACCGTTTCATTGACATGGAGCCCGCGGTTGCCGCCATTGCCCGTGATCTCGGTCTTGCGTCTGCGATTCGTAACGACGACCCGGCTGGTGGTACGGGCTTGACCGGATCGGCGTGGGTTGCACTCGCGCGCAGCACTCCGACCATCCAGGCTCTTGCGAAATCCAACCCTGATGCGCCATGGGAACCGCTTGCACCGGCGGCCGACCGTGCCTGGACCGACGACCGCGCCTCGATCTTGCCGCACGTACGCTGGAATCAACTATTGGGGACGCCATGAGCACGACACGCGCCGACATCACCATCGCTGGAATCCACGGGAAGATGCCGAGAATCCATTCCAGCGCGTTTATCGCGCCTGGCTGCCGGATCATCGGCGATGTCGAGATCGGACCGGATGTAAGCATCTGGTACAATTGTGTAATTCGGGCGGACGTCAATCGCGTGGTGATCGGCGCACGCACCAATATACAGGACGGCAGTGTGGTGCATTGCGACAGTCCAAAGCAGGGCAGTCCAGAAGGCTTCCCGACGCTGATCGGTGAAGACGTGCTGATCGGCCACATGGCAATGGTGCATGGCTGCATTCTCGAGCCCGGCGCTTTTGTCGGGCTGGGCTCGATCATATTGGACGGCTGCTTGATTGAGAGCGAAGGCATGCTGGCAGCTGGCGCGATGCTGACTGCTGGTAAACGGATCGGCAAGCGCGAGCTGTGGGTCGGGCGGCCCGCAAAGCATCTGCGCGATCTCGATGATGCGGCGGTAGCGGGTAACAAGCTTGGCGTCGAAATGTATGTCGAGAACGGGCGCGTGCACAAACAGGCCAACGGGCTGGATTGACCAGAGCACTGCGCTGAAAAGTGCGAACCGGCTTCAGCAGATTGTTATGCGATCACGGATATGAGGTGCTGCGAGGGGCGACCTCGCGCGACAAAGTCTTCCGGCTTTTGGCGCAAAGTCTAGGCCTGCCCCATTCCAAGCGCGAGATCACCCAGCACCTTGCCCATGGCCTCGGCCATATCGGCAGGCTCGGGCGCGACATCGGCAATGGCGCGACGCATCGCTTCGGCCCATTGGGCGGCGACAGCCTTGGTGATGACATAGGGCTTGTGCGCGCTCATCATGCATTTGCCGGGGTTCTGCTCGAACCAGTCGCGCGGTCCGCCCGCCCATCCGGCAAGGAACAGCGGCAGGGATTTGCGCATCGGCATGCATAGCGCGTAGATCGGCGTAGGCCGGGTCGCTGTCCATCAGGTCGTAGAATCGCTCGCAGATCGCCTGAAAGGTGGCGTGGCCGCCCAACCGATAAAACGGCGTGTCGGGTTCGGTCTGGACGGCGGCTGTTGCCAAGGGTTCTCTCCTCCACGCGGCTCGAAAGGGGCGGCGATGCCCCTTTTTTGCCGGCGTTAGCGCGGGAGCGCCTTGATCGGAGTCAATCGTTGCCCTTGTCGCCGCTGCTCGCTTCAGGCTTCTTTGCAGGCGGCTTCTTGGTCGGTTTTTTCTTGCGAACGGACTTTGGCGGCGCCGGGGTCAGCTCGAACGACAATGCCTCGTCCTTGACGGAGACGTGGACCTCGCCGCCCCGCGCCAGCTTGCCGAACAGCAGTTCCTCGGCGAGCGGTTGCTTGACCTTCTCCTGGATAAGGCGGGCCATCGGCCGCGCGCCGTAGAGCTTGTCGTAGCCGCAATCGCCCAGCCAGTCGCGCGCGTCGCTGTCGCACTGGATGTGGACGTTCTGTTCGGCCAGCTGAAGCTCAAGCTGGAGGATGAATTTGTCGACCACGCGGCTGACCGTTTCCTTGCCGAGATAGGCGAAGGGTACGATCGCGTCGAGGCGGTTGCGGAACTCGGGCGAGAACATCTGCTTCACGGCTTCTTCGCTGGCGTCTTCCTTGGAGACGTCGCCAAAGCCGATGCCCTGCTTGGCCATGTCCGATGCGCCGGCATTGGTCGTCATGATGAGGACGACATTGCGGAAATCAACGGTCTTGCCGTGGTGATCGGTGAGCCTGCCGTTATCCATGACCTGCAGCAAGATGTTGAACAGGTCGGGGTGGGCCTTTTCGATCTCGTCTAGCAGGAGCACGCAGTGCGGCTGCTGATCGACCGCATCGGTCAGGAGGCCACCCTGATCGTAACCGACATAGCCCGGAGGCGCGCCGATCAGCCGCGAAACCGAGTGCCGCTCCATGTATTCGGACATGTCGAAGCGCTGGATCGGAATTCCCATGATCGAAGCGAGCTGCTTGGCGACCTCGGTCTTGCCGACGCCCGTCGGCCCCGAAAACAGGAACGACCCGATCGGCTTGTCGGGATCGCGCAGGCCCGCGCGCGAAAGCTTCATCGCGGTCGAGAGCACATCGATGGCCTTGTCCTGGCCGAACACGACGCGCTTCAGGTCCTTCTCGAGATTGCCGAGCGCGCGCTTGTCGTCACTGCTGACCGACTTGGGCGGGATGCGCGCCATGGTCGAGATGACTTTCTCGATCTCGTGTGCAGTGATCGTCTTCTTGCGGCGGCTGGGCGGCACGAGCATTTGCATGGCGCCGACCTCGTCGACCACGTCAATTGCTTTGTCGGGTAGCTTGCGGTCGTTGATGTAGCGCGCCGAAAGCTCGACCGCAGTCTTGAGCGCATCAGCGGTGTACTTGACCTTGTGGTGTTCCTCGAAGGCGCTCTTAAGCCCCTTGAGGATCTTGATCGTGTCCTCGATGGTCGGCTCGTTCACGTCGATCTTCTGGAACCGCCGCAGCAAGGCACGGTCTTTCTCGAAATGGTTACGGAATTCCTTGTACGTGGTCGATCCGATGCATCGGATCGAGCCGCCAGAGAGCGCCGGCTTGAGCAGGTTGGATGCATCCATCGCACCGCCCGATGTAGCGCCTGCGCCGATAACCGTATGGATCTCGTCGATGAACAGGATCGCGTGCGGCATCTTCTCCAGCTCGGCGACGACCTGCTTGAGGCGTTCCTCGAAATCGCCACGATAGCGGGTTCCGGCGAGCAGGCTGCCCATATCGAGCGAATAGATCACCGCTTCGGAGAGCACTTCGGGCACGTCGCCTTCGACGATCTTGCGCGCCAGACCTTCGGCAATGGCGGTCTTGCCGACCCCTGGATCGCCGACATAGAGCGGGTTGTTCTTTGAACGGCGGCACAGGATCTGCACGGTGCGATCTACTTCTGGCCCGCGACCGATTAGCGGATCGACCTTGCCGCTCAGCGCCTTTTCGTTGAGATTGACGGTGAACTGGTCGAGCGCGGAATCCTTCTTGTTCTTGGCGTCCGCCTTCTCTTCGGCCTGCGGGCTCTGTTCCTCGCTGCCCTTGGGGCTGCGCTCCTCGTTCCGCTTGCCTCCCTTGCCGATACCGTGGCTGATGAAGCTCACCGCATCGAGGCGGCTCATGTCCTGCTGTTGTAGGAAATAGACCGCATAACTGTCGCGCTCGGAGAAAAGTGCGACGAGCACGTTCGCGCCGGTGACCGTATCTTTGCCGGAGCTCTGCACATGCAGGATCGCTCGCTGGATTACCCGCTGAAAGCCCGCGGTGGGTGCCGGGTCGCCCTTTTCCTCGGTCTTGAGCGACTGGTATTCCTGATCGAGATACTGGCGAACCACGTCGCCCAGGTCGCTCAGATCGACCCCGCAAGCTTCCATAACCTGCGCCGCGTCTGGATCGTCGATCAGCGCGAAGAGGAGGTGTTCGAGCGTTGCATATTCGTGACTCCGCTCACTGGCATGGCTGAGCGCCGCGTGCAGGGTTTTCTCGAGGGTTTGCGCGAAACTTGGCATTGGTACGGGACTTTCGCTTGCGGGACTTAACGGGCGATGAAGAATGGAAGCGGGACTTCGGAAGATTCATGTTCGATATAGGACGAACCGGCGCGATTGCGACAATGGAGTCGCCCGACCATCATCAGCTCTTCGGCCTGAACAAGTTTTCGGCAGCCCGCATATGGTCTGCTGATTTGGTGCGATGCGCGCTGATTCGTGCAATTTCCTCTTCGAGCAGAGTAACTCGTGCATCGAGCTCGTCCAGCGAATAGCTTTCAAGGCTCTCGCCGGCCAGTAGGCTCGCGTAACCAAAGCTGCCTTCGGTCGTGCGCGGCCTGGGTCGATCATCGTCGTCCATTGCTCGCCAAACAACAGTGCTATTCGCTTGCTGTCAAGCGAGCTGCCAGTTAGGTCCCCAGTGTTGAAAAGGGGGCAATAGCGAAGGAAATGGGCGCACAATCCGTCGAAACGATGACGGCCGCCCATTTCGCGGAGGCTGGCGGCCCCGAGGTCCTCAAGCTGTGCGAATGGCCCGTGCCGAGCCCCGGACCCGGAGACGTGCTGATCAAGGTCGCGGCTGCCGGCCTCAATCAGGCGGACACGATGCAGCGCAAGGGCTTTTACCCGCCGCCGCCGGGAGCATCGCCTATCATCGGCCTGGAAATCGCTGGCGAGGTCGTCGCACTTGGCGAAGGCGCACCTGCGGCGCTGCTGGACCAGCAGGTCTGCGCGTTGGTGCCGGGCGGAGGCTATGCGCAGTACTGCCTCGCAAAGGCGGCTCATTGTTTGCCGGTTCCAGCGGGCCTTTCGCCGATCGAAGCGGCGGCACTGCCGGAAACGCTTTTCACAGTCTGGCACAATGTATTCGAGCGCGCCTTTGCTCGCGAAGGCGAGACGATTCTGGTGCACGGCGGCGCCAGCGGCATTGGCACCATGACGATTGACCTTGGTCGGTTATTCGGGCTGCGCGTCATTGTCACTTGCGGGAGCGACGAGAAGTGCGCGCGTGCAATGGCCCTCGGCGCGGCCCACGCGATCAATTACAAGACAATGGATTTCGTTGAAGAGGTGACGAAGATTACCGGCGGGAACGGCGTCGAGATCGTGTTCGATATGGTCGCGGGCGACTATGTGCCGCGCAACCTGCAATGCCTGGCCGAGGATGGGCGCCACGTCACCATCGCCACTCAGGGCGGCGCCAAGGCCGAAGTCAATATGGTCACCCTGATGGTCCGGCGCCTGACCATGACTGGCTCGACTCTCCGCCCGCGCTCTGACGAATTCAAGGCGCTGCTTGCACAGGAAATCGCCGCCAACGCCTGGCCATTTGTCGAGAGCGGCCAATTGCGGCCGGTAATGGACAAGGTATTTCCGCTGGCCGCCGCCGCCGAGGCCCACGCACACCTCGAGGCAGGTAAACACGTCGGCAAGATCGTGCTGGAGATGTAGGAGCACTCTGCCGCTTGCCCCACAGCGCAATAGCGCCTACATCGTCATCACACGGCCGCTCCGGAAAGGGGCGGCCCTTTGCGTTTTTGACGGAGAGAACAATGTCACAGCCCGCGCCGCTGATGCCGCATGCCACCGCGTCCTGGTTGGTGGACAACACCGCGCTTAGTTTCGAGCAGATCGCCGAATTCTGCGGCCTGCACATCCTTGAGGTCCAGGCCATGGCCGACGATCTCGCCTCAAGCAAATATACCGGGCGCGATCCGGTGCGGGCGGGCGAGCTGACCAACGAGGAGATCGAGAAGGGTCAGGCCGATCCATCCTATGCGCTGCAGATGCAGAAAGCGCCGGCCAATGTCAGTCGCACCAAGGGGCCGCGCTACACGCCGGTGTCGAAGCGGCAGGACAAGCCCGACGGGATCGCTTGGATCCTTCGCAATCACCCGGAAATTTCCGATGCGCAGATCGGCAAGCTGATCGGCACGACGCGCACGACGATCGGTGCCATCAAGGAGCGCACGCACTGGAATATCCAGAATATCCAGGCCAAGGATCCAGTCACACTTGGCCTGTGCTCGCAGCGCGAACTCGATGCCGTGGTCGCAAAGGCTGCCAAAAAGGCGGGGCTGGTCGATGAAATGGCGGGCGAAACGGATATTGGCGACGATAAAGAGGCGCTGATCGAGGAACTCCGCGCCGAACGGGAAGCTGCCGCCAAGGCCGCCACCGAGGCCGCGCAGGAAGCCGAGGCTGCCGCGTGGCTGGAGGCAAAACGCGCTTCGGAATCCGAAACAGCACCGGATAGCGAGCCCGAAACCGGTCTTTGACACCGCCATTTCGGCTGACTGCGCGCTTGCCTAGAACGAAGGGCGCGCCCAGATAGGTCGTATGGAGAGAGAAGGGCCCGCAATCTGGCAGTCCCGCTATGATCATCCCTGCTCTTGGGATCAGCATTTCGAGCCGCTGTCTATGCCGCAGATGCTGGACAATTGCGTCGCGGCGCATCCTGAAAGTTCGCTCGTCGATTTTTTCGGCCGAGTCTATTCCTATCGACAGATCCGGGAAGAAGCGCTGCGCTTCGCTGCCGGTCTGCAGCGCGCGGGTTATGCAAAGGGCGACCGCGTCGGCTTGTTTCTGCCAAACGTCCCGGTCTACCTCGCCGCCTACTACGGCGCGATGATTGCGGGTTGTACCGCGGTCAATTTCTCGCCGCTTTATACGGTCGAAGAATTGTCTGCGCAGGTCGCCGATTGCGGCACCCGCCTCATGGTCACGGTCGATGTGCCGACCCTGCTTCCGACTGCGGTTGAAGTATTGAGACATTCCGGGCTTGAAAAGCTGGTAGTTGGTCGTTTCGCGGCCGCGCTGCCGTTCTGGAAGGGCTTGGGTATGCGGTTGCTGCGTCGCCGCGACCTCTCTCCGGTTCCGCGCGAGGCAGGCTTGTCGCACTGGACCGAATTCATTGCCGAAGCAGAACCGGAGCCGGTCGATATCGACCCGCTATCCGACGTTGCTCTGCTGCAGTATACTGGGGGTACTACCGGCACACCCAAGGGCGCGATGCTCACCCACCAGAACTTGACTGCCAATGCCCGCCAGGTTGTCGCCATCGATCCGCAGAAAGGTCAGCGCGACGTCATCGTCGGCGTGCTGCCGCTGTTCCATGTTTTTGCCAACACTTGCGTGCTCAATCGTACGGTGGCGAATGGCGGTACGATCGCGATGCTGCCGCGCTTCGATGCCGCACAGGCGCTGGCGACGCTGGACCGCGTCGATGCCACGTCGTTTCCCGGCGTTCCGACGATGTACCAGGCCCTGCTCGACAGCAAGGCCATGGACGGCACCGACTTTTCCAGCCTGAAAGTCTGCATCTCGGGTGGCGCAGCGCTGGGCGCGCCGGTCAAGGAGCGCTTCGAAGGGGCGACCGGCGCCAGGCTCATCGAAGGCTATGGGCTTACTGAGAGCTCTGGCGTCGTCTCCACCAATCCGTTCGATGGCGACGACCGAACGGGAACGATCGGTCATCCCCTGCCGGGTACGGACTTGCGACTGCTCGACAAGGACGATCCGCACCGCGACGCTCCCGCCGGAGAACCGGGAGAACTTGCCGTCAAGGGCCCGCAGATCATGCAGGGCTATTGGAATCGGCCCGATGCCGCCGCGCATATATTCACCGAAATCGGAGGCGAGCTTTGGCTGCGAACCGGCGATATCGCGGAAATGGACGAAGACGGATATGTGCGAATTGTCGATCGCAGCAAAGACATGATCGCGGTAGGCGGGTTCAAAGTATTCCCGAGCCAGGTCGAGGCCGTGCTGCTCGAAAATCCGGCGGTCAAGGAGGTGCTCGTGATCGGTGTGGCGGACACTTACCACGGCGAGATCCCGCGCGCCTACGTGGTGCTTCATCCCGATGCAGTGGCTGACGGCCCAGACCTCGCCGATTGGCTCAATGTCCGAGTCGGGAAGCACGAGCGGGTCGACAGTGTGGTTATTCGCGACGATCTGCCCAAGACAATGATCGGCAAGCTTGATCGCAAGGCGTTGCGCGCCATGGTTGCGGACGCAGCGTAAATATCAAACGAATGGTGCTGGGCGCGCCCTATTCGGCGGCGTCGGCCAGAACAAGCACGTCGTCGCCTGTGGCATGCGCGGCTTTGCTGTGAGCCGATCCGTGCGGCGAGAGTTTGCCGTCGATGATAGCGCCCTGTTCAATGGTAAGCGCGTCGTAGTTCACGTCGCCGGTGACGCGCGCCGATTTGAGGATGACGAGCTGGCCGCAGGTGATCGACCCGTCGACCTTGCCGGCGAGCCGTGCGCTCTTTGCGACAATTGATCCGGTGATGCGGCTACCCTCGCCCTGAACCAAAGATTCGCAAGTAATATCGCCCTCGATCAGGCCGTCGATATGCAGGTCTGAACGGGCAGTGATATTTCCGCTGACGGTGCAATCGCCGCCCAGCACCGAAAACGATTGGTCAGTTCCGCCGCGCGACAATGCCATAGACTTATGCTCCGCTGCTGGTTTCCTGGCGAACATGGCGCGCCTTTTCAAGAAATGGCCTGGGGTTGACTGCGCGTTGTCCGACACGAACCTCGAAATGAAGGTGCGGGCCGGTCGAGCGGCCTGTGCTCCCGATCGCGCCGATTTTCTCGCCGGCATCGACCGCCTGACCCGGCGCGACTCCGAGGCGTGACATATGCGCATAGCGGGTCGTCAACCCGTTCCCGTGGTTGATCTCGACACATTTGCCATATCCCTGCTTTCGTCCGGCAAAAGCGACCTTTCCCTTGGCGGCAGCGTAGATCGGCGCGCCGCTGGGACCCTTGAAATCTATGCCGGAATGGAAGGCCGCACCGCCAGTAAATGGATCGGAGCGATAACCGAAGCCTGAAGAGATATAGTCCATATTTGCTGGGTGGATCTGAGGGATGCCGGCAAGGCCGCGCTCAAGTGCGTCCATTCTCGCGAGGCTGAGGCCGAGCCGCTCGAAGCGCGGATCAAGCGACCCGTTTCGGTCCGTCGCCAGGCTTATGAAGGGACCGCCCCTTGCGTCCGAGCGGCTAACCGAGGCAATCAGGGCGTTGGGATTAAGACCCAGCTTGCGGATTGCACCGGCCGCGGTCTGCGCGCGACGGTCGGCATATCGGGTAAGGCGTTCAACGAAGGCGAGCTGCTGCGCTTCGATCCGGGCGAGCGCGGCAGCTTCGGGAATGGCGCTGCTGACTTTTTCGATAGTGCGCTGCGCTTCGGTAGTGCTGTCGCTGACCGTATCGCCGTCCGCGACCTCGGCAGGAAGTTCGCCGATGTGGGTTTCGACCATTTTCTCGACGAACGATTGGCGCCGGGCGAGGTCGTCGACAACCGAATCGAGCCCGTTGCGGTACTGTTTCACTCTACTTTCGGCTTTCGTGATTTCCACCTCGCGATCAAGCAAGGAAATCCGATCGCGCTCCGCATTGAAGCGTGCGGCCGACGCGACGATCATCGTTACAGCCCAGGCGAGCAACAGTGCGACTACGATTGTAGACGCAATCGCCTGAAATTCAGTGGAAATCTTGATGAAGCGAACCTGACCTTGCGATCGCATGATAAACTCGCGATCCGGGAACAGGGTCTTTATCTGCCGCCGCAGCGACCCGCGAGCCAAAACTTTCAAACCAACCCCGCCTGGTAATGATCTTACGGAACCCCTAAGACCGCGCGGTTAGCAGGCACCGCGCTGACTGGCGAGTCCGGGTAGTTTCAGGTCGCGGGTATTCCGGGATGAACCGACCCCTGATCACGATGAACCGTTGATGAACGGGAAACTTTCGCGATCACCCTGATCCGGTCCGAATTCCGGCAATGACAGCGTAGGCGGGCAATGCTAGGCGCGACCGATGACTGTTCAGACACCCGTTGCTCTCGATCCAGCGTCGCTCGTGGCCAGCCTTGGCGCTGAGGGCCGTGCTGCGCAACGACACCTTGCAAGGTCGACCGATGCCGAGAAGGCCGAAGCGCTTCGTATGGCGGCTGGTGCGATTAGGGACAACGCTGACGACATTCTTGCTGCCAATGCGCTCGACATTGGTACGGGTGAAGAAAATGGCCTTGGCTCCGCGATGCTCGATCGCCTACGCCTTGACGCTGGACGCCTCTCCGCGATTGCCGATGCGGTCGATCAGGTTGCCGCGTTGCCCGACCCGGTTGGCCAGGTGATCGACACGACTGAGCGGCCCAATGGCATGCGCCTTTCGCGTCTGCGCGTCCCCATCGGGCTGATCGGCATCATTTACGAAAGCAGGCCCAACGTCACAGTCGATGCGGCTGCGCTTTGTTTGCGTTCGGGCAATGCGACGCTATTGCGAGGCGGCAGCGATGCCTTCCACTCCAACAAGGCTCTGCATGCTGCTTTCGTGGAAGGCATCGCGGCTTGCGGGATGCCTGCCGAAGCAGTGCAGCTCATGCCGACGCAGGATCGCGCGGCGGTTGGCGCCATGCTGGGCGCGGCGGGCGTGATCGACATGATCGTGCCGCGCGGAGGCAAGAGCCTTGTTGAAAGGGTGCAGAACGATGCGCGCGTGCCGGTGCTCGCCCATCTCGATGGCATTTGCCACACCTATATCCACTCTTCCGCCGATCAGGATATGGCGTGTGAGATCGCACTCAATGCCAAGATGCGGCGCCCCGGCATATGCGGGGCGATGGAAACGCTACTGATCGATGTGCGCTTTGGTGCTGGTACACGGGTAGTGTCTTCGCTCATCGAGGCAGGCTGCGAGGTGCGTGGAGACGCCCGTGCCCGCGCCCTTGACGCGCGCGTCAAACCTGCTGGCGAGGAAGATTGGGATACCGAATACCTTGATGCGGTGCTTTCGGTTGCAGTCGTTGATGGCCTTGACGAAGCGCTCGCGCACATTGCCCGGCACAGTTCAGGCCATACCGACGCCATTGTTGCAGCGGACGAGGCGATTGCCGAAAGATTCCTCTTTGAAGTCGATAGCGCGATCGTCATGGTCAATGCATCCAGCCAGTTTGCCGACGGCGGGGAATTCGGACTCGGCGCCGAAATCGGCATAGCGACCGGTCGGTTGCACGCTCGAGGACCGGTGGCGCTCGAAGGGCTCACGACTTACAAGTGGCTGGTGCGCGGCTCCGGCCAGTCGCGGCCCTGACTGTCGCGCTGCAGTCTCGCCGCCGCGTCGGCCTGCTCGGCGGCAGTTTCAATCCTGCGCACGGCGGCCACCGGCGCATTTCGCTATTCTCTCAACAGGCGCTGGGGCTGGACGAAGTCTGGTGGCTGGTATCGCCGAGCAATCCCTTGAAGGACCGGCACGACATGGCACCGTTGCACGCTAGGTTTGCCTCCGCAAAGGAGCAGGCCCGTCGCGCGCCCATACGTGTGACCGCGATCGAGCGCGAATTCGGAACGCGCTTCACGATCGACACGCTTTGCGCATTGCAGCGGCGCTGGCCGAAACTCGAATTTGTGTGGCTGATGGGAGGCGACAATCTCGCACAATTCCACCAGTGGCGCGACTGGCGCGGGATCGCGAGGCTGATGCCGATTGCGGTCATCGCGAGACCGGGTTATGTTCGTCATGCCCTCGCGAGCCCTGCTAGGGCCTGGCTCAGGCGATACCGGATCGCCGCAGCCAGCATGAGGAAACCGGGAAAATGGAGCGCGCCTGCCCTGGTGCTCTTGCGTTTCGACCCCGACAAACGCTCGGCGACGCTGCTTCGCCGCAATGAGCCTGACTGGGCCAGCCGTTTTTCGACCGGCTACCAGAGGGACGATCTGACCCACCGGCTCATTCCGGCTGCAACGGATTTCGGGGATCAACGGTGAGTTCGATGTCACCGGTCCCGGCTAGATGCCGGTTTTCCACAACTACGATCGCCCGGCTGCCCGCAAGTTTCGGGCAGCTGGCGGCTAATTCCATGGGAGTAGACAGTCCTTAGATGAACCAGGCACAAACCCGACCGGCCAAGGCCGCAGTCGATCCCCTCGCGGCAGGTAAGCAACCGCTGCTCGAAATGGTGCTTGAATCGCTGGAAGACGATCAGGCACAGGACATTGTCTCGATCTCGCTGGAAGGAAAATCGAGCATTGCTGACCATATGATCATCGCTTCGGGCCGTTCGTCGCGGCAAGTCACGGCCATCGCCCAGAAGCTCGCCGAACGCATCAAGCGATTGGGTCTGGCCACGCCGCGGCTGGAAGGTCTGCCCGCCGCAGACTGGGTCGTCGTGGATGCAGGCGATGTGGTGGTGCATCTGTTCCGCCCGGAAGTGCGTAGCTTTTACAACCTCGAGCGAATGTGGGGTTTCGGCGATACTGCATCCGGAACGGCTTGATTTCTTTGCCAGCCGGTGGGGCTTAGCGGATCGACTGCCATGCTGCTCCATGTGATCGCGAGGGGGAAAATCGGCCGCACTCCGGAGGCCGAACTGGTTGATCGTTATGCGCGCCGCATTTCCTGGGGACTCCGCCACACCGAATTGCCAGAATCCGGGGGCAAGATGCCAGCGGAGCTGACGCCATGTCGCACCGTGTTGCTTGATGAACGCGGCGAAATGCTATCCTCCGAGAAATTCGCTCGGATTCTGGGCAAATGGCGCGATGATGGCGTCCGCGAGGCGCGATTTCTGATCGGTGCGGCTGACGGACATGATGCCGAAGCGCGTGCCAACGCTGACCTGCTGATCGCTTTCGGCGCCATGACCTGGCCCCATCTACTCGCGCGCGCCATGCTTGCCGAGCAGCTATGGCGCGCCACAAGCATCCTGGCCGGGCATCCTTATCATCGCGCTGGCTAGCCGCTGCGTGATCGTAGCGCTAATAGCCCGGACAATGATAGCAGCGCTGCGATCCTTGTTGGTACTTCTGATTGCTGCCGCATTGTTTGGCAGTGGCGTGCTCGCGCAGACAAGCCTTGCTCCCGGCCTGCGTTCCGACACCGATCCCGCGGTGGCCCGCCGAGCGCTTGGCCGGGCGATCAGGGACGGCAAGCGGGCCCAATACCGCGCTGAAAAGCTTGAGGAGGATGCAAGACGCGCGACCCAGCGAGCCGAACGAACCGCAGCGCAAGCTGCATCGGTTGCCGCCCGTATTCAGGAAACCGAGGCGCGGATCACCGCCCGCGAGGCACAGATCAAGCTATTGGCGACAAGGCGTGCGAAGCTTGGGGCCCGCCTCGCTGAACAGCAGAAGCCCTTGATCCGCCTCTCCGCTGCCTTGCAGCGCCTGGCACGGCGTCCTCCGGCGTTGGGGCTTTTGCGGCCTGGCTCAGTTCGCGACGCGGTCTATCTTCGGGCCATGCTTGCCACGATGCTTCCGCAAGTCGAGGCCCGAACCGCCGCGTTGCGTACGGAACTATCCCGGATTCGCAAGCTCGCGCGGGAGGAGGCCGGTGCGGCCAAGGCCCTTGGCCGGGAGCAGGTCCGCCTGCGCCAGCGCCAGGGGCGTCTTGCCGCAATCGAGACGGAGCAGCGGCTCGATTCAAGGCGCGTTGCCGGAATAGCTTCTCGCGAAAACGAACGCGCTCTGGCACTTGCCGAACGCGCCCGGGACCTTGAGGATCTAGTTAAGGTTGTCGGCAGACAAGGCAAGCTGCGACAGGAACTCGCCGCGCTGCCCGGACCAATTTTGCGGCCGCCTCGGCCTACTGAATCACGGGTGGTCGATGCTGAGGCACCGGCGTCTTTGCCGCGCGGCCTTGCAAGCTATATTCTGCCCGTCGCCGGCAGGCTGCTGACCGGATTCGGGGAAGAAGCCGGAAGCGGACGGCCATCGCGCGGGATCGTTCTTGCCGCGCGCGGCGGTGCTCAGGCCGTTTCACCGGCTGAAGGCGCGGTTGCTTTTGCCGGCCCCTATCGCGGGTATGGACGGATTGTCATTATCGAGCACGATGGTGGCTGGACCTCATTGGTAACTGGCCTTGCCCGGCTCGACGTTGAGCCGGGCGAAAAGCTCGTTGCGGGATCGCCGCTCGGGGTGGTCAGCCCCGCCGACGGGCTTGTCAGGCTCGAATTGCGCCAGGCGGGTGAACCTGTCAATCCGCTGCGCTATCTCGGAGGCGCATAGAACCCCCCGGCCGAGTAAGGACATCTGGCGTTAACCGCGAAACTGCGATAAATCGCGCCTGACCATGAAAAGTGAAATGCTGACCATGAAGATCGGTTCCTTCGCACGCGTTGGCGCGTTGGCAACAGCCTTGGCTCTGATTCCGGTAACAACGGCGGGCCTGGCCGCAGTCGACAGCCGCTCGGGCATGCAGTTCGGCAAGCTCGCTGCGATCTACCGGCTCGTCAAGGACAACTATGTCGACAAGGTCGATGACGAGAAACTGCTGAATGGCGCGATCAACGGCATGCTCGCCAGCCTCGATCCGCATTCGAGCTATCTTGACGGCTCGTCGCTGCAGCGGCTCGAGACGATGATCGACGGTAATTACTCCGGCCTTGGCCTGTCGGTTCAAATGGACGATGGTGCGGTCAAGGTGATTTCGCCGTTCAGGGGCAGTCCAGCGGAGAAAGCCGGCGTAAAGGCGGGAGATTACATCACACACCTCGACGGCGTGCTCTATTTCGAGCGGGACATCGATGAGGCCGTGGGCAAGATGCGCGGTTCGGCGGGAACCTCGATCCGGCTTACGATCTTCCGGCCTGGCCGGGATGAACCGTTCGATGTCACGGTAACGCGCGGCGTTATCGAACTCGAACCGGTCACCTGGGAGGTCAAAGACGCGGTCGGAGTGGTTTCAGTCAATGAGTTTTCACGCGATGTTGGCCGCGATGTTGCACGTGCAATTCAGGCTATGCGCAAACAGGCAGCAGCAACAGGCGGGCTGAAGGGGCTGGTGCTCGATTTGCGCTCCAATCCGGGCGGATCGCTTGACGAGGCGGTTGCGCTCTCCGACCTGTTCGTGAGCGCTGGCGACATCGTATCGCAGCGCGGGCGGGTTGCCAGCGAAAATGAATATTACCGGGCCGAGACTGTCTACAAGGGCGACATTGCGAAGGACCTGCCGTTGGTGGTCCTGATCGATGCTGGCAGCGCATCGGCCTCCGAGATCGTCGCCGGCGCCCTTCAGGATCACAGGCGCGCCGTCGTCATGGGCGAGCGCAGTTTCGGCAAGGGGTCTGTCCAGTCGCTCATCGGTCTCGACCGCACCAGCGCGATCAAGCTGACAACCGCGCGCTACTTCACACCTTCGGGCCACTCGGTGCAGGAAGGCGGCATCGAGCCGGACATCCGGGTGCCACAGCTTTCAGATCCCGATGCAAGGCTGCGATCGCAGCGGGCGGTACGCGAATCCGACCTGCGCGGCCATCTGATCAATGAGATCTCGCTCGACGACAAGAAGCTCGAGGCCGATCGCAAGGACGATCCGCGCTTCACCCAAACTGCCGAGGAGCTCAAGGCCAAGGGAATTACCGACTTCCAGCTGCATTATGCGATTGAGACCCTGCGTCGCGCAGATGCGCCGGCCGCGCTTGCTGCTCGGCGCAACTAGGGCACAGGGCGATGGTCTCTCCGCCACCTGCAGAGCGGCTCGCCGTCCGCGTTGCGCTGGGCGTCCCGCTTGCCCTGCTAGGTGGTGCCTACATCGCTCAGTACTTTTTCGGCTTATTCCCGTGCGAGATGTGTTGGTGGCAACGTTACCCCCATTTCGTCGCCATCGCGCTTGCAGGTCTGGCACTTGTTCTGCCGCAGCGCCGCAAGCTGCTTGCGCTGGCGGCGCTGGCGATAGCAGTTTCCGGTGTGAACGGCGCCTTTCACGCCGGGGTCGAGTATGGCTGGTGGGCGGGCCTGACTGCTTGCTCCTCAACAATCGGGGAAAATGCGGGAGGCGACCCGCTCAGATCAATCCTCGAAGCGCCGCTGACCCGGTGCGACGTCGCACCTTGGACCCTTGCTGGCATATCGTTAGCGGGATGGAATTTCCTGTTTTCATTTGCTGGAGTGCTTACGGTAGTGCTGCTGCTGACACGACGGGACAAGGCCACGCCATGAAAAGTCACGACATCGAGCGAATGCTGCGCGTCGATCAGGCGGGCGAATTCGGCGCGAAGCGAATCTACGAAGGCCAGCTTGCCGTGATGGGCAGCCGCGCGCCGCATGCGCAGGACATTGCGGGAATGGCCCGGCAGGAAGAGGCGCATCTCGAGACTTTCAACGCCTTGCTAGCCAGGCGCGGCGTGCGGCCGACGGCTCTTCAGCCAATTTGGTCGCGCGCGGGCTATCTATTGGGTGCGGCAACCGCACTCCTTGGTCCAGAGGCGGCGATGGCCTGCACCGTGGCTGTTGAGGAGGAAATCGACCGTCACTATTCGCGCCAGCTCGACGAACTCGAAACAAGCGGCGCGGATCCCGAGTTCGAAGGCCATGTCCGGGCCTTTCGCGACGACGAACGTGCTCACCGCGATACCGCAATAGCTGCCGGTGCCGAGCGCGCCCCCGCGCTGCCTCTGCTCTCCGGAGCAATAAGGCTTGGCTGCCGGCTGGCGATCCGGCTTTCCGAGCGCATCTGACGCGCCGTCCACGAAGCTCCAGCTATCATTCATGCGGTGCCCGCACTATATCCGCACCGGAAGCAAGTCATCGAGCGCAAGGAGTTTCAAAACGTGTCGCGCACAATTCTCGCCGCAGCCGCATCCTGCCTCGCATTTGCCGCGGGCACTATGGCGGCGTCAGGCGCCATAGCCCAGGGCACGGGCGAAAGCGTCAACGCACTGATTGTCTATGGCGACGATCCATGTCCGGTTTCGACCGGCGACCAGATTACCGTCTGCGCGCGCAAGGATGAATCGGAACGCTATCGAATTCCCGAAGTGCTTCGCGAGAGCACCTCGCCACAGAACGAGGCTTGGAATAACCGCGTTCTCGCCTACGAAACCGTGTTCGATTCCGGCACGCTAAGCTGTTCGCCAACCGGCCCGGGTGGCTGGACCGGCTGCAGCCAGAACATGATCGAGCAGGCCTATGCCGAGAAGCGCACTGATGCTTCGGTCCGCTTTGCCCAGCTCATCGAGGAAGAGCGTACCCGCCGTCTTTCGACGATCGATGAGGAAGCCGAGGCGCAGCAAGAAGAGGTAGAAGCGGCTGAGCGCGAGTATTTCGATGGCCGACACGCCGACTAAGACCGCGTCGGTCTATCGAGTAGCCGAGCTCGGATTTCTTAGGGTCCAAACCCAATCAGCCTCATGATTTGTCTAGGGGTGCTGATTCAGGGGGTCTCCGTTTGCGAGGAGGCTCTGGGAATGTCGAAGTCGTTGATTTGGTTGTCGGATGACGCGTGGGCGGCGATCGAGCCGCATTTGCCGAAGAACCAGCCGAGAGCGCGGCGTGTCGATGATCGCAGAGTGATCTCCGGGATTGTTCACATGCTCAAATGCGGCGGACGATGGCAGGACTGCCCGAGCGAATACGGACCTTCGACGACAGTCTACAATCGCTGGAAACGGCGGAGCCATCGCGGCATCTGGGCGCGGATTCTGGCGGCTTTGACTGAAGAAAACTGGATTGCCGAGACCGCCCAGATCGACAGCAGCTATATTAAGGCCCACCGCTGTGCCGGAGGTGGAAAAGAGGGGCTCGAGCCAATGCCATTGGCATCTCGCGCGGTGGCCGGACGACGGGGCCGAAGGCGGGCGTAGCCCAACATCCATGCGCTCGTCGATGCCCTCGGGCGACCTCTCCGCCTCGCGCTGACGCCGGGAAACACATCCGACATCAAGGGTGTGGAGCTGCTCATCGATGCAACTATTGGCATGAAGCGCGTCATCGCCGACCGAGGATATGATGCAAACCGCCTTCGCGCGACTCTGCGCGATCAGGGAACAATCCCGATCATCCCTGGCAGACGCAACCGCAAGCGTACTATCCTATACGACGAGCGCCGCTATCGCGACCGTTGGCTGGTTGAGGCCATGTTCTGCCGTCTCAAGGATTTCCGCCGCGGCGCAACCCGTTATGACAAGCTCGCCCGCAACTATCTCTGCGCCGTCACTCTCGCCGCAGCCATCGCGTTCTGGCTATCATTGGAGTCTCGACCCTAGAGTGCGCTGAACGCGTTATGCACAACCACTAGATAGTCGCGCATGCTTTCCGCAGTCGAGTCCGTCAGCGCGATCAGGTCGCGGCGCCGGTCCTTGGGGTCCGTCCAGCGTTTCAGTAAGCCCGCATCGGTCATTTGCTTGACCCAGCGCAGCGCCGTGCTCATTGGTACCGAAGCGGCGATGCAAACACTGGATACCGAAACCTGCTCGCCGTCGAGCTTGGCTCTGGCCAAGTCTAGCAGGATATCCCAGGCGGGATCGGCGAAAATCTGGCCGGGGAAATAGCGGTTGCGCAGGCCTCTCGTGCTGATGATTTTCTTAAGCGTGGCGCTGATTTCGGTATCGGTCGGCATGCCCACGGACTGACTCTCGGAAGGAGCTCGATCAAGCATCCTCATCAGCCGCCCAAGATGTTGGCTGAAATCAAATATAGCCGCGCCGTCGGCAATGGCCCGGCGGGCCTCAAGATAACGGTTCGCACGCCGCAGCGCGGTCGAATAATCCTCAAATCCCAGCGGTTTGCACAGCAGGTCGACTGCTTCGACATGCAGGCACCTTACAGCCAGTTCGGCGGTTACGCGATTCGACATGATGATCGCTGCCAGTGGGCGGGCGTGGCCCATGCGTGTGCGGGCCTCCTCAATCAGTACGAATCCGTCGACTGTTGGCATTTGGGCGCCCGCCACCACAATCTGGACCGTCGGATCCTGGGTCAACAATTCCAGCGCGTCGCGCGCCGACGTCACTCCACTGTGCCGATAATTTAGGTCATCCAACATTCGCGTCGACTGACCAATGCAATCGTGGTCATTGTCAACAACGAGAACGGTAGGGGCTTGGTTGGAAAAGTGTGTCTGTAGCGCCGTGTCGAGTGGTTGAGGCGACAATGCCTGACTTGCCATCCAATTGTTTCCTTTCAACCGCAATCGGTGTGTCGGGTGGTTCGATCCGCTGGATTGATACTTTGGCAACAACCCCGGCGTCGACCGCAAATCAAAATTACTGCTAGAATGACCGCAACATGAAATCGACTGGTGAAAAAGCCGCAACGGCTCGTCTCTCTATACGCGAAAATATCCAGATCGCTGCCGGCTTGGTATGGTCATCTCCAGATTCTTCGTCCACGCCAGTCGGCATCTGTGGATGGCGTAGCCGCGGCGCCCGAAATTTTTTGCACCCTACCCTCTCAAGTTGTTGGGCTGGCTTGGAGATGGCTTGCTACCGCTCTCGTACAGGAAAAATTGCGGCATCTTTCGACTACCATGATGTGGGTTTTAAAGAGCTAATATCTCTATAAATTTAGTCTCTATGAATGCGGCGTCTTTGCACGAAAGCGCTGCCGATCGCTTCCGGGGAGGCGAAAAGAGGCATATGGCGTCTTAGCTGATTGTCCGGCACTGGGGAATTGACGAGGTGCAAGGCCTTGCTGGCCTGCCTTCGGGCCCGGACGATTCACATCTTACGACATTCCGGCGATATTGGTCGTAATTTGGGTAAACTCTCCTCAAAATAGCGATAGTTTGCGGTACAATTGGAGAAATTAGTGCTATTTGCATGTATAAATTGCAAGTAATTTTTGCGGTATAATGCGCGTGGACGAACCGGTTCCTGGAAAATCCAAAGAGGAAGACGAGCCTCCTGCCAGTCGTCCGGCTGCTGCTGCTGTGCAGCATCCGGACCAGCAAGTCGCAGAGGAAGCTAAGGGCGAGCAGAGCTGGCGAAACTTGCTTGAATTGGACGCGCAGTTGTTCAAGCACAAGAATGTCCGTTTGCTTACACCTGAAGCGCGGGTGCTGATCCACCTCAAGCTCGACGGTTCGATGTCCGTCACCGCCGCGATGCAGTTGGCGGGGGTATCCTATCGCGGATTCTATGCGGTTCTCGAGCGTCTCAAGCAGGCTGGGCTTGTCGGTCAGGTCAAGGATCGGGAAGACCAACGAGTCCAAAATCTGAGCCTTGACCCATCTACAGCCCTGCCATCCGCAGAACTCTGACCAAGCCATAATCATCGGGAATCGATCTTTGACTGAGATGACAGATCAACAAACGCGGCGCCATCATTCTACAAGGCTTGCGAGGCGGGGGGGCGAGCGCCAGCTCGCCAATCCCAGCCTCGGCCTTGCGCACAACCTTGGCGGCGTTCCCTACCAGGGCATCGCTGCTATCTCTATCCTGGGGCTTTTGTAATGGCTGGACTTTGGTGGGACGATCTGGAGGTCGGGCAGACCTTCAAGCACGATATCCGTCGCACGGTGACCGAAACCGACAACATCCTGTTCTCGACGCTGACGCACAATCCGGCGCTGCTGCACCTCGATGCCGAGTACATGAAGACCACCGATTTCGGGCGCGTGATCGTCAATTCCACATTCACGCTGGGCCTGATGGTAGGGGTCTCGGTCGGCGACACCACGCTGGGTACGGCGGTCGCCAACCTGGGCTGGGATGAAGTGCGGTTTCCTGCGCCGGTATTCATCGGCGATACGCTACGCGTTGAAACCGAAGTTTTCGAACTGCGCGAATCGAAGTCTCGCCCGAATGCCGGCATCGTCACCTTCATCCACCGGGCCTACAACCAGGACGACAAGCTGGTCGGATCATGCAAGCGCACCGGGCTGCAGCTCAAGAGGCCGGCGGAATGAGGCCGCTACGCTGGTGCTGTCAGTCTAACGCTAACTGCTCTCCACTTGGCAGAGGTCGCCCCTTCCCCATCACAACCTATGCCATCAGGTTTTGCCACTCAGCTAGGGCGGCTGAGCGCTTAACTTTGTAA
>Ga0181594_10001364_pt1 | contig 22703 bp, 11 predicted proteins | sample 071ome_18_FD_145603 | JGI IMG/M metagenome (GOLD analysis project Ga0181594, IMG submission 145603) | Coastal salt marsh microbial communities from the Groves Creek Marsh, Skidaway Island, Georgia - 071413BT metaG (spades assembly) | ecosystem: Environmental > Aquatic > Marine > Intertidal zone... | reverse complement strand
GGCGCTGATCGCGTGCGCGAAGAGGATCTTTTGTGTGAGGGTCATCGGGCGTAGCTGAGTCATCTTGTGCACCTTGAGCGAGTTGAGTCGCGACTATATTGACGGTCGAGCGCGCGACCTGCAAGCGCTCCGTGCGCACAAGCGACTGAACTCGGACCCTCAAGCGCTCAGCGACCTCTTCGCTTTGGCCTCCGTGGCGCAGGGAGCTCGAGGTGGGCAGGCCCTACGACCTCGGCCTGACAGGCCATGCGCTCCCCTGTCAGATGAAAGATGTTCCCCATCTTGTCTCTCTCGATCGGGGTAGGCTTGCTGAGCGCTCCTGTCACCAGGCGGACCTTACAGCGCACACAGGCCCCGATCCCATGGCAGAGCGTCTCTACGGGCACCTGAGCGCCTTGAGCGACATGAAACAGACGCTCACCTGCCGAGGCGCGCACCTCCCAGCGCTCCTCACCACGCTCAAATGTGATCAGGTAGGTTCCGCTGCTTTCTCCGCGACTCTCTGTCGAATGTCTGTCCATTACCTTAACCTCGTTCTACATTTAAATTGATCATTTTTCCCAACAGGGGATGAGGCGAGCGACGACGCCTGTTTACAAGGGCAGGCGACCATAGACGCCGTTGAGGTGTCTTGTCGAGGGGTGGGCGTGCGCTCACCCCCCTTGCGCTCTGCGCTCTCGTGTACAAAACAAGGCGGTAAGTTGTGAAGTGTCCCGATAGGTGGTACACATCGCAGGTCTAAAAGAGGCCACGCCTCGCTCAACAAGTCACCTCTGTGAGATAAGCCCATATGCGTCAACCATATAAGGTAAACTTACTGTTCCTGCTGATGTTAGTTGGATTCATTTTTACCTATAAGATCCTCTCTGATCAGCAGCAAACGAACCGAGAGGTGAGGTGGGGCGAGCTGGTACACTTTATTGATGATCACAGCATCGAGCGTCTGAGCATTCAAGGTCAACGCTATGAGGCGCGCTTCAAAGAGGGCGTCTACAACAACCTCAAAGACAGCGAGGAATATAAGACTGTCCGTAGAGACTTCATCGTGATCGGCCCCAAAGATGGCCCTAATGAGGCGCTCCTACAGAAACTTGAGAAGCTCGACCTTGAGGACACGGAGTTTGAGTTCACCTACAAGGCGGATGAGCAAGAGTCCTTCCTGCACGCCTTGATCATCTCATGGCTCCCGATGATCGTCCTGCTGTTCCTGTTCTTCTTCTTTATGAGGCAAGTACAGGGCAACAGTGGCCGAGCGATGTCCTTCGGCAAGAGCAGAGCGCGCATGCTCAACGAGAACCAAAAGAAGGTCACCTTCGCGGACGTCGCTGGCGTTGAAGAGGCAAAAGAGGAGCTTAAAGAGGTCGTTGAGTTCCTAAAGAACCCTCATAAATTTACCCGCCTAGGTGGTCGTATCCCTAAGGGCGTCTTGTTGATGGGCCCCCCTGGCACAGGTAAGACCCTCCTCGCCAAGAGCGTCGCAGGGGAGGCTGACGTACCGTTCTTCAGCATCTCGGGCTCTGACTTTGTAGAGATGTTCGTGGGGGTAGGGGCGAGCCGTGTCCGTGACCTCTTTGAGCAAGCTAAGAAAAACAGCCCATGTATCATCTTTATTGATGAGATCGACGCCGTCGGGCGTCAGCGTGGCGCGGGGCTCGGTGGTGGGCACGATGAGCGTGAGCAGACTCTCAACCAGCTCCTCGTCGAGATGGATGGCTTTGAGGCCAATGAGGGCGTGATCTTGGTCGCCGCTACGAACCGCCCGGACGTGCTTGACCCCGCGCTCCTTCGCCCAGGTCGCTTTGATCGTCGAGTGGTCGTGAGTCGCCCCGACGTGCGAGGTAGAGCGCAGATCTTGGATGTGCACACAGGGAAGGTCCCGCTTGGCGAGGACTGTGATCTTGAGATCATCGCCAAGGGCACGCCAGGCTTCAGCGGAGCAGACCTTGAGAACCTCGTCAACGAGGCGGCGCTCCAGGCGGCTCGACAAGACCAAGACTTTGTGATGATGGGCGACTTTGAGTCTGCGAAAGATAAGGTCTTGATGGGCGCAGAGCGCAAGTCGATGATCGTCTCCGACAATGAGCGGAGAACGACCGCTTACCATGAGGCAGGGCACGCGCTCGTGGCCCTCCTCTTACCCGGCACCGACCCTGTTCACAAGGTCACGATCATCCCTCGTGGCCGGGCGCTTGGCGTCACTCAACAGCTCCCCTCTGAGGACCGCCTCTCGATGACAAAGGACTTCGCGGAGAAGAGGATCGCGATCCTTATGGGAGGCCGTATCGCTGAGGAGATCATCTTTAAGCAGATCACGACGGGGGCTGGTCAAGACATCGAGATGGCTACAGACACGGCGCGGAGCATGGTCTGTAGTTGGGGAATGAGCGAGAAACTCGGCCCTCTCGCCTATGGGCAAAAAGACGAGCAGGTCTTCCTTGGGAGAGGCTCTAGTGGCGGGATGCGTAACTACTCAGAGCAGAAAGCTCGTGAGATTGATGAAGAGATCCATCGCTTTGTCTCTGAGGGGTATGATCGAGCCTACAAGCTCATCGAGGATCACCTCGATAAGCTAGAGGCGATCGCTCAAGCGCTCTTAGAGCGTGAGACGCTTGAGGCGCATGAGGTGAAGAGCCTCGCTGAAGGCGAAGAGCTCCCCCCCATGGTCAAGGTGACCTCTAAAACGAGCGAGCCGAAAGCGGACGCTGAGGACGCTGAGGACGCTGAGGACGCTAAAGCGGAGAAAGAGGACGCGCTCACCAAGGCCGCGAGTCAAGCGGATGAGCAGGACAAGGCGACCTTGACCGCGACAAGCCCAAGTGAGCCACCCTCCTTATTTGAGGAGCCTAAAGACCCTAAGAGCCCAGACCCTAAAGCTGACCCTAAACAGGGAGAGCGAGGCGACAGCTGATTCAGAGAGTATGAGGGAGCGATGACCCAAGCGCTGTGGAGCTGGCCGCGCGCCGAGAGGGCGCTGATGGCGGTGGTGAACGTCACCCCCGACTCCTTCTACGATGGGGGGGTTAGGAGCTCTGCGTCAGAGGCGGTTCGAGATGGGGTCAAGATGTGGGAGGCGGGGGCGAGATACTTGGATGTGGGCGGTGAGTCGTCAAGACCTGGGGCGAGCCCGGTCTCTGAGGCTGAAGAGCTGAGGCGAGTGCTCCCTGTGATCGCAGGTCTCCGAGCGTCAGTCCCTGACGCGGTGATCTCGATAGACACGGTGAAGCCAGAGGTCGCCTATCAAGCGATCAAGGCGGGCGCTCAAGTGATCAATGATATCCAAGGGATGCGCGCTTTAGAGATGCGACAGGTCGCGGTAGAGACGGGCGCTGGGGTCATCATCATGCACATGAGAGGGCGCCCAGAGACGATGCAGGAGGGGGACCTGAGCTCATCGGACATCGTCAGAGAGGTGCGCGAGTGGCTTCATGGTCGTGTTCATGACTGCCTCTCGGCGGGGATCGACGCCACGCAAATCGCGCTCGACCCAGGGGTTGGGTTTGGGAAGACCCCCGAGCAGAACCTCGAGCTGATCGCCCATTTATCAACACCTGAGGCGGTAGGCTACCCCGTGGTGTTAGGGGTGTCGCGCAAGTCATATATTGGAGCGCTCACGGGAGCAGACACAGCACATCGGCTCCCGGGTACGCTCGCGAGCTGTGTGTTTGCTGGGGTGTTTGGGCCACAGATCTGGCGAGTGCACGACGTGAGCGAGGCGCGTCAAGCGCTGACGCTCTTAGAGGCCTTGATCAGCGCGCAAGGACGAGAGGTGCAGACATGAGCGCGCTCGTCCTGCTCCTCTGTCTCGCCTTGTGTGGGCTCGGTGGAGCGTTCCTCTGGGGGCTGTACCAAGAGCTCGCGGGGACCCGATCAGAGGGAGCGCTGTGGTCGATCCTGAGCTTTAGCCTTCTCTATGGCCTCCTTCAGTGGTCAGCGCCAGCGTGGATGAGCGCGGAGCTGATGGAGCTGATCGGGCTCGTGTGGCTGATCTTGATCCCGCTCCTGTTCGCTCATGAGCTGAAGCGGGCCTTTGAGCGCCTTGGGAATCACCTCGACCCTAAGCGCCTCTTTAAGCGGTCGAGCCCCTTATCTCAAGATGTCGCGGACGCGATCTACACCGCGTTGATTGATCTCGCTGAGCATAAGACGGGGGCGTTGATTGTCATTAAACAGCGAGCTGACCTGAGCGCATTTTTAAGTGATGGGGTGGAGCTGAACGCGCGCGTCAGCGCGCCACTGTTGCTGACTATTTTCTCAGGTCAGTCGAGCAACCCGCTCCACGATGGCGCCGTGTTAATCGCTGATAACGTGATCCGGTACGCGTCGACCTTTTTACCTATGACAAGGGCGAGAGACGTACAACAGCACTTTGGTACTCGCCACCGCGCAGCGCTTGGGCTGTCTGAAGAGACGGACGCCCTCGTGCTCCTTGTGAGCGAAGAGCGGGCCTGGATCTCGATGGCCTACGCAGGTCAAATGACGGAGAACCTCAGCGCAGAGGAGCTCAAGCTCACCCTTGATCGCTTCTGTAGCCCAGAGGGTTATTCTTTACCCACTAAGCTTCAGTGACCTCCTGAAGCGCCGATCGCATAGCGATCAGGTGTAAAGCTCGCTCATGAGCTGTGGGCTGTATAGAGCGCTTTCTTGTGAGCTCAGCCTGTTTATCTTATTAAAAGATAGCTATGCTCTCACACATTAGAGCCAACATTACATTAGGATACGGCGCTGTGCGACGCACAGGGTTGAGGAAGGGACCCCTTATGTCCTCTGATCGCTACCATCGACAGCTGTTTTCAGTGCTTGTGAGCGCCTCGCTCTTTGTGACCTTGATCGGATGTGAAGACCCGACCTTGGGCCTTCAAGACCAAGGGGTGGGCGGTGAGGAGCTAGGGGGGAGCGCAGGAGGAGGAGGCGGGGCCTGTCGTGAAGGTCAGGTGAGCGCCTGTACCTGTGAAGATGGCGCGCGTGGAGAGCAACGCTGTGAGCTCGGGAGCTTTGGCGTCTGTGAGTGCCTCCCGAGTGAAGGTCGATGTGGGGACGGGGTCGTGGACCCCTCTGAGGACTGTGATGACGGGAACGCTAACCCAAATGATGAGTGCACGAACAGCTGTACGCTCGCCCGCTGTGGCGATGGGGTGTTGAATGAGGGCGTGGAGGAGTGTGATGACGGCAACCGTGTTGACTCAGATGAGTGCACGAACGCCTGCACGCTCGCCCGCTGTGGTGACGGGGTCGTTCAGCAGGGGGTAGAGCTGTGCGATGATGGTAATCGAGACGACGCAGACGGCTGTACAAACACCTGTGAGCCATCGCAGTGTGGTGACGGTGAGGTGCAAGAGGGCGAGGAGTGTGATGACGGGAATGGAGACGACGGTGACATATGCACAAACCGATGTACCCTCGCGCGCTGTGGTGATGGCTCAGTAGAGCGAGGCGCAGAGGAGTGTGATGACGGTAATGACCGTGACACGGACGCCTGTACGAGCGCGTGTACGCTCGCGACCTGTGGGGACGGCTTCGTGCATGAGAGCTTCGAGGAGTGCGATGACGGCAACCGCTCAGAGCTGGACGCCTGCACAAACCTCTGTCGGCTCGCGAGCTGTGGTGATGGCCTTGTGCGTGAGGGGGTAGAGGAGTGTGACGACGGAGATCAAGATGACAGCGACGAGTGCACGAACGCCTGCAGTGTCGCGCGCTGTGGCGATGGAGTGGTCTCGGTGTTTGAGGCCTGTGACGATGGGAATGACTCAGACCTTGACGGCTGTACGACCTCCTGTCAGCGAGCGCGCTGTGGTGATGGGCTTGTCTGGGCAGGGGTCGAGGAGTGTGATGACGGCAACTTAAACCCAGGAGACACCTGCACACAGCGCTGTACTCTAGCTCGCTGTGGCGATGGGGTTGTGCGGGCGAGGGTGGAGGCCTGTGATGATGGAAACCTCAATGATAACGACGCCTGTAGCTCAAGCTGTACGCAATCTTTCTGCGGGGATGGTCTTGTTTGGGAGGGGGTTGAGAGCTGTGATGACGGGAACACGAGGGACGCGGATGGCTGTGACAGTGACTGCGCTCCTGCGACGTGTGGGGACGGGGTAGTCCAAGCGGGTGAGGGCTGTGATGACGGCAACAGCGTCAACAGCGACGCGTGCACGAACGCATGTCAGCTCGCCCGCTGTGGGGATGGCTTTGTACATGAAGGAGTAGAGTCCTGTGATGACGGTAATGGCGACGACCATGACACTTGTACGAACGCGTGTCAGGTCGCTCGCTGTGGTGATGGGGTCATCCATTATGACCTAGAGGAGTGTGATGATGGGAACCAAGTCGATGGCGATGAGTGCTCGAACGCCTGTAGTCTACCGCGCTGTGGTGATGGGGTCGTGCAGTCCTTGCTGGGTGAGGAGTGTGATGACGGCAACCTCGCCAACAATGACGCCTGTACGGTGGAGTGTCGTCTTGCGAGCTGTGGCGATGGGATCCTGTACGTCGCTCAAGAGGGCTGTGACGACGGTAACCAAGATGACAGCGACGCGTGTGTCTCTGGGTGTCGCGTCGCTCGCTGTGGTGATGGCTTTATTCAAGAGGGCGTAGAGGCCTGTGACGATGGGAATGAGTCAGATCATGACGACTGTACGAGCAGGTGTGTTGTCGCGCGCTGTGGTGATGGGATCGTCAATGAGCTAGCTGAGGCCTGCGATGATGGGAATGGCCTTGATGATGACCTCTGTCGGAACAGCTGTGTCCTCCCTCAGTGTGGAGATGGCGTGGTCCAGAGGGCGATCGGTGAGGAGTGTGACGATGGTAACACCACCCCAGGGGACGGCTGTTCAGCGCGCTGTCAGCTCCCTCGCTGTGGTGACGGTGAGCTCGACGCGACGGTTGGAGAGGCCTGTGATGATGGGAACAGCGACCCACATGACGGCTGTACCAACGCCTGTTTACCCGCGCGCTGCGGAGACGGGGTCGTGCGAGCGGGAGTAGAGCGCTGTGATGATGGCGATCAGCTCGACACAAATGGGTGCACGACGCTCTGTCAGCCTGCTCGCTGTGGAGATGGCTATGTCTTTGAGGGGGTGGAGCAGTGTGATGACGGAAACGATAACGATGGAGACGCCTGTACCCACCTCTGCCGTAGCGCGTTCTGTGGGGATGGGGTCCTCCATGAAGATGAGATGTGTGATGATGGCAATGACAGCGAAGAGGACACCTGTACGAGCCTATGTCAGGCCTCTGACCGCTGTGGAGGCGCGCTGAGCTTCGCAGGCCAAGGGGCGATTTGGTCGAGCGTGCCTGCGAGCCGATCCGCTAGGCTTGAGGCCTGGGTGTGGCTCTCGTCTTACGGTGGGACGATCATGTCATACGGAGACCTAAGCGGAGACCGACAGCTGTGGCTTGAGGTGGATGAGCAGGGCGCGTTACATGTCCAGCGACGCTCGATGGACAGCACGAGCCGTCTCGCGTGGATCAGCGCGGTGGCGGTAGATCAGCGCGCGCCACTTGAGCGATGGTTCCATGTTCGCCTGTCGGTCTATGGAGCGCAGATCTCACCTGACCTTATGAGCTATGAAGACTCAGGCTTAGCGCTAGAGGTCGATGGCCGAGAGGTGGCGCTCGCGGGTCGCGTGACCGGCGCGTGGGGGGTGGACATGGGGGTCAATGAAGGGGTGGTGCACTTTGGCGCCCACCTCAGCTCTGAGTCGAGCAGCCCAAGTGGTAGCGGGGACCTCACAGGCTTCCTGTCTGGTAAGCTCAAGCATCTCAGCGTGTGGAGCCTAGATGCGCCACTCAACGCGCGCACGACCGACGTGACAGGGAGCCGTGATGACCTCAGCCCAGCGAGCGACGAGGAGGGGCTCCTTAGGGCTTGGCCCGGAGTTGGGGGAGCGCTGTCTGAGGCGCTCACTGAGCTTGAGGGCGCAGAGACGGGCTCTTTAGGGGTTGAGCTGAGCGAGGAAGATGAGTGCGTGTGGCGGGCGTACCGCTGTGATGACGAGAGCGTGTACAGCTTCCCTTGCCCAGCGCAGGCTCAGGACTCAGGGGCGGTGGATGAGGACCTCGACGGCCTCGATGATCGCGCTGAGCTGAGCTGTGCGCTTGAGGACGCGCTCGACCCAGCCTCCTCTGATCAAAATGAGGACGGCGTGAGTGACGCAGAGGCCTGCTTGAGCCTCAGCCCCGTGACGCCAATGTATGAGCTTCGCGCCCACGTCGGGAGTCCGCTGGGCGTAGAGCTCTGGTTGACGGAGCCTGTTGAGGCGCTCCGCCCCCAGCTCCTCGAGGTCCGCCTTGACGTCAGCGACAGCCTTCGCCTCGTAGGGCATGAGACAGGGGAGGCCGCGCTCTCCGCTGAGCTCAACGCCTTCGCCGCCGAGCTTCAAGGGCAGGTGCGTCTCACGCTCACCGGCTATAGCCCCTCCCGCGCAGCGGAAGGTCACCTCGCGACGGTGTTCTTTGAGCTGTCGAGCGAGGAGGGTGGAGCGGTGAGCTTCGATCAGGATGTGTGGCAGGTCGCCCCCTCCTATATCGCGCCTCAGCTCACCTTTGGTGAGGGCTCCGCTTCACGGCCGATCTCTCTCCCTTAAAAAGAGCTCCTCATGAGACGCGCGCTCACCTCGCTGTGTGTCAGCGCCGATATCCTGACTGGGCTACTCTGGCTTGGGGCCCCCGCCTTGATCTATGAGTGGCTGTATCCAGAGCTCTCTGGGAGGGCCGCCTTGATTTGGGTTGAGCAAGGAGGCTGGCTCTTGCTCGCGAGGGGAGGCTACACCGCGCTGTGCTCTTCAGAGCTCACGCGCTGGGGGGCGCTGTGGTGGGTGAGCGCGCCTATGCACGCCTGGTCGCTCTCAGCGCTCGCTCACCTAGGTACAGGAGGGCGTTGGTGGCATCTCACACAGCTTGCGCTGACGCTCCTAATCACTTGGGTAGCGATCGCTCAGCGCCCTCTCAGCGCTCATGTACAGGCGCGGTGACCGCAGCCCAAGGGCCTTGAGCGGGGGCGTGTACGTTCAGCTTGAGCGCGCCTTGAGGGAGGCTGGTTGGGAGGCGCCCATACACCGTGAAGCGCCCTCTATGGTCAGCTTTACCCCAGCCCTCGAGCGGGATCGGGTCGCCTCCCGCCTCAGGTGAGACCTCTAGCTGGAGGGCTACACCTCTCAGCGCGCGACGTAGCGCGCGCCTCTGACGGGGCGTCGAAATCTGAGTGAGGGTCGCCTGACCTGTGACCTTCACCCACGCGCATCGAAGCGGAGTGAGCGCCCCGCTGAGGGTCGCGTGAAGTTGGAGCTGAGCTCCAGAGGGCTGGCTCGCGCTCAGCCTAGGTGCGCGGAGTCGCTTAGCCTCTCTCGCTGATGGGCGAGGACAACTCAAGCTCGCGCTGACTACATTTGAGTCCAATGAGGCAGGGGTCGAGCCCGTCGGCAGAGGTCTGTCAGGCGTGGAGCGCGCATGTGATCCGCTCTGGTTGTCGCCTGTCATCGTTGGCGTCCCATGTGCGTCCTCGGTGAGCTCTGTGAGCTCTGTGAGCTCTGTGAGCTCTGTGAGCTCTGTGAGCTCTGATGAATAGAGGGCGCCGACCCCAAGGAGCTCAAGGTTTGACTCCGCTCTGGGGGGGAGGGGGGTGGAGCGCGCTTTAAGCTGATCGCTACTATGTCTCCCCTCGCCTACAGGGATTTGAGTAGGGTGAGCCTCGTGCCCCGCGAGCGGAGCCTGGAGCGTCCGTTGCTCTGCGAGTGGCCTCTGATAGTAGTCACGTAGCGCACGGGCGCTCGCGCGCTGGGCTGTTCGGTACTCAGGGGGTTGAGGGAGGCCATCCCTTGGGGTCTCCTGATGGGCGTCACGCCGGAGACTTTGGTCAAGAGGGCGCTCGATAAAGGGCCCCTCCCCACCCAGGTCAACTCGTCGCCAAGCTCCGCTCGGGTCTAGCACCTCGACGAAGGCGTGTGCGGCGTTGATGACAAGCCTCGCTGGGATCCCAAGGGCACGAGCGCTGATTAAAAAGCTATAGGCTCGATGTCTGCAGACCCCTTTTTGCCCTAAGAGCAGGCGCTCATAGAGCGTCTGCTTGTGAGGTGACTCAGCGAGCTCGCCGAGCGTAAAGGCTCTATGCCAGCTGGTCAGCTTATAGATGACGTCCTGATAGAGCGAGCCCCTGCTGACCCCTAAGCGGGGGAGAAGCTCGATCGCTTGCCGTTTAAGCGCCCGTGGGAGCTCCAGCGCAAGGCTCGCGTGCTCAATCAGGTGCGACGAGGCTCCGTCTAGAGAGGAGAGCGTCGCGCCCGCCGACCGTGGAGACCGCCAGCTACCAGAGAAGTACGCGCCTCGCGCCCCGACGAGCAGATGGAGCCACTTGACCCCTGTGAAGGTCTCAGGTGAGCTTATATAGAGGTTGTCAGCTTCATCACTTGAGAGGGTCACGGCCCGAGAGGCGCTGGTTAAGACGAGCTGTTGACTCGGGGCGATGGAGCTGATCCCTCTCGCGCTCCGCGGAGCTGAGCCCCCCTTGAGCTCATAGCTCCCTAGATAGCAAGTGAAGCCTGCTTGGCGACACAATGAGCGAGCGCATGGGAGGGAGAGACGGGCTGGATCAACCCAAACGCCCTCACCTAAAAATAGTGTCCTTTGAGGGGTCGGGCGCGGGCTCATGTCCCCTGAATTTAGACATTGTGTGAGCTTCTTGAGGGTGACTGGGGCGCGTGTCTTGAGCTCCCCTGTGCTCTTAATGTAGAGGTCTCCAAGGTCGCTAACTCCATTATAAACCGTCTCACGGGCGTGTGGGGCGAGGCTCGGTGTATAGACGCTCGTGTAGCGTAAGGGGGGGCTCTTGAGGTCTGTGTGTTGGTCAGGGGAGAACAGGCTCTCTCTACGCTCAGACCTCGTTGGGTTGAGTGGTTTTGGGAAGCCTTGACCGAGCGCCTGTAGGGTCGCCCTAGGCAGGTACCCACCCAACCCGCGAGCGCTCTCGAGGAGGCGCTGAAGTGCGCCTCGAGAGGGAGGGGGTAGGTAGCGTCCACCGCTACGCTTAAGCTGTCCCGCCCCCTCGGCTGACCTCTCTCCCTCACCCTCTTCAGCGACCTCTTCACCGATCTCTTCACCGACCTCTGTAGACGAGGCCTCTTGGGCGCTGAGCCACTTGAAGCGCCTCGCCCCATACTCAGAGGGTGGCGTAGAGATCGCGCTGAGCTCTAAGGACAGCGTGTTGAGCTCAGATTGAGCGCTGAGAGGGGCGATGAGGGTGGCTCCCCTCGCCTCACCCTGAGCCGACAGAGGCTGGGCGACCCCTGAGGCGAGGTCACAGAGTTGACAAGCGCTGATCAGAGTGATGATCAGAGTGATGAGCGACGCGCGTGGGATGATCGCGAGGTGGACGCGTATCATTATGCCTCTTTTTACCTACGGCTGAGCGAGAACAGCCTCTCGCTGTGTTGTGCTCTAGGGTAGGATATGTATGTACTTGTCGATGACAAGGCTTGACAGCCTCAGTTAAACCTAACACAAACGAGCACCTGACGTGCTCTTAAAAGACCTAAAACCCTCCAAAAAAGGCTCATAATGCCCATCAAGTTCGCGACCTGTGCCAGCGTATGTGATAGCCTAGAGCTCCTCTTAGAGCTTACAGGTGAGGGCTCCGATCCGCTCACTCAAGCGTGGCTTATCTGTCCTCACCCCGCGATGATGAGGTGGGTGAGCAGGTCGATCGCGGATCGGCGTGGCGTCTGTGCGCAGGTGGAGATGAAGTCATCCGCCAAGCTCTTTCATGAGCTTCACCTGCTCGCTTGGGGGAGGCCCCCCGCCGAGGCGAGCCTCGCACAGCTGACATGGGCGATCTTGGATGTCGCGCCAATCGTCGCCTATCAAGAGCCAAAGGCCGTGGCGCTACGCAGGACCTTCCCGGGGGGAGCCCAAGGTGAGGCGCTGAATCAAGCGAGCGCCTCAGCGCTCCCAGGGAGCCGTTTTTTAGCCGCTCAAGCCTTAGCCGACACGGTCAAGCGCCTCATCGCGTACCGAGCTCATTGGCTTCGGGCGTGGTCAGCAGGGAGCGACGTGGTGCCTGCTGGGAGCCCAGAGTGGTGGCCTCTGCTTTGGCGAGCGCTCAAACAGCGCCTCGGGGGCGCGCTGAACGAGGAGCAGGTGAGCGAGACCTGTGCGCGACTTAAGGCGCGCGCTACCTCTGTGCGCTCACAGCTCAATCAGGTCATTTTTCTAGGTCGCTCACAGTATGACGCCTTGACCCTCACCCTGATGCGGGAGCTCTCAGAGCTGACGGAGGTCACCTGCATCTCGACTGACCCAAGCGGATCAACAGCGCCTGCGATTGAGCGCTTATGGGGAGAGGGCTCCCCTCCGGTTGACCTAGGTCTACGCTCCCCGCTCACTCAAGCCTCAGGGGTCCTCTGGGGAGCCCACTTGAGCCGGGTAGATCTCTCGTATGGGGTCTCCGTAGACGACCTCCCCCCACCCGATCACCCGCTTCACTTACCCACCCATCCAAGCCCTCGACCGCTGTCGCCAGCGTGGGGCGAGGAGCGCGCGCTCCTCCATCAGCTCAGAGGGGCCCTCGCTCGGGCCGAGCCCTTACCCTCACAGCCAGCGTCTCTCGAGGCGCCTGAGGCTAAGGATCGTAGCGTGCAGTTACACAGCTGTCACAGTGAGCTCCGACAGGTTGAGGCGCTCTATCAGTCTATCAGCGCCTCTCTGCGTCATCACCCTACGCTTCGCCCTAGAGACGTGCTGGTGCTCTGCGCGGACATCGAGCGCTTCGTGCCACTGATCGAGGCTGTGTTTCACGGTGAGGACGGAAAGCTCGGCGCTGAGATCTCGAGGCCACACGGGCTCAACCCCTTCACGGACCTCTTGCTACAGCTGATGCAGCTGTCGATGGGCAGGGCGTACCGTTATGATGTGTTCCAGCTCTTAAAGGTCCCCTTTGTTAGCCAGCGCTTTCGGCTCGAGCTCGCAGACATCTTGGCGTTAGAGGCGTGGCTGAAGCGCGCGGGGGTGAGGTGGGGGCTAGATGGCGCCCACCGAGCGCGCTTTGGGCTCCCTGAGGAGGAGCTGAACACGTGGAGCTTTGGACTGGAGCGCTTGCTCTTAGGTGCGCTCGTGGGGGATGACGTGAGCCTCTTTAAAGGGATCTCACCGAGCGCCTTGGGTGAGGGAGAGGTGATCTTGACCCGCTTCCTTGATTTCTTTGTGGTCCTCAAAGACCTGATGGGCTCACTCTGTCAACCCGCGACGCCCAAGGCATGGACCCAGACCTTGGTGCGCGCGGCGCGCTGTTTGACGAGGCCTGATGAGGAGACCCGTTGGCTCTTGCAAGAGCTGGACTCCGACCTTTACCACACCCTGCGTAAGAGCTCAGGAGAGCGCCCGCTGTCCCCTCAAGCGATGATGCGAGCGCTAGAGGGAGGCCTGGGCAGGAAGCCGATGCTCACAGGTGGTGGGCGTGACCTGGTCCGTTTCTATCCGCTCGACCAAGCCTATGGGGTCCCCTCCCGGGTGCTCTGCCTGCTCGATATGAGCGACGGGCGCTTCCCTGTCCCTGCCCAGAGCGGTCACCTCGACCCGATCGCCCTCGCCCCGCTCCCGACCGACCGCTTTAGGGTCTTTGAGCAACAAGCTCAGCTTGGCTTAAGCCTGTTTGCGGTGCGTGATGAGCTTCACGTCTTCTACACCGGTCGCACAGCGGTCGGCGAGCCTCTTGCCCCTGCTCCGATGATTCAAGCGCTCTGTGATGAGCTGTCGGGCCGCTATCAGCTAGAGGGGGACCGAGACCTCATTGAGGAGCTCACGACTCGTCACCCGCTCCACCCGTTTAGCACAAGTAACTTTGAGGGTGATGAGGAGGGGAACCCGACTGAGGACACCTTAAGCCATGACCCGCTTTGGCTAGATGGAGCGCGGGTGTGGCGTGACGCGCAGACGAACCCTAGCCCACGCCCACCCTTCGCGATCGGTGGAGTGGAGGAGCCCGCGCGAGGCGTGAAGCACGCTCGAGTTGACCTGCTTAATCAACTGCTCCGTAACCCGAGCGAGTTCTTCCTTAAGCGTGGCGTTGGGATGAGCATCTTGAAGGATGAGGCGGGCACAAGAGAGCGTGAGCTCCTTGAGCTCGATGGGATCCAGTCATGGAGCTTAAGGAACAGGACACTCCAGCTCGCGCTTGCGCTCGTTGAGGAGGGGAGGTCGCTCAGTGAGGAGGTGAGCTATGTTTTTGAGTGCGTCAGAGCGGAGGGGCTTCTGCCGGCCGGGAAGATGGGCGTGGTGAGCTTTGAGCAGTCCTTTGAGGGGGTCGCGGCGCTCATCGAGCGCTTTAAGGAGGCCCGCGGTGACAAGGCCCGCACCCCGCTCTCGATCTCGCTCTCCTTACCTTCAGGTCGTAGCTTGAGGGTCGAGAATGAGTCCTTTTATCATGATAAGCTCATCTTCACGACGCCGAGTAAGCACTTGAGCGGAGACAGCCCCCAAGGCCGACGGCTACTTGAGCCGTGGCTCTATCATGTCGCGATGAGCGCCTCCGGCAGAGCGTATGAAGGGGCGAGCCTCGTGGCAGCAGACGGGTCCTTCGAGCGCTTCCCCCAGCTAGATCAAGGGGTCGCCCAGTCCTTGCTCGACGGCTGGATTGAGGGTCTAGAGCATGGGCTTACGAGACCTCTGCGCTTTGACCCTGATCTCTCTTGGCGCTTTCTGCAGGGTCGCCGAGAGGGTGACCCGCTCAAGGCCTTACACAAGGGCTGGGAGCGCTCACATCTTAGAGAGGACCTATACGCCAAGCGGACCTTTGAGGGGGGGCTGATTTGGGGAGAGTCGGATGAGGTGCTCCCTGAATTTGAGAGCGCAGCAGAGCTCTACTTTGGCCCCCTCGAGCAGGCGCTGAATGAGCCTGCTCCTACGCCACTCGAGGAGCTCACTGCGGTGATGAAGGGAGCACACCATGCCTGAGCGAGCTCCTGAACCCATGACCGAGGGAGAGGCGGTGGCGAGCTACCCCTTCGACCTGATGGGCCACCCACTAGAGGACGGCTTTACCCTCGTAGAGGCGAGCGCAGGGACGGGGAAGACCTACAGCATCACCTGGCTGGTCACTCGCCTCATCCTAGAGCGAGCGCTTGAGGTACATGAGCTGCTCGTCGTCACCTTCACCGTCGCCGCGACTGAGGAGATGAAGAGCAGGATCCGCGCGCACATCGCCGACTGCCTCGCGCGGTGGGAGGACGTGGAGCGCGTCGGGGGTCGGCTGTTGGCAGGAGAGCCTCTCGAGGCGCTCAAAGCCTCAGGTGAGGTCACGGTCCCACAGGAGCTCCTGGTGATTTATGGGCGCCTTGACCAGCCCGGTCGTGAGGGCGCTCATAAGCGCCTCCAGCGCGCCTTAGACCGCTTTGATGAAGCGCAAATCTCCACCATTCACGGCTTTTGTTCGCAGGCGCTTAAAGAGCACGCGACAGACGAGGACGTGGACACGGGTCGAGTCCAAACACACCTGTTGCCACTCTTTGACGAGGTGATCGACGACTATCGGAGCTTGGTCTTTAGTCAGTCATCCCTGCAGTCTCTTCGGCTCATGGAGTCGCTCAAGCGGAGCCTTAACCTCGACCGTGGCAAGAGCTTAATGCCCGTGATTCGAAAGCTAGAGGTCGGGGGGTGGGCTCAGGTCTATTGTGACCCGCTCAGCTTGCCGTCACGTACGGGCGAGGCTCAAGCGCTCTTCGCGGACGACGAGGCTGAGGAGCCTAGAGAGGGTGAGCCGGAGGTGAGTGAAGGGTCGGCTGATCTCCAAGGTGAGGGGCTCGCGCGCTTGAGAGCGCTGATCGATGAGCCAAACGAGGTCTCTCCGGAGGACGTCATTCGAGCGTGGGGTGAGGTCGCGTTGAGCTTCACGAGCACCTTAATCCGTGGCCCGTTAGGGGTCCTGATTGATCAAGGTCAGCATCAGAGCCTCGCCGAAGCGCTTCAAGAGATGAACGCGCAGGCGAAGTGGAACAAGGGCGCGGGACCAGAGGCACAAGAGTCTGCGTGGGGCGCGCTCGCTCAACTTCAAAGTAAGCTCAAGGCGGCTCAAGAGGGCGCGCTGAGCCCAAGTCGGATCCTCCTCCCTGATGAAGACCTACCCCCTGAGGCAGAGCTCCTTGGGACCCTCATCGCCTTAAAAAAAGAGCTTGAGGTCCTCTCTTGCTCAAAGATCACCGCGGGGCTCAGTAAGAGCGCGAAGAAAGCGAACGCTCCTTTCTATGAGTTCACCCACCCGCTGTCCGTCGCGCTTGATCAGCTCGCGGAGCTCCTCGATCGCTCAGCGGATATGATGCGCACCTGGTTTAGGAGAGGGTTTGTTGAGTATTGCCAGCGAGAGCTCCCTGCTCGTAAGCGGGCGCTTGGGGTCGTGAGCACAGATGACCTGATCCACCTCACTCGAGCGGCCTTGTCGAGGGAGAGCTCTAAGATGTGCGCCTCGCTCAGAGCGCGCTACCGAGCCGCGCTCCTCGATGAATTCCAGGACACAGACCCCTCGCAGTGGGATGTGTTCAACCTCGTCTTTGGTGAAGGGCACGCGCCGGTTTATCTGATCGGTGACCCTAAGCAGTCGATCTACCGTTTCCGAGGCGCTGACCTCAACGCGTACCTAGCCGTGAAGGAGATGACCCCCGCGCACCGGCGCTTTACGATGTCACGTAACTTTCGCTCGGACCCTCGCCTCCTCAACGTGCTCAACCAGCTCTTTGACCCTCAACACCACCGATTTCTCCCCACCCACCTTGAGCTCGCACCAGCGGGGACTCAGAGCGAGGGTGAGGCGTTCTTTGGAGATGAGAGGATCCCTTATATTCACGTAGATGGAGGTCGACCCAACCGTATGGAGGGCGCCCCTGCGCTCTTCATTAAGTACCTGCCCTGTGACCTGAAGGTGAAGGCGGATGGTGACCTCCCTGAGCGGGTCGCCGCGGACATCTGTGCGTACCTGCGGAGCGGTGCGCAGGTGTGGCCAAAGGGGGTGGGGGTGGGTGAGCCACGCCCGTTGCGTGTCTCGGATATTGGTGTCCTCACGCGTACTAATGGGCGAGCCAACCTCATCGCGAGGGCGCTTGCGAGGCGTGGGATCCCTTCGAACGTGCGGAATGACGACAGCGTATTCAAGACCCACTCCGCGATGGAGCTTGAGCTCCTGCTTAGAGGGGTCTTGATGCCTCATGATGATGACGCGCTACGCGCCTCGCTGAGCGTTGACGCGCTCGCGCTCACCGCTCAAGAGGTGAGGGTGAACGCTCCGGGCGCCCGCGAGGTGTTCACGGAGCTCCACGCGCTCTGGCAAGCGCGTGGGCTCGCCGCGAGCTTTCAACGGCTCCTCTACCACCCTGAGGTGAAGCTCGTCGAGCGGGTCCTCCGCCAGCCGAGCGGAGCGCAGACGCTGACCCACCTGACGCACTTAATTGAGCTCCTACAGGCGTACGCGCTCCAGATGAGGCTCAGCCCAGAGCTCACGCTTCAGTGGCTGAGAGAGCGTCGTCTCGAGGAGGGTGGCGAGGTTGACGAGGGAGATAAGGTACGCCCTCACATCGATGGGGAGGCCGTCGAGGTGGTCACGATCCACCGCTCTAAAGGTCTGGAGTACCCGGTGCTCTATTGCCCTGACCTGTGGTGTGGTACGACAGAGTCGTTTGAAGGGAAGGACTACGCGACCGTCCTTGAGCCCCCCTCGGCAGGAGAACAGCGCTCGCTTGACCTTCGCCTCCTAGATCACAGCCCCCCGGAGCCCACACGCGCTCAAGCGCTCGACGCGGTCAAGATCTCACTACAGCGGGAGTACTTGAGGCTCCTGTACGTGGCGCTGACGAGGCCACTCCACCAGCTTCACATCTATCTCGCGCTCCCCAGCCGTGGCTTTTATCCTCACCCGATCCTAGATCTGCTCGCGGGGCCTGCCCTTGAGTTAAGTAAGAAACCGACCCGTCTGGGTCTAGAGGACGCGCTCTTAGAGGCCATCCCAGATCGCGTATCCACCAGCGATGGGGAGGTCAGGTGGGAGGTGCTTGAGGAGCCGATCGAGACCCGCTCTTGGGTAGACCCTGACGCCCAAGAGCGCCCGCTCGCGGTTCATGAGCCGGTCAACAGCGCTACGCCCTCATGGCGAGCCTCGAGCTTCAGCGCGCTGACGCGCGTAGTGCATGAGGCGCAACAGCAGAGCTTTTTCTTAGAGGAGAGACCAGAGGTCGATGAAGAGGCGCAGTCGAAGGCGCTCGCCCCCGTCTCTTATGATGGACCAAACCCACCGCTGATCGAGCTACCGAGGCTCGCGAGGAGCGCCCGCTTTGGGCAGTGTGTTCACGCCTTATTAGAGCGTTTGGAGTTTACAGAGCCCCGCCCTGAGCGACTCGAGCGTCACTGTATCGACGCGCTTCGCACATGGGGGCTCCCCTTCGCGTGGGGTGGGCCGATGGCTCAAGGGATAGGGCTCGCGCTCCAGACCCCGCTCAGCGGAGCGGGGGAGGGGCTCCGCTTAGCGGAGCTCTCGCGTCCCTACAGGAGAGATGAGGTGAGCTTTGAGCTCTCGCTCAATCAGGAGCGACCTGTCAGCGCACAGCTCCTCAATGAGATCCTAAGCTTAGATCCGGCGAGCGCCCAGCTCCCACCCTTCCCTGAGGACTTCAGCTTAAGCGGGTACCTTAAGGGGAGCATCGACCTGATGTTCCGACACCCACACATCTCGACGGAGGATGGGGTCGGTCGGTATATGATCGCGGACTACAAGACGAACTGGCTTGGAGAGGGTCACGGAGATGAGGCGACCTCAAGCCTCGCGCATTATCACCCGCTCAGCTTAGAGCGGGTGATGCGTGAGCATCTGTACCTGCTTCAGTCACACATCTATCTCGTCGCGCTTCATCGCCTCCTAAAGGTGAGGCTTGGTGCACGGTATCGGTATGATAAGCACTGCGGTGGGAGCGTGTATCTGTTCTTGAGAGGGATGGCGGGACAGTCTAGCGTGCTCCCTGCAGAGCCTGGGCGTCCCACGCAAGTCGCGGGGGTGTACGCGCATCGACCTCCACGCGCGGTGATTGAGCTCCTTGACCTCGCCTTTGAGGACGCGACGAAGGCTCAGCTGGCGTTGACGGAGCTCCAAATGGACACAGGAGGGGGAATATGAGCGACCCACAGACAGAGGGAGAGGTGTGGCGCCTGAGGGACTTTTACACCGCGGGCGTCATCAGCGCCCTTGAGCTGAGCGCCGCTGAGCGAATCGGGGAGCTCTATGGGGAGCACAGGGAGCCCGTGCTGATCGCGCTCGCGCTCGCTCAAGCCACGACGCGGGTCGGACACCTCGCGCTTCGCCTCCGCTCGATCAGCGAAGACCTCTCTCCTGAGGTCTTGAGCGCGATCGCAGACACGAGTCGACAGCAGGATGAGCTTCCGCTGAGCGCTGCCCAGTGGTTGAGCACAGCGGAGCGACCCACACCCAAGGTCGACACCCTCAGCTGGGGACAGCTCCCTCCCTTTGAGGACTGGCTTCGCATGATCGATGAGAGCCCTGCGGTCCAGAGCGCACATCGAGAGGCGACCCCAAGACCCTTCGTGCTCGACGGCGCGCTCCTGTTTACGCTCAAGTCTTGGCGGGGGGAGTCACAGGTCGCAGAGGCCCTCGCGCGCTTGAGCACGACCCCTGTAGGCCCACTTCCACACCCGGAGCGCCTGTGGAGACGCCTCTTTGGTCCGATCGGGAGCGCCTCCGAGCCAGGAGAGGGCTGGTTTGAGGGTGAGGTGGTCGATGGGGACTGGGGTCGAGCGAGGAGCGCGCTCTATACAGCGATGAGAGGCGCGGTCACAGTCTTACATGGAGGTCCAGGTACTGGGAAGACGACCCTCACCCAGCGGATCCTCGCGGCGCTCTTTGATCAGTACGACCACCCAGAGGCTGAGGAGCCTCTCCGCGTCGCGCTCGCGGCGCCAACGGGGAAGGCCGCTCAGCGCCTGACGGAGTCGATCCAGAGCAGGGCTCCGTTCTTCCACCTCCCAGCGTGGATTCAAGAGAGGCTAAGCGAGCTTCAAGGGCAGACGATCCACAGCTTGATTGGGGTCGCGCCCGGGAGGGCCAGACCACAGCATCACGCCGACAACACGCTCCCTTATGATGTCATCGTGATCGATGAGGCGTCCATGGTAGACACGTGGTTGATGAGGACGCTCACCCAGGCGCTCTCGACCCATGAAGAGGGTCGAGCACGACGACGTCTCTTGCTGATTGGTGACCCGAACCAGCTCCCTTCGGTCAGCGCGGGCGCCCCATTTACGGAGCTCTGTGGGGATAGAGGGGGTCGCTCGAGCGCTGAGTGGGTGATTGAGCAGACTCAGTTTTATGAGCGTGGGGGGGCAGGCTACGCTGACCTAAGCTCAGGTCAGGGCTTTGTTGATCGGGTCGTCGCCTTGAATCAAGTGAAGCGCGTGGGTGACCAGAGCGGAGTACATCGAGCCGCGACCTTGATGCAACAAGCGGATGAGCTCGGGCCTGAGCCCGTCATTGAGAGCCTCCTCGATGAGCGTTATCCAGACACCGCGCTCTACCCCGCGCCTCCCTTCCCGAGCGGACTCTTTCAGGAGGTCTGCGCGCACTACGCGGAGTCGGTGAGCCTCGCGAGGGTAGACCCTCAGCTGTCCTTACAGCAGCTGAAGGGGCTCTGTCTCCTCGCGCCTCATTACGGGGGCTCACTTGGGGTCAATGAGCTCAATGAAGCGGTTGAGGAGAGCTTACGAGCGCGACGCTTGGGGGGGTGGGGGCGCGCGTACGTGGGACGACCGGTCTTAATCACCCAAAACCACCCCCCAACGGGGCTTGTGAATGGAGATATTGGCGTGCTCGGCGCGGGTAAGCTCGTCTACTTTGAAGGTCGTGAGACAGGGGTGCCTCTTGAGCTCCTCCCACCCCATCGCACCGTCTATGCGATGAGCGTTCATAAGTCACAGGGCTCAGAGTTTGGGACCGTGATCATGTGTGTCCCACCTACCCGCTCACCGATCTTGACCCGTGAGCTGATCTATACTGGACTCACCCGCGCCAAGAAGGTGGCGATCGTAGTGGGGAGCGCTGAGGTGCTCAAGGCCTCTCTCCTCGCTAAGGTAGAGCGTGGTGGTCAATTGTCTGCTCGAATCGATCAGCGCTTAGGGGGCTGAGGGGCGCTTCACTCCGATAAAGCGTCACAGAGCGCTTGGTCTCTTTGAGCGTGCACACTATAGTCGGCGGGTGGCTACGCGTGGCTTGATGTGCACGACGCACTCTTTATGACGTGGTCAGAGGGAGCGTCAGATGACAGAGCAACCGATCAGCGCAGGCCGGCGTGAGCTGTTAGAGGGCTGGGGGCGTTACCCAAGGCTCTATGCACAGAGCTACCAGCTCAAGGAGCGCGCGCAGGTGGCCCCTCTGCTCGCTCACCTGAGAGGCCAAGGCCCCGCGCTCGCCTATGGCCTAGGCCGGAGCTATGGAGACGTGGCCCTGACGGATGATGGGGTCGCGCTTAAGACTCGCCCCTTAAATCGAGTCCTCTCCTTTGACCCAGAGTCAGGCTGGGTCAAGGTAGAGGCGGGGGTCTCGATCGCTGACCTTATACAGGTTTTCCTACCACAGGGCTATTTTCCACCTGTGGTGCCGGGCACTCAGTTCGTGACGATTGGAGGCGCGATCGCGAATGACATCCACGGTAAAAATCACCACCGAGATGGGACGATCGCTGACCATATCCGCTCTGTGGAGCTCCTGCTGTCTTCAGGGGAGGTGGCGCTCTGTGACGCCGAGCAGAACAGCGAGCTCTTTTGGGCGACGGTGGGGGGCTTAGGGCTCACGGGGGTCATCCTCAGCGCCGAGCTTAAGCTCACCCCTGTAGGTGGCCCAGGGATTGAGATGGAGTCGATCCGTGTACGGGACCTCGATCACTTCTTTGAGGTGAGCGCTGACAGCAAGGGCTTTACACACACGGTGAGCTGGATTGATTGCTCAAAGCGGGGCCCTGGGATGGGGCGAGGGATTTATATGCGCGGTCGGCACTCTGACGCGTCACCTAAGCCTCGCCTGCTCGGAAAGGTCGCCGGGGTGATCTCACCGCTGCTACGTGTCCCGTTTAGTATGCCGAACATGATGTTAAACCCACTCACGGTGCGGGCGTTTAATGAGCTGTATTACCGTAAACACCCAGCGGGTCGCTTAGAGCAGGTCACCCACTATGAGCCCTTTTTCTTCCCGCTTGACTTTGTGAAGCGCTGGAACCTGATCTATGGCAGGCGGGGCTTCCTACAATACCAGCTCGTTGTCCCGAAGACCCCTGACCATCACGCGATCCGTGAGATCCTCACAGCGATCAGCGAGGCGGGGATGGGGAGCTTCCTCGCGGTGATTAAAGAGTTTGGTGACGTTCAGCACCCGCACCTGTCTTTTCCGATGCCAGGGGTGACGCTCGCGCTTGATTTTCCACACTATGGCCCTGAGCTCCTCACGCTCCTCTCCGCGCTCGACCGGATCGTGATCGAGGCGGGTGGGCGGGTCTATCTGGGTAAGGACGCTCGCCTCCCTCGAGCGCACTTTGTGGAGATGTACCCTCGCTGGGAGGCGTGGAGAGAGGTGAAAGAGCGCTGGGACCCTGAGCGACTCTTTAGATCGGCGCTGAGTGACCGCCTCGGTCTCACAGGCGCTTAACAACGTCGCTATTTTAGGCTGTACGTGAAGAAATCCCGAGAGAGAT